>Ga0065705_10002972_pt1 | contig 12483 bp, 7 predicted proteins | sample SwibulcommuniRL2_FD_59092 | JGI IMG/M metagenome (GOLD analysis project Ga0065705, IMG submission 59092) | Bulk soil microbial communities from switchgrass field near Rose Lake, East Lansing, Michigan, USA - RL2 Bulk Soil v2 (version 2) | ecosystem: Environmental > Terrestrial > Soil >... | reverse complement strand
GAGCCATAACCCGGCTCGTCGGCGGTGTAATCGAAAGCGCGATCCATCCAACCTCTGGCGACGAAATGTTCCTGAAAGGAAGCCAGACTCTCGGCGGTGAGGGGCAACATGTAATTGGCGGAGGTCAACTTGGCGCCCGCGAGGCGGGTATCGGCCATGCCGTCGAGCAAGGGAGCATAGCGTCGGTCGAATTCGGCCCAGTCGTGCCCAAGCGGCCGCTGGTAATAAATATTGCCTAAGGTGATGCGATGATCGAGCGCAAAGCGGGCATAACGATCGATGAGATCCATTTTTTGATCCCCCCAATCGCCGCAGCTTGGATCGCCCTCGTAATGTCCGCGACAGACCGACAGGTCATTGAGCTGGTAATAAGTCTGGAGACTCGGCGTCGACGCAAGGGCGAAATCGTAGACCCTAAGGTGGAGGGGAACACGGTGCCCCTCGATCCCGGAGCCGTGCAAGACGACTTCGCCGAGATAGACCCCGGCGATCGCATCCTTGGGGACGAGTATCTCCACCCAAATGGCACGAGCCTCTTGTTCCGCGGCGTCAAAAGGAAAACCCGAGCGGGGCGATCCGTCCAAGTCGTCTACCGTGGGGAGCAGCGGATCCGGCCAGCGGCCAATTTCTCCTTGGGCATCGGAAGGGGACTGAAGGTCGATGAGTCCCACCTGGTAAAGCCGAATCGCATTGGCGGGAATTTGGCGGCCCCCTGGGCCGCGGAGCGGGCTTGCCTTGGCGCTGATGCCCGGGATGCCCGAGTCCGAGCGCAACACGATTTGGAAGGCCTCGAACTCGTTCTTGGCGGCGGAAATCCGCGCTTCCACGGTGGCGGTGGGTTTGGCGGAAGGGCGAACCTTCATCGTCGCACGCTCGACCCAGACTTGGGTGCCGGAAGGAAGTGCATGCATCGTCGGGTCGCCAGGGGGACGCGTCAGTGCTGGGGGCAAGACAATTCGGTGACGACGCAGATAATTTGAAAAAAGTCCAGAAAGCGCACGGCGCCATTCGAGAAGAGCCGGTAGCTTGAGACTTGGCGCCACCCTGAGCGGAGTGGCCGCAGCGGCGGTCGGAGATGGAGCTTGTTCCGCCGGGGTGCTTGCGGTCGGGGAGTTTTTCGGTGCGGCGCCCGGAGGGTTTGCGATCTGGATGGGGGGTTCGGAATCGGGACTTGATTTTGAGGGCTCAAGGACGTTTCGGGAGAAAGCAGCCTCGCCGCAGCCGGAGACATTGAGGATGGCCATCAGGCCGGCGATCGCCGTAAACTTGAGTTTAATGGCGCGATGCATGCTACCCCCGTGAATCGTCGCCATACTCCTTGGACTCGGCTTCCGTCAAGATGAAGGGCGAGCTTTGCCTGCGCGCCATAAAATGAACGGCCGGCGAACGATGGAAAATAAATTAAGGCAAGGAAAAATAGGGATGGATTTGGCGATTGACGTCGATGATCAGAGGTTTTCGCACCGGTAAATAACGTGGGTTCAAGACGTCGTACTGGGCTTGGTAGCTTTCCATTTCCAAGCCGAGCAAATTGGCCGCGGTATGAAATAGGTTTTCGGTGCTGAAGGCGATCTCACGATTCCTCGCTTGGCTGCGCTTCCAACTTTTCGGGCAGGACCCCTGGCACCAGACAAAATAAGGGACATCAAATTCAGGGCGTCGCGGCTCGGGAAAGCCGTGCCCACAGGTGTTCCCGGTTTTGTCGTAGAGCCGCTCGCCGTGGTCGCTGACAAAGAGCAGGACGCTGTCGGGTTGATTTTCCAGCATCCGGAATATTCCCTCCAAAACTTCATCGGTGTAGCGGACGCTGTTGTCGTATTCCGCCAGGGCGGCGGCCTCCTGCTCGGTGGAGCAAAAATCAAGGTAGGCCTCTTGGAGGAAGTAGGCTTTTTCTGCGGGATAGCGGTTTCGGTAATTTTGGTGAGAGCCAAGCAGGTGCAGGACGATGAATTTGTTCGGATAGGGTTCCTTCAAGATCACCTCCAAGGGATGCAGCAGGGCTTCATCGTAGACGGTCCCGTAAAACTCGGTATTGGTGAATACCGTGGTTTCGGCGTCATGGGCGATGAGCGATATCAGGGAATCGAAAACTCCGACCCTCCCCTGATTGGAGAGCCAATAGGTGTGATAACCCGCATTTTTAGCCGCGTTCAGAATGGAGGGTTCCGTTAAGAACCGGTCCGGCTCTTGGACAGTGGCGGTGGTGAGCATCTTGGTCAAGCTGGGCACAGTTTGGTTGGAAGGTGAAATGGCTCGGTTAAATATGAGCAGCTGTTTGCGGCGCGCCTCCAAATTGGGCGTGGTGGGCCGTTGGTAGCCGTAAATTCCCATGCGATCCCGCCGCAGCGACTCGCCAATCACCAACACCACGATTCTGGGCCGGGCGGGATCGATCCGGGCCGCGCCTAGATTTTTTCCCTTCCGCACCTGCTGGGTTTTCTCGAGCCACTCGCGGTACGCCAACCAGTTGCCGATGTCGTGAACGATGCGGAGGCTGGGTACCTGGCGATTGAGCTCGGCGGCCCGGGACCACAGGGGTCTTTTTTTGAAGGATTCGAGGTGGTAAGAGGCGATTCCGGGAAAACGATAAGCCACTACCAGCAAGGCCACCAGAGCCGGCCAAACCCACAGGTGGTCTCCTCCGCGGCAGCGACGAGAGGAACCCAGGACGCGCCACATTCCAAGAACCGCCGCCAGAAAATACCCTCCATACGCCACCAAGGACAGAACCACTCCCCGGGTCCAATGAAAGCTAAGATATTCCACTGCCTCGTGCAGGTCGGTACCGAGCAAGGCATCGACGGCTCCCACCGAGATTGGCGCATCGTAGAGGGCGACATGGACCAGATTCACCGTGCCGCAGAAGCACAAGGCCAGCATGAGGCAGGCGAACAGAAAGCGGCGAAAACGCCCGGCGTAATGGGTGAGGCAGGCCAGGCCCAGGGAGAATAGTCCGATGAGGAGCAGGGTGCAGAGGATGTAATTCCTCCGGCTTTGATAGAGGTAATAAACGCCGGAATAATCCCTCCACAGCTCGAGGATAAAAGGGGGAAGAAGAGCGAGAGCGTAACAGGCGGTTAGCAAGCCCAGCTCATGGCACTTCTGCGATTTTGGTGATTCTTCCAGGCGAGAAAACTCCGAATAATGCTCCATTCCTACTAAATCATAAAAACGCCGACTGGCAAGGGTTGTTCCGCCGAACCCCTTGAAAATTGAGGACCCGGGAAAGCAATCATTTAATTTATGATTTTAATTGGGCAAGAGTGTTGCCTCGTGGCATCATTTCCATTGCCCGAATTGTGCATCGAAGAGGGATATTTAATGAAGATACTGCTTGGCACGATCTTGTTATTACTCATCGCGGGCTGCGGTTCCGGTGGGCCGTCCTCAACTCCCATTGCACTTCAATCGCTCATCGAAGAAGGCCAGTCCGACGACCTGACCCGCGACGTCTACCTCTTCGCGTACTTCGTGGATGAGGGGGAAGACGGCTTGTTCCTGGCAACCAGCACGGACGGGTTTAACTGGAGCCCGGTCAACGGCGGCGAAGCCATTTTTTCCCCCAAGCTCGGACCCGAGGGATTATTCCGCGATCCCTTCATTTTAAGGGACAATGAGGGAATTTTTCACCTGGTTTGGACGCTGGGTTGGAACGTGTGCGGTATCGGTTATGCCCGTTCCGACGACTTGATTCATTGGTCGCGAGCGAAGATCTTACCGGTCATGGAAGGGCAGGGGGCGACGAACTGCTGGGCACCGGAGATTTTTTACGACGCCGCCGAGGATAATTTTTTAATTTACTGGGCGAGCACGGTTCGCGGGCGCTTTCCCGAGACGGATATCCAGGAAGGTTGGAACCATCGAATATATTCCGCCAGAACCCGGGATTTTGAAAGCCTGAGCGAGTCGGAGTTGTTCTTCGATCCCGGCTTCAACGTTATCGACGCCACCCTCTTCATGAACGGAAATAAAATCTACATGGCCTTCAAGGACGAGACGGAACGGCCGTTTATCTCCAACAAGCGAATCATGCTGGCCTCATCGGACTCGCTTCGGGAGCCTTTCGAAATCCAAGGCGAGATTCCGGACTACCGCGCCGAAGGCCCCTCCGTAATGAATATCAATGGGGCTTGGTTTCTATACTTCGATATTTTCGAGGAAAACACGATGGGTCTGATGGTTTCTTCCGACCTGCAAAATTGGATCAACGAGACCTTCCTGCTGCACCTGCCGCCGGGCGTGAGACACGGGACCATTTTCAAGCTGCAGGAAAAAATTCCACGGCATCGCTGAGTGAATCCGCGATGGGGGCTGGATGTGTCGGATCGAAGCGCGCCAAAAAAAAAGGCAGTAGGCCTGGATGGCCTACCGCCTCTTAAAGGGCATTATCTTCTTTAGCTTCGACGGATCCGAGCCACGGCCGCCATGGAGCTGAGGGCGAATAGCGCCCAAAGGAACATGGACGCCGAAGGCGTCGCCGCGGTCGAGATTGAGCAACCTCCGCTTCCCGCCGAGGGAGGCACGCCGGTTACCGTCAAGAGAACCTCATCGACACTGGTCGATGCGTTGCTTGGGATATCCAAATTGGCGCTCGCCGCACCGTTCGCGGTGACGGTCGCCGTCACTCCCACAACGCATTGGCCCTGAGGGGCGATCAATTGGTTGGAACAATTGTCCGAAGCGATGTTGAATTGGGCGCCGCCATTCCCCTGTACCAGGGGAGTGATGGTGAGTTGGCCGATTATCAGATCCGCGGAGCCGGTATTGGTCAAGGTGACCTGTTTCACCGAGGAAACGGTCCCATTGACGACCTGCCCGAAGTTGATCTGGGTAGGATTCAGCGTGACGGCAGGAAGGCCGACCGAAATGCCCGTTCCAGTGAGGGGAATGGAGTCGGGACTCGAAGCTGCATCGCTGACAATGTTGATTTGAGCGGCGAAGCTGCCGTTGGCCAAAGGTTGGAAGTTGCCGACGATTGTGCAGGTTCCCGCCGGCGCGATCGGGCTTGCCGAGACGCAATTTTGGGATACCAACTGGAATTGCGCCGCGTCAACCCCGCCCAAGCTCACGCTCGTGACGTTCAACGCCGCCGTTCCGGTGTTGGTCAGCGTTACCGCGATGTTGGAGCTGGTGCCGCCCACGACGGTATTGGCAAAGACCATCGAAGTCGGGGCCAAACCAACCGCGGGTGCATCGGCAATGACGCTTCCCGACAAGGGGACGTCGATGGGAGATTCGAAGGCGTTGCTCGTGATGGTGAGGGTGTCGGAGTAAACGCCGATTCCCGCAGGATGGGTGAAAGTGACCGTTATCGTGCATTGTCCGCCGTTGGAGAAGGGCTCGTTTGCGGTGCAGTCGGAGTCGTCGAAAGTGAATTCAGTCCCGGTGAGGAGACTGGTGACTATATTATCCAGATCGGCGGTTCCCGTGCTGCTCAATGTGATTGAGAGCTGATTGCTGGTTTGGCTGACGAAAACGGTGCCGAAATCTAGGCTGGTGGGGTTGACGCTGGCATGGGCAACGGCAATCCCTTCGCCATCCAAGTCCACCAATATGGTTCCCGCGGTGGTATTGGTGGGGATGTTCAAGTCGGCGTCGTTGAAGATGCCGGCCGCATCAGGACTGAAGCTGACCTCGACCGTGCAGTTTCCGGTGGGGATGATCGTGGCGCCGTCACAGGTGTTCGCGCCGATGTCATATTGCCCCGCATCCGTTCCGGTGAGCGTCAGGGTGCCGAGGACCAAATCCAGAGTTCCCGTGTTTTCTACGGTCACCACCACGGGGCTTGAGGCTTGGCCGATTTCGACTTGACCGAAATCATTGCTGGTCGGGGAAACGCTGGCAAAGGGTGCGTCGACGCCGGTGCCGCTCAGGGCCGTTGTGGTTGGGGTAAAAGTGCTTCCGTTCGTAGTGACGAAGTTGACAGTTCCGTTGATGACTCCGCTGGTGCTGGGAGTGAATGTGACGGTCATGGTACAGGAAGGATTGCCACCGGTGAGTGACTGGCCATCGCATGCCGAGGTATCAATCGTAAAGTCCGAGGAACCCGAAATCGTCGCCGCGGGCGTGTCGAGGCCGATGTTGCCGGTGCTCCTGGTAATGGTGAGCGATAAGTTGGAACTCTCTCCAACGTTAACGGATCCGAAAGCCAGCGGATCGGTGACCGTGGCAGTGCCTGCCCAAGCACTTTGAGCCACTGCGAGCACTGCGAACGTGCTCGCCGCGGCGATGATGGATAAAAATCGCTTCATAACGTCCTCCTTAAAAAAATAGAGATATTGAAAATTGCCCCGAAGCGGCAAAGGCACCCTTTGCGGACCAGGGAATATTTTTGGAACCTTGGAATTGAATTTATTCGGACCGCATTCAAATGATTTGACCCTGAAATGTCCAATAATATTTTGGACATATTTTCGACCTTTTTTGGTCGCGGTATTACTGTTCATCGCTGGGGCTGGGAATGCGAGCCTTCAAACTGTTTTCTTAAGAAAACAGTTTTTACTGAAGTGCCAAGACTTTGAGAAAAAGGAGGACAAAGCAAGACAAAGGAGACGAAGTAACATTTATCTTTTTAGATTCAAGGGTCTAAAAAACCCTAATTCTTCCTAATTCAAATTTTGGTGGTTCGGATTTTCAGGCGCAGGAGGGCCCGGCTAGATGTTCCAGGTCGATTAATATCAATTTTATTGGGGCGTTTTTCCAAAAAAGACAGACGGGTCCCTTTAAACCTGGCTGGATGGGCTTGCGAAGTGCCGCTAAGAGGCCATCTTGCCGAATCTCTCAATAAATCTTGTTTTCCAAGATTGCCTCTGGAGCCTTTGAAAGATCTTCAGTTGTTCCAATCGTCCTTGAACCCAATCGGGATTACCGATGAACGCGACGGAAGAATAGGGGCGTTTCTCTTTCCAATCATTCTTTAAGATCTCTTGTACCATCAAAAGGTAATTCTTTCGACGCAGACTGGCTGAATCTCCGAGATTGAGATAGCTCGGTGCGGGTGTCAGAAGCGGATCATCCTTTCCGTAAGCGTAGAAGTGAAAGGATGTCCATTTATATTCCTTTGGATGTTTGACCAATCCCGCTCTTTTAGGATTGAGATCGATATAGAACATCACCTGAAGATGGTCGAACTCGGCATGGATGACGGGGGATTTAAATCGATCCATGATGACCTGCCCGCGGCGCTTGATTCGCTTATTTAAGATTCGAGCGAAAAGCGAATTCACGATGCGAAATAAGTCCGACAATAGTTTTTTGTCTTCGCAGCGTCCCGTTAAATGCGGGTGATTGGACATGAAGCAATAAGAGTAGATTTGAACACGATAACGGTCTTTGTATTTCAATAGTAAATTGTAATACAGCCGCTTAGCGCCATCGGACTGCATCAACCAGGACTTATTGTGGCACTGCCACGTGATATGGAAGGTAGAGTTGTCGCTGAGCACGGCATATCGGGGGAGGGTAGGCATGCTTTCCTACAGGGCAAATTCAACGCCAAATTGAACCGAATAAAAAATCTTTGAAAATCAGGATAAGGCGAATGGGTAACGACCGAAATTCGTCCCTCAGCGTCCCGAAATAAAACCTTCGTCTTCCGTTTATGCAAAGAAAAAGCCCGTCGCGGTCGCGAACGGGCTTCAATTCAAGCTATGGAATCTCGTCACTTAAACCAGAAGCGGTACCCCACTCCGGGTTCCGTGATGATCAGGGAAGGGGTTTCGGGATCGGCTTCAATTTTTTTCCGAAGGTGCCCGACGTATACCCGTAGGTATTGGGTATGTTCCACCGCGTTGGGTCCCCAGATTTGCTTTAATATTTGCCGGTGGGTAACTACCTTCCCGGCATTCTCGACGAACAATCGCAGAATATCGTATTCGGTGGCGGTCAGACGAATCAGCGCTCCCTTCACCTTTACGGTTCTTGCGGCGAGGTCGATTTCCAAGGGGCCGAACTCCATCACCGGCGATTTTTGATCCGAAGGTAAAATATGGCGCTCCACTACCCGGATTCTCGCCAATAATTCGGGGACGCTGAAAGGCTTGGTAAGATAATCTTCCGCCCCGGCATCCAGGAGCTGGATCTTATCTTGCTCCGAATCGCGAACGGTGAGGACGATCACCGGAGTCTTCGACCATTCTCTCAGGCGTTTCAAGACGCTCAGGCCATCCTGATCCGGGAGTCCCAGGTCCAATATCACCAATTCGGGGCGAAACGAGATGGCTTTGGCCAAGGCTTCCGTGCCTGAAACCGCCTCCTCAATCTGATAACCATGGTTTTGCAGACTGACCCGAAGCAATTTACGGATCGCAGCTTCATCGTCGATGATCAGGATTCGCTGTATCGCCTTCATCCTGTCGCCTCCTGAATCTCGTGGGGCGCCTCGGGAAGCGGCAGCCAAATCGAAAACTCCGCACCGCCTTGCGGCGCCGCTCCTGCCTCGATCCTACCTCCATGCGCATCCACGAGACTTTTCGCGATGGCCAGGCCAAGCCCCGTTCCTCCCGTCGGGGTGCCGGGAACCCGGTAAAATTTCTCGAAGATTTGGCCGCGAAGGTTTTCGGGAATTCCATTGCCTTGATCCCTGACTTTTATTGCTACGAATCCCGAATGAGGCTCGGTGTGAATTGAAATTTCGGTCCCCGGTACCGAATAAGCCGCCGCATTGAGAAGGATGTTGGAAAGAGCGTGTTGAAGAAGTTGAAAATCTCCCTGGATGTAAAAAGGCTTGGATCCCTCGGTGAGCTTGATCCGGTGTTCCGAAAGGGGGAGGGCCAGGCTTTTCAATGTCTGTCCAATGAGATCTCCTATTTCAAACCACTCCTTATTAATTTTTAAGATTCCGGACTCCAGCCGTGTCATATCCAGAAGGTTTTCGAATACCCGGTTGAGCCGATCTCCTGATTGCACCATTTCATCGATTAGGGCCCGGCGAGTAGCCAGATCGGAGGCGGTTTTCTCGTCCAAGAGCGCCGTCGCGGCTCCGATGATGGCGGTCAGGGGGGTTCTTAATTCATGGGAAATGCAATTTAGCAAGGTCTGATGGAGGCGCTCAGATTCCGCGAATAAATTCCCACGGCTACGTTCTTCCTCGAATTCGCTCTTGGCGATGGCCACGGCGACTTGGTTGGCGAGGACGAAAAGTAAGTTCTTCTGTTCCGGAGTAAGCTCCCGTCGAGAGCGGGGACGAAACAACAGAACTCCGTATTTCCGCTCCCCCAATTTTAGGGAAACGGCTAAGGAGGAGGCCATCGGCAGTGTGTCGGTGGACCATCCCGCGATTCTTCCGTTCTCGAAAGACCATAAAGCAACCGCCAACTCTTTCTCGTCCAAACGCATGTCACCGAATGCGGGACCTTTTTTCTTTTTTAGATTTTCCGAGGTCAGGACGCAACATTCCCCATTAAACAGCTCTTCAAGCCGGGCCAATGCTACCTGTACGACCGCATCCACCCCGCGAGCCAGCGTCATGGCTTTCAGGATTTCATACAAGATGTTCGTTTTTTCTTCCCGTTGGCGCAAGGCGCGTTGTTGCCGTTTTAATCGGTAGGTGAACACTCCCGTCATGATGGCGACGACAAAATAGGTAACGAACATCATGATGTCAGCGGGGTGGCGGATGTGGAAGGTGAAGAGGGGAGGGATAAAGAAGAAATTCCAGATCAACGCGCTTAATGCCGCGCCCAACAGGGTCGGGCCCAGGCTGGTGAAGATCCCCAAAGCCATGATTGCCAAGAGGAAGATAAAACCGATGGCCTGGTAACCGATAATGTCCTTGAGAAACCAGCTGGAAATAGCGATGCCCGATATGAACAGAGCTGTCTTGAAATAGGAGGAAAAACGGGCCTCGGCTTTTAGCGGAGGCAGAAACCGGATCGGCGGCTTTTCGATATCCGGCTGCCGGATGACATGCACGTCGATGCCTCGGCTCTCCCGCACCACGCGGTCCAGCAAGGACCCTCCTTCGAACAGCTCCCTCCAAAAGCGCTTTTGCGGGCGCCCGATGACGATCTGGGCGACATTCTTGCTGCGCGCGACGCGTTGGATCGCCGCGGCGACATCGGAATCCTGGGTGGTCACCACCTCCGCGCCAAGCTCCCGGGCTAATTCAAGATGTTTCACTAAACGATTCTGCTCTTCGTCTCTGAGCCGCTTTCCGTTATCGACGTAAAGCGCAATCCACGTAGTCTCGAGCTGAACGGCCATCCTGCGTGTCGTCCGGATAAGCCGTTCCGAGAATGGACTATGGCCAACGGCAACCAATATTCTCTCTCCGGCCCCAGGCGCTTCGAGGCGATTTTCCTCCATGATCTGCTGCAGGTCTTTGTCCACCCGCTCGGCGGTCGCCCGGAGCGCAATTTCCCGCAGCGCCGTCAGGTTGCTCTCCTGGAAGAAGTGCTCCATCGCCCGACCGGCGCGCTCAGGCACGTAAACCTTGCCCTCGCGAAGGCGCTTCAAAAGCTCATGCGGAGAGATATCGATGAGTTCGATCTGATCGGCCAGATCGAGCACGGAATCGGGGACGGTCTCACGTACGTTAACCGCGGTGATCAACCGTACGACGTCGACACGGCTCTCCAGGTGCTGAACGTTCATGGTCGAATAAACATTGATGCCCGATTCAAGAAGTTCGACGACATCTTGATATCTTTTTGGATGACGCGACCCGGGGGCGTTAGTGTGGGCCAATTCGTCGACCAAAACCAGCCCGGGCTTGCGAGCTAGGATCGCGTCAAGATCCATTTCCTCGAGGGTTGTGCCCCGGTAATCGATTTTTTTGCGCGGAAGGTCGGAAAGGCCTTGAAGTAGGGCGGTGGTTTCAGGCCGTCCATGGGTTTCCACCAAACCGACCACGACGTCCACCCCTCTTCGTTTTTGCTCCCGAGCCGCATTCAGCATCGCGTAAGTCTTCCCCACGCCCGCGGACATCCCGAAAAATAGGCGCAGTTTTCCATTCTTGGTCCCGTGCTCTTCTCGATGGATCGCGGCCAATAAATCTTCCGGATTAGGTCGTTTTTCCTCTCGGGAGAATGGCATAAAAAAAGATTAACAGTTAGAAATCAACAATTATAGCGCGATCTCGGTGCCAGCGCCATTCCCCAAGGGCCCAGGGCGGCCTGACATTTTCCCGAGAAATCCTTCCCTTATTTTTCCCCCTTGTCCAAGGCGAGGTTTAATTCCAGCACATTGACCAAGCGATCGCCCGTAAAAACTCTACCTGGTGAGAAAGCATGGTTCCGAATCAGGGTTTCAATATCAGAGGCAGCCAGGCCTCTAGCTTGAGAGATCCTAGGTGCCTGGTACATCGCCCCGCGCTCCGTGATGTGGGGATCTAGTCCCCCTCCGGAGGCGGCAACAAGATCGGCTGGCAGAGGTTTATCCGGACTTGCTTCATATTGCGCGATGGTCTTGCTGGCGCGCTCCGTTAAATCAGAGCTGGTCGGTGATTTATTACTTCCTCCGGCGGCCGAGGCGTTGAAATCGACCGCGGATGGCCGTGGCCAGAAGTATCGTGGCTGGGTGAACTTTTGGCCAATCAACCGGCTCCCGATGAGTTTGCCCTCCCCATTGGTAAGCATTGATCCTTCGGCCATTTGCGGGAAAATGGCCTTGGCAATTCCAAGAACCACCGCGGTGTACCCAGCCACTGTAATGAGCCAAGTTACGAAAACAAGACGGACGCTGGAGATGATATATTTCATGCTGGCTCCTTTGGTACCTTCTATTTCATATAGATGAGGTGCTCCGCGATCGGTCCAAGCGTGGCGACGGGAAAAAACGTCAAGGCTCCAATGAACAGGATGGTCGCCATCAACAACGCGCTAAAGGTGCCGTCTTCCACCCCCAAAGTCCCAAGCGATTCGGCCGTCCGCTTCTTCGCGGCTAGGGACCCTGCGATGGCCAAAGGCAGGATGATTGGGATAAAGCGGCCGAACAGCATGACAATTCCGGTGGTAAGGTTCCATGGTACCGTATTGTCCCCCAGTCCCTCGAAGCCCGAGCCATTGTTTGCGGAAGCCGAACTGAACTCGTAAAGGATTTCGCTGAAACCATGCGGTCCCGTGTTGTTGAGAGTCTTGGCCCCCCAGTCGGTTGCGGCGAACAGCGCGGTTGGCCCCAGAATTAAAAACGTATGGACGAAGAGGGCGAGCACCGCGAGCTTGACCTCGCGCGATTCGACGCGATGTCCGAGGTACTCGGGCGTGCGCCCGATCATCATTCCCGCGACGAATACCCCAAGAATGATATAAATGAACATATTGATGAAGCCCACCCCTACTCCCCCAAAATCTTCGTTCAACCACATCCCGACCAACGGCATCAAACCAGTCAGGGGATTCAGGCTGTCATGCATCGCATTCACCGAACCGTTGCTGGTCGAGGTTGTCAGAACGGCCCAAAGAGGACCCGCCGCTGCGCCGAAGCGCAGTTCCTTTCCCTCGAGATTTCCCGTGGTTTGCACGACGGCCAATTTTGCAAAGGCCT
>Ga0065705_10104631_pt1 | contig 12495 bp, 8 predicted proteins | sample SwibulcommuniRL2_FD_59092 | JGI IMG/M metagenome (GOLD analysis project Ga0065705, IMG submission 59092) | Bulk soil microbial communities from switchgrass field near Rose Lake, East Lansing, Michigan, USA - RL2 Bulk Soil v2 (version 2) | ecosystem: Environmental > Terrestrial > Soil >... | reverse complement strand
CCTTCGGATAGAAAGGCCCTTCCCAGGAAGGAGCGCTCCAGCTGGACGAGCCAATCCTCAGCGGAGGATCCACCTTACTCGTCTAGACTGCACATCCCTCGCTGGGATGCGCCGCAGCTCGTGCAGGGCCCCGGCTCCAGCGCAGCGGACTCGGATCGCGAGCCGCCCGCCACCGCGAAGACGGAGATCAGCTTCTCCACTCTCGCGCTGTGGCACTTCTTGCAGGTGACCTGCCGGCGACGATCGAACACCACGGTTTCGAATTGCTCGCCGCATTCCTGGCAGCGGTACTCGAACAGAGGCATGGGAAACCTCGTCAAATCACGTAAGTGCAGCCATTTTATCGCCGCGGGCGCGACGATGTCCATGCAATTCTGCACCGATTCGCCGGCTTTGGACATGGCTTCCGGCTCATCCCGGGCCGGGCGGCGGTGTGAAAACCGGTACGCTCCGGGCGAGGCGCCGAGACGGCGAAGAGCCCGCTGGGCGGTTGCCATTGATGCATTCGCCCCGGGCGGCCTATAATCGCGCGAATCAAGCCGAAGCAGGGTGAGGGGATGCACGACAATACGGAAACGGAAGGGCGCACGGTGCCGAAGCTGGCCATGGTCCTCGGCTCGGGCGGCATCAAGAGTGTCGCCAGCCTCGGACTCTTCCGCGTGCTGGTGCGCGAGAAGATCGACGTGGATCTGATCGTGGCCAGCAGCGGCGGCAGTCTGTTCGGCACTGCCTTCGCTCTCTACCCCGGCGAGCTGGAGAAGATTGAGGGGTTTCTCTGGTCGTACTGGAAGCCGGAAATCTTCCGGGACTTCGACTACCCGGGGCTGATTCTCTCTCTGCTGCGCCCTCGGAAGCGCTCCATCGAGAAGTTCGGGGTCATCAAGGGGAAGCGCATCTTGAAGAACATCAACGCCATGTTCCCTGAAAAGACCTTCGCCGACGCGAAAATTCCGCTGCGCATCGTGGCTACCGATATCCGTGCCGGGCGTTCGGTGGTTCTGAAGGAGGGGAACGTGGCTCGCGCCGTGCGGGCCAGCATCTCGTTGCCGATTTACATGCGCCCGGTGAAATGGGGAGACGCCCTCCTGGTGGACGGCGGCATGACGAACCCGATCCCGTGCGACGTGGCCATGGCGGAGGGAGCCGATGTCATCGTTTCCATGTCGTTCGGCTCTTCCCTGGAAACCCCCCTGACCAGCCCGGTGCGGCTCCTGAACCAGATTGTCCGCGTCTCCTCGAGCAGCCTGATCCGCGTGCACGGCCAGCTGCATCGCACGCTGCACAAGGGGGAAATCGTGGAGATCTATCCAACCTTCGACCACGTCCACTCGTTCTTCAACTTTCACACCATGGAAGAGATCATCGCCCGGGGCGAGGAAGCCAGCGAAGCCGCCCTGCCGCGCATCCGCGCGGCCCTTGAGGCCACTACAGGCCTTGCTTCTTCTCGTTGAGGGTTTGCACCGAAGTGGTGCCGTCGGAGCGGTGCAGGGTAAGGGTGATCGTGAGGTCCCCGGCGCCGGCCAGTTTCTTGCCGTCGATTTTCATCTTGAAGGGAATTCGCGCCGACGCCTTCGGATCGTGGGTGGCGTAGTAGGCCGCGATTTCTTGGAAAGCGTTCGCCTTCTCCCAGACCGTTCGATCCCCCTTGCCCACCACCTTGATGTCGGCTCCGGCTAGCCCCACGCCGTTAAACTCGCCGCGCACGGTGAGGTCGGGCATCAGGAAACCGCCTTCGCGCTTGGTGGAGCTGATCACGATGGCACCGTCCGCAGTAGCCGCCACCCGCGGCGTAGCGGTGTCGGCAGCTTTCTTCGATTCCCCAGTGCCGGCGGAGGTCCCGGGGGATTGCTGCGGGGGAGCGCTCTTGCCGCCTCCCAGAATCTCGCTGGCCAGCTGCCCCAGGGTGGATTTGCTTCCCGCCAGCCGCTGCACCGCTTCCGACTTGGCGGCGGCCCGGGTGATGTCTCCGATGTCCACCCCGTAGGTGGGAGCGGCGAGCGGGCCCTTGATGGTCAGCGGCAGCACGATCCGGCCCCCCTCCTGTTCGAGGTAGCGGGCGCGGCTGCCTTCCTGCAGCATCGCCTGGGTAATCTGCTTCGAGAACAGGACCTTCAGGTTCAGGTCGAGAACTCCCTGGAGCGTGAAGCCGCCCTTCCCCTGCAGGTCGAGATCGTTCGAAACCAGCAACAGATTATTGGAAGCCGCGCGCCCGCCGGATAGAGTGATGTCCCCCGTGAGCGCCGAGAACTCGGTGCGCTTCTTGGCGAGGTTGGAGCTCACCTGGTTCAGGGTCCTCTCGCCCAACAGATTGGACGCCTTGGCAAGCCCCTCCATCACGTTGAGCTGCCCGATCCACCCCTTCTCCACGCGGATGCTCCCGTGGCCCTTCAAGGAGTTGAGGATGGCGTTCATCTCACTCCCGCCTCCCTCCATCTCCAGGTCGGCACTGACGCTGCCCGCCAGCAGGTCCTTGATCCCCATGTTCTCCGCGAGAAAGGGCTGCGCATCCACTCCTTTCAGAGCGCTCCGGTAGGCGTAGCGCGGCTGGGCGCCGCGCAGATCGGCGGAGAGGGTGCCCTGATAGGTTCCCCCGTAAAGCTTGAAGGAGACCGGGTCGAAGGTGACCACCTTGTTCGCCAGCTGCAGATTTCCCTCGAAGCGTGAGAAGCGGAAAGTCCCGTAGGTTCCTTCGTCGATGCGCACGACGCCCGTGCCCCGGGTGCGGGCCAGAATGTCATCCGTTGCGCCGGAGCCCGACGGCGCGGTGGTTCCGGAAGAAGTGGGTGTGAGCAGGGACATCAGCTCGTCCAGGCTTGCCGAAGGAGAGTGCAGATTGAGCGAGACCTGCGGAGAGGTGAAGTTCTGAACGGTCACTCCGCCATCCAGCTTGGTCTTTCCCACCCGGGCTGCGAACTGGCTGACCTTGAACGATCCAGTCTCGAAGGTGAGCTTCCCAGAGACATCCTCGATCGGTTTCCCCAGGGATGGATCGGCGTAGCGCACTCCCGACAGGGTGATCTCGCCGCGGAATTCCATCTGCTCGGGGTGCTCGAGAGGCCCTGATGCCTCCCCCTGGAACCCGATGGGCGCCGCCGAGGTGAGCCCGGCAGGGAACTTGGCGCCCAGCAAAGCCGCCACGGTGGCCAGGTCGGAGGCCATCACCTGCGACGGGCGCACCTTCACATCCAGCCTGCCGCCCTGCTCGCTCCGATCCAGAGTCCCGTCGGCCGCCAGGCGCGTCTTGCCGCTGCCGATCGTCAGGTTACGGAGGTCCAGATGCTTGCCGCCTTGCGTCAAGGCCACATCGAGCGCCAGGTCGAGATCCCCAGCATGGGGCGCGGGACCTCCGCGAAGCGCCGGGCGCAGGGCAACCCCGCGCAGCGCCAGCTCTCCCTGCAGCGAGCCGTCTCCTTCGATCTCCCACACGCCCTGCACGGAGGTCTTGAGCCGAGCTTTCGTCTGCAGCTTTCCCGAAGCGCTTCCCAAAGGCGGCGCGAAGCCCAGGAACGATTGAAAGTAGGGAGTGAAGGCCGCGGGCTGGAATTTCTCCAGCTGCAGCTCCAGGCTCGTTTGCCCCGGCGCGGGGCCGGGCGTGGCCGGTGGCAGCGCCAGGATCCCGCTCAGGCTCAAGGACCCCGATCCCTTGGGGGGAAGTGAGGTCGCCAGCTTCACGGCGAAGGGGCGGCCGGGCGCATAACCATCCAGCGCCACGTCCACGTTGTCCAGTGTCGTAGTCACGGTCTTGCCGGGAAGCACCATCTCGTCCACCAGCCGCAGCTTGGCGCCTTCGATGCGCAGCTTGGCCAGGCTGAGCCCGCCTCCCGATTCCGCCGCGGGTTGCTGCGGCGCCGCGGGGGCCGATCCGCCGGCGGCGGAGAGATCCGGCAGGTTCGTGTGGCCGTCGGCGTAACGGTGGAGGTTCAGCTCCGGATGATGTGCGACGAAAGACGCCACGGCGATGTTGCCAGTCAGCAGTGGCAGGATCCGCACGTGCGCGGAGATTGACTCCGATTTGAATAGCGGCGGATCGCCCTTCCGATCCGAGGCGATCGCCAGCGGCTGCACGCTCACGCCGGGGATGGGAAAGAGGGTGAGCTTCATGGTGCCCAGCGCGACGTCCCGTCGGAGAAGCCCCTCCGCCCTGGCCTCCATAGTGTCGTGATACTTGTTGATGTCGATGAACAGCGGGATGACGAGCGCGAGAACGATCAGGGCGGCGACCAGGGTGCCCGCAATCCAGAGGATTCGCCGCAGCCTTGGGGTCATGGAGGGTCCCTCCCGTTTCGGCGACATTATATAAGGAAGGGGAGGGGATGCTATGGGGTGACAACCGCATATCGAAAACCCCACATCGGTGTCGATTTCCGCTACACGGCGCTAACCGCAATCGCAGGAATATCTTGGCCATCGCACTGGAAGGAGAGAGCCTAAAGCGTGTAGGGGGAATGCACACGCCCCAAGGGGTCGGTGTCCTGACACTTGACAGGGAGCGCCCATTCTGTCTGTGCAACAGGTGGATGGAGAATGAGTTACGCGCCGCCAGCGGAGGTGGCGCGGTCAGCGGCAGGCGTCTTGCAGTACAGGTCCGTGCGGACGTTACGGGAAGACGGGCTGACGGCCCACTTATCAACCTGGAACGGCTGACCGTACGAGGAGCTGACAACCGGCGTGCGACGAGCTGAGAACGGCGAGGAATGGGCCTCGCCGTTTTCATTTTTACCTTCCCCCACTCGGTCCGGGCGACCTGCGGGCTTGCCGGATTCGTGCATAATCACGCCATGATCATTCAACTCAAGAAAGGCCGGGACGGAGCTTCCACGCTGGCGTGCATCCGGGCGGATGGAAGCCGCACCTGGAGCAAGCTGCATCCGTTCCTTCCGCTGCACGATCTCACTCATTGCGCCACCGAAAGCGGCCTAGGCTTTCAGGAGGGCTTTTTCGGGTTGGTGGCTTCCGGCTGGAACATCGATGACTTCGCGGTGAAGGGTGCGGTGAAACGCCTCCCCTTGCAGGCGGGTTGGGCCGAGAGCATCGTCGGCATCCTCGACCAGGAGCGCGGCGCTGGGCGAGTCCTGTCGGTGTCGGAGCTCAATGAGGCGCTGGCGGAATCGCTGCGCGGTCAGGATTTCGCCGCCTTCCGGGAGCTGAAGGAAGAGGAGCTGGCGCGGATAAGGGCCCTGCGTGCCAGGCTTTTCGAGCAGTGGCGCGACCTGCCCGCGGGGGAGACTCTCGAGCTGAGATTCCCACTCGCTTGAGCTTCCTTGACCCGATTCGCGGCCGGCGCTAAGCTTCCGCGGATTCCTTGCCCTGCGAAGTATTCATCTCGAGGAGATCTCACCATGGATTTCGCGACGCTCAAACGCCACGCCGCATGGCTGGCCGTGGCTCTGCTCGTCGCATCGGGGGCCGTCATGTCCAGAGGCGAGAATCAGCCCGCCGGTGGTAACCCTGAAACGATGGCCAAACTGGAGGGAATGCTGAGCCAGTATGCCCCTTCCGAAATGTCCTTCGATGCCCGCAAGCTGCCCGCCCAGGACCAGGCCATGCTCAAGCACCTGATCGCCGCATCGCAGCAGATCGATGAAATCTTCTGGCGTCAGTCCTACCGCAAGGCGGTCGAAATCCGGGATCGCCTCAAAGTGGCCAAGGATCCGAACTCAAAGCTGCTCTATCGCCTCGTCATGATCAATGCCGGGCCCTTCGATCGGCTGGAGGATTTCAAGCCCTTCTACGGCACCGAGACCATGCCGCCGGGGGCCGGCTACTACCCGGAGGACCTGACCCGCAAGGAGTTCGAGGACTATGTCGCCGCCCACCCCGACCAACGTGAAACGCTCCTTTCCGGCCTCACCGTCGTCAAGCGGAAGGGGAAGGATCTGGTGGCCGTCCCGTACCATGAGGAATACGCCCGGTGGCTGGAGCCCGCGGCGAAGGAGCTCGAAGCCGCCGCGACGGCTTCGGCGAGCGCCTCGTTCCGGCGCTACCTGACCTCCAAGGTGAAGGCCCTCAGGGATGACAACTATTTCCAGAGCGATTGCGACTGGATCGATCTGAAAGACAGTCCCTACGAGCTGGTCCTCGGCCCCTTCGAGGTTTATGAGGATCAGCTGATGGGGATCAAGACCTCCTATGAAGCCTCGGTGGCGATACGGGATGTGCAGGAGAGCACGCGGCTGGCGGCCTACATTGCCCACCTCCAGGAGTTGGAAGACAACCTTCCCTATCCCGAGGCGGACCGGCGCAAGGTTGCCGGGCTCGCTTCCCCCATGGTCGTGGTGCGGGACATTTACCGCGGCGGGGACTTGCGGGTGGGCTATCAGGCGGCGGCGACGAACCTCCCCAATGATCCCAAGGTTCACGAGAAGAAGGGCTCCAAGAAAATTTTCTGGAAAAACGTGTTCGAAGCGCGCGTGGATAAAGTCATCCTGCCCATCAGCAAGGAGCTGATGGAGCCTTCGCAGGCGAAGCTGGTGACGGCGCGAGGGGTCTTCGAGGATGTCCTGATGCACGAGCTCTGCCATGCCCTGGGCCCGCGCTATGTCCGGGGCACCGACGAGAAGGTTCCGGTGAACCAGAAGCTGGGGGATCTTTACAGCGCGGTCGAGGAGCTCAAGGCGACGGTGGCCGGGCTGGTTTCCATGGCCTGGTTCTTTGATCAAGGGATCATGCCGAAGGCATCCGAGCAGGAGCACTACGCCTCCTACCTGGGATCCATCCTGCGGGCGGTGCGTTTCGGAGTGGGGGAGGCTCATGGACGGGCCTCCATCGTCGAGCTGAACTTCCTGCAGGAGCGCGGAGCCATCCGCCGCGATCCCGCGACGGCCCGCTGGTCGGTGGATACGCCCAAAATGCGCGGGGCGTTGCGGGAGCTGACCGGAATGGTTCTGGAAATTGAGCGCGCCGGAGATCGCGCCGCGGCCGAGACGCTGTTCGCGAAGTACGGCTCGATCTCACCCGAGCTGGCCAAGGACCTGGAGCGAGCCCGCTCCGTGCCCGTGGAGATCGAGCCGATTTATCGGAATCTCTGGTGAGTCTGGACTCGATCCAGGCAGCGGCCCGGGACCTGGTGGCATGAAGGGCGGGTCGGGAAAACTCACCGCCTGCATCCTCCTTTTCGCCGCGCTGGCAATCTCCCTCTTATCCGCCAGCCGGACGCGCGCTTTTCTTCCCAGCCACCACGGCTATCTCACCTCCATGGGCCTGGCCATGGGCAAGAATCTCGACCGCGAGCATCACTTCCTGCTGTTCACCCGGAAATGGGTTAACGCAGAGGGGGAAAGTGGAGTCGATCCGCACAATCGCTTTCCCATCCTCTCCTACGCCCTGATCAGCCGCGCCGAGTCGGGTTGCGGGAACGATCCTGCTTGCGAAATGTGGCGGGCCCGCATTTTGATGCTTCTGTTCTGCTGGGGCGCACTGGCCCTCTCGACTCTCCTTCTCCTGGAGCTTTCCGCAAATCCCGCGGATCCCCTGGTGGCTGTTTCCGCAGCGTTACTCGCCTTTTCGTCTTACTTCCTGCAGTACTACAACGACATGGTTTTCAATGACGTTCCCGCGGTCTTCGGATTCATCCTGGTGCTTCTGGGGATCGCCCGATTCGAGATGCGAGACTCCACGTTTCTCCTCACGGTCGGCGCGCTCCTGGGGATCGCCCTGGGATGGCAGTGTTACGCGCCACTGGTGACCTGGTGGATCCTCCAGGCGCTTCGCTCACTCAAGACGGCGGGATTGGTCGGCGGTGTCCGGGAGGTGCTCCGGAGCCAGGCCACGAAGACGATGGTCCTGGCCGTGGCGTGGGGATGTCTGATTCTCGGCTTCAACGTGCTCAATGAGAAGTCCGCGCTCAAGCTGCCATTGGGAGAGCTGCCCTCTGTCCGGTCGATACAATTCCGCCTGGGGATAAAGGGGGGAAGCGAGGAATTCCCGGAGTACCAGGAGCTGAGATGGGGCAATTTTCTCAACAAGCAGGCGCGCCGGGTCATGAAGGCGACCATTCCCACTCGGCCGCTTCACGCCGCCGTCAATCGATGGAGCGAGACTGAGAATTCCGGGCTTAGACTTTTGTTGGGGGTGACGGGTCTGGCGTTGCTCGCGGGCGTGCTCTTCTGTCTGGGGAAGCTCTACTTCGGGATGAAGCGGCAGCGGCTGGCGTTTCTCGTGGTGCTCTTCTCCGGGTTGCTCTGGTGTCTCTCGATGCGGCAATTCACCGCGTTTCACGACTTCCAGGCGATGTTCTACGTCGGATTCGCCATGGGCCTTTTCTGGGCGATCCTGTCGCGCCTGCCGCAAAAGGCGATGGGCTGGGTGGCGGTGGGAAGCCTGGCCGTCTTCGCCTTCTCAGCGGTGGACCTCAACGGGGTCAAGACCGAGGAAGGAAGGAATTTCGAATCCCGGACGGCCGATTTTGCCGCGATCCGCAAAGTGGTGGGGGAGAATCGTCGCATTCAGGTGGGACTCAACGACGCGGAATTCGAGGCCGAATTCATTCCCTTTCGCTTCTACATGGCGGGGAACTTCTACAGCGATCCGGGTCACGCTGAGTTCGTCATCACGCGCGACCGGAGCTTCGCCTCATCCACCCTCACGCCGGATAATCACGAATACTTTCTGTTCCGCACCTCCTCCTCGTCCTCACCCTGAGCCGGGAGGCCGCACTCTCAATAGGGGAAGACCGTGAGACGTGATCGCGTTCGTCCAGCGAGGATCCTCGGTGTTGTCGCACTCCTGGCCCTGGCGGCCGCCTGCACCGGTCAGGAGGCGCCCGTTACGACGCAGGCGCCCGCTAAGCCGCCGGCAGCCCCGGCAGCGGCAACCGCATCCGCGCCCGACGCGCCCATCCCGGACACGGCCTCGCCGTTTGATGCCCTACCGGAAGACGTGCGGCTCGTGCTGGACAAGCCGTTCACCGGCGACTTCGACGAGATGGTCAAACGCCGGGCGATTCGCGTGGCCGTGACCTTCAACCGCACGCACTACTTCATCGACAATGGGCAGGAGCGAGGGATCACGTACGAGACCCTGAAGTCTTTCGAGACCGATCTGAACACGGAATTGAAGACTGGAACCCTCAAAGTGAACGTCGTGATCCTGCCGATGTCTCGCGATATGTTGTATCCCGCTCTCGCGAGCGGCAAGGTCGACATGGTCGCGGCCATGTTGACGGTCAGGCCCGAGATGGAGAAGCTCGTCGCCTTCTCCGAGCCGACACGCAGCAACGTGAGCCAGGTGGTGGTCACCGGACCGGGAGCGCCGCCCATAGCCACGGTGGACGATCTCGCCGGCCAGAAGGTGTTCGTCCGGCGGCCGGGCGTCTACGCCGAGACCATCACACACCTCAACGAGCAACTGAAAGCGCGCGGCAAGAAGGCCATCGTGATCGCCGAAGCCCCCCAGGTGCTCGAAGACGATGACGTGCTCGAGATGGTCAACGCCGGGCTCGTGCCGATCACCGTTGTCGACGACTATCTGGCCGACTTCTGGAAACATGTGTTCACCAGTATCACCGTGCACGACGACGTCGCAGTCCGTTCCGGTGATCGCCTGGCGATCGCATTTCGAAAGGACAATCCCCGGCTCTGCGACGAAGTCAATAAGTGGCTCCGGAAGCACGGAAAGGGCGATGCCTTCCGGAATGTGCTCGAGCGGCGATATTTACATGACTTCAAGTACGTGAAAAACGCCACGTCCGACGCCGAGCGTCAGAAGCTGCTGACCGTCGTCGAGCTGTTCAAGAAGTACGGCGGGCAGTACGACCTCGACTACCTCTTGATGGCGGCGCAGGGCTACCAGGAGTCGACGCTGGACCAGAACGTCAGGAGTCCCGTGGGCGCGATTGGCGTGATGCAGGTCATGCCGGCAACGGGGAGGGAACTGAACGTCGGCGACATCCACAAGGTCGATCCGAACATCCACGCCGGCGTGAAGTACATGCGACTCATGATGGATCAGCACTTCAAGGACGAGCCCATGGACGACCTGAACAAGGTACTGATTACCTTTGCCTCCTACAATGCCGGGCCGGAACGCGTGCATCAGCTCCGGCGCGAAACGGCGCAGCGGGGCCTCGATCCCAACGTCTGGTTCGGCAATGTCGAGCGCGTCGCATCTGAACGCATTGGCCGCGAAACCGTCACCTACGTCAGCAACATCTACAAGTACTACCTGACGTACAAGCTGCTTTTCGCTCTGAGGGATGAGCGCGACGCGGCCGAGGCTGAGGTCGGGAAGTAGTGAATTCTCCCTCACGAGCAACAGCGAAGCATTACTGGTCCTTGGCAGCCGTTTTCGGTTTCGCGCTCGCACTGCGGCTCATCTACCTGTCGCAGATCCACCATGCGCCGCCGTTCACCGTGCTGGTGGTGGATGCGCACGAATACGATCGCTGGGCGCAGGAGATCGCCGCGGGCGACTGGCTGGGCAAGGAAGCATTCTACCAAGCGCCGCTGTACCCGTATTTTCTCGCATTGAACTATGTAGCGTTTGGTCACGACCTGCTCGCGGTGCGCGTTGTCCAAGTCGTCCTCGGCTCGCTCGCCTGTGTGCTGCTGGCGGCGGCGGGGGTCCGCTTCTTTTCGTTTCGAGTCGGCATCGCCGCAGGTTTGTTGTTGGCAGCGTATCCCATGGCAATCTTTTTCGACACGATCATCCAGAAATCAGTGCTGGACCTCCTGTTGATGACGCTCGTGCTGTGGCTTCTCGCTCTCCTGTCGCAAACACCGAGTATGCAAGGCTGGTTTCTTATCGGAGTCGCGTTGGGGCTATTCGCTCTGACGCGCGAGAATGCCCTCGTTCTGTTACCCGTAATCGGTGTCTGGTTGTGGATCCACTTTCGCGGCGAGTCGTCGCGGCGACGTCTCCAGTGGAGCCTACTGCTCGTCGGCGGCCTGGCTTTGGTGTTGTTTCCGGTTGGGCTGCGAAATCGGCTGGTCGGGGGCGAATTTTATATCACTAGTTCGCATTTCGGGCCGAACCTCTACATCGGCAACCATGAAGGGGCCAATGGCCAGTTCATTCCCCTCCGTTGGGGCAGGTCTACGCCCGAGTTGGAGCGACACGACGCAACGGAGCTGGCTGAATTGGCACTCGGACACAAAGCGACGCCTCACGAGGTCTCTAGATATTGGACGGACAGGGTCATCGACTACATCCGACGGGAACCGGGCGCGTGGCTGAAACTGATGGGTCGGAAATGGTTTCTCACCTGGAACGCTGCCGAGATGGTGGACGCGGAGGGTGTGGACACGTACCGGGAATATTCGTCGTTGCTTCATCTTCTCAGTCGGATTTTCCATTTCGGCGTCCTGTGCCCTTTTGCCGCGGTGGGCATCGCGGCGTCCTGGCGGAGACGCGACCAGCTCTGGATTCTTTACTTGATCGTGCTGAGCATGGCAGTGAGCGTGAGCCTTTTCTACGTATTTGCACGCTATCGGTTCCCGATGGTTCCCGTGTTGATCCTGTTCGCGGCCGCGGCAATCGTGGAAGGACTCCGCATGGTGCAGGGCAGAAACTGGCTTGGCCTCGCGACAGGCGGTGTTTTGGCGGCGCTCGTAGCTGTAGTTGTCAACATCCCACTCATCCCTGCAGCAATCGCCCGCGCGACCACGGAGTACAATCTCGGATACGTATTGCAGGGCCAGGGCAAGACTGCGGAAGCTGAACAACACTTCGAGAAAGCGTTGCGGTTGAATCCGGATTTCATTCCGGCGCACTTCAATCTGGCGTTGATTTTGACGACGGTGAGGAACTTCCCAGGAGCCATCGCGCACTACGAAGCCGTCCTGCGACTCAGGCCCGATTACGCGGAGGCTCACAGCAATCTCGCTGGAGTGCTGCTCCAGATCGGAAAACCCGAGGAGGCGATCGCGCACTATGAGAACGCACTGGAGCTCAACCCCAACCAGGAGATGGTGCATTACAACCTGGCGGTCGTGCTCACCCAGCAAGACAAGCTGGACCAGGCGGTTTCACACTACGCCGAGGCCCTGCGGCTCATGCCTGACTATGTCGAGGCGCACGTGAACCTGGCCGCCGTGTTGGATCGGCTGAACCGTGGGCAGGAAGCCACTCTGCACTACCGGGAGGCGCTGCGAATCCGACCCGATTCCTTCCTGGCGCATCTTAATTTCGGCATGTCATTGGCCAAGCAGGGCGAACTGACGGACGCCATCGGGCACTACAGGCAAGCACTGCGCCTCCGGCCCGCGTCCCCGGATGCACACTATTTTCTCGCGTCCGCGTTGGAGCAGCAGTCCCTGCTCGACGAGGCGGAAAAGGAATATCGCGAAGCTGTTCGCTTACGACCGGACTTCGCCCTCGCTCGTCAGGCCCTGGAAGCCCTCCTTGTCCGGAGAGACAATGCCCGTGCCACACCCTGACTCCCCTTGACAGCAGACCTCAGCGGAGCCGCTCGTCTCGCATGCAGCGGGAGCCGTCCTTGGAGATGGCCTGTTGGGGAATGAGTGGCCGGCGCCCCGCTCGGTGGCGGGGCGCCGGTTT
>Ga0065705_10104628_pt1 | contig 12540 bp, 12 predicted proteins | sample SwibulcommuniRL2_FD_59092 | JGI IMG/M metagenome (GOLD analysis project Ga0065705, IMG submission 59092) | Bulk soil microbial communities from switchgrass field near Rose Lake, East Lansing, Michigan, USA - RL2 Bulk Soil v2 (version 2) | ecosystem: Environmental > Terrestrial > Soil >... | reverse complement strand
GCCATTACTATTTTGCGTTTTCAACAGCCATTCCACAGATTCTGCAACCAGCTCATTTTCAAACCCGGCACAGGCGATGATCGCATGTGCCGTGGGGTAGTAGGCAGAGGCATGCCATTTATCCACCCAGTACAAATTTTCCGTCTTGGTCTTGCGCAGGAATTGGAAGATCTTTTGAATGGACGAATTCTTTTGGCTCAATCCGGCTTGTCTCAGGGCATCCAGGATATGGATATTGGCGCTGATGGACGGATTGACTTCCATATCGAAACAGCGGAAGTGATCCTTTTCTTCATATGCCAAAACACTTGTGAGGTCTTTTTCAATTCCGAATCGCAACAGGGCAAGATATGTAATTACGGTGTCATCACTGTCTCTCACCGAATAATCAGTCGCAAAGCTCACCCCGCGTCGAGGTTCCCAGGCACTGGAAAGAAAATCGACATGTGGTTTCAGTTTTGGATTCTTTTCAAGATTAGGATCCAGACTGAGGTTCCACAGGGACCACGCAATCTCGAAGACATCGAATGGCGATACATTCGGCATTCCACCATCTGGCTTGGCAACGGTGCGCAGATACTTCAGGGACGCTTCATCGCCGCGTTTGATATAGGTGGCGAAGTACGCTGTGGCAGAAGGGCTCAATCCCACTGAACCATTGCTCTCCTGAAGGTTGGGGATATCCAGCATGTGTTTGCCATCGGTTCCAGCCATTTCAGCCGAAAATGCGATCGTCATATGCCGGTTGATCATATTGTCCTTGAGGAACGAAAGCTTCTTAGCCCGCTGTCTGGAGAGACGTCCCAGGATGCGATCTCCCTGCCGTTTGATGATTCCCAGTTTTTCAGCCTCAGCTGCCAGCGTTGGAGCGATCATCTCGAAGCCGACCGTGGCTCCGTTTGGATCAGCCTGCAGACCCTGGGTCGCGCCGCTGACAAAACGCTCAAGAGCGAGCTTGCCGTTTTCGATCTGTATTTTGTCCTGCCCGCGCCGCCCACGATACGAGAGGGCGATCATGGCTGCCAGCGTGCAGAGGACGCGATCATGGTAATACATGGGAGCGGGCGCACCCCATGAGCCATCGGGCAGCTGATTTTCCGCCAGCCATGCCAGAGCACGACTGCTTAAAGGCCAATCGATTTCGCCGAGACGTGCCACCCAGGCGGAATCGTATGCCGTACTGCCCATATGCCCGGGACCAATTTCCTCGATCAGCTTAGTGACCAGATCTGCCATTGTGTTCTTCCATGGATTGCGGCAGCCACAAATCGAATTTCAGTTTGCCAACTCCCAGAACGTTATCTTTGTTGCTGCGGTAGTAATTCCTGAGCCATTCCAGGTCCGTGGACGACAAGCTTGTGTAATCGGGTTCTGAAACGCGACGCAGGTAAATGTGATCGTACAGGATGGTCCGTAATTGTTGCTCGGTCATATACGGCGATGGACTTACCGAAAAGTAGAGATCCTCTGCACCGGTAGACAACAACGGCATATCAAATACGCTGAATTTGTCAAAACCGATGAACATGCTCACCTGCGGCAGATCCTCCCCGTAATATTTTCGAATGAGTGTCCCTTTATCCGGCACGGCACCCTGGGCAAGATAGTGTTCCACAGAGAGTCGCGCCACGGTCTCGAGAGATTCATCGGCAAACACACCGAAGAACAAGCGTACTGCCGTGTTGTGTTTCGTCGTTTCCGTGACATCGTACATCGATTTCAGGGCGTATTCATACGGCGTCCCTGTCAGCACGTCGCGGTAATCACCATAGAAGCGGACCTTTACGTTGTATTGCGAAAAGAAATCGCGATAGTGGCGATCCGTTGCCGTGCGGACCAACCCATCCATGCCCACGCGTTTGGTATATTCATCGCCGCGATGCATCAGTTCCCGACCAAAGACGGGAGCGAGGATCGTGTCGATGCCATGATTGAAAAGCATGGCACAGAGCTGGACATGGTTCTTGATGGACTCGTCCATGTAGGCTTTGAGGAAATCATCGCCGATCTTGTCCGCGTGCTCGAGCATGAACCAGCGCCGCGTCCCGTTAACGGGAAAAACGCAGACTTTAGGTCCGGTGGCTTTGACGAGGGCGGCAACCTCTTCGATGGGGAGTTGCAGGAAATGCTCAAGAGAAATCATCGGCTTCTCCGAAGGCGGGGTAGGAATCGGGGAGTCCGACGCGCGTATTCACCATATCCGGGCAGGGTCTGCGTGAGCAGGTTCTCCTCCTGACGGGCGGCACGTCCAAAATCCCATATTGTGTAGAGCAGAGCGGCGAATGTTGTCAAAGCCGGATTAATTAGAAACAACCCCGTGGCGATCCCAAAAAACGATGTGATCACCGGATGGCGCACCAGTGCATAGGGACCGGAATTGATGACCTGGTGTTCAGGTTGTACTTCCACTCGTTCGGCATAGAATTGTTGCAAGTGAAAGCGCGACCAAATGTGCAGTGCCAGCGAACCAAGGATTACGATCACGCCAAGGATCTGCAGCCATAAACCCCACGATTGACTGGTGCGAAAACTGATCTGAGGAAAGAGTACAGGTTGCAACACCAGGACGGCGACCGCAACGAAGATGAAAAATGTAAAATCCCACGAACGGCCCGAGCCGCTTGCATGTCGCTGTTTATCGTAGCGGCGTATCAGCGCAAAATCCATTGCATAGAACAGAATAATCGTCAGCAATGTTGCAATCGATTGTGGAACGCCCAGAAGCATGAAACCTCAATTGGATTTAACCATTCGTTTCGATACACGAGACGAGAAGCTTACCATCGTCACCATGGCGTGGTTGGTGTCTTCAAGATGAAAGCCCAATCTGCGTTTGACATCGTACGCGCCGGTCCCAAGACGGACGAGACGGACATTGTGTTCAAATGCCTCCTGCAGGGCCGTGTATAGCAGTAGGAAATAGCCACCCGGAACATCATCTTCCAGTCCCAGACCGGTTGCCAGCTGGAACTGGTTGTCACGCACGACAGCGCCACAACCGGCAAGCTGTCCGTCCTTGTGAATTTCGATCCAGGTACCGTCGAGCATGGAAAAGTTTTCGAGCAAGCCGCGCATCCAGGGGTTGGGAGCAGATCCATGCCAGATGGATACATTTCTGATTAGCTTTAAAGCCGCATCCACATCGCTTACGCTTGTATGCTTCGTAAGCGTGATACCGCTTTCTTCGGCCTCGCGCAGGCTTTTCTTGTAGTGCTGGCGGTCTTTCTTATTCCCCTTTTGAAGGTATTCGTCAAAACTTTGCCATTCAATCGGCATATAGGTTCCTGGCTCTGAGACAGTAATCGGTTCGTAGCCTGCAGGCCAGGAGGGATATCGCAGTTGTTCTGTGAGGAGATAATCGAAGAGGAGGAATGAGCATTTCTGTTTCTTGAATTCACTCTGGGCGGCGAGGGCGAGAGCGGTCAGCGCCTCATCGCGGAGAGGCTCTCCAGGGAGCAGCATGGCCGATGTATCGGCAAATGGGGAGCGACAGACGAGCAGGGGTTTACGCTTGAGAATACCCGCCATGAAGCGCCGCGCCACTTCCGGAAGCGGTAATGGTTCGTTATAGACGCGAAAGAGTGCCGCGCTGGCGATCGGGGTTTTGCCTTCCCAGGCAACGAAATAGGTAGGCGGGCAATCTGCCATGGCACGTTCTCCGAACTGGTACCATTTATGGCTTTGAAAGCCCCGTCGTGCCGCTACGCGGTCCCATATTTCAGGGTCGATCTCGTGTATACTCTTGAATACCTCTACGTTTAATTTCGCCATGACTACTCCCGTTTTCCATTGTACATGAGCACATCGGAATAATTAATTTCTACTTTATTGCCTTGCAAAAGTGTAAACAATTCTAAGCCTTCGGTGGATTTTTTGCAGCTACCATTGGCGTTTGAGCATCAAAGACATCAACGGAGAAACCTAATGCGAAATTATACCTTTCGTCTCACGCCAGGACAGGATTTGTTTGACTCGATCGACGCTTTCGTGAAGGAAAAGTCCATTCAAGCGGGATGCGTCTTGAGCGGTGTAGGGAGCCTGACACACACTACCCTGCGGCTTGCGAACCGGGAGTATTATTCTGAATATGACGGATTTTTTGAGATCGTATCCATCACGGGGACGATTTCAATTCACGGCTCGCACCTGCACATGTCCGTCTCGGATGGGGATGGCAATACGATCGGTGGACATCTGGAGTCGGGTTGCAGGATTTACACGACCGCCGAGATCGTTATCGCGGTCTTCGAGGATCTGGTTTATCAGCGCGAATTCGCTGAAGATTCAGGGTATGAGGAATTGGTTGTTTACAAACCGTCAAGAAATTCTTCCTGATTTCTGACGGTTTCTTTTAACCCCAGGCGTTTGCCTAACCGCGTCAACTGCGGCGGATCGACGTAGGTGGTGGCAAGGATCTCCTCCTGCCCGAGTACCTCGCTCGCTTTTCCATCCAACAGGATTTTTCCCTGGGAGAGGGCAATGACGCGGTCGAAGTTCTCGGCACAGAAGTCAATATCGTGAGTGATGGTGATCACAGTCCTGCCGCGTTCACGAAGTATCTTAATAACGTTCGCAATGCGCCTCACGTTGACGGCATCCTGTCCGGTGGTGGGTTCATCGAAGATGACGATATCCGTATTCATGGCGATGATCGAAGCGAGTGCGACCATTTTGCGCCACGCGGCAGAAAGGTCGTACGGATTCGTTTCTGTTTTGTCGGATAATTCTGTCATCGCCAAAGCGTCGTTGACCAGAGCTTGAACCTGGTCGTCGCTGAATCCCAGATTGCGCGGCCCAAACGCAACTTCGATGCCCACATTCCTCGAAAATAACTGCTCATCAGGGTTTTGAAACACGTAACCAACTCGCTTTGCCAGCCTGGCAACAGAATGTTCTCTAGCATTCCAATCGCCGATCAATACCCGACCGCTCGTCGGCTGCAGCAGCCCATTAAAGTGCTTCACGAGGGTTGTCTTGCCTGCGCCGTTTTGACCGACAATGGCGACCTGTTCACCGGATTCAATGGATAGTGCGATGCCCTGAAGAGCCTGGACACCTGTGGGGTATGTGAACTGAAGATCAGAGACTTCGATTTTCATTCGATCCTCACCCCTGTCCTCTCATCCGCGGGGAGAGGGGGATGAATCCATCCACGGCTTCATCCAACGTGACAGGCAGTTTTTCTTCCTTCCATAGACCTCGCTTTTGTGCCTCGCGTGCCACCGATGTGTAACGAGAAATTCCAAATCCTTTTTCCGGTAACAGATCAGAGGTCAGGACCTGTGAGGGCGTGCCCTCCAGCAGGAGCTGCCCTTCGTGCAGGGCGATCACGCGGTCGGCGAACTGCGCGATCCATTCCACTTTGTGCTCCACCAGGATAACCGTCATGCCGCGTTCTGCCATCGTGCGGATCACGCCGAAGACCTCGCGCGTCCCGATCGGGTCCATCTGGGAGGTTGGCTCGTCAAGGACGAGAACCCTGGGTTGCATGACCAGGATCGAGGTCAGCGCGACACGTTGCTGTTGTCCGCCGGATAACGAGTAGGGGGAGCGGTCTGCAAGATCGCTAATACCGGTCAACTTCATCGCCTCATGGACGCGCGTTTTCATCTCCTGAGGCGGAATCCCGATATTCTCCAATCCGAAAGCCAGTTCTTCAAAGACCGTATATTTCGCACCGCTGATCTGGTTGAACGGATTTTGGAACGCCAATCCGACGTTGAGCACCCAGTCATTCAACGTTGCCTTGTGCAGGTCTTTCCCATCTACTTCGACCGTACCCGTCAATTCGCCTTTGAAAAAGTGAGGGACAAACCCTGCCAGCGTATAACACAGGGTTGATTTGCCTGCACCGTTCGGACCGATCACGGCGACGAACTCACCTTCCTCCACCTGTAAACTGATATTCTGCAAGGCGGGCGAATCAGTAAGCGGATATTTGTATGTGACGTTGCTGAGATTTACGATAGCCATATGCGGAGCGCCAGTGAGGCGATGACGAGCAGGATCAGCATCCAGCGAAGTGCTCTATCCAGATTTGTATCGGGGATATCGTACAAGAACGTCTTCTCACGTGTAGAAGTGAAACCGCGTGCTTCAATAGCGATAGCCCGTTCCTCCACTTCGACGAGCGATCCGAATACCAACGGACCGACCAGGGGAATCAGTGAGCCAACGCGTTTCAGGAAACCGCTTTGTGTATCGAGTCCGCGCGAACGCTGTGCCGCAATGATCGTCTGGGCTTTGGCTTGCATTTGCGGAATGATTTGAAGGGTCGAGATGATGACATAGGCAAATTGTCCCGGAAGGCCGCGCCGAGTCAGCTCCGACATCAGTTCGCTGGGATGCGTCGTGAGCAGGAACAGCGTAAAGGATGAAACCATTATAGCAATACGCATGGCATTCCGAAACGCAAAGATCAGACTTTCCTTTGTAATGTCCAAAAACCAGATCTTGAAAATGATCGATGAACCAATAGGCTGAAAAAACGCCTGCATCAAAAAGAGAAACCCTGCAGCTGGAAGAATGAGTCGGAAAAGAGCTCGAAGGAATTCTCCGCTTACTTTTCCGAGAAAACTCAGAGGGATGAGTATGAGTAGCAGCAGAACATGGGGCGTCCAATACCAGGGACTAATAAATGAAATCAACACCAGGCTGAAAGCCAATGTCAACTTCGTGAGGGGATTGAGTTTATGTAAAGAACTGTCACGCTTGGTGTAGAACGACAATCGCTCATGCATAGAGCTAGATTATAAACGACAAAAAAAAGAGACCAGATCTTGATGCCTGGTCCCTTCTTTCGTTGCACAGATGTCAAAATGATGAACGCTCCGGGTCTATTTGTTAGTCAGATTTACAACCACTAAGATGTAGAAGGCCAGGACTGCAATTACTATGATCACTGCGATAATGATCTGCATCCAGTTGACGTCTTTCTGCACTTCCACGTTTTGAGGCCGTGGAAAACGGGCAAGAAAGCGAGTCGAGAGTCCCTGCATGATAGCGTAGGCGAGCAGCGCCGTAGAGATCTTGTCGAAGGGTTCAACCAGGTTGTTCGTAATCAACACTGCTGGAAGCAAGTTCTGTCCGGTTTGGAGCAGATAGGCAGTAATGAACGATGAACCGCTCGCGGTAATACCTCCATATACCCCAACGGAAATAGGTGTGGAAACCGCTGCTGCTGTTAATGCAACCAGGAACCCGGTGACGATTACCTTCCACCAGCTCTTAAACAAGCCGGCTTTTGCGCAGAAACCTGCCACCAGGCCGATGAAGAACGCCACTGGAAACCACGGGAATGCATTTGGATCAATAATCGTTCCCCAGATGATATTCGAGAGCATTCCTGTGATCGCACCAGCCCATGGCCCGCATAAGACGCCCACGAATACCGTTCCAATCGAATCAAGATATACGGGCAATTTCAGCGTGACCACAATTTGACCGATCACAACATTGATTGCGATAGCAACCGGAATTAGCGTCCACGTCAGCGTGTTGAAATCCTGTTGCAGACGGTTTGTTGAATATGCCCAGATGAGCAAAATGATGATTATCGCGATCGCGATGACAAAATAGACCAGATTCTGGGTAATTATGCTCATTTTCATTCTCCTTTTGTGATTTGTTTTCTATAACACCATTCGGGCAGGTTTGTTTCACGGGTTTCTGTCACTTTTCACGTCCGAGTGCTGAGAGCCAATTCTCTAATCCTCTCGACAAAGAGATCCACGAAATCCCGTGCCTTCACGCCCAGCGCCACTTTCATGTTCGCAGGTTTCTTCCCGTAGTTATAAAAATCGCCGATTGTCTTTCCCATCGCAATGCCGCCTGAAATATCCACATCCACAGGCAGTTCTTGATACGTGCATAAATCAGGCGCAAAGGTCAATGCCAGCGCAAGGGGATCGTTGATCACGCAGCCCTGGATGCTTTGATACTCGTCATGGAATTCCATGTAGAAGCGCGCGGCATCCACGATAAATTGGGTGATCGGAGAATCGACTTTCTGGAGCCGTGTCACATCGTCCGGAGTCAAAATACATTGATAGGTCACATCCAGCGGAACCAGGGTCGTCGGCATGCCTGCATGATAGACGATGTGCGCGGCATGCGGATCCACATAGGTGTTGAATTCCGCGAGAGCGGTGGTATTGCCTTCGCAGCGGATCGCGCCGCCCATGATGATCAGCTCCCTGACGGACTGCACGATGCGGGGTTCCTGTCGAATCGCCAGGGCAATATTCGTCAGCGGACCGATCGCAAGCAGTGTGATCTCCCCGGGCGAGGACATGATCTGCTCGATCAGAAAATCGCTTCCATGCTGGATCGTCGGTTGGATGCGCGGTTCCGGGAGTTTTGCATAACCCAGCCCTGTATCCCCGTGAGTCTCGGGCGCCAGCAGCGAAGGTTGGACGAGCGGTACTTCGCATCCCCTGGCGACGACGATGTGACCTGCGTGAGCTAATTCCAGGACCGAGAGGGCGTTCCGGGTAGCCTGTTCCAGTGAGCAATTGCCGTGGACGATGCTGAAGCCTTCAACGGTAATCTCCGGTGAAGCAAGAGCAAGCAGGATGGCACAGGCGTCATCGATGCCCGGGTCGGTGTCAAATAGGATCTTTTTAGGCATCTTAATCTGTAATGCTGCGGCTCAGAGATTCCATTCTCTGCATAAACAGCTCAATGAATTCCTCGCCACGGACATTCATGGCGACCTTCATGTTGGCCGGTTTTTTGGTCACATTTAAGACGTCTGCGAACGTTTTCCCCATGGAAACACCGCCCGAAATATCGACATCCACATAATAATCTTTCAGGCTCAATAATTCGGGGGCAATAATGGTCGCAAGCGTCAAAGGGTCATGCAGGGCACTCCCAGGATATCCCAGTGCGAAAGAAGCCTCTAAATAAACCTCCATCGCATCCCTAATGAACCGTGAGATAGGAGAAGAGATTTCCATCAGGTAATCCACATGCTTTTGCAGGAGAAAGCATTTTTGGGTCACGTCGAGCGGAATCAATGTGATCGGTATTTCGGAGTGGAACACGATGTGCGCGGCATGGGGATCTACATAAATATTAAACTCCGCCTGTGGCGTCACATTTCCGTATTCCAGGATCGCACCACCCATGATGACCAATTCCTTCACCGACCTGGCAAATCTGGGTTCCTTGCGAATCGCCATGGCAATATTGGTCAGTGGACCTATGGGAAAAATACTTATCTGATCCGGCTCGGAAAGAACCCGTTCGATCAAATAATCCACGGCGTGTTTGGCGAGCGGCTTTGACCCTGGTTCGGGCAGCTGCGAATTGCCAATCCCGCTCTCGCCATGCACATATGCAGAGGCGCGCAGCGGCTCGACAAGCGGTAACACACTACCCTGCGCAACAGGAATATGACTTGCACGTCCCAGTTCCAGAATGGATAGGGCATTGCGAGTAGCTTTGTCAACGGTGACATTTCCCTGGGTGGTGGTTAATGCTTCCAGTTGGATCTCGGGGGACGCAAGCGCCAGAAGGAATGCCAGGGCGTCGTCGACGCCGGGGTCGGTATCAAGGATGATTCGTTTGGGGGGCATCAAGCTCCGTGGGGCGGATTCTCAACACCTGCACTCCCGGGCACCGACCAACCGGGGCCGTGTGCGCCAGGTGCAAGTGCCTGCCCTGCTAAAAATTTTTCCACTTCCTCCTTTATGGGCAGGGATGGCTGCGCGCCGAATTTCGTGACAGCTAACGCACCGCAGGCACATCCGTAGCGGACGGCATTTTGGAGTACAGGAGCTTGCTCCGGTGAATTTGCCAGCAAGCTGGCTGACTCCAAAAGCTTAAACGCGAACCCACCGATGAACGCATCACCCGCGGCAGTGGTATCGACGACGTCGACCGGGTACGATTCCACCTGTGTGACCTGCGTACCGGTTACGATCAAAGCACCTTTGCTCCCCAGGGTGACGATCACAGCCTTCACGCCGCGCACGAGCAGGGATGTCGCGGCTTGTTCCACAGAAGAGATATCGCTCACGTCCATATCGGTGAGCAGGCTAAGCTCAGTTTCGTTGGGGACGAGGTAATCCACCATAGCAATTAATTCCTCAGGTAACGGAATTGCCGGTGCTGGATTTAGGATCACGCGCAATCCGTGCTGATAGGCGCGCTGAACGGCGGCTAAGACTGCGGAGGTCGGGATCTCCAGTTGGAGCAGGAGCAGTTTGAAGTCCGACGGGGAAAGGCGGTCTACATCTGCAGCAGAAACGTTCCCATTGGCTCCAGCAGAGAGGACGATGCTGTTCTGGCCATTTGAGTCGACAACGATGACTGCTGTCCCGGTGGAGGCAGAATCCCGCTGGACATGCTGGAAATCCACCTGATTGGCTTGAAGGTTATTGAGGAGAAAATCGCCGAAGTTATCGTCGCCGACGCGTCCTAGCATGGATACCTGCGCTCCCTGTCTGGCTGCGGCGACCGCTTGATTGGCCCCCTTGCCGCCCGGGATCACCTGCAAATCCTCACCGCTGATCGTTTCGCCCGGCTGAGGAAAACGCGGTGAACGGACGACGAGATCGGCATTGAGTGAGCCGACGACAAGGATATCAGGCATTCCTGGATTTTACTCCAAATGAAAATCCAAACAGGCATATAATGGGAAGGTTTTGAAGAAAGGTTGACCACTTGCATGAAAAAAATCTGGCCGTTTAGTTTTTACTTTCTATATTTTGCGGCATTCTCATCCTTCCTGCCATTCCTGGTTTTGTTTTATCAGGATTTGAAGTTTAGTGGCACAGAGATTGGACTGTTGACCGGCATTCCCCCGTTGATCATACTTTTTGCTGCGCCATTCTGGACAAACATTGCGGATGCGAAACAGCGTCATCGTCTGGTCATGAGCCTGGGCATTGGGGTCTCCATACTGGTCGCATTGATTCTGCAATCGCTGACCGTGTTCGGCTTGATCTTTCTGTCCATTATCCTGTTCAACTTCTTCCTGGCACCTGTTTCTGCGCTTGCAGACAGCGCAACCATGTCGATGTTGGGCGACGACAGGGCAATGTACGGGCGCATTCGAATGGGCGGGACGATAGGCTGGGGCCTGATTGCACCCATTGCGGGGGTGTTGGTCGATCATTATGGCTTGAAGATTTCCTTCTGGAGTTATGCCGCGTTCATGCTCGTGAATCTTTTCGTGGTGCAGAAGGTTGTTCATGATGCGACGGTGCACGGGCAATCAAAGAATGGTGGTATCCGCTATTTCCTCACAAGCCGGCGGTGGTTGTTCTTCCTATTCCTGGCATTTCTCGGAGGTTTGGGCTCCCTGAGTATTGCATCCTATTTGTTCCCCTACATGGCTGAAATGGGCTCGAGCAAATCCCTGATGGGAATTGCATCGTTGGTCGCGACGATCACCGAAGTCCCGATATTCTTTTTTGGAAATCGTCTCGTGAAGCGCTTTACATCGCAGGGATTGTTTGTGCTGGCGCTCGTGCTGACCGGGATTCGTTCCCTGTTATTTGCATGGATCAGCACGCCACTGGCTGTCCTGGTCGTGCAGGCATTTGGCGGGATGATATTTCCAGCCATGTGGTCAGCCGGCGTATCTTATGCCGATGAAAATGCGCCTTTGGGATTGAAGTCCACGGCACAGGGACTCATGGGTGCGGTCACGTTTGGCTGTGGTTCAGCCGTCGGTGGATTTTTCGGCGGGCTGCTGCTCGAAAGTGTCGGTGGGCGGGGTATGTTCCTCGTGTTTGGATTGATCATACTTGGCGGGCTGGGAATCGTAGAAGTTGTAAAAAGAATACTTCCACGGGAGGAAGCTGCACCCGCGATCTGATGGTTGAAAAACGTCTTTCGCGCGTAATCTCACTATTCACCCGAAAGTACGGTGATTCGCTAGTTGACAAATTCTTCATGGTGTATATAATGAGTAGTGAAAAGTGCTCGGGTGCCCCCCTCACCCAGGCACTTTTCATTTAACTGAAAATTCGCTGATGTACTTAAACGTGAAACACGCGGAAAGTAATCTTTCGGGTCCTTAGCCACTGATTTACACGAAAAAAAGCCAACCCGGTTTCGAGGGTTGGCTTCTCTCTTTAGCTCACTTGGATATCAGTCTAAGAATCCGTGACAATCCGTGGCGGGATGCAAAGTATTGCTGCCATTCTTTCTCTCTGAGATTGCCTTTCAAAGAATCCTAATCTACATCTACAAGTCATTATGATGCTGTGAGGTGAAACGTTAGATCTCACAATTTCTGGATGCGCTACCTTGTCACGGGGTTACGAAAACAAAAAACACGCCTCACGGCATGTCTTTGCTTGTGCCCCTAGGTGGATCTGTTCCGAACCACAGTCTTTCCTAAAATTGGGGAAAATGCTGTACAAAAGTATTAAGTTTCAAGAATTTAATTGAAACTTGGGGAATCGTCAAGTAAGTCTAATGCTACTTATTTGTTCAAACCACAATCTGATTAGAAATTTCGCGGTTGACTCATGAAAATCCCGGTTTGCACAGGCAAATAATCCAACGTTTGCTTTGGGCATT
>Ga0065705_10002290_pt1 | contig 12553 bp, 10 predicted proteins | sample SwibulcommuniRL2_FD_59092 | JGI IMG/M metagenome (GOLD analysis project Ga0065705, IMG submission 59092) | Bulk soil microbial communities from switchgrass field near Rose Lake, East Lansing, Michigan, USA - RL2 Bulk Soil v2 (version 2) | ecosystem: Environmental > Terrestrial > Soil >... | reverse complement strand
ATCGCCGCATCCGGCGTCCAGCACTCGCATTCCGCGCGTAATCCGTCCGCGCAGCAATTGGTCGAAAACATAGATGTCGATCTGGCCGAACTGCTCCTGAAGGTTTGACATGGAACAAAGGCACCTACTGATCGACTTCCGCGTACGTCACCGTCATCGTCTGCTTGCCGCGCGGCGTGTCCAGCGTCGTCCGGACGGTCATCGTCCTGCCGTCTTCGCTCAGGCTACGCACTTCGCGGCTCTTCATCTCGAAGTTGCCCCGGCCGGTCTCCATCGAGCGCGTCATGTCGGTCACCAGCGCGACGCCTTCCCACTTCGTCTTGCTCTTGGTGCTCATCTGGCCCGTACGATTGTCTGATTCCTTGCCATCAAGACTGTAGCTGCTCATCGTCACCACGCCCTGGCCGTCATCCTGCGTCACGATGAGACGGTCATCGGTCTGCCGGAGCCGGACGGTTTGACCTACCTCGAGCCGCTCGGGACGTTCAGCCCGATCGTCGTTCGGGTTGTTCGGATCGTCGTTGCCCTGTCCTCGTCTGGCGCCTCCAAACCCCCGCCCACCTCGTCCGCCAAAACCTCCGCGCCCCCCGAACCTGCCGCGGTCGCCGCCGCCGAAGCCACCGCCGGTGTCGGGCATGTCGATGTTGGTTACTTTCCAAGCGCCCGTGAAGTCCGGATGGCTGGTCGTCTGCGCCGGGGCGACGAGGGGCACAGCCAGTATGGTTGCGATGAAGAAAACAGTGACACGTTGAGTCATATNTATAAGTCCTCCGNCATGATTTCAGACGGAGATACGCTCAACGCGGCCGTTTCGCTTCTTCTTTCACCGTTTCCCAGGGNNCTCTGCGAGTTGCGCAGCCTTTGATCGAATCAGNCTGGCCTGTTCAGGCGTGAACTGCAGGCGCCCGTACTGTGCCATCTCGAGGTCTTCGCGACTCCATTGCGCGCGCATGAGGCCCTTCGGGGAGTGAGAGTACTGCGGCAAGAGCAGATGTCCGAGTTCGTGCGCCATGAAATGCCCCAGAAACCTCCCGCGATACAGCGGGGAGAATTGCTCCGTGCGATCGAAGAACACATACGCCACCCGACTGCGTTCAACGGAGGTGCCCGATGCAATGCCCATGGCGTTGCCCGGAAGTTCATCCTGCAGTAACGCCGCATTGCGTCGAACCGCAACGATGAGGAGGTTCCGTGGCACGACGGCAGGGACGCCTTCAGGTGAAGGCGCATCCGGACTCCACCATGTGATATCCACGCCGATCTCACGGTAAATACGCGCCAGCTCTCCTTTTGCCTGCTGCATCCACTCGGCCGGTACTCCCGCGTCGTCGGTTACCGCCAGGATGAGCGTCGATCGGTTTGCCGGACCGGTCGCAGGCAGTTGCGTTAGCCCCGCTGCGCTCAGCATCAGGACCACCACTCCACAAGAAGACAATCGGCCTCCCCTCGCATGCCGGACCGCGGTACAGCCGGCGTCGTGCCCTGACGCGACAAACGGAAGGCAACTGCGTCAGTAGGTCGATGAGAGGAATCCGACGGAGGTCGTTGTTGACTCGACGGGCGCGAGGCCCAAGAATTCAGCGCCGTGGACCAAACCAACAGCGCTACCGGTCTGCTTCGCGCCTGGGGTCGAGGCGATCTTCAGGCGCGGGAGGAATTGCTCCCGCTGGTGTACCACGAGTTGCGACTGCGCGCGGCCGCCTATCTCCGGCGGGAACGGCGCGACCACACACTCCAACCCACCGCTCTGGTAAACGAAGCGTACCTGCGCCTGGTCGGCCAGCAGCGCGTGACCTGGCAGAATCGCGCGCATTTTTTCGGCGTGGCGGCGCAGATGATGCGACGGATTCTGGTGGACCACGCTCGAACACGCCGCCGCATGCGCCGTCCGGGCGCGGGGCTACGGGTGACGCTCAACGAAGCGATGGGCGTCACGCATCCTCTCGACTGCGAGCTGCTCCTGCTGGATCAGGCGCTGACTGAGCTCGCAACACTCGACGCTCGTCAGGCGCAGATCGTGGAGCTGCGTTACTTTGCCGGTTTCTCCGAGCAGGAGGTGGCCGATGCCCTCTCCACCTCTCGCTCGACCGTCACGCGAGAGTGGCAGACGGCGCGAGCCTGGATGTACCGCCGCTTGACCAATGGACGGGGTCGAGGAACTGCATGACGGCTGATCCGAGGTGGGAGCAAGTCAAGCAGGTATTTCAGGCCGCTCTGGATCGCGAGCCGCAGCAAAGGGCCGCGTTCGTCCGTGACGCGTGTGGAGCTGATGCGGCGCTCGAGGCGGAAGTCGAATCGCTGCTGGACGCTCACGAACGCGCAGGCAGCTTTGCAGAGGGACCTGCAATGCACGGGCGGGCGCTGGGCGAGACGTTCGGACCATACGAGATCACCGGATGGCTCGGTTCCGGCGCCATGGGCGAGGTATACCGCGCGCGCGATACGAGACTTCATCGCGACGTGGCGTTGAAACTATTGCCGCAGTTGTTTGCGTTCGACGTGGAGCGCCGTGCACGCTTCACGCGCGAAGCGCAGATCCTCGCGTCGCTCAACCACCCGAACATCGCGACGATCTACGGGCTCGAGCAAGCCGGAGGTCGAGAAGCCCTCGTGCTCGAACTGATCGACGGCCCGACGCTCGCCGACCGGATTCAACAGGGAGCGATGCCGTCTGACGAGGTCATGTCAATCGCGAAGCAGATTGCAAAGGCGCTCGAGGCGGCACACGAACAGGGCATCGTCCACCGTGATCTCAAGCCGTCGAACATCAAGCTGCAGCCGAACGGCATCGTGAAGGTGCTTGATTTCGGTCTCGCCAAAGCGATGGCACCGGCGCGCGCCGGTGCGGACGGTGGAGAGCCTACGAGATTCGCTACCGCCGCCACGCGCGAGGGCGTGATCGTCGGGACCATTGGCTACATGAGCCCGGAGCAGGCACGCGGCAAAGCGGTCGACAAGAGAACCGACATCTGGGCCTTCGGCTGCGTAATCTACGAGATGCTCACCGGGACGCCGGCGTTTGCTGGAGACGACGCGACCGAGATGCTCGCTGCGATTGTCCGGGGTGAACCGGCGTGGGAGGCGTTGCCGGCAGGCACGCCGCCCAATGTCTCGAATTTGCTGCGGCGGTGCCTGACGAAGGACCCTCACGACCGACTCCGCGACATCGGCGACGCGCGCCTCGCGATGGAGGGAGCTTTCGACACGCAACCCGACGCGCTTGCGTCCTCTGCAAGTGCTCCGGTGCGGACGCGATTCGCCGCCTATGCTGCAGTCTTGTTGCTCGGCTCCGCTCTCACAGGTGTCGCTGTCTGGAGCCGCCTGCATACCGGGCCTCCACGGCTGGCGCGCTTCGCCATCCAGCTCGGCGCCGGTGAGAGCTTCAGTTTGAGAGGCCGGCACCTGGTGACCATGTCACCCGACGGCCGCTTCATCGTCTATGCAGCGAACGAGGCACTGTACCTCCGTCCGCTGGACCAGCTGCAAGCCAGGCGCATCGCGGGCACTGAGGATCGGGGGCGCAGTCCGTTCTTTTCGCCTGACGGCCAGGGGATCGGGTTCTGGGCCGACGACCAACTGAAGAGAGTCGCGCTGTCCGGAGGAGCCCCGGTGACGCTGTGTCGTGTACCGGCTCCTTGGGGAGTCAGTTGGGAGAACGACAACACCATTTTGATCGGTGAAGGCCCGGAAGGGATCTGGCGAGTACCTGATACCGGCGGGATGCCCGAAGTCATCGTCAAAGTTGCTTCGGGTGAAGCGGCCCACGGGCCGCACTTGCTTCCCGGTGGCGAGTGGGTGCTCTTCACGCTCCTCCCGAAGAACACTCGGTCATGGGACGAGGCGCAGATTGTCGCGCAGTCGCTTCGGACGGGGGACCGCCGTGTGCTGGTTCGTGGAGGCCACGATGGCCGGTATGTGGGCACAGGACATCTGGTATACGCGCTGAATAGAAACTTGCTGGCGGTGCCGTTCGACGCCGACGATCTTGTTGTTACTGGCGACGCGACCACTGTGCTCGACGGCGTCGCGGATGCGGACGAAAACACGACGGGTGCCTCCCATTTCGACGTGACGTCGGAGGGCGGGCTGGTCTACGTGCCCCGCCTCACGCCTCGCATGGCGCATGCGCTCGTGTGGGTGGATCGCGAGGGCCGCGAAGAAGCGATCAAGACCCCTGTTCGCGAATATATCTATCCTCGAATCTCGCCCGATGGGACGCGGGTCGCCGTTGCGATTGACGTGCGCAACCAGGAGAACGACGTCTGGATCTGGGATCTCGCACGTGAAACGCTGACCCGTCTGACCTTTGATCCTGGATTCGATGAACCACCTGCCTGGACTCCAGACAGCCGGAGGATCGCCTTCGCCTCCGACCGGGACGGAGGTGGTCTGTTTTGGCAGGCGGCAGACGGGACGGGACCGGTTGAACGCCTCACGCAAGGAAGGAACTTCTTTCCGACTGCATTTTCACCCGATGCACTGAAGCTGGTGTTTTCGAGCTCGAGCAGCTCTCAAGTGTCGAGCGACATCGTGACGCTCACCCCGGGAAGTCGCGATCGTCCCTCGCCATTGATTCACACACCATTTCGAGAGCTGAACGCAGAAATTTCACCGGACGGCCGCTGGATCGCCTATCAGTCGGACGAGTCCGGGCACGCCGAGATCTACGTGAGACCCTTCCCGAACATAGATGGAGGCCGCTGGCAGGTATCGACTGATGGCGGAGAACGTCCCCTGTGGGCACGAAACGGGCGGGAATTGTTTTATGTGACCGCAGTTGGCTTGATGACAGTACCGATCGAGACGACGACGGCCTTCTCCAACGGCAAGGCTCGAAAGCTCCTCGACGATCGATATCGATATTTTTTCGGCGACGTGTTCTTCCAGGGCCGAACCTACGACATCTCACCCGACGGCAAGCGGTTTCTGGTGATCAAGCAGGCGGCCGAAAGCGGAACTGAGGACGACTCCTCGAATTTACGGCTTGTTGTCGTTCTCAACTGGACCGAGGAACTGAAGCAGCTCGCGCCGCCGGACGGTCGTTAGATTCCGCCGAGCCGCTACGCGTCTGAACGATTTCGCATCAACCCTACGGCAATTTCGCGAGTGCCTGCTCCGCAATTGCCCGAGCGGTCTTCAGATCGCCGAGATCCGCTCCGACGCTCACATCCACGAGATGGTTTCCCTTGACGACGCGCAGTGACCGGACGTATTTGTCCCAGAAGGCCTCATCACCGATCCCAGAAACCGTATCTACTTCTGCCGCATTCTTCTTCGCGATATCGAAGGCGCCCTTTGCCTGACTTGGCTGCGCGCCGGTGAAAACACCGAGAGTCACAAGCACATCGGTTGGGCGCCCGCCGACCTGCGGCGCAGACGGGTTGCCGTATGCGCACGTGGCAAGTTCGGCCGCCTGGTCGGGCATCCCGTCGAGTACGGGTTTGCCCACAATCGCCTGAAGATCAGTCTTCGTGAGCAGCGTACAGGCGTCAACAGGCGCGGAGGATTGGCTCTGAGCCGGCGCGGATTGGGCCACGGATTTCTCCGCAGGATCGCTCTTGGCCGTCTCGCCACATCCAACCAGTAGCGGGAGAGAAACAATTACGCAGGCCGCCACGCGCGCGATACGTGCGGTGAGGACGGCAGCGCATCGTTCCGACGCGGCATTGAACTCCGTGACAGCCTCGCTGTTCGCGGCGATGACGACGCTCAGATCGGCCATTGCGCACCTCCGGCGGGCGGGCATCCTACCACGAACGTTAACGACGCTTGTTCGCCGAAACTGCTCGAGAGGCTCGCTGCGTGATGTAATACGTGCCGCGGGAGGCTATCCATGCGGCAACTGATTGCGGGATTAGTAGGTCTCTTGGTTTTGTGTGCTGCCCCAGCGCTGGCTCAACTCGAAGACAAGCCCGTGCCGATGGAACGGGCGCCCTTCCATATCCCTGTGTTCCAGAACGATTACATCATCCTGTTGAATGTCAACATTCCACCGGGGCGCAATACTGGCTATCACATCCATCACAGCGATTCCATCTCCGTCAACCTGATGCCGGCCTCGCAGACGAACCAGAATTACGGCTCGCACGAGGTCAGCGCGCCTGGCACGGGCGGAGAGGGGGCGCCAGGACGTGTGACGTTCACCAACGTGACAAAAGACGGCCCGCGCACGCATAAGGCCACCAACGTCGGACCCACGCCGTTTCACAACATCTCGTTCATCTTCAGGAAACCTGCAGCAGCCGGACATTCCGTCTCAGACCGGACCGGTGTCGACGGCTTTACGCAGATCATGGACAACGCGCGCGTGCGCGCATGGCGCGTAGTGTTGGAGCCGGGCCAGGCGACCGGGGAGATTATGCAGGCCGCGCCGGGTCTACGCGTCTACATTCATGGCGGCGTGGTCGCCGAAGTCATTCCGGGCAACGCGGACAGGGGCATGGCGCCGTATGACGGCGATTTCATCTGGAAGGATGCCGGCGAAACTCGCAGGATCAAGAACACCGGCACCACGAGGGTCGAATTCATCGAGTTCGAGCTCAAATAGACGTTCACGCCGTGTGACTAGATGCGCTACATGCGCACTTCGCGGAAACTGTAACGCGCGATCTCCGGAATCCACTTCCGCAGCACACCAAGCAAGTCGGGTCGCGGCAAACCTAACCCGTCGATATACGACATGGTGTAAGACATCACCTCCGCCTCATCGGCCGGAATCGCGCCGGCAGGAAACGCAGATGTCGACCAGTCGACCATCGTGCGACCGGCGAACACCTTTGCGGCCGGATCGTCGCTCTTGCGCGTCGATTCCTTGCGCAGCAGCTCGATGACGCGCGGTGCCGTCACGGGTGCGCCGCTGAGAAGCGCGAACAACGCGAGAATCACCGCGAAGTGACGCTTCGAGATCAAGTCCTGCACGTCACCTTCCTCCATCCCCCCGCGCATCAGTCGGTACACATCGAGTAAGCGACGCACCCTCCGCGGCGAAGACCCCACGCACTGATAGAGCTGTTCGATGGTTTCGAGTTCCTGTGGGTAGAGCGAGAGTTCCTTCGGGACGAGCTCCTGCTGAATGATGACCCCCTGCAGGTTGTCCGTCTGTCCACCTGCCAGATACGGTTGGCGCAGCAGGCCGCTGAGCAGCGTCTTGCGGACTTCCGGTTCCAGCGGATGAATGCGGTAGGGAATCTGGAAGATCTTCTCCAGGTAGTCATCAGCTGATGCCGATGACAGCGCCGTTGCCGCCAATGCCGATGGCGGCGTTGTCGGCGACGCCGATACAGTAACTGCTGCCGGCATCGTGCCTGTATCGTCGTCCCATCCGACGAGTCTGCCGTAGTACTTGCGGATTGACTGGCTCACCCAGCGCACATCCACGGCGACGACGACGACGAACAGCGGCAGACCGAGCATCAGGTGTACCGCTTGCAGCACCTCGACAACCTTGTCCTCCGGGCACCGATCCAGGTCGTCGATGTACAGCACGATCCGCTCGATGAACGGGACATTCTGCTGGCTTTCACGTACGAGCTCGCCGAGCGCGTCGCGTACCTCGGTGAGTACCTCTGGCACGGGCTGCTTGCGATGATCCCAGTACTTCTGCATCAGGTCGTAGAGCGAGGAGAAGTCCTTGCGGACGAGCGAGATGAGTCCCAGGTGCTTCTGATACGCGTCACTCTTCACCTTCGCTTCGAGAAACGCCTGTAGCCGCATACCGAGCTGATTCGGATCGACGTCGTCGGCGAGCTCGGCGAGACGGGTGCGCTGATCCGCAATCTGTTGATCGATGAGGGTCAGCTCCGATTGCGCGGCGGCGATTTCGCGTTTGGCCGCTTCGAGCGCGGGATCGGGAGTGTTCTCCACGCGCGTGCGTGTTTCCGTGAGCACGCGCTCAACCTTCTGTGCGGCGGCGATGAGCGTGCGCCCGGAGCGCGCGAGCCACGCGAGCGCGCTGATCGCGAACGCGGCGTACCCTCCGACGAGCGCGGCCAGCCGTTCCAAATAGCCTGCCTGCGCATTCAGGAGTTTAGGCACGAGCCACGGCAAGCCAAATACGACCATCGCGATCGCCGCCACGAACAGCGGGAGCTGCCAGCCTCCCCACCAAGCGAGCTGCGCACGCATGCGTCCTAGAAACGTCCGGCCTTCGCTGACGATCGCAGCCGCCTCGGCTCGCGCAGCCGCAAGATCTTCAAGATTGCTCGCGTCCAGCAACTCGCTAAGGCGATCGCGCTCCTTGTCGGTGAGCTGCTTTTGGGCGAGAGTGCCGAGTTGCTCGCGCACGACCTCGCCAAGGGCCAACAGGCGTTGTTTGACCGAGCGCTCATTCAACTGCCTCTTTTCCTCGAGCTCTTCGCGCTTCTTGGTAAGCGAACCGACGAGCTTGTGGAGCCGCTCCCGCTCGGCGACGGCTTGCTTGTATGCCGAAAACTGCTGATAGAGCGCATCGATGTTGCTGCTGCCACCTTCCTCGGTGGAGCGTCTCTCGAGCTCGGCGTACAGCCGGTCGAAGATATGGGCGGCGAGGCTCGCCCACAGGTTCGACTCGACGAAGTGCCACGCGTTGAACTCGATCTGGACGATGTGGCTGCAGAACACGGTCGTACGCCCGTCACGGAGTGCGTCGCGAGACTGCGACGACAACAGCGCGATCTGGCTCTGGAGCGCACGGATGAAAAACGATTTGCCCGAGCCCCAGTCGCCGAACACACCGATGGCCACCGGCGGCACGAGCCCTTCGTGCGAGATGTAGCGCGACAGGTTGTTCACGGCCGCTCCGATTCCAATGAGATCGGTCTGCTCCCAGAATCGAAACACAGGATCCTTAGGTCGTGGAAGCGGCGCTTGCGGCGCGGGAGCAATCGGCGACGGAGCGACGATCGGCTCAGGGGGCACGATCACGCCTGGCACCGGGAGCGCGCCGCCTGGCGGCGCGATGACGGGTCCTGGCTGCACCGGCGCAGCGGCTTTATCTTGGATGACCGCGTCCTGCCCTTCGCGTACGCGCTTCCGTGCGTCAGTGAAGCGCGCTATTTGAAGGACATCATTCTGCAGTTGGCTGCGGGCGGCGTCGAGCGGGGCGAAGGTGCTCGCCTTCTCACCCGATGCCGACTTCACCACAGACGCCAAGGCGTCGACCAGATCTTTGATGTCCTCGTAGGCTTCGAGGACACCGCCGGCGTTGAGTTTCTCTTCGGTCCTGGCCGCTTGAGTGCTCACTTGCCGCGCCGCTTCCCCGGCCGCTATTTCCGGCAGTAGCTTGCGCAGCGCCGCCAGCTCCCGCTCCACGCGTCGCCTGATCGGTTCCAGCACCTCATGGACGGCGATCTCTGGCGCGGGCTGATCACGCGCACGAAGGAAGTCGCAGAGACCGAGCGCCTGCTCTGCGGAGAGCCGGAAGTAGGTACCGGTCTGGTTCTGTCTAATGAGCGGTGCGTCGGAAAGTCCCGGGTACGAGACGAGCGCCGCGCGAGGGATTGGTGTCGGCAACGAGAGGCTCAGCTCGAAGGCCGTGAACTCCCCTCCAGGCGGAGGAGTACTACGGCTTGGCCTGATAGGCGGAGCCGACGAGATGATGCCCCAACCCTTCAAGCCAGCCTCGCTCCCGCCAAGCCAGATGAACACGACGTCGCCAGGCCTCTGCTCCAAGGTGCCTGACGGAACGTTGCCGAGGGTCAGGCGACGCTGACGCGCGATCGAGTCCAGCTCGCCGGCGTTCGTCAACTGATAGAACCAGTAGCCAGTCGTTTCCGGAGCCGTGGTCATGATTTGCTCCTGAAGAATCGCCGCCGCGCAGGCTGGAGAATACTCCCATGCCGTCGCCGAACTCAGTCGTGTAGGACAAACTCGGGGATGTTCTCTGTCGTCTCGGTCAGCAGCCCCGCGACGAGAACCAAATGACTGGCTCGCCTGATGTCGTGTGCGCGGGGACCCAGCCGCGATCGAGCGTCTTGACGTTGGGATCCTCGCTGCACGGGGACGTGGTCACTTCGACATCGAACCACAACTCACCCCGGAGCTGCTGCGAGCGGATGACACGTACGGAGGGTTGCGAGCTTCTCGCTTCGCCGCGCGCAGGCCGGCTCGGTGCGCCAGCGGAAGCGGCCAGCCGCCCCTCCCACGCCTCTGTGAGATAGGTCAAGCCGTCGAGCAACAGCTGCTCGAGCGGATGGAAATTGTCGCGAGAAGAGTTTCGGATCCACGCCGAGCCAGTGGCGAGGCGAATCCGAAACCATTCGCCTCGTCGCGCGAGAACAATGGCGCCCGGTTCTTCGTAGCCGTACTCCTTCGTTGGCAACGGATCGGAGGCAGTCGTGCCCGTCATGTGCACACCGACTCTCAAGCCTTCACAGCCGCCGTCGCTCGAAACCTTCCAGGGTTCGTCGACGCGAATGACGCCGACAATGCGGGCCGACTCGGGTGCGTCGTACAGCGGCACTTCCCGCGGGGTAAACCGGTCGCACGGGCCATCTCCAAACACATCTGGCACCGCCAGCAGACCGATCACGCGCGTCCGCTGCTGCGCCAAGGCCGATGCAGTCAGGAGCGAGATGCCGACGACCACGCACAGATATTTCATCTTCAAGCACTATCGGCCAAACCGCTGACGGAGGTATAAGCAAGCAGCTTCTGTGAGCAAAATAGGGCTCCTCGTCGCGGCATTCGCACCGTTCGCCGTCTCGATCGGTGCCGTGGTGCACATAGCGGACGCACAGAGTCGCGTGCCCGACGTCCGCTTCGTCGGGACCCCACCGGAGGTTGTGGACGCGATGCTCACGGCCGCCAGGGTGACGAGCGCCGACGTCGTGTACGACCTCGGTTCCGGCGACGGACGGATCGTGATTGCCGCGGCGAAGAAGTTCGGCGCTCGCGGTGTTGGCATCGAAATCAATCCACTGCTCATCGCGGAATCGAACGCCAGCGCACGCGCCGCGGGAGTGGCGCACCTCGTCCAGTTCATCCAGGGCGATCTCTTCACCGCGGATTTCAGCGCCGCCACCGTCGTCACCATGTACCTCGGTCCGTCGCTCAACGAGCGCATCAAGCCGCGGCTGCTGCGCGAGCTGCGGCCCGGCACACGCGTGGTCTCGCACGTCTACGACATGCTTGGCTGGACGGCCGACCAGCGTGTGGATGTGGACGGCCGTTGGGTGTTTCTCTGGACCATACCGCCAAAGAAGTAGCGCGGGCTGTTCGTTTGACGCGATCCTGACGTTCTTGTCCAAGAACCCTCTGCGAGACATCCTGGCGGCTTCCGAGACGGCGAACCGTCTCCGGACGCCGGACTGAGCGCGCTCAATGCGTCAACGCGTAGAGCATGACATTGATCCCAAGGGCGTAGCCGTCGATCGAAAACTGGTAGAAGTACTCGGGGTCTTCGGTCTCGCGCTCCCACGAGTTCGACACGTCGGTGTTGTGCGTCATCGCCGCGATGATGCGGCGGTGCGCATCGCGAATTGCGCGGAAGTGCGCCACCGCCGTCTCGGCACCGCGCTCGGAGGTCGTCTGTCCGTGCACGGCGCGCCAGAAACCGATGCCGGTCACCTGCGGCACCTTCTTCACGTCGAGCAGCGAGTGGAAGATCGGATCGTCGAGTGCGACATCTTCGATCGTGTATTCACTTGGAGGCAACGCGCGTGACAGCTCGCGCGTCCACTGATTCCACGCTTCTTCGCCCCAGAAGTCATCCACCCACAGAAAGCCGCCCTTCCGCAGATAGAGTCGAAGCGCTGCAGCCTCGTCCTCCGAGAGGCCGATCGTGCCGACGTCCGACGCCATCAGGTAGGGGCACTCGAAGAGGGCCGGATCGGTAAGCCGTACGAGCCACACGTGCGGGAACCCGCCGGCCGGCCGGCTGACGCGCGTCTTGGTCAGCTCCGACAGACGAATGAGCAGGTTGCGCTGGCCCCAGGGATAGTCGGTGCGCCAGCCGGCGCCGTTGGCCTCGCGGCGCACGCTCGCGTAGAGCATGTGGCATCCCGCAAGGTTTCCATCCGGCCGCTCGGAAGGCGGCAACTCCGCCGGATCGCCCTGTTCGCCGCGCAGCACGCCGAAGCCGCCTAGGACGCCGCGCGGGAACTGCGCGAACGCCACGCTCACTGATGCGATCAGCGCAGCGATCAGGCAGATCACTCGCACCGGCGATCGCCGACGAGCATTGTTAGGCTCACCGACCATGTCTAGCTCCAGCCGCAATGGGAAAAGATGGCCCGCGCTCCTGTCAACGTCAATTCTCCGGGTGCGTTTCCGCTAGACAACCGAAGGCAAGCTGACGACACCGAGCTGCTGAAACATGCCGAGCTGGTCGAAGTTGTTCCAGCCCTCGACCAGTTTCCCTTCCTCGACACGGATGAACGCCATTCCGCTGAACTGGACGTGCCTGCCGGTCGCAGGGAAACCCAACCCCTCGCCTCGGTGAGTGCCGCTGGCACTCCANCGAACCGCAACCATGTCGCCTTCGGCAACGAGGTCGTCGACATGAATNACGACGTCCGGGTACGCGTTGCGGTATGCGGAATGGAACTGTTTGAACTCTGCTGCTCCGTGCAGATCG
>Ga0065705_10002408_pt1 | contig 12565 bp, 8 predicted proteins | sample SwibulcommuniRL2_FD_59092 | JGI IMG/M metagenome (GOLD analysis project Ga0065705, IMG submission 59092) | Bulk soil microbial communities from switchgrass field near Rose Lake, East Lansing, Michigan, USA - RL2 Bulk Soil v2 (version 2) | ecosystem: Environmental > Terrestrial > Soil >... | reverse complement strand
GTAGCGCCGTCACGTTCCGAAAGCGGGAACGCGATGCTCATCATCAATCCCCATCTTGCGTGGGGCAACACGTTCTACCGCTACATGCAGGTCCACCTCGTCGGCCCGGACTACGACCAGGTTGGCGCGCCACAGGTAGGATTCCCCGTCGCTGTCGTCGGCTTCAACCGCCATACGGGCTGGGGCCGCACCGTCAATACGATCGATACTGTCGATTTCTACAGGCTGACGGTGCAGGGCGATCAATACCTGTTCGACGGCGTGGCGCGGCCGTTCGATCGTGAGACCCGCACCATCAAGGTCAGGCAGGCAGACGGCTCGATGCGCGACGAGCGGCTCGATATTCGCCGCAGCGTTCATGGTCCTGTCGTGTACGACCAGAACGGCGTTACGGTGGCGATGCGCGTGGCCGGTCTCGATCGCCCGAAGATGCTCGAGCAGTGGTTCCGGATGGGCGAAGCGCGCACGCTCGAGGAATTTCAGTCGGCGCTGCGGATGATGTCGGTGCCGATGTGGCACGCCAACTACGCCGACGATCGCGGACACATCATGTTCGTGTTCGACGGCCTGGTGCCCAGGCGCCGTTTGCACGACTTCCAGTACTGGTCGGGCGTCGTGCCTGGCGACACGTCGGACACGCTCTGGACCGACTATCTCTCGTTCGACGAGCTGCCCAAATCGATCGATCCCGCAAGCGGATTCCATCAGAACGCCAACGAACCACCCTGGCTGATGACGCTGCCGCAGGTCGATCGCGCGAAGTATCCGGCCTACGTCGCCCCGTCCGGCGAGGCACTGCCGCAGATGCGCACGCTGCGCTCGTTGCGGTTGATCACCGAGGGGCGGAAAATCTCGTACGAGCAGCTCATCGCGCGGAAACATTCCACCCGGATGGAGCTCGCCGACAAGGTGCTCCCCGATCTGCTCCAGGCGGCAGCGGGGACCGAAGCCGGGAACGTCCTCGGCAAGTGGGATCGTCTGACCGACGTGGACAGCCGCGGTGCCGTCCTCTTTCAGATGTTCGCAGACCGGTACTTTGCCGCGCCCAATGGCGGCATGGCCAGCAAGCTTCGCGTCGCGTACGATCCCGCACGGCCCCTGGACTCCGCCTACGGCCTGGCCGATCCGGCGTCGGCTGCGGCTGCGCTCTCGGCGGCCGCCGACGAATGTCGCAAGCTCTACGGCGCGCTCGACGTGAAGTGGGGTGACGTCTTCCGATTCGCCAGCGGATCCGCGGATCTGCCCGGCAATGGCGGTCCGGGTGGCTCCGGTCTTTTCCGGACGATCGCCTTTACGCGGCACCAGGGCAACAAGTACTACGCCGCGAGCGGCGAAACGATAGTATGTGCCATTGAATTCGGCCGGACCCAGCAGGCCCAGTGCCTGCTGGGATACGGGAATGCGACCCAGCCCGGCTCGCCGCACCTCGAAGACCAGCTGCCGTTGATGGTGCAGAAGAAGCTGTTGCCGGTGCGCCGCGACAAAAGAGAGGTTGAAGGCAGCGTCGAATTGCGCGAACGTGTAGGCGGTCCGTGAGGTACGGAGGATCCAGGTGAAGCGAACGATTGCACTTGCGTGCGTGTTTCTGGCGGGGTTGGTGATGGTCCGGCTGAAGCCGGACACGACGTACGCGCAGGGCGCGCCCTACGATCTCATCATCCGCAACGGGCGGATTATCGACGGAACCGGGAGTCCGTGGTACCGCGGCGATGTCGCCGTTCGCGGCGATACCATCGCACAGGTCGCGTACTCGATTTCAGAGCCCGCGACACGCGTGATCGACGCGGGCGGCCAGATCGTCTCGCCCGGTTTCATCGACATGCACAACCACGGCCGTGAAAACATTTTTAAGGTCCCGACGGCCGACAACTACATCAGGCAGGGCGTCACGACCATCATCGAGGGACCCGACGGCGGATCCGTCGTGCCGCTCGGTCCGTTCTTCGACAAGCTCGAGGCGCTGCAGAAATCGATCAACATCGGTTCGTTCGTCGGCCAGGGCTCGGTACGAGAGGCGGTCCTCGGACGCGCGAACCGCCGGCCGACACCTGCCGAGCTCGACAAGATGCGCGGCCTGGTCGAGGAAGGGATGAAAGCCGGCGCTTTCGGCATGAGCACGGGACTGTTCTACGTCCCCGGCGCCTTTACGCCCGTCGAGGAAGTGATCGAGCTCGCCAAGGTCGCGGCCAAATACGGCGGCATCCACATCTCTCACATGCGCGACGAGGCGTTCGGCGTCATCGACAGCGTGAAAGAGACCATTCGCATTGGTGAGGAAGGCGGCCTGCCGACGCAGATCACGCACCACAAGATCGTGGGACCGGCCAACTACGGCAAGAGCGTCGAGACGCTGAAGCTGCTCGAGGCCGCGCGCGTACGCGGCGTCGACACGACAAGCGATCAATATCCGTACACGGCTTCGAGCAACGCGTTTGTGGCATCGATGGTGCCGCAGTGGGCGCAGGAAGGCGGGCGCGAGCAGATGCTCGCGCGCCTCAAGAATCCCTCGTCGCGCAAGGAAATCGCGGCCGAGACGGTTCGGATCATCAAGGAAGAGCGCGGCGGCGGCGATCCCAAGAACGTGTTCCTCGCGCAGTGTGATTTCGATCCCGCGATGGCGGGTAAGAACCTGGCGGACGTGGCGAAGATGCGCGGCCTCGAGCCGACCATCGAGAACGGGGCCGAAGCCGCGCTGTGGATCGTCGAACAGGGCAACTGCCAGGGCGTGTTTCACGCCATGGCGGAGCAGGATCTCGAGCGCATCATGCGGCATCCGGCGACCATGGTGGCGTCCGACGGCTGGGTGCAGGTGTTCAACGAGGGCGTCCCGCATCCGCGAAGCTACGGCACCTTCGCGCGCGTCCTTGGCGTCTACGTGCGAGAGCGCAACGTCATCACGCTCGAAGACGCGATCAGGAAGATGACGTCGTTTCCAGCCCAGCGCATCCGGGTGAACGATCGCGGTATCCTGCGTCCTGGCATGAAAGCCGACATCGTCGTGTTCGATCCGGCGCGCGTGCGCGACATGGCGACGTTCGAGAAGCCGCATCAATATGCCGAAGGGTTTTCATCGGTGATCGTGAACGGACAGCTGGTCTTCGACGGCAAGGCGATGACGCCGGCTCGGCCGGGTAAGGTCATCAGGAGACGCTGAATTCGCAGATTGGTAGATTGGTAGATTGGTAGATTGGGTTCAGGAGGGGCTATGAAGAGGTTGCATCTGGCGTGGGTATTCGTCGCCATGGTTGGCATCGTGCTGCTCCTGGCTTCTCGCAGTCCGATGAGCGCCCAGCAGGGCGCGGCCATTCCCGTGGACAACAACGATCTCGGAGGCACGGTGACCGGACCGAAAGGGCCCGAGGCCGGCGTCTGGGTCATCGCCGAGACCAACGACCTGCCGACGAAGTTCGCGAAGATCGTCGTAACCGACGATCAAGGGCGGTATCTCATTCCCGACATGCCCAAGGCGAACTACAACGTGTGGGTGCGGGGCTACGGGCTGGTTGATTCGCCGAAAACACAATCGGTGCCTGGCAAGATCATGGACCTGAAAGCGGTCGTGGCACCGAACCCTCACGCCGCCGCGCAGTATTACCCGGCCGGCTACTGGCTGTCGCTCATGAAGGTACCCGACAAGAGCGAGTTCCCGGGTACTGGCGAGAACGGCAATGGCATCGCGACAGGTATGCTGAACCAGGCGATGTGGTTGCGGAGCCTGAAGTCGGGTGGCTGCACGGCCTGCCATGGGTTCGGTTCGAAGGCCATACGAGAGATTCCGAAAGTGCTCGGCACGTTCCCGAACTCGGCAGCGGCGTGGGAACGCCGCGTGCAGTCCGGACAGGCCGGCGGTGGGATGAGCGCCGGTCTCAACGCGTTCGGCCGGCGCCGCGTGCTCGAGATGTTCGGCGACTGGACCGATCGCATCGCCGCGGGCGAAGTGCCTCCGGCGCCGCCGCGTCCCCGCGGCATCGAGCGCAACATCGTCATCACGGAGTGGGACTGGGCCGATCCGAAATCGTACCTGCACGATTCGGTATCGACCGATCGCCGCAATCCACGGCTGAATCCGTACGGCTCGCTCTATGGCTCGCTCGAGCTGAGCTCGGACTACGTGCCGGTGCTGGATCCGGTGAAGAACACGGTCAGCCGGGTTCCGTTGACCGTGCGCGATCCGAACACGCCGCCGACCAGCCCGAAGATGCCGGCGAGCTCGCCTTACTGGGGCGACGAAGTGATCTGGACGAGCAAGAACAACGTGCACAACCCGATGCTCGACGAGAAGAACCGGCTGTGGCTGACCTCGGCCGTCACGCCGTTCGATAATCCTGCGTTCTGCAAGCAGGGGTCGACGCATCCTTCCGCCAAGGTGTATCCGCTCGACAGCGCGAGCCGGCATCTGCAGATGTACGACCCGCAGACCAAGAAGCTGACGCACATCAGGACGTGCTACGCCACGCATCATCTGATGTTTGCCGAAGACGCGAACCGCACGCTGTGGACGAGCGGCGGCGGTCCCGTGATCGGCTGGCTCGACACGAAGAAGTTCGACGAGACCGGCGACGAGGTGGCGTCGCAGGGGTGGACGCCGCTGATTGTCGACACCAACGGCAACGGCCGGCGTGATGCCTGGACCGAGCCGAACCAGGCGGCCGATCCGACGAAGGATCGCCGCATCAACTCGCCGTTCTATGCGGCGTCGCCAGCCGCCGACGGATCGATCTGGGGCACGGCGCTCAGTTTCCCTGGCGCGATCATGCGTGTCGTGCCGGGATCGAATCCTAGCGAAACGGCGCTGACCGAAATCTACGAGCTGCCCGCGGTCACCGATCCGAAGGCCGACGTGCGCGGCTTCTCGCCGCGCGGCGGCGATGTGGATCGCAACGGCGTGTTCTGGGCGGCGCTCTCCAGCGGACACATGGCGAGCTTCGATCGGCGCAAGTGCAAGGCGCCGTTGAACGGTCCGAAAGCCACCGGCCAGCACTGCCCGGAAGGCTGGACGTTCTACGCCGAACCGCTGCCGCAGTTCAAGGGCGTCACCGACGACGGCAGCGTCGAAGGGAGCTATTACACCTGGGTCGATCAGTTCAACACGTCGGGTTTTGGCGCGAACACACCGATCAACACCGGCAACCAGTCCGAGGGTCTTCTCGCACTGAACAACGGCAACTGGGTCGTGATGCGCGTGCCTTATCCGCTGGGCTTCTACACCAAGTGGATGGACGGACGCATTGACGACGAGAAGGCCGGATGGAAGGGGCGGGGGCTCTGGGCGACCATCAGCACGCGCGCGCCGTTCCACATGGAGACAGGGAAGGGCACGACGAGCAAGGTGATGCACTTCCAGGTCAGGCCCGATCCGCTGGCGAAGTGAGCTTTTGAACAGGAGATTAGGAGACTAGGAGAAATCTTTTGAAAAGAATTCTCTTAGTCTCTTAATCTCTTGTAAAACGTGGTTACGATTCGAGACGCGCGTATCGAGGATGCCGAAGACATGGTGGGCATCCTGAATCCGATCATCGCGGCGAGGATCTACACGGCCCTCGATACCCAGTTTTCGGTTGAGCAGCAGCGCGAGTTCATCCGCGCGTTTCCGCAACGCGGCATCTTTCTCGTCGCCGTCGACACCAGCTCGAACCGCATCGTCGGCCTGCAGGACGTCTCGCCGTTCGGCGATTTCACGCCCGCCTTCGATCATGTCGGCGTCATCGGCACGTTCGTCGACCTGAGCCGTCGCCGCGAGGGCATCGCCTCGCGGCTCTTCGCGGCGACCTTCGACGCCGCGCCGAAGAAGGGCTACGAGAAGTTCTTCACCTACGTCCGGGCCGACAACACAGCGGCGCTCCAGACCTATCTCCGCCAGGGCTTCCGTGTCGTGGGGACAGCCGAGCGTCACGCCAGAATCGACGGCCGCTACGTCGATGAGATCCTGATAGAGCGGCTGTTCCGATAGACAAGCCGTTCAGAGCATCCAGCGCTCACCAGCGCTCCGCGCGCCGCACGCCTACGCAACCACCAGGATTGCCGGGATCGGGTACTGCGGTCCGATTCAATCCCACAATGCTGCCGGGTGCCGGCGTGCTCAGATCAATCACCGCTGCCCGGCCCAGTTGGCTGAATTCCCGGTGCGCCGTCAGTCCGCCGAACTGCTCGAGATTCGCTGCCAACATCCGTTCGAAACCCGGTATGGTGTCGAATCCGAGATACAGAAGTACGCGACGACGATTTTTCAATGCATCTTCGAGTTGCCGTGAGGGGCAGTCGGTGGTGGGGCCCATTTCGTAGACCGGGCTTCCATCACGCAGCGCACTGCCGGCTCCAGCTTCGTCTGAAATCGGAATCATCCCGTACCACCAGACGGCCGCTAGCGCCAGATGTGTTGTCATCACCACATCGCCAGGCTTCCACTGGCTCATCAGCCATCGGACGCCTGCCCTGTCATCCAGTCGACCCTTATCAGTACTGGCAAGCCGTTGGTTGAGATCCCCTCGTCCGCGCCTCAGAATGTCAGCACAGAGTTGCCACTGAACGAACAGCACGAGCGCGGCAAGTGCCAACAGCGTCCATCGCCGTCGGGCGACGGCATCGCTCCCGAGGCTAACAGCACGGTCGACGAGGAGCACCACGCCGGCATAGAGCGCGGGGACGATCCAAATCGAAAATCTCTCGTGCAATGGAACGACGGCAGCGAGTGTGAAGGCCGACAGCGAAACCCCCGCGAGCACGAGGCCCAGGGGACGCTTGACACTGAATACCCAGCCGCAAATTGCCGATGTCCAGAAGAGGACCCACAACGTTGTGCCACCCGGATTGAGGGCCAGAGGCTCGAGACGTTCGAGGAACCATTGAATCGTGCCGCTCAGCCCAAGGGATGGCGGAAGCATGTCCATGTTCCACATCGAATAGAGGTAAGTGCTGTTGCGCGTATGGCGGAGGGAGATGACGTAGTTCAGACCAAACGAGGCAACCCACATCAATCCGCCGAGTGAGAACCATGCGGCGGCGCGTGCACCGTCGCGCCGCCAGGCGGCCACCAACAGAAGGATCGCGCAGACGGGGGTCACGAACAACGCACCGTTCGAAACCCAAATGCCGGTGAGGGCTGCAATCCACCACAGCCATACCCGTCGCGCCCGGTCCGCCGAGTGGTCCGCTTCAATCGCCCAGACCGCGAGAGTCGGCAGCAGCAATCCGAAGAAGACATCGGCCGTGTAGTGCTTGACCTCGAAACGGTAGTGCGACACGTACGGGCTGATCCAGCACAGAAGCACAAACATCACGGCTGAAATGTGCCCCATCCACCGGCGGCCGACCCAGGCGGCAACGCCGATTGTCACGATCCCGAAGAGCAGGGGCACGGCCCGCAATGACAGTTCCCCGGATCCCAGAACAGTCAATGCTGTGCGTTCAAGCACCAGCCAGCCGAAGGGCGCGCTCTGTCCCAGCCAGAGGGTGCCGCCCAGGTCTCCCATGGAGCGGTCACGAAAATTGAGCGCGATCATTTCCTCGTCGACCCACAGCGGGAGCGCGCCGCCCCACTGATAGATATCGATGCCGATAACGACGAGGGCTATCGTGACGGGGGATGCGACGACGCGTACGCCGCGCCATGCGAGCGCCCGCCACGCGTGGGTCGATGCATACCAACGCCGCCAGAGCGACCATTCACTACGGAACGTGTCGCGCCCATCGGGTAAGAACGTGAGCAGCCACACCAGCATCGCCAAGACCAGCGAAATCACCGCAGCGTTGCGCGGGCGGCGAGATGCAATTCGAAGTCCTCCGAGCTCGACAGAAAATCCGCCGGTGAACCACAGAAAGATCGTCCAGATTGCGGCCAGAGCGCAGAGCGCGCCAAGGATCCGAAAGAGATAAGCCAGACGCTTTCCGTGAAAACCACGCGTGATCAAAGCAGCACGAGTCTCCACGACAAAGGGCATGCCGGCCAAGACTTTTTGCCGGCCGGGCACAGGCGCACTCCGCGACTGGACTTGCGACTGTCGACTGTCTACTGTCGACTTTCGACTAGAATGTCCACGCCATGCAATGGTGGCACTGGCTGGTCATCGGCCTCATCCTCGTCGCCCTCGAAATGGCGGCGTCGGGCGGCTTTTACGTCATTTTCTTCGGCATCGCCGCCCTGGCGATCGCCGGTCTCCACGTCCTCGACTGGGCCGGGCCCATGTGGGTGCAGCTGGCGCTGTTCTCGACGATATCGGTCGCATCCCTGCTGTTCTTCCGCGGCCCGCTCTTGAGATGGATGATGCTCGATCAGCCGGGCAAGGACGTCGACTCCATGGTGGGAGACATTGCCACGCCCCTCGAGGACATCCCCGCCGGCGCGGTCGGCAAGGCCGAGCTGCGGGGCACGGTCTGGTCGGCGCGCAATCAGGCTGCGGCGACGCTGGCGCGAGGCCAGCGGTGCACGGTCGTCGAGGTTGACCGTCTCATGATTTTCCTCAAGCCAGAAAGCGAGCGCTCATGACCGGTGGTCTTCTTGCNTTGCTCATTCTCGCGTTCCTCGTGCTCGTCATCATTGCNAAGACGGCCATTGTCGTCCCGCAGCAGAGCGCCTACGTCGTCGAGCGGCTGGGACGTTTCTCTGCGATTCTCAACGCCGGTTTCCACGTGCTGCTGCCGTTTGTCGACGTGATCCGCTACCGCCATTCGCTGAAGGAGATCGCCGTCGACATCCCGGCGCAGGTCTGCATCACGCGCGACAACGTGCAGGTCGGCGTCGACGGGGTCCTCTACCTGAAGGTGCTGAACCCGGAGCGCGCCTCCTACGGCATCTCGGACTACATGTTTGCGATCAGCCAGCTCGCGCAGACGACGCTGCGCAGTGAGGTCGGCAAGATCGACCTCGACCGCACGTTCGAGGAGCGCACGAACATCAACACGCAGGTGGTCAGCGAGCTCGACAAGGCGTCCGAAGCGTGGGGTGTGAAAGTGCTTCGCTACGAAATCAAGAACATCACGCCGCCGGCGGATATCCTCGCGGCGATGGAGAAGCAGATGCGCGCCGAGCGGGAGAAGCGCGCGGTGATTCTCACCTCCGAAGGCACGCGCGATGCGGCGATCAATACGGCGGAGGGCGTGAAGCAGGAAGTGATCAAGCAGTCGGAGGCCCGCAGGCTGCAGCAGATCAACGAAGCCGAAGGGCAGGCCGCAGCGATTACGTCTGTCGCCACCGCGACGGCCGCGGGCATCCGCAGCGTGGCCGAGGCGATCAGGCTTCCCGGAGGTCAGGAAGCCGTTCAGCTTCGTGTAGCCGAGCAGTACATCGGCCAGTTCGGCGAGATTGCCAAAAAGGGCAACACCATCGTGCTGCCGGCGAATGTCGCGGACGTCGGATCGATGATCGCGCTCGCCATGAAAATGACGGGACGGAGTCCGGAGAGTCCCAAGTCCTAAGAAGTCAGAGATGAATGCCAGAGTCGTCTTGATTCTGCTGGCGGCTGTGTTCGTGCCGTTGAGCGCTGAAGAGCGTATCGACCTCGACGTCTACGGCAGGATTCGACAGGAAGCGACGACGCACTCGCAGATTCTCCGGACGGCGCACGTGCTGACCGATCGATACGGGCCGCGTCTCACTGGATCGCCGAACCTGAAGGCGGCGGGAGAGTGGGCGGTTGCGCAGCTTGAATCCTGGGGGCTGCAGAACGGCCGGATGGAGCCCTGGAACTGGAGCTATCCGGGCTGGCTCAACGAGCGGTTGTCGGCGCACATCGTCTCACCCGTCAAAGATCATCTCGTGGCCGAAGCGCTGGCCTGGACGCCCGGCACCGATGGCCGCGTGAAGGGTACCGCGGTCCAGATCACCCTTCCGAACCGTCCCACCAAAGAAGAGCTCACCAGACACCTCGAAGGTCTGCGCAACACCGTGCGCGGACGAATCGTGCTGATCGGCGAGCATCGTGTCGTGCCCGTGACGTTCAACGACATGGACGAGCGGCTCGACGACAGCCAAGTGATTCAGCTGCTCAGCGCGCCAGCGCGTGGCGGCGGAGCTGGCCCGCAGAACGTTCCCCAGAACGCGCAGCCGGCGCGTGGGCCGATGGCGCCGCTGACCAACGCCCAGATCACCGCGCAGGTGTACGAGTTCCTGCAATCGAGCGGCGCGCTCGTGCGCGTGAACGATGCGGGCCGCGATCACGGGATGATCCGCGCCTTCGCGAACAACACCTACGATACCGGCAAGGCGATCCCGACCGTCGTGCTGCGCAACGAGGACTACGGCCGCATCTCGCGGCTGCTCGCGGACAAGGAGAACGTCGAGCTCGAATTTGACATCGTGAACCGGACGTATCCGGAAGGCCGGACCAGTTTCAACGCCATCGTGGAGATTCCCGGCACGACCGACGAAGTGGTGATGCTGGGCGGACACCTCGACTCGTGGCACGCCGCAACCGGCGCTACCGACAACGCCGTCGGATGCGCGGTCGTGATGGAAGCCGCACGTATCCTGAAGGCGATCGGCGTCAAGCCAAGGCGGACGATTCGCGTCGCGTTGTGGAGCGGCGAGGAGCAGGGGCTGCGCGGATCGCGTGCCTACGTCCGCGAGCACTTCGGTTCGTTCGAAGAGCCGAAAGAGGCGTTCAGCAAGTTCGGCGGCTATGTCAACATCGACGACGGAACCGGCCGGCCGCGCTACATGAGCGTGTTCGGCCCGGAGTCCGCGGCGGCCGTGCTGCGCGAGGCGCTCGCACCGTTGAAAGACCTCGGGATGCTCGGCGCGAACACCATCGTCCGTCGCCAGGGCTTCAGCAGCGACTACGGCGCGTTCAACGAAGCCGGCCTTCCGGGTGTTTACGTCGGGCAGGATCCGATCGAGTACAACAACTACACGTGGCACAGCAATCTCGACACCTACGAACGCATCGTGGAAGAAGACGTGATGAAGTCGGCGATCGTGATCGCCGCCACCGTCTACCATCTCGCCACGCGCGATGATCTGCTGCCGAGGTTTTCGCAAGGCGACATGCCGAAGCGCCCGAACACGCGATGAGCCCAGACGTGCGACAGCTCGTCGCGATCATCGATCAGGCCTACAACAAACCCTCCTGGCACGGCACCAACCTTCGTGGCGCCGTCCGCCGCGTCACCGCCAGGCAGGCCGCCTGGCGGCCGTCCCCACGCCGTCACAACATCTGGGAGCTGGTCGTCCATGCCGCGTACTGGAAGTACGCTGCGACCAGGCGCTTCACGGACGCCGCGCGGGGATCGTTTGCGCACAAGGGATCGAACTGGTTCCGGCGTCCGATCGACGCCGCGCACGCCGGCGACAAGGCTTGGCGGGCCGATCTCGAACTGCTCGACGAGATGCACGCAAGGCTGCGGGTCGCCGTGATGCGGCTGTCGCCGCGCGATCTCGCACGCACACCAGCTGGCCGGAAAGTCAGCAACTTCGCCCTCCTTTCTGGCGCGGCGGCGCACGACCTGTATCACGCCGGCCAGATTCAGTTGTTGAAGCGGCTCGGGTCGCTTTAGCGGTAAACTAGGCCGATTTTTCCGCATTCATTCAAGAGGTAGCGACATGAGCACACGTGTTTGCGCCGTGATCTTTTTCTTCGCCATGGCGGCCGGTGCCGTCGACTTTGCTCAACAGGGTGGGCGGGGCGGCCCAGGAGGCGCGCCACAGCAACCGCCGCCGGTACCCTCAGTGTCGAAGAGGCCCAACGGTGGCGGTCTTGCGACGATTCGAATGGGTGCCCCCGATAACAGCATGTGGTTCGGCTGGCGTGTCGCAATGCCCACCGCGGCGGTGAAAGGGATGACGTTCTCCGACGCGCTCGCGAAGGCAGACGTGATCCCCTTCCCCTCCGTTGAAGCCTCGAGCACTCAGATCACCAGCTTCGAAGTGCCGAAGCCGCTCGACCAGCGCCTTCAGGCGAACGAGCGTGCCGCCGTCGTCTATCGCCTGCGCGAGCTTGCCGAGTCGATTGCGGCGTATCGTGTCGACAACATCGGGACCGATTCCGCCATGCGGCGGCGGGTGTTCGAGTTCGCCAAGTCGATCAACGTGCCGATCCTCATCACGAGCGCAGATTCAGCGACTCTCGCCGAGCTCGACAAGCTTGCGCAGGAGTTCGAGATCAACGTCGCGCTCGAGAGCAAGGGCGATCCGAAGACGGTGATGGCCGCGCTCGAAGGCCGCAGCAAACGACTGGGCGTCAGCGCCCATCTCGGCGGATGGGCACAGGCCGGTATCAAAGCCGTGAATGGCCTTGCGCTCGTCAAGGACAGGCTGCTGCACGTGACGGCCTCCGATCGGAGCGCGCCTGGCGCGCGAGGCCGCGTGGTGCCGCTGGGCGAGGGTGCGGCGGGAGTGGCCGATTTCTTTCTGGCGGCCTACGAGGGAGGCATCACGTCGCTGACCGTCACCGTGGAGTCGACCGGTGCGACCGAAGCCGACATGATGAAGAACGTCAATGCGTTCGAACGGGTGATGTGGCCGGCGATGTCGGCGCGCGTCAACGCCATGCTGAAAACTCCCGCCGGCCAGATTCGCGGCGGCGATCGCCTCGACGCGGCGATGCGAGCGGAGATTGACGCGGCGATTCCCCGC
>Ga0065705_10002494_pt1 | contig 12568 bp, 8 predicted proteins | sample SwibulcommuniRL2_FD_59092 | JGI IMG/M metagenome (GOLD analysis project Ga0065705, IMG submission 59092) | Bulk soil microbial communities from switchgrass field near Rose Lake, East Lansing, Michigan, USA - RL2 Bulk Soil v2 (version 2) | ecosystem: Environmental > Terrestrial > Soil >... | reverse complement strand
CAGAACGGCTCGAAGCCGCGGTCGCGAGGGCCCGCGAAACCTATCAAACGATGACCGGGATTGAAGCCATCTGGCGCCAAAACTGTCATGCGCTGCCGAACGACAAGGAGCCCTTCGGCTTCCGCGATGGAATCAGTCATCCCGCCATCGAAGGCAGCGGCATTCCGGGAACCAATCCCCATGAAGAGCCACTCAAAGCCGGTGAATTCGTGCTCGGCTATCCGGATGAGCTCGGCAGCGTGCAAAAGACCACGCCTGAAATACTCGGCCGCAACGGCACCTACGTCGTTTTTCGCAAGCTTCATCAAAGGGTTGCCGACTTTCGTCGCTTTCTCCAGACGAATTCGAACTCTTCGGACGAAGAAGAATTGCTGGCAGCCAAGATGATGGGCCGTTGGCGCAGTGGCGCACCGCTCGCGCTTTGCCCCTTCCATGATGATCCCGAACTCGGGGCAGACAAGCAACGGAACAACGCCTTCATGTTTGAGGAAGATGACAAGGCTGGTTTGAAGACACCGGGTGGTTCTCATATTCGGCGCACCAATCCACGCGATGCCTCGATTGCCGGCGTCGTCCGCATCCATCGAATGATTAGGCGAGGCACGGCCTATGGTCCTTTGCTGCCCGACGGCGTGCTGGAAGACGACGGCGCCGATCGCGGACTCATGTTCGCTTTTGTGGGCGCGAACATCAGTCGTCAATTCGAGTTCGTGCAGTCGCAGTGGATCAACGACGGAATCTTTTTTGGAGCCGGCGACGATAAAGATCCAGTCATTGGATCGAACGGCGATAGCGGGAATTTTACGCTTCCTCGGAAACCGGTAAGACGAAGGCTTCAGGGCATACCAAACTTTGTAGTCACGCGCGGCGGCGAATACTGCTTCATGCCGGGGTTGCGGGCGCTGCGCTGGTTGGCCAATCTGCAGACGTAAGTACCCGCCGATGAAGCCAAGTTCCACCGTCCGACTGCTCACTTCCGCTCTGCTGTGGGCGGCCTGTTGCTTCGCATTAACTGGCAGGGTGATTGCGCAGAACAGGGGCGTTTATCCGCTGGGCATGAGCGCCACTAACTCCGGTGTCACGCCCGAACCCGGCTTTGCGTACATAAACCAGCTTCTAATCTACTCGCGGGATAAATCAAAGGGATCTGACGGTGAGGTTCTGGGCACGGGAAGCAACTCCGTGGTGATGGACATGAACACCCTCGCGTGGGTCAGCAAGAAGAAGATTCTCGGCGGCGCGAAGTTCTCGATGACGGCCACAATCCCGATTGCCAAAAACTCGCTTACGTCCGATGTCACCGGGCCGGTCAGTGGCGGGGGCGGCCTGGCCGATTCTTATTATCAACCATTCATTTTGGGTTGGAATGAATCGCGTTTCGCCATCCGCGCGGTCTACGGTTTTCTCGCGCCCACGGGCCGATTCCGGAACGGCGCAAACGATAATGTCGGCTCAGGCTACTGGACCCACGCGTTCTCTTCAGGACAAACATTCTATCTAACTAAAAACAAAGCGACTTCGATATCAGCGTTTCAGATGTACGAAGTGCACACGACCCAGCAGAGCACTTCCATTAAGCCTGGCGACACTCTTGATCTTGATTACTCGGTGATGCATTCCTTCTCGTTAGGGGGAGAGAAGCGAGTGCAGCTGGGGCTGGTTGGATACAACGCGTGGCAAACGACCGACAAAACCGGCCCGACGATCACGCCCGCCCAGTCGAAGGCCCATTACAAAGTGAACGCCGTGGGTATCGGATCGAATCTGAGTATCACGACGAAAATCAATGTCGGCTTTAAGTATTTCCAGGAGTTCGCTAATCGGTCCACGTTCCAGGGACACTCAATCCAGTTTTCGGGCTCAATCAAATTCTGAATATGTTGGACGTGCTTGTTATCGGGGGTGGCCCAGCCGGCGTAGTTGCCGCCATGCGGGCGGGCGATCTCGGCGCCAGCACTGCACTTGTGACTGAGGGAGAGTTCGGCGGCATGGCGGCCAATGATGGTCCAGTGCCGGTGCGGACCCTGGCTCATGCTGCGCGTTTACTTCGTGATGCGCGGCAACTTGGTCGCTACGGGATTCAGGTGGGCGAACCGCGTTTGGATTACTCGCAACTGCTCAGGCGCGTCTGGGAAGTTGTTGACGACGTTCGCTCACATTCAACGTTTCGTTCGCAGACTGATTCAGCGGGCGTGCAGATCTACGAGAACGCCGGCGTGGCCCAGTTTGTTGACGCGCACACCATCGTGACGGCGAGCGGTGTGATCCTGAAATCCGACAAGATTATCCTTTGCCCGGGCGGCACCAGCCGCAAACTCTCGGTACCCGGCGCGGATTTGGCGGCGACTCACAGCGATGCCTGGGGTCTTAGCTCGGTGCCGCAGTCCATCATCGTGATTGGTGGTGGCGCGACCGGAGCGCAAGTCGCGTCTGTGTTCAATGCGTTCGGTGCGAAAATTCAGCTCTTCCAAAGCGGACCGCGAATTCTGCCGACCGAAGACGAGGATGTTTCAGCTGCCGTCACCGCGGCATTTCGCGAGTCGGGCATTGCCGTGCGAGAAGATTTCGGAACTATCGAGTCGTTCGAAAAGACACCAGCCGGTATCCGAATGCATTTTTGGAAGAACGGAAACCGTGAATCTGCAGATGCCACGCTCGCAGTAGTGGCAATTGGCTGGGTCGCAAATACTTCCGGGTTGGAGCTATCGAAAGCCGGCGTGGAAACCAATGCGCGAGGATTTGTCGGCGTAGATGAATTTCTGCGGACAACCGCGGCGAACATATTTGCCGCGGGAGATGTTACGGGCCGGCTGATGCTCGTTCCCCAGGCCATTCAAGACGGATTTATAGCTGCGACAAATGCAGTCCGTGGCGCAGAGATGAAACTGTTGGATCAGCCGGCGCCGATTGGCAGTTTCACCGACCCTGAATACGCGCAGGTTGGTCTGACGGAAGCCAAAGCCAGAGAAACGCATGATGTCGTTACCGCCCGCGTCGATTTCAAATCCACCACTCGCACGATTATCGATGGCCGAACAACTGGGTTCTGCAAGTTGATCGCAGATCGGACCACCCGAGAGATTCTCGGTTGCCATGTAGTTGGCGAGCGGGCGGTCGAGATTACTCAGCTGGCCGCCGTAGCGATAGCGGGCAACGTGCGCGTCGACGACCTGGCGCAAGTACCGCTTTCATTTCCCACATACGCAGGCGCCCTGGGGCGCGTTGCCGCCATGCTCGCACGGCAGCTCAATCTTAATTTAGCTTGGCAGGGAAACCGCGCGTAAGGCGCACATTAAATGTTTCAGCGCGTAAGGGTCATCCGAAGGTTAGTGAGATCTAACAAACGGAGCAATCTTCGTGCCCTGGGCGGGATAACTTATATGTGGGTTAGCGCACAGACCGAGGCTCTTGTGAGTGGTTCAATCAGCAGTGAATTTACAAGCACCGAGATGAGCCCGTACCGCTGAACCAAACGCCGTGGAATTATTCGCAGGGTTGGGGATTCTTGCGGTGAACACGTGTTGAGAAGCTCAAATGTGGACGAAAACCACGGACCTCGCATTGGTATGTGCATTGCCCTAAGTGGATGAGATCCTTTGGGTCTTGGCGTTATACCTGTAGCTTGACAACAATTGCGTTTTGAATAGAGTCGCCCATTGAACATGAAGAATCGTCTTGCCTCTCTTTTCCTTTTGCTCGTTCTGGCCGGCAGCGCGTTGGCCGGTGTACCGCTGCACTTCGGCGAGAACGAATGCAGCATGGGCGGGATGATGGATATGGATTGCTGCAAAGCCGCGCTCCTGCAAAAGGAAACGACCAGGATTGCCGATGCTGAGCTTTTATGTGCCCTTAACTGCGCGCAGAACGGTACGACCTTGCCGTCTAACGCCGTTCGCATTACGCCTCCTTCGCCGGTGCGCACGACGTCACCTTCAGCTATAACGCAAGCGTTACCCAGTACTGCTTTACGATCAGGACTTCTCGACCCACGGCATGGTCCTCCCGGTCACGCGGCACGCGCCTATCTTCGCAATCTCGCACTTCTGATCTGATTGAAACAAGGCCGTAGTGTGTCCGCCTGTAGCGCGATCTCAATGGATCGCCAAACAGGCCTGGGCAAACGTGTGCCCAACGGGCAAGTTCGTGTCCCGAAGGCAGGTCGCTCATTGAGCAAGGCCTGATCGGCTCGCGTCAAACGCAACGTTGACTCTTTAGTGTTTGGAGGACGCATGAAGAAATCACTTCTAATTATCGCGTTAACTGGTATCTCGCTCGTCATCGCCGCTTGCGGCCTGAAGTCAGCTGGGACCGTCTCAACCGGCACCGCCATTAAGAGCGTCGCCGTCGATAGTTTGACCGCAACCCTTTCCAGCAGCACGGGGCAGCTCAAACAGGGCGATCAGGAAGTAATGCTTGCTTTCACTGATTCGTCAGGCAAGGGCGTGGATGTTGGAGCCGTGTCGCTCAACTTTCACATGCCGGCCATGGGCAGCATGGCGGCGATGAATGATGCGGTCGCGTTCACTACCACCAACACGCCGGGAGTCTATCGCGGCAAAGTGAATATTGGGATGGCCGGTGAGTGGCAAGCGCAGCTCGCTTATGAAGGGCCAGCGGGTAAAGGGAAGACAACGTTTAGCGTAACAGCGCGATGATTCATAGACTCATTGAACTGAGCCTGAGAAATCGTGGCTTGGTGATCGCGATCTATCTCGGCCTCGCAGCCTGGGGTTATTGGGCACTTCTGCGCACGCCCATCGACGCGATTCCTGATCTGTCTGAGAACCAGGTGATCGTCTTCACCGATTGGACGGGCCGTTCCCCGCAAGAGGTGGAAGATCAGGTTACCTATCCGCTGGTCACCAACCTGCAAGGTTTGCCCGGCGTGCGCGTGGTGCGCGCGAGTTCGGCGTTCAGCTTCTCGATGATAAACATCATCTTCGAAGATAACGTCGATCTGTATTGGGCGCGCACCCGAGTTTTAGAGCGCTTGAATCTGGTCACCGCACAACTGCCGCAGGGCGTCACTCCCACGCTTGGTCCTGACGCCACGGGCGTGGGTCAGATTTTCTGGTACACGCTCGAAAGCGATCAGATGAACCTGCGCGATTTGCGCAGTTTGCAGGACTGGTTCGTTCGTTATCAATTGAATTCAGTACCAGGCGTGGCGGAAGTCGCGAGTGTCGGCGGCTACGTGCAGCAGTACCAGGTCGACGTCGATCCGAACAAGTTGCGTTCATATGCGCTGCCTTTGTCGATGGTGGTCGAAGCAGTCGAGCGCTCCAACAATAACGTGGGCGGCAACGTTGTCGAGCAGGCTGGCCAGTGGTCTGTTGTGCGCGGTGTTGGATTGATTCAATCACCTGCGGATATTGAGAACGTCGTGCTGACGGCGCAGAACGGCATTCCGATTTACGTGAAGAACGTGGCGAACGTGAAAATTGGGAATGCCTTTCGTGTGGGTGCGCTGGATAAGAACGGCAAAGAGGCTGTCGGCGGAGTGGTCATCGCCCGTTACGGCGTGAATACGCTGGAAGTAATCGATGCAATTAAACAAAAAATCGCGTCGATACAAAGCGGCCTACCCGCTGGGGTGCACGTCGTTCCGTTCTACGATCGCACGCAATTAATTAACAGAGCGACGCACACGCTCAAGCGCGCGCTGATTGAAGAACTAATCCTCGTCACGCTGGCTCACATACTCTTTCTCGCGCATTTCCGGTCAATCCTGATCGTGACGCTGCCACTCCCGCTCGCAGTCCTGTTGGCATTTCTCTTCATGTACTACATGGGAATGAGTTCGAACCTGATGTCGCTTTCGGGCATTGCCATAGCGATCGGCGTGCTGGTGGACGCTGGAATTGTGGTAACAGAAAATGCGTTCCGTTTCATCGAACAGCGCAAGGTTGATCCGAAAGATCGACAGTTGATCTGGCAGACCGTTTTGGAATCGACCAGGTTGGTAGGTCGGCCGATATTCTTTTCAATGGCGATCATAATCCTCGCCTTCATTCCGGTTTTCTCACTTACAGGTGAAGAGGGAAAACTCTTTCATCCGCTGGCGTTCACCAAAACCTTCGCCATGGTGGGCGCGACCATCATCGCGGTTACGCTCGTGCCCGTACTCTGCACGCTCCTGTTGCGGGGCAAATTTCATGCTGAGCAGGCAAACCCAGTGATGCGGGCTTTGCACTTCATCTATCGACCCGTGCTGCGGTTCGCTCTGAATCATCGGGTGCTAACGGTCGCTTTTGCCGTCTTGCTCTTTAGCGGCGCGATTTTTCTGGCCACGGGAATTGGCAAGGAATTCATGCCGCCGCTAAACGAAGGCGACTTGATGTTCATGCCGGTGACGGACCCCGCAATTTCCATTGATGAGGCGATCAAGATTACGGCGCGACAGGACGAGATTCTCAAGAGCGTGCCGGAGGTTGAATGGGCGGTGGGCAAAGCGGGCCGCGCGGAAACATCAACCGATCCGTCGCCGACGAACATGACTGAGACTGTAGTCCACTTGAAGCCGACCGAAGAGTGGCGAAAGGGTCTGACTCGAGAATCCCTGATCGCGGAACTTGACGAGAAGTTGCGCATGCCAGGCGTGACGAACATCTGGACCCAGCCCATCAAGAACCGCATCGACATGCTTTCAACCGGGATTCGCTCACAGGTGGGCGTCAAGGTCTTTGGCAACGATTTGAAGACGTTGGAGCAAACCTCGCAAAAAATCGCGGAGACGTTACTGAACATTCCGGGCGTGAGTGATGTTTACGCAGAGAGAATTGGCGGCGCGCCTTACATCGACATTCATATCAACCGTGTTGCTGCGGCCCGATATGGCATCGACGAGAGAGTAATTAACGACACCATCGAAAAAGGTATCGGCGAGACAAATCTTTCGGTGACTATCGAGGGCCGTCGTCGCTTTCCGGTGCGCGTGCGCTATGCGCCGGAGTTCCGCGGCAGCGTGCAAGCTATCGGGGAAATTCCCATCACCTCATCGACCGGCGCGCCCATTCCGCTGTCGCAGCTTGCTGAGATTACGCAGGTGGAGGGGCCGACGATGATCTCCAGCGAGAACGGCCTGCTGCGCGGCACAGTGCTGCTGAATGTGCGCGGGCGCGACGTGGGCAGCTTTGTTGACGAGGCGAAGAACACAATTGCCCGTCAGGTACAAATGCCTGCCGGTTACTACATTGAATGGAGCGGCGAGTACGAGAATCAGCAACGCGCGCGCAGCCGCCTGCTTTTGGTAGTGCCGATGGTGCTGATTGTGATCTTTGCTCTGCTCTACATTACCTATCACTCGGCGCTTGAGGCCGCGCATGTCCTGATGGCGGTGCCGTTCGCTCTGACTGGCGGCATCTATCTGCTTTGGTTCCTGGGTTACAACTTCTCAGTAGCTGTTTGGGTTGGATTCATCGCCTTGTTCGGAACTGCCGTGCAGACAGCGGTCGTGATGGTCATTTATCTGGAGGAAGCGGTCGCACGCAAGCGACATGAAGTTGGTCAACTAACTCGGGCCTCATTGCTGGAAGCTGTGACTGAAGGAGCGCTGTTGCGTCTGCGGCCGAAGGTGATGACCGTCTCAACCGTTATCGCGTCGCTCCTGCCGATCATGTGGAGCACGAGCGCGGGCGCGGAAGTCATGAAGCCGCTGGCGACTCCGGTCCTCGGCGGAATGCTTTCGAGTTTGCTGCACGTGCTCATTGTCACGCCGGTGATTTTCTTCTGGCTACGAGAGCGAGAACTGAAGAAGGAAGAACGTCGAAGTAATAAAGCCGCGACGGGAGTCATCGCGACAATTATTGTAGCCGCCCTGTTAGTTCCAACTGCAAGAGTCTCAGCCCAAACCAGCACAGCGACCCAAGCTGCTCAAATCAAGTCTGACTCTTCGCAGTATCTCGATCAGAAAAACGGCATGACTGCCGACGAGGCAGTTGCGTATGCGCTGGCACACAATGGTGAACTGGAAGCTGCTCGTAAAGAGATCGATGCGGCCAGAGCAATGGTCAAACAGGCGCGACTGCGTGCTAACCCGAAGCTCGACATTGAAGGTACGCGACAGATTCCTCCAGGCAAGGACAACAGCGTGATGGCGACCGCGATGTTGCCTTTGGAATTGGGCGGACGACGTACTACGCGGATTACCGTGGCTGAGCGTGAAGTCGAAGTTCGTGAGCGCGAAGTTGCCAACCGGGAGCGTTTGCTCGCCGGTGAAATACGGATGAAGTTTGGCGAAGCGCTGTCGCAAGCGATGAAGCTTTCATTCACTGACGAATTAGTTGAAGCGAATCAACAAAGTTTTAATCTCATTGCCGCGAAAGTCGTCGAGGGCGCCACTCCGCCGCTCGAACAAAACATGGCGCTGGTCGAACTTAACAGACTGAAATCCGTGCGCGAGAGCGTAGCGGGCAAGGTTGAAGTTTCCTTGTTCGAATTGCGGAATCTGGTTGGCATGCCGCCGGAACAACCGCTGCGTCTGAAGGGTGACTTCGATCGTCTCATCGATCAACTGCCATCCGTACCTGTAGCGACTGAGCGTGCTCTGCGCGAGCGGCCAGACGTGCAGGCATTTAGGGCTAACGAAAATCTGGCCGCAGCGCGCATCGATCAGGCCCGAGCAGAAGGTCGCCTGGACGCCAGCTTAACTGCGGGTTATGAACGCATGAATTCGAGTTTCCCCGTCTTTGGCGTGAACGAGCAGGGCACGCTACAACCCGTTCAGGATGTATTTCATTTTTTGAAGTTCGGCATCTCACTTGATTTGCCGGTCAGAAACAAGAATCAGGGCGCAATCGAAGCCGCTGTCGCGGACTCAGCAGCGGCAACGTCGAGGCGTGAGTTTGCTGAGCTAACTGTGCGTCGCGAAGTCGCATCGGCCTATGCGCAGTATGATCGAGCAGTCCGGGCAGAAGAGATCTTTCGAGTTGGCGCGCGTGACCCCGCCAGAGCCAACCTTGATGTTGTCAGGCAAACCTACGAGCTTGGTTCAAAGACTCTGATCGATTACATCGGAGAACAACGCCGTTTCATTGAATTGGAAAATGATTTCATTGATGCGCAACTTGCTGCTTACAACGCGCGAGTCGAGATCGGACGCGCCACGGCTTCACCGGAGTTTATGAAACGATGAACGAAGAAATTGATAAACAAATCGACGGCGAGACACCCGAAGGCAAATCGTCACCTAAGACTTCTAATCGTCGAACCGCACTGGTCATTGCCATAGCAGCGATTGCGATAATTGTGGTCGCGATTGCCGCCTGGCGGTTGTGGCCGAAGCAAGCCGGCAAACCTGTCGCCGCTCCTCGCTCAGTCTCATTTGCCGAGTCGCCACAACCCGCAACAGCCGGCGGAGAGAAACTCACTTTGACTCCTGAGCAAATGCGGACCGCGCAGTTGAAGATTGAAACGGTGGGTGAAAGGCCGTCGTCCGAAGCAGCAGGACAAATGGCAACCGGCGTGGTTCAGGCAAATACATATAAGGAGACTCCGGTGGTTTCTCTGGTGGGGGGGATAGTGCGGAGCGTCGGTGCCGAACTGGGCCAGAACGTGAGGAGAGGTCAACGAGTCGCGGTCGTTTTCAGCAACGAACTGGCTGATGCGCAGTCGCGCTATCTAACTGCGGTGGCGACACTCGACGAACATCATCGTCATCATCTGCGCACGATTAAGCTAGTCGAAATTGGCGCGGCGAGTCGTCAGGATTTGGAAATGGCTACTTCGCAATACCGCGAAGCTGAATCAAACCTGGCGAATTTACGACAGAAGTTGTTGCTGCTGGGAATGACCGCTCAACGCATAGACTCACTGAATTCAACTTCTCAGATCAGCTCTGAAGTAACCGTGCCGTCGCCCTCGTCGGGTACGGTGACCAGCCGCACAGTGAATTCCGGCGAAGTTATTGAGGCAAACAAAGAGCTCATGCGTGTCACTGACCTGTCGACAGTCTGGGTAGTCGGCCAGGTTTACGAAAAGAATCTGGCGACGGTTCGCGTGGGCAGCGGTGCGAACGTCAGCTCAGATGCTTATCCCGGTCGAGTCTTTCGCGGTCGCGTCTCTTATGTCGATCCGAAGTTAGATCCGGCAACGCGCACAGCGCAGTTACGAATTGAACTAAACAATCCTGGACAAATCTTTAAGATAGGTATGTACGTCAACGTAAGTTTTGCAGCCCTTGGCGCGTCTGAAAAGACGATGCCAATGGTTCCAAAGGACGCCGTCCAGGCCATTGGAAACCAGCAGTACGTTTTCGCCGCCACAGACAAGCCCAATGAATTTCTTCTGCGACAAGTTAAGCTCGCACCGGAGAGCAATGGCTTCTACCCCGTAATTGAAGGTTTGAGCGTAGGCGATCGAATAGTCACCGACGGTAGCTTTCTGCTACGTGCCGAGTGGCTAAAGACCCATCCGAGCGTGTTGTAACTCTTTTACGTCATTATTCCGAGATCCGGAGACTATTTAGCTGTAGCTGTTGGCTTAGGGTTAACCTTAATGACAGCCCGAAGTTCGTCAGTCCCACGCGTCGCTATGACGTCATTTAACGAAGCTTGTCCGAATCTTCTTACTAACCTCAATTAGTTCTTTCAGGCGCTTTTCTATGTAAGTGCGGAAGGCCCCTTGTATTCATAACCCCCAACTCGGCCGCGGCTCTGCCAGAGAGGTGACGCGCCGCTGCTTGATTCGCTGCAGGAATGAGCCATTCATCTGTATACTGCCCTCGCTAACACCTAAAGAATTGAGTATGAAACGCAGGAACTTCTTGCAGTCTTTAAGTGCCGGTCTGGCGCTGCCCTTAATAGCGAGGCACCTCCCCGGTGCAGCACCTGCCGCTGATGGCCGTGCGACGCTTGTCGCTGATGGATACGTTCACCCGAAAGCTTTGAAACCTGGTGATACCGTTGGCCTGATTACTCCCGCTACATATGTTCCCGATCCCGATCGGCTCGCACTGGCCGAACGTACGATGAAGTACTTCGGTTTGCGGATGAAGATGGGAAAGAATGCGGGCAAGCGGATGAATGATTACCGCACTTCGATTGAAGAGCGTTTGGATGACCTTCATGCGATGTTTCGTGACAAAACCGTCGATGCAGTGTTTGCTATTCGTGGCGGTTACGGTTCGATGCACCTGCTGGATCGTATCGACTACGATCTCATCCGTCGCAATCCTAAGATTTTTCTCGGCTACAGCGACATCACAGCAATGCATTTGGCGATCTACAAGCATTCGAAGCTGATAACTTTTCACGGCCCAATCACTCTGTCCCGCTTCACGGACTACACGCAAAAGTATTTTCGCAAGGCACTGTTCGAGGCTCAGCCAATTGGTACTGTCACGAATCCTCCGGAGAGCAATGAGCTACGACCGAGTCATTCGCTTCGCACAATCCGGCCCGGTTTAGCTAACGGTCTGCTGACCGGCGGCAATCTCACTTTAATCTCAAACACAATGGGCACGCCTTACGAAATTGAGACGAAAGGGAAGATCCTGTTCCTCGAAGACGTTGACGAAGAACCCTACAGCATCGATCGGATGTTGACGCACCTGCGACTCGCCGGAAAGTTCGATGGCGTTGCCGGAGTTATCTTTGGTGAATGCCAGGACTGCCGACCTAAGGACTACAAACCATCATCGGCAATTCCGTATGGTCTGGGTGAAGTGCTCGACAACATCCTCGGCGATTTGAAGGTGCCGGTGCTTTATGGTCTGACAATCGGCCACACCGATGACCAACTCACTTTACCGCTGGGCGTCGCGGCCACTCTCGATGCAACCAATCGGACCCTGGAAATAAAAGAGGCGGGCGTTCATTGAGGTCGCGGTCCCTTATTCGGCGCGTCCGCCCGAGAGGCGGCTACGTAATTCCCACAAGGCGGTTTTGTTGCTGTCCCACTCCAACCGACTATGAGCTGTTTCGTAGTCAACCCAGGCGCTTTCACTATGCTCACCGGACAAACGAACTTCCGGGTTTTTGACTTCGAGGGCGAAGCTGTACTCGGGAAGCACGTCTATTTCCGTTTCCCAAAGCTGATGGTTCGCAAAATGTATCTTTGGTATCGAAGCCATAGAATCCAATTGAATCAAATGACTGTCTTCAGGAATACCCGCTTCTTCAAGAGCTTCGCGACGAGCGGTCTGTTCCGGTGTCTCCTGGTTTTCACCGCCGCCGGCAATCCATTGCCACACGCCGAGATCCGCACGCTTAAAAAGCAAATACTGTGGTTGACGGTCCGCGTCTATTCGATAAGGAATGACCAGGACCTGAAACATTGCACGGGACATAGCTCTTATTTAGCCGGAGTGTAGCGCAGCAAGAACAATCCAAGCGGTGAAAGCACGAATCAAAACGTAAATCGCCTCTGCAATTCCAGGCGACGGTTGTTCGCCGATTCTGAAAGCCAAAGCCGCCCGCGTCGGATGGCTGGTTGGCCAGATCAAACAGCGGAGATGTGATAGCTACGGGTCTGGGCTCGTAACCTAACGATCGACGAGGCGGCGCCATACCGATCGCGGCGCTCTTCTTCATTCAACAAAGGTATTTGGTTCCCGTCTTTTTCGCCGCCG
>Ga0065705_10104626_pt1 | contig 12575 bp, 25 predicted proteins | sample SwibulcommuniRL2_FD_59092 | JGI IMG/M metagenome (GOLD analysis project Ga0065705, IMG submission 59092) | Bulk soil microbial communities from switchgrass field near Rose Lake, East Lansing, Michigan, USA - RL2 Bulk Soil v2 (version 2) | ecosystem: Environmental > Terrestrial > Soil >... | reverse complement strand
GAGCCGCTTCACCGCCTCCTGCCGCGTCAGGTCGAGGTCCTCGACCAGGGTGAGTATCACCCTCTGGTCCTCGGTGAGCATCTCGCCGACCCGCGCCGAAGCTTCCTCGCCGCCGAGCAGGTAATCCACGCTCACCCCCAGCGCCCGGGCGATGCCGGCCGCCTGCTCCAGCGACATCACGCCCTCGCCCCGATTCCACCTGCTCACGGTCGAAGCGTGCGTGCCCGCCGCCTCCGCCAGGAAGCTGTTGGGCCTGGCGATATGTTTCTTCTCAGCCACGTGGAGTGCGCGGTGGATAAATTCCATAAGCTCAAGGACTAACACGGGTTAGTCTCCAACGCAATCACAAAATAATCCACTTGCTTGACTGCTAAGCGATCTCGGGTACTATCAAGTCCGTTGAGCCGAGTCTCAAGCGGAGTGACCACGAATGCAAGCCACACGAAAGGAATTTGCCATGTCAACGCAAGCCGCGCAGCCTGAACGCAACACGCCCACGCCCCACTGCCTGGTCTGCGGCGATCCGATCCCGCCCCACCAGTCCGAGTGCCGCTTCTGCCGCCGCTTCCGGCGCAACCTGATGGACGTGCGCGGGGTGGTCGAGCGAATCATCGCCTCGGGCGATTGCGAGGCCATGGAGGCCGCCGCGGGCCGCCTCACGGACATCTGCCTCGAAAGGGGCATTTGATGCCGAGCCACCGCCCCATCGAGCAAGCCCCCTCCACGCCGGTACGCCGGGCACTCGCCCTGTGGCTGCGGGCGAAGGACGCCCAGCGCGAGTCCTACGTGGCCTTCTGCGAGGCCCCGACGCCCGCGGGCTGGGATCTGTACGTCGAGGGGTCGGACATCGCCCTGCTGGCGAATGGCGCCGCCTACGCGGCTCTGATGACGCTGCCGCCGCTCGTCCAGCATTCCGTCTTCGTCGTCGCCGGCCGGTTCTGCTGGCTGGAGTGCGATGGTACGGCCCGCCCCGCGCTCCTGGATGCCGACACGCAGGGGCGGTGCACCTGCCCGAACTGCCATGGCGCCGGTCGCAATGTCTACCTGTTCAGGGACGGCTGCGCCAGGGAAGGCGTCTGCTTCATCTGCGGCGGGAGTGGCCGCTCCGACCTCACCCCGCCCATCCAGCCCGCACCCACGAAAGGAATTGCGTGATGTCCACCGATCTTGCGAACCCGCAACATTCCGTCCGCGACCTGGAGGTGATGGCCTCCAGGGTCGCCAAGAGCCGCCTGTTCAACATGGATGAGTCGCAGGCATTCACCCTGATGCTGCTCTGCCAGAGCCGAGGCATCCACCCCATCGAGGCGGTGATGCGCTACGACATCATCCAGGGCCGCCCCGCCATGAAGTCCGACGCCATGCTCGCCGAGTTCCAGCGGATCGGCGGGAGCGTTGACTGGCTCTCCGACAACGACAATCCGGATTACGCCGAGGCCGTTTTTTCGCACCCGAAGCTCTCGCCGAAACCGAAGCGCGTGAAGTTCAGCATGAAGGATGCCCATCGGGCCGGGCTGGACGGCAAGGACTCGTGGAAGAAGTACCCGTACAGCATGCTGCGGGCCCGCGTGGTCTCGATGGCGCTGCGGATGCTCTCCCCCGGCATCGTCAGCGGCATCTACACGCCGGAGGAGGTGGGCGACATGGATGAGCCCCGGAAGGTGGAGGCCACGGCCAGCGTGAAGCCACTGACGCCGGAGGTGGTCGCCGTCGCCGAGGCCGCCCGGGACCTCGAGGTCAAGGACTGGGCCGCCCGCAAGGTCGCCGAGCAGACCGCCAGGTACCAGCCGCCGGAGGCACCCAGCCCGGCCGAGCCGGTCGCCCCGGGCGAAGACCCGTACCAGGCCCATCTGTTCGCCACCGTGCAGCGTGTGAACGACTACTGGTCCCTGCACCACACCTCGGTCGGGCTGCCCGAGCCCAAGGACATCGTGAATCTCTTCCAGGTCGAGAACCACCTGGGCAACTGGGCCGAGCAGAATGGCCGCATCAAGCCGGATTACCTCATCGGCCTGCACGGCACGCGGAGCCGGACGAAGCTCAAGAACTTCCTGGGCAAGTGGTACGGCAAGTACCGCGAGGAGTTCGAGCGGCTCACGGAAGAGTACCTCTCGGAGAAGCTGGAAGAGGCCATGAAGAAGGCCGGGCTCGCGTACGACCCCGAGGATGGCCACGACCCCGAGGATTGCCACAACCCCGCCGACGATTGGGACGTGCCGGCCGATGTGGTCGAAAGCGTGGACGGTGGCGGGAGCAACTGACCCCGAAACAAAGGCGGGGAGGAGGGCCCTACGAAAGCGCCTCCTCCCCTTGACTCACGGATACACGGCACTTGAATACTATAAGCATCTCTGATATTCGTCAACAGGATTCTGCAACCACGCACGGGCTCTCGCCCATCGCCCGGATGGTGGCATTGAATCTGCCGTGGAGGGTGCCGGTCGATGGCGGTGATGGCCGTATGGCTGCTCCTGAACCTGCACTCCTTCCACAGGCCCTGGAGGCTGCCGCCCAGGGCCCCGGACCCGACACCGGACCCGACACCGGACCCGACACCGGACCCGGGCGAGGGCGAGACGACAACGTCCGCAAGGCCACGCCCGAGGAAGTAAGGCGGGTCGTCGAGCGGGCCGAGCGGCTCTACCGCAAGCCACTGCGGGCCGAGGTGGTCGCCGCCGCCAGGGAGCACCGCCTCAGCCTGGTGGAGCGAGCCATCGAGGTCGCGGAGGAAGCCGCGTCCTATTCGTGGAGATTCGTTGAAGGTGTGCTTCAGAACTGGCGAATCCGCCCGCCGCAGGAGCGGACACGCCCCGCCACCGTCACCACGCCCGAGCGGATCGACGCCGGCGTTGCCTGGTGGGAAGAGTGGCGCCGCCAGCGGGTGGAAGGCGGTGCGTCTTGACCCGCGAAATCAGCACGCCCGCCCGATTCCTCGGCGCGAAGCACCGCCCCTGCGACGGCTGCGGCCGCGCCATCAAGCCCCATCCCAGGGACGGCTGGCGTGGAATCCCCATCGTCGTCATCACCGAGGAGGTGAACTGGTTCCGGGGCGATGACGTGGTGCGGATGTATCACCTCGCATGCGAACCGGGAGGGGGCGCGTCATGAACGCCACGCGACGCGGAATCAGCGCGCACGAGGTGGTCGAGACGCTGGAGACGACCCGCCTTCGGCTGCACGGGGTCGGCGTGGCCAATCTCCAGGCCGACCGCGTGGCCGTCGTGCTCGTGATGATGCTGGCCTCACCGCTCTGCACGGCCCGCGAGGCGTGCGAGGCGGCAGACCGACTGTTTCCCCCGGAGGTGCAGCCATGAGCGAGGTACTGAAGCCGTGCCCGTTCTGCGGTGCGCCCGCCAGGCTCTGGGGAGATGGTGAGCGTGTCGAGTGCTCGGCCAGGCCGTCATGCTGCTGGGGTTGGTTCGAGGACACCGTCACCAAGGCCGGCCCGGTGAAATCGTGGAACTACCGCACGCCCGGAGGTGAAGCCGTGACCAACGCCGAATTCGTGGAGCTGGTGGCCGAGATGCGGGCCGCGCAGAAGCAGTACTTCGACCCGAAGACCCGCACCCAGGACACGCTGGCCGAGAGCAAGCTGCTGGAACGCAAGGTGGACAAGGCCATTGACGAGGTCCGGGCCGGGGCCAAGCAAGGGGAGCTATTCCCGTAAACGACCGTCAGCTGAAGCGGACGGCTTTCCGGATCTCACTTTTCCCCGCGAAGGGAGGTCTCCGAGACCAGGTCCAGTTTTGAGGGCAGTTTACCGTGCCCCAAGTCCCGGCAAGCCGGGACCGCGTAGTTTCGATCTCTCGATCGCCAGTCCGTTTTCAACTGTTGCCTCTCGCCAGAGGTGCCTTGGGACTGGTGTTCCGCCTTGATGTTTTACACCGGAAGGCATCAGTTCCAGCAACCGTTACATCCGACGTGTCGAGCATACCGAGATCGACTCGGCATGCAACAAACGTCCAGTTATTTCAACAAGCGGAGGGGGCCTTCCTCTGTTGCCTGAACGCAACAGTCTCCGGCCTCGAAACTGATGAGCCTATCCTGGTTCGCCCCATGGCTGCGCGGCCACCTCAGGCGCCACGCCCTGCTGGGCCTGCCCGACCCGCACGACGTGCCCGAGTTCTACGAGGCGTGGGAGTCGGAGCTGGAGCGGTTCAAGGTGCCGGAATTCGTCGCCAACCTGGTGTCGGTGCGGATGGTGGGCAAGGCCAAGCCGCCCCGCGTCCACTTCGAGCAGTTGCTCCACACGGCCCGCGAGCTGATGGCGAGGAAGGAGCCCGAACGGAAGGCCGCCGCGACGGAGTACGAGCCGCCGCTGCCGCCCAGGGGCCTGGAACTCGAGGTGTGCATCATGACGGCCCGGGGCACCACGCCGCTGGCGAGGAACATGCGGCTGGCGCTGCGGGAGTACATCATGGCCGAGCAGGTGGACCACCGGCGGTTCCCGGTCGAGGTGCTCGATGCCATCGCCGCCGAGCCCGAGGCCCGCGAGGGACCAATCAAGCCGCCCCGACTCAAGGATGCCAGGCCGCACCAGGAGGTCAACCGCTGATGCTGCTGCTCGTATCCGGTGCGACCACCACCGTTGCCCGCCATCCCAGCCTGGGCGTGATGGTGGGCCCGCGCGACGGGGCCAGCCTCCAGACCGTGGCCGCGACCGGCCGCCCGTGGGCCGCCGACAACGACTGCTTCCAGCAACTCGACGTGGACGCCTACTGGAGGCTGCTGCGGCGACTGCATCACGCCGACCGCTCCCGGTTCCTCTGGGTGACGGTCCCCGATGTCGTGGCCGATGCCGGGGCCACGCTGGACCGCTGGTCCGAGTGGTTCCCCCAGGTCGATGACCTCGGCCTGCCCGCCGCCTTCGCGGGCCAGGATGGCATCGAGGACCGGGCCGACGAGATCCCGTGGGAGGACATGCGGTGTCTGTTCATCGGCGGTTCGACCGGGTGGAAACTCTCCCATGCCGCCGCCGGGCTCGTGGCCGAGGCGAGGCGCAGGAGGAAATGGGTGCACGTCGGCCGGGTGAACACCCGCCGCCGCGTGCGGGACATCGCCTGGATGGGCGCCGACTCGTTCGACGGCAGGAGCTTCTCCGCATGGCCCGACGAAAAGATACCCCGCGCCCTCCGGTGGATGAGGGACGTGAAACGCCAGCCGTGCCTGTCCTGGACCCGCACTGGCGGAGGCGGGCCGAGTCCTACGCCCGCCCCGTCCCCTACGGTTACATCGGAGAGGTGATGCTGAAACTACTCGAGCACATCGAGGCAATCGAAAGGATTCACAATGCTGATAGTCGCGTTGAAACCCGGTGAGAGCGTCGTCGTCGGACCCGACATCAGGGTGACCGTCACGAGGGTGACGCGCCAGCACGGCACGGGCGGGCCCGTCGTGCGGGTCGGCATCGACGCGCCGAAACACATCAGCATCATCAGGTCCGAACTGCTGGAGGTGCGGGACGATGACCAGGCTGAATCTTGAGCAGGCGAAGGCGCTGGGCATCGCCCATCTCTGGCCGAAAGGAATTCCCATGAAGACGCCCGCGCCGCCATCGGACGGGATGAACAAATTGGAGCGTGCCTTCTGGGAGCGTGCCCGCGAGGAGTTCGGCGACAACGTGTATCGCGAGCCGTTCAAGCTGCGGCTGGCGGGCCGGACGTACTACACGCCGGATTTCCTCGTGGCCGACGCGGGCCTCTACGACGTGTACGAAATCAAGGGATTCATGCGCGATGATGCATCGTGCAAGCTCAAGGTTGCCGCCGAGACGTTCCCCTGCTTCCAGTTCATCCTGGTGACTCGCATCAAGCGGAGGTGGGAGTGCCGCCTCGTGACGAATCGCGGGATCTCCCCGCACCCCCACACCCCGGAGTGGCTGGCCTGATGAAAGACATTGCCGATGAGATTGCCAACGCCGTGTTCGACGGCATACCCGAATATCCGAGCTATGTCATGAGGAAGGTAAGGCGCAGGTTCTCCGTCTATGCGCGGGCCGGGGACGCTGTGTTTCGGGGCGACTCCCTGAAGGGCTTTCCCGATGCCATCGCGGACCTGACCGCCCAGGTCGAGAGATGGAGGGCCAGGGGCTCATGACCGATTCATGCAAGACGACGCTGGAACTGCTGGCCGAGTCGCTGGCGATGCTGGAGCGGGCCCGCCGCGTCAGGGGCCACGCCAGCAGGAACGACGAGGAGCGGCTGATGCGATTGTTCATGCACTCGTTCGAGGCTTTGGAAGCGGAGGCACGCCGCAATGAACGTCGTACGCGACGAGGTGCGGGCGCATCTGAAGCGTGAGCGTGAGCTGCACGCCTACGCCGCGCGGCTGGCCGCGAAGCTGGAGGCCCACCCGAGCTATGGGCTGTGGATGATGCTGAGGTCCCGCAGGGGCAAGCATCCGTGCGGCGGGCGCTTCGCCAGGCAGTCCGGGAAGCAAGAGATGGGGTCGGATGTTCCGGCCCCGGGATGAGTCCGAGACGAAAGGAAGTTGCAGTGTTCACCACGACGATTCTGATGGTTGCATTGATGGGCCAGGCACCCGAGGCGACGACGCGGGTCCAGGGAGATGCAATGGGAGTTGGCCGGGAATTACCGGGAGTTGGCCGGGACTTGGGGGGAGATCCGGGAAGACGCCCCACGCAGAAGGAGCGGATTGCCGCCCGCAAGGCCGCGCTGAGGCGGCAGAACGCCATGCGGGAGCAGGCCGAGTACGTGGCCGCCCAGCGGGAACAGGCGCGGGCCGCCGCCGAGTACAGGGCGATGCTGCCGTTCATGCTGGAGCAGCAGAGGCAGGCGATCCAGCGGCAGGGCGATTGGGAGCGGAACCAGGCACTGGACAGGATCGCGGGCGCGGCCGAGTCCGAGGCCCGCACCTACGAGGCGAATTCGTACTACCGGCGCAGGCCGTGAGCACGAAGGACGGGAGAAGAGGCGATTCCAGAGAGGAAAATGAGGCTGGACGTTCTAGCCTCGAGATGACCGCCAGAAGGAAAGGACTCATGCAATGAGTACCGGAACACTACAGACGACCGCCAAGAGCAAGACCAAGAGCAAGCCAGTCGCCTCCGTTGGCCAGCTTGTGACATCGCCCGGGGAGTTCATGGAGATAGACAAGAAGTTGCTCCGCGCCGACATGTCATACCAGCGCGAATCGACGCCCAGCAAGGTCCAGGACATTGCCAGGGACTGGCAAGACGTGGCGTGCAACACCATCGTCGTGTCCCGTCGCCCCGAAGGATTCTTCGTGGTGGACGGGATGCACCGCGTCAACGCCGCGAAGCTGGTCCCACATGTCCGAACCCTCCGATGCGTCGTCCACGACTTCAAGTCCAAGGAGGCCGAGGCACACGCATACCTGCTGCTCAACACCAAGCGAAAGAGCATGCTGATTTGGGAGAAGTGGAACGCGATGCTCCTCGAGAAGGACGCGAACGCGATCTTCATCCGGGATCTCGTCGAGTCGAGCGGTTACGTGGTGGATAGCACCAACAAGAAGGGAGTCATTCGGTGCGTCAAATGCCTGCTGGATATCGTCAAGAAGGACCGCGCCGTACTCCAGAGCGTCTGGCCGCTCTTCCTGGAACTCGCCGATGGGCACCCCATCACTGAACAGACCGTTGAACCAATGTGCTACATCGAGGGCAGGCTGCCGGAAGGGCAATCGCTCCTGATGAAGCCATGGCGAGAAAAGTTGCTCGAGCTGGGTCAGGCCGGGATAGCAAGGGTCGGGTGCGAGGCCGCCCATGCGCGCGGCGTTCGCCGAGGCGGTGCGAAGATCTGGGCAAAGGGATTGTTCGATGCCCTGAACTCGGGCCAGAAGACAAACCGCCTGCGCGTGGAGGGACTGCAAGGTGACTACTGAAGTTGAACTTACTCTGATGGGTTTCGATGAGGCACGGACGACAACCGACCGCATCAAGCTACACCTCGAGACCATCGGCACGGAACTTGAAAGAGCCCGAGACTTGGTGCTCGATGTCCACGCGCGGAAGGGATACCGCGCGTTGGGCTTCAGGTCATTCAGGAAGTACGCCGAGGCCGAATTTGGCAAGAGCGTTCGGCGGATTTACCAGCTCCTTGAGGCTGGCAGGTTGCAGCTAGAAGTGCGCACCAATGGTTCACACTCTGAGCCAATCCCAGAGCGCAAGCTTCGTCCCCTCGCCGCGCTGCCTGAAGGGACAAGGAAAGACGCCTGGGAGGAAGCTTGCGAGGAAGCCGCGACCGAACACAACGGCAAGAGGCTTCCGACCGGAGCGCAGGTCCAAGCTGTTGTTGACCGCAAGCTGGGGCGCACGGAGGCGCCCACACCTGAACCGCCGCCATGCCCACGATGCCCGCAGTGTGGTTATCGTCTCGAGGGCTGGAGGGAGCCGTGAACAACAACGATTGAAGGAGCTGTCGTCATGACATCCCAGGTGCTCGCGGGGCTGCTCTTGCGGCAGCCGTTCCAGCCGTTCATGTTCATCTTCGCCGACCACACGGAGGTGCGCGTCGAGCGGCCCGAGCAGGTGCAACACGACGCCGTCTCTCGCATCGTGACCGTGGTGGACTCCTACGACAGGGAGAACATCATCGACCTGGACAGGGTCTCCCTCATCATGGTCGAGTTAAAGAGGTCGTCGTGAACAACAACTACGAGCGATGCCTGGCGATCGAAGCGGCCAGCTATCCCGAGCTGGCATCGTGGCTGGCGATGCAGAGCGACGGCGGCCGCTTCGTGTTCTCGACCTACGGCAAGGGCCTGCTGTACGAGATCCAGAAGGAACTGGGTGACGCCTGCGCCTCGGTCTCGGGCAAGATGACCTGGTTCGAGTTCAAGTGCGAGACGAAGCACACCGGCAACCTCTTCCTCGAGAGCTGGAGCGACTGCCCGAAGACGCCCGGATGGCTGGTGACGTGCCGGGCCGATTACCTCGTGACCTACTTCCGCCAGCCGCCCACCATCTACTGCGTCCACCTGCCGACGCTCCAGCAGTGGGCCTACGTCAAGCGGCGAATCTACGCCTACCCCGAGCGTGACCAGCACCGCCACGGCGGGCCGAACCTCACCCGAGGCTACGTCGTGCCGGTCGAGGAGCTACGCAAGGAGGTGCCCATCACCGAATGGCCGGGCTGGACCGTGGGCGGGGCGATACGATGGCGCAGGCCGATCCTGGCCGCGAACGGAGCGAGCCGATGAACCATCACATTTCGGGGCGGAAGATGGAGTCCATGCGCCGTCGCAGCATCGTGATAACCGAACTCACCGATGCGGTATCACGGGCGCACGAGAAGGACCAGGACATCACCTGCCTCGAGGTCGTTTCTGCGCTACTCGTGGTAATCGACCGATGGCTGAGTATTGAAATGAGCGATAGTTGAGGTCGCGAACGGGAGGGGATGATGGAGGTGAAATATGATGAGATGGACCGACTCATCCTCTGGTATGTCAAGTGCCAGAACGACGAGGGCCGGGGTGCACAGGAGGAGGAACTACTCGCCTTTGGACGATGGTATGACGAGGTGCAGGCGAATAACGGGCTGATTAAGCTCATGCTCGACGGGCGAATTTCCGTCACGATGCAAGGTGATGAGCCCGCCTTCTGCTTGCGAGACAACGGGAGGGGCTGATGAAGACTCTCACCGATGAGGACCATGGCAAACCGATCCCCATCCCGCGAACCGTGGCAACGTGCCCGATCTGCGATGCAAACATCGTGATTGAGGAAGTCCACGAATGGGAATGCGAGGGCGGCAAGCCCGTGGGGATCTCGGTCCAGTGCGTCACCGAGCCCGATATTGATTCCGACGAATGGTGGCCATGGCACAATCACCACTGGTCGATGCCTTACGTCGATTGGCTCCCGGTGAACAACCGGGTGCTCCGGTGGTTCCAGCGGCATTATCGATGCGACGTGAGCGTCAACGGGAGGGGCTGATGCGGCGAAACTGGGCGCGGTGGCTGGTCATGAGGCTGGCCCGATGGGGAAGGGATGACCGATGGCCGAGCTAATCGAACGACTCATATGGTGGCTCACCTACTGCCCCGGCCAGGAGATCCCCGTGCCGCGCGAGCTGGCCGGGCGCGTCATCGCCGAATGGGCGCACATGAAATACGGGCCTCCCCCGCAGCCCGCTGATGCCGATGCCGATGGGTCGGCGACGGCGGTGATGAGCTGGAAACTCGTCTGGACGGCCCGGATCGGCGAGGTTTGCTGGCCCGATGCGTTCGACACCGAGCGGGATGCCCACGTGGCCGTGAACATGCTGGCCAGGCTGGGCGGCCATGTCGCTCATGTCGAGCCGATGCGGGATGAGCTGAAACACGGGGCCCCCCCGCGCCCCGCCGATGCTGAGGGCACGTCGCCCGATGCATCCTTACCAGGGGGATAGGAAAGGGGTGGGACAGCTAGAACACGACAACCTGACGCCTCACGTGCGCCCCGGTCGGGTATGCGACTCGGCCGGGGTGTTAACCCACCAGACGGAGGGAGAGCGGTGACTACACCGTCGCTTGAAAGCGACCGCTTCTTGGGGCACGCATGCTCATGCTACGTTACGCCCCACTGGTCCCGTCCGGACCAGTCCTGCCCGTCGGCAGGAGGTTCCCCTCCAAGGCCGGTGTCCGGCCTGGTTGGAAGGTGTTTCGAGCCGTCCAAGGTTCCCGCTGGGTTGGACGCCGTGAGGCACGAGGCGGATGCGATCCCCTCACCGTGTACCAGCCAGGCTGACCATGCGAGCGACATGCTTGCGACTGTACCGCGGATCGACCGTGTGATGTACGAACGTTTCGATCTTTCAACATCGGAGGACGGTGATGGAAGCAACCTACATTGCCACATGCCCCGAATGCGGGACCGTGATTGGGATGGCTCGCGAAAGCGTTGAACCCTGCTACCGCCCGGCATGGGAAAAGCAAGGTCTCAGGGTGGATCGCATCGAGGGAGAGGTTGACTGGAGACTCCAGCGGCCCGATCCCGCCGAATGTTTCCGCCTGGGGCACATCCCCAGTATCGCCATGAGTCAGCCCACCCACTTCGCCAGGCTCGACGACTCGCCGATGTGACCGTAGTGCCGGTCGATCTGGGCTATCGATGTGCCCGTGAGCGCCGCCACGACCGCGACCGGAACCCCCTGCTCCAGCTTGGAGGTTATCCAGTGATGCCTGATTCCGTAGGCCACGCAGTGCGGCCCGAGCTGGCACGCTGCCCGAGCTGCGGCCACCTTTTCCGAAATCCACTTGTCGCGCCACATCGTCCCGATGCTGGTCGTGAAGATGAGCGCGGCTGGCAATTTTCCGGCGCACTGCCGCCGCACGATTGCGAGGGCCCTCGGGGTGAGGTAGATAATCCTGGGCTTGCCGACCTTCTTCGCCGTCTTGTGGCGTGGCAGGACGAGCCGCGAACCCTGGAGGTCGCCCACCGTCGCCTTTGCGAGTTCCGAGGGTCTCGCGCCGGTCTCGAGGAGTGTCTCGAGGAATTCGTTGAAGCCTTCTGGGACTGCTGCAATGAGTACGCGGATTTCCTGGAGCGTCGGGCAGCGCTCGCGCCGGTTGATACCCGGCCGGGGAACCTTCCCGAGTGGATTCGCTTCGAGCAGGCCTATGCTGAAGGACCAGGTGAAGAGCCGGGAGACGATGGCGATCCCCAGCGTGCGGGTGCTCCGGTTCCAGCCCCGGCCGTCGGCCCAGCCGAGCACATCGACGGCGCGCACGCCGCGTGCGGGCCGGCTGCCGCCGATTTGGGAGGTGAAGTTGTGACAGAACCAGGTGTAACGTCCGAGCGATTTCGGGGTCAGCTCGGAGCAGCCGCGCTGGAGGAATTGAGGGACAAGCTCGTCGATTCGCTGTGGCGGGAGTTCCTCGGCCTCGGCCGCGACGATCCCCCCCGCGAGTATCTCTCTCAGCTTCGCGTTGGCCTGCGCCTTCTGGCCTCGGCCACGGGCGAGGGTGCGGAGCCGCCCGCCGACCCGACTGACCCAGGTGTTTGACGACGCCCGGAACCAGGGCTTCGATTCCCGAGGCATGATGGGAGTCCTTTCCCGCGAAAGACGACGAAAGACGACCGGAAAGACGACTTGCCCCAGGAACCCGACGCAAATCCCCGGACGTAGGGGGCGAACGGGATAAACGAGCGATACGTTCCGAGGGCCCGATTCCCCGCGAAAACGGGGGCCTTCTACCCGCCTTTCAGCCGATCGTCAATGCGAAAGACGACGGGAAAGACGACTGGCCATGATGCAAATTCGCAACGGGCTTGATACCCTCGTCCCCGGGGCGTATATATAGATAGAGGCAGTGAGACGACGAACACCACGAACACGGGAGCCGAGAGATGAGCACGACGACCACGAGAACCCGAACCTGGAGCAACCTGATTCTCGAGACCCGCACCGAGTACGGCTCTGCCGCCCGCCGCAACCGTGGCCGGTACGCCGGCCACAAGGTGCACCGCCTCCGTTGCGAGTACGTGGTGGGAGTCGTGGAAGGCTCGGAGCATCGTCCGGGCTCTTGCGGTGCCGCCTTCCTGCGGACTGGTCAGCCGGTCCTGTTCGGCGTCGAGCCCGCTTGCATGTGCACCCAGGGCCAGCATGCTG
>Ga0065705_10002571_pt1 | contig 12581 bp, 24 predicted proteins | sample SwibulcommuniRL2_FD_59092 | JGI IMG/M metagenome (GOLD analysis project Ga0065705, IMG submission 59092) | Bulk soil microbial communities from switchgrass field near Rose Lake, East Lansing, Michigan, USA - RL2 Bulk Soil v2 (version 2) | ecosystem: Environmental > Terrestrial > Soil >... | reverse complement strand
ACCCCCAGCCTTGTCACCGCCTCATATAAATGGGCGTTGGAGACAAACTGACTGCCGTCAAAGCCGCGGCTAGGGTCGGGGTCCATGAAATTTCAAGCACTCATTCTGGCGAATCAAACCGCTGAGCTTAAGCTGAATACCGGCCAATACGCGATACATCGGGTCATTCACAGAGAGCCTTAACAGCAGTTCGGTGATCGCTGTCTCCGCCGTCAGCAAATTATCTCTGGCCTCAATGGGAGTTTCCATGCTCCCTCGTTGGTGGCATCATCGTTGGATGAGCAGCGCCGGCAAAATCCCCATTGAGGGATCGGTGAATTTTCCGTAAAATCCGCCGCACCTGACTAAATATAGGGTGATCGAGTTGGGATTTGGAAAATTGCTTACGAGTCTCCCTATTAAATGCTTTCTCGTAAGGGATACCTTGAGGATGATCCAAGGAGCTTATTAGGGCAAATAAAAGTCGTTCCAATCGGGCCTTACCTTTGTTTCTTAGGTTTGACCTCGGAGACCTCCTCATTAAATTAGGTGAAACCCTCATTTTCTTATCATTTCTTTTGTCCCGGTGTGCCATGACTTAAGAAGAGATGAGTGGTTTAGATGGAGATTGCGGACTGAAAATAGGTTGGTTGCGGGCTGAAGTGAATTTTTAAAGGGGAAATTGGGAGGGGAAGGCTCTACGTACGGGCCGGAACCCAAAAAGGGGGGTGCCGGGGGTGCCTTGAATTTCCCAGGACGACAATCACTTCGCATTGGCTCGCATCTTGTCAATGATATCCGCCACGTTCGGTCGCTCTATGCGTTGCACCGAATGCCAATGCTTCAAGTACCTGATCGCATTGCGTAGAGTCTTAGCATCCTCGTATGCAAGGCCGATCATGGCGTTGCATGATCGACATATCTTATCTCTATCCGGCATATTCCACCGTCAGGCGTTAGCTTGAATCGCGTGCGACTATGCATCAACTATACCAACCACCCAAAGTTTACACTCTATACATTATCAGACGTAAATGATCCAACCATTGATATTTGTTGACTATCTCAGCCACGCCTAAAATTATGGAAATATTTTGATACCCCTACAAATTATCTAAGGTTTGTCTGGCTTGCTACCATCATTTAATAGGGCCTGGTTGCCCGATAATTGGAGTGGATCAACGGCCTGGGAGTCGAGCTTGACGTTGAGCTGGACCGGACCGGCGAACTGGTTCATGCTCCATTGCTCACGATATTGAGGTTTTAACCCCTTTAATAGAGTTATTCGTTCGCTGGCATTTACTTCCCTGATATTCCCTGTGACCTCCCCTTTATAAACAATTGGCGTCACTCGTCCAACTATAGCATCATCCAACATTCTCGACTCCAACGTGTCAGCCAATATTTCCTTAGCATATTGAACAGCTGCCTTATAATCATCCTGATGCAGCCACCTATAATGGGACCGCCACTCAACCCCACATTTACGCGCAGCTTGCTCCACTACTAGATCATTACCAATAAGAGCAGAAATAAACCTAATTTGCTTAGGTTTAAGAGGTTTAAACTCTGGTATCCGTCTTATTTGAGCTAATGTAGGTAGGGTCTGCTCCATTTGATTTCTTTACTGCGCGGCGGGGGAAAAATTTATCATTGGCCGACCACCATTATACTCGAGTTAGGGGAGAGCTGGACCCGGACGCTTCCCTCATCCTGATCCAGCTCGCAAGTAGGGGAGACTCGCACGTCACACCATTACCCTCACCCTTAACCACTTGTCAAGCACAAAATTGCCCGATTCAAAAAAAAGGGCAAAACAGCCAAAGTATTGATATTATTACACTAATCACACCACAATTCCAAATTCCTCAATGATTAGCGCCACTTACGTCATTTGCCCGATTTGTGGCTGAGAGACACCAAATAGGCCGGATTTGAGGCATCAATGCCTTGAATGCTATGTGCACAATACTTGCTATGTTAGGTTAACAAATAGGCCACTAACCAAAAAAGGAGAATGAAAATGAGTATGGAAATGCAAATCTTCAAAAAAGGCGCATTGTATTCAGCGGCCACAACCGTCCAGATCCGCAACGTCCCAACGGACGTGCATCATCAAGCCAAACTCGCCGCACTACTGGCCGGCATCAGTCTCAATCAATGGCTAATTGAGGGAATCAAAAAGGCGTTGGAGACAAAAAATGATTGACCATATTCTAAAAGAGAAAAGCGCAAATTGTTGCTTCACTCTATGCAACCGTAAAGGCGCATATATTCTAGTCGAACACTCAAAGGGACCTGACTTCGGCACGGCCATACTTTACTCAGAGTGTAAGAAGCACTTTCTTGAAACCTTGGACATGAAAGATTGGAGTGATACAGCCAAAGCGCAATTTCAAACATTCAAGGCATTGGAAAACAAACCGGACTAAGCCGGATCCAACAAAAGCGCACCTTGGCCGGTGCGTAAGGGAGAAGAAATGGATGTTTACGAGATCATAACAAACAGAATTGTCGAATCGCTGGAAAAAGGCACCGTCCCATGGCAATGCCCTTGGCAACGTGGCAAGTACGGTCAACCCAGGAATTTCGTTTCAACCAAACCCTACCGCGGCATCAATGTCTTTCTACTCGGCTATACTTCGCACATGAAAGGTTATCAATCGCCGTTCTGGGTTAGCTATAAGCAAGCGCAACAACTTGGCGGCAATGTGCGGCAGGGCGAAAAATCTGCATCGCCCGTTGTGTTCTATTCTGAGATTGAGAAAAAAGAGCCCAACGCAGACGGCGAAAAAGAAACCTTCGCGATGCTCCGATATACGCCCATGTTCAATACGGATCAATGTGAAGGATTAAACGTGCCGGATCTCTCAGGCGGCGTCAAGCTTACCGAACATCAAATCATCGAATCAGCGCAAGCTATCATCGACAACATGCCGAATCGCCCTGAATTGAATATCAGACGATCAAATCGCGCCTACTACTCACCCGACGCTGATTCAGTCACAGCGCCAGAATTGGCACAATATGAGATCGCTGAACAGTATTACTCAACCGTATTCCATGAGTTAGGGCATTCAACCGGACACAAGTCACGCCTTGACAGAGATCTCAAGTCAACTCACTTTGCTGACCATACTTACAGTAAGGAGGAGTTAGTGGCCGAGTTTACATCGTCCTATTTGTGCGGCATTGCCGGCATTGAGCAACGTACCTTGCTTAACAGCGCAAGTTACATTGACGCATGGTTGACCATCCTGAAAGACAAAAAGCAGAAAAAATGGATCTCATGGGCGGCAGGGCAAGCGCAAAAGGCAGCTGACTATATCCAGGGCATCAACGTGGAGTCGATGCGAAACGCGGCATAGTCCCACCATCGTCCGGCCTCTCAATTGAGGCCGGATCATTGGCCGGATTATCAACCGTGCTCAACGCCTATCCTTGGCCGGGTAGGGGAAAAATAAGGAGAAAGACGATGAGTAAAAAACATTTCATAGCACTCGCAAAGTATCTAATGGACACAGAACCCTACTGTGAACCATTCACAAAGAAACAAATTGAACACTTAGCGAACTTCTGCCATGCGCAAAACCACAGATTCAAACGTGACCGTTGGATCGAATTTATCAAAGGCAATTGTGGACCAAATGGCGGGACAGTAAAAGCAGCATAAATCAATTCCGCCAACCGCCCCTGGCCGGGCCCGTCAGATGAGGACGGAGCATGGGTTTCTGCTTGGGTATGGGTATCAGCCACGGATTTAAGGTGCTACTAGAAAAAATCTTAGCCCGAACAAAAGGAATAACGCACATGAAAACAAAAACACTTTATCTAAAACCAAATGAAACGGGCTGGAATACTGCCGTATCAATCCAAATTAGTGCCCTTGATGAAACTCAGGGGATTGAGCGGGCAGGCGAAGTCACATGGGAAATGCAGTCAAGTTGTCCAGAGGGTGAGATTTGGTTGTCAAGCCGTGGCGAACGGGCAATCAACCTAGCTGCCATCCTAGACAGTGACAAAGCAAAAAAATTGTTTGAATCCGGATCCACCGCCACCGATCTCCTAATCGTAACAGTCGGCATTCTGTCAATCGCCGCCCTGGCCGTCACGATCGGAGCAATACCCGTGCTGATTGGCTTTGCGGAACTGGCGAAAGTATTGGCCTTTAACTTCTGAAAGGGAAAAACAATGAAAATCAACCTATTTAAAACCGATTTTGCTGAAATTATCAACACAGCCATACGGCACGGCTATAAACCAGCTGAAACCGACCCTGGAAAAATTTTAGATGGCGCATGTCAATGGTTACAGGCTCGCGGGATAGCCGAATATCCTCAATCTGATTGCTCGAAAATCCCGGCAGACATTAGAGCAATGCTAAGACTATAGTATCTTAGCCCTGGCCGATCTCCTCGGCCTGGATAAGCGTTAGGACTAGCCATCCTTCATGGCCTGGTACGTTAAGCTGGCCTTACCGAGGCACCCACTAATACGCCATCATCACAAAAAGAGTAATAATCAAGATACTCCCAAAACTCAGCAGTAACGCTAATGGTCGGCAAAATTTCACTGAAAAAGTCAGACCAGGAAATCAAAATGCCCAAATTGGTCATTTCAAAATCAGAAAAGAGGAAACCATGAAAAAACTCAAATGGCTAAAATCTAAACGCATCCCATTATGGGCAATAAAAAGCAGTTACAAGCCGCAACCTCTTACAACTGCCCCTAACAAATCGGAGATTAAAAAAAGGGAAAAAGGGTGAGCCGATTTCCACGGCTCTCCACGTATCAGCCCGTGGTGGCATCCGTATATGTTACTTCATTAACTTTGCCCTGAACGGTGAAACATAATTCCAAGTGTCTTGGGCCTCAAATTCAGCGGCCTTCTGGCGTAGCCAGTTTGCCAATCGCCGCTTTGTCACCTTCGGCATAATATGAACATCGTAAACTGTTAACATTGCATGATAATCCGGCTTATTCTTCACTTTACCTCCTTGTAATCAACACCATGCTTTCTAATGGTTTGCCTAAATCCGCACCATTGACACCACAGTTGCTTATCACCATCAGGATAAATCGGCGGCGCGTAATGCCAATTATAATAATGCGCTATCCGCATAATTGGCCGATAAAGATAGAGTCTAAAGTATTTCACCAAACTACCCCGCCATCAAAATGCCCAAATAGGTTTTACACCGGCTTGATTACACAGCCGATCAATAACGTCATTCAAACCGGACATAAACGACTCGGAAAACTCCACCTCATCTCGAAACAGGGTCAACACATAACCATCACCACCAAAATAGAACAACTGCCAACGACAATTGGGGGGCAAGCCGGGAAGGGTATAAGACAAGCTAAAATTTAAGTCTGGATCGATCACTTTAAAATCTTCTCGATTTGGTCGATGTCCGATGGGCGCCAACAGTATGCCTCCAAATTCGCATTCTTTGCCCATTCTAGCCATACTTCCTGCTCAGGGGTTACTTTGCCCTTAGCTGACTTCAATTCGGCGAATATGACCCGATTCTGCCTCACCATGACCAAATCTGGAAAGCCTACATCCCCGCTGATCGCCGTTCGCCAGCCCTGTTTGGTCATGGCCGGGCGCTGGTGATTGACCCGCCACCCAAATGCTTTAGCTAACTGGATAATTTGGGCGGTGAATACCCGCTCGGGGATTTGATTATAAAGGGGATTAGCGTTTCGGGCCATAATGATAGGCAGGGCGCAAATTCAAACTTGTCCATAAGCGTTCGATCTCAGCCGCCATCCTGCGCAACTCGGCGGCAACGATCCGAATAAACCTGCTGTCAACATCAGATCCAGCCCGCCATTCAGCGCACAACTCTGCCGCCATCTCATCCCATTTATCCATTTTTCCCCTCCACCTGCCAGTGAAACCGCCGACAATGCAGAATCAGCCCGCCCTCATGCTCAAATGTAAGCTTGCAATGCGGGCAGGGGAGTCGTGGCGGATCTATCAATTTAGGCCTTTGTTTTGACTTGCCATTGCCCAAACCTCGCTTGCCGTGTTTCATTTGATTTTTAGGGCGCGGATACCGACGGCGATTTGCGATACTGGTAGCTCCTCATAGACATACCAGTGGGATAGTGCTTCTTTTACCGCCTCTTCCAGCGCCGCGTTGACCTGCTTAATTGCGAAGTCCACCAAAATGTCTACTTCTAATAAACCCATTGTAAGATGATACCTTGCCGCTCTATCTATTTGTTCGCGGGTCATTTTGTTTCCTTCCATGTTTCAGGGTTAATGACGAAGTCGCGCAGAGCTAATCCAATATATTTAGGGAAAATTCGGTCCTGATACATTGGTGCTTCTCTGTCATGATTCTGATAAGCTATGGCCCGCTCCTCGACCAGCTTGCGGATTAACTCCATAACATCCTGGCGTGATGCCCAACCAAACTGCTTTGTCTGAGCTTCAGCCCACAACTCCCCGACTTCTTTATCTTCCATTATTGCCGCCCCCCCCGAGCGCGTGGCAATGCGTCAACCAAAGGCGGGCCGCTATAGCTCCACTGCTCCGGGTCTTTAGGCTTAACTTTAGGCCACGCCGCAGGCGTCCCGGCGCCTTGTGCCGGGTTAGATGAAGGGTCAGGGGGAATTTTTAATTGATTCTCTTCACTGATTCTCTTAAGATGAACCGTCAAATCATTGGGTTCTTGAACCGTCAAATTCGACGTATCAGGAACCGTCTGATTTGACGTATCAAGTTTCCCGCTCATCCACCTGTGACTCAAAAAAAAATAGCGATTTGATTGGGTTAGACCCCTTTGGTGGCTCTCAATCAAACCGGCTTTTTTAAGCTCCAACAGCGCCCGCTCAACCGTGCTCTTGGACGCTCCCAGCTCTTCCGCCAAAGTCTCAATTTTGGGAAAAGCCTCGCCATCCTTGCCGGCATATTGACCCAGCCGCGCATAAGTCAGCTTGGCCGCCATGCTAACCTCAGGACGTTTTAACAGCCAATTCGGGATAAACGATCCAACGAATAGGTTATACGGATTGATTCTCTCGCCGATTTTCATAATTGCCCCTTTCGCGCCTCCAAAAATTTGACAAACTCAACCGCTAATATGCTCCATCAACTGCTTTCCTATAAATTCGGTGTAGGCGGGGGGGATGGCCTGACACATTTCATCGCGGCTCATCCAATCGATGCCAAGCGCACTAGCTGCCTCTTTGCGGTAAAGCATCCGGTGCTTTCCGCTATGCCCGCCATGCCCGTAAACACCAGCAGCCGGTTTATTCCCATGACGGCATGGCAACTGCCTGATATTGACAGTCGATTCAAATTTGCGGTGTCTTCGCAAATATCCACGCTCGACGCCAAGGCCGAAACTCGACCCGCAAAGGATTACGCCGTGAAGCCCGAATAGACCGGGCTCGGAAACAAGTGGAGCTGTTTCCACATTTTCAACGACAAACGGCAAACCCGAATCAATTAACCTACTACGGACTGGCTCAATCAGTTTTTCCCATTTTAAATCAGGATGCATAGCGGCAAGTGACGAATATCCCTGACATGGCGGGCTGGCATGAATCGCGTCAAATCCCTCTAGTGGAAACGTCATCGCATCGGCCTGGATAAACTCGAACGGATAATGCTTTTGGAGTTTTATATCCACGCCGACAACATCGAACCCGGCCCGGTGATAACCCATTGCCGCGCCGCCAGCACCGCAGAATAAATCAAGGAGCTTTGGCCGGCTCACCTTGCTCCCCGCTTTTTCAAAAACTCCACAAACTCAACCGCTATCTCCATATCGCCCCGCTTATGCTCGTCGCTCTCTGTTTCAGCGGCCCGCCCCTTGGCTTTCGGCATTAACTTGGTGATATAAGGCCACCAATTACCTACCGCGTCGATGGCCGGATCGGCCATTTTCAAACACTCCGCAATCGCCTCATCCGGCCAGCCTTCATTTTGCTGTTTCCAAACCCACAAGCATAATCGCTGATACCGGACCGGATCTCGCTTGTAGATCGGGGCCGTCCATTGGGCGATTATGGGATTAAGTTTTTGGCCGGGTTTGGATAAAATCATACCCCAAATTTCTTATTCCATTGCCGAATAGCCTTATCCTGATCTTGAAACACTTCCGTTTGACACCACCGCATTTTTTTCCATTCAATGCACTTTGATTTTCGCCGCACTCGCACGAAGCATTTGCTTTGTTCCGGTGACAAGACAATGGCGTCCTCGCCGCATATTCGGCAATCGTTTAATTTTATTCCGGTTATGTCCATTTCATTCCGACTCTTGCGATTCACCGATAAATAGTAACCGATATTGACGATGACCTAATTCGTCTCGATAACGCTCAACGCGCAAGCCGCCACTGTAAATTGCGGAACACTTACGGTCTTCAAATAAACGCTCGAAATGTTGAGTTGCTAAAATTTTCAATCCTTCAATAGTTACCGGCTCATCTCCCAAAATCCAACCCACTGCCGTCATCATTTTATGCACTTTGACAAAATCAAAACTCTCTAAAATGGCGTCAATTTTTTTGGCCAGTTTTTGGCCGGGTTTGGAGAGGATCATTCCGGCTCCGTCCTATACCCGCACTCAAGACACTCCCACCACCAACATTCGGGCACGGCCCACATGCTGCGATCATAATGTTTGTGGATCATCGGCGTGCCGCAGGTTGGGCAATTCTTGTCAGTCATTGGCAGGGACGATCCACTTTGGTTTTCCGTTGTCCAATTCCAGTTGAACACCAGGAAAACAGTTCTGTTTAAATCCACAATAATTACAAGGCCAGCCAAGAATCTCCCGCCCCGTCTCAAAATAACTCCATTGCCCGTTTATTTTCGTCGGCTCGCCGTAGCGTTTCTTGGCTTCTTCCGCCTTAGCTTTGCCCTGGGCGCTAAAAAGCTCTTTCTCAACTGTACGTACACCGACTGGCAGTTTGGACAGGTCATCGCATAAGGAAACCGACTTAACAGTTTCCCTAACTTTTTTCTCGATAGACTCATTGAACGGACTCCTTACCTCCGCTATTAGCAGCGGATCATTGGCCGCTATCTCCAATTCGTTTCCGCCGTATCTCTTTGTGATTATGGTTTCGGTGGCGTTGCGATCAAATACAACTTCGCAAATGTGATCAGTGTTTTTTTTCACGCAAATGAAACACACGGGATTTAGATCGTTCTGCTGGCTGTAAACCCACGCCTGGGCACAATAGGTATCGTCAATATTACCCGCCACGGCCCGGTCAAAAGCAAACTCGCTCATGCTTTTAATCTCGCCAAGGCCGACCGTTTTCCACTCCCCATGAGGCAGGATAATAAAATCAGGTGTTCCGGTTATTTCTTGGCCCTCGATCATTACGGACGGCCAAGATCCTAGAGGGATCGGCACACACCAGGGACATGCCTTAGCGATCTTGTCTTTATACTCGTCATCGTAGACATTGCCGCGGGCAAATAGGTGCATGATCCGAGGGGTTAGCGGGTCGCGCTTTATGCCATACTCGTTTTCGGTTGCCGGCCGGCCGGGATTAGCGGCGCACCAATCGGCAATAAGTTTCTCATTTGCCAGTTCAAGCGGGCATCGGCCAATCGAGGAAGCGCGATTCCAACGCCGGGGTTTGGCATTCTCGGCCAGGGCTAAATCCCGGTCGTGCTGTTCGAGAAATTCAACGATCATTTTTTATTTTCTTCGATCCACCAAAGCTGGGATTTGCCCTCCTTAATATCGGGGCAAATCTTTTCATGCTCCCGGCCATGCTTGGCGCAAAACTCAAGTTCCGGCACGTCTAATCCGGCACAACGCACCTCAACCTTTTTCCGACAAATTTCACACTCACTCAAAACGGCACGCTTTCATCATCGCCGCCATCCGGCACTTCCGGCGCCTCGATCCGGCCATTGGAAAACGCGATAACAAATGTATTGACCAGCGCAGCGCGGGCCTGGGAGCGGTCAACCCTAACAAGCAAAGTGTTATGCGCTTCGCCGAGTGCGGTTTCGCTTTCCGCCTCCTCGGTCAGATCCGGCTCACAGTCCAGCGCCAGCGCATGAGCGGCCTTAAACGCTAGTTGGAACTCCAACCACGGAATTTTGCCATTGGACGATGGTTTGGCGCCGTTTACAACAGACCGGGCGTCGGCAAGAGCTTGTTCGCCCGGCCCCGCTCCACTTAGCTCAGGCTTGAATGATGGAGGCATGGAATTGAAAGTCTCAATGCTTTGAAGAGTGGCGTAGAGGGTATTATTCTTGCCGTAGGGCTTTGGCTCACTGATCTCTATCTTTAGCCCCACAACAATTTGCTCTGCCCCGTCGCCCGTCACTATCACCCACTGATTTTTGTCGGTGCGGATCTTCTTTTGCGGCTTGCCCTTTTGGGTTTTCGGATTGACGCTATTATCAATCTGATCCACTACCGTCCATACTGTCGGAAATTGTGCCATTAGCTCCCCCTATGGTTTGTCTCTCAAGACCTGCATTTCGACCCGCTTGCTTGCCTCTGCCGTTCGGCACGCCTCATACCACGCCACGCTTGCCTCATATTTTACTCTCGCCCGTAGCATCTGCCCCTTGGCAATCGAAAGGTTGTGAATATGCTCTTTCCATTCCTTCGTGCTTCGGGCTAGGCGTTCCAGCTTTGATTCCGAGGTATCCCCATCGTCTAGGTCTTTCATTAAATCGGCCAGCACGGATTTCTTTGTTTCGTCCAACTGATAGAATGCCTCGTCCGCAGCAGCCCATTGCTGGCCTTTTTTCTCTGCGTCGATTATTCGAGTTTCGAGTTCGGAGAATTGCATTCATCGTCCTGACAGTACCAGCATCCGCCCTTTGCCCCGTCGCATTCGCCAAACTGGTGACGCTGATATTCCATTTGGTCGATCATCTCGTCGATATAATCGCGGCGTGCGCAGGTTGGGTCGGGCTTGCTCACAGAGTCCTCCGCACCCAATAAACCTTCTCATCGCTAAACCACGTTTCGGAGTCCGTAATCAGGTCTCCGAGAATCCTCAGTGATTGAAGATTATTTTCCGCCCGCTGCTCTCTCAAAACCTTCATAAAGTATTTGAGATCAACGGAGTCAACGACCGTTTTGTCAAGATTGGACTCGTGGATCATAGTTAAAACCTCAATCCAATAAGAAGCCCGAGAATGAATGCGCCAACAACTATCGCAATATCCATTTCATCCCCCCAACCGACGATAGATCAAATACCCCACGCCCCAAAGCATTGCACTAATCCATGCGGCATTGAGGATGCCAGCGAAAAATTGCGCGTTGTTGTCGTGCCGGAGCATGGGTTCATTGATCGGCTTTTTCATTTCACCCTCGTCACGCTCGACAAAATCCCCACCTGCCGGGCCGTCAACATTGGTTTTGGGGGGAATAGTTTGGAGAGAAGCCAGCGGAGTGCTTTCATGGAATCCTCCTCGCGAACAAGAGACGCAGCTTGTCTCCAAAACTCAGGCGTCGCACATGCTCGCCTTTCCGTATCTGATGACCATGTTTCGGCTTTGAATGGCGTCGTTCTTTTTTCGTCTTGTTGTATGCGTGGCTCATGGGTTCATTCTCAGAGCGGCACGGGCCTTGTTACCAAAGCTCATTTTACTCTCTTACGTTCCTGCACCGTTAGCCAAATCAGGCAGCGCATTAACACGTCGCCGTTAGTCATCCGGCCCTCTTCGATCCGGTAATACGATGCAATGCTTAAGCCCATGTCGTCTGCTAACTGCTTTGCCGGAATGTCCCCGAATATCCGGTATTTTTTAAGCACGGTTCCCAATCTCATGGGTTCACCTTCGCACGAACGAGGGGTAAAGACTTTTCCCTATGCGCAGCCCACCAATAGCTCTTACATCGCGGACATTGCGCAGGTGTAACCGTGCGCGGTTGCCAAGCGTGACCGCACTTCACGCACTTGAGTTTGACAGCGATATTTACTTTCATGCCTTTCTTATTATCGTATTAAGAAAAGCAATGCAAGAACTTTTTTATTCAACCAAAAGATTTTTTTCCAGGTCCGTAATCAGACGGGTAACAGCAAGGAAAGTGGAATCGGGCAACCATACCCGAAAACCGTCTGGAAATATTACGTCCCAACCGGGCTTGGGAAACTGATCGCCGGGCACGGTTAGCTCCTTTGGCTCGGCGCCGACAATGGTTGAGAGCAGATAGGGTTTAGGGTCCATTGGTCGAGTTGCTGCTGTGACACAAACTGCCCGCAGTCGGGGTTTTTAATCAAGGGGTTTTCCACAAACGGCAGGATACGTTTACTGTCACGGTTGGCAAGAGCCCTGTTGGACATTTTCTTGCCATCGTGCGGGCCTTCATGTCCGATTCCACCGCCAGCGTTGGGATGCCACACATGATAAACAAACTCCTTGGTGTGCCAGCGTTCCGGTACTCCCGCATTGATAAGTCTGAACGTCATGTCATACGGGCCACAGATATAGCCGAGGTAATCAATATGCTCATCGGCCCCGCCAATTGCTATTAAATCCTCACGCCTCGCCGCCATGCACGCCCCGTAATTTCTACGATGCAGCGAATCGTGATTGTCTAACATGCCCGTAGTGGTGCGGTTGCGCCAGTTGCTTTGTCCCTT
>Ga0065705_10104625_pt1 | contig 12588 bp, 8 predicted proteins | sample SwibulcommuniRL2_FD_59092 | JGI IMG/M metagenome (GOLD analysis project Ga0065705, IMG submission 59092) | Bulk soil microbial communities from switchgrass field near Rose Lake, East Lansing, Michigan, USA - RL2 Bulk Soil v2 (version 2) | ecosystem: Environmental > Terrestrial > Soil >... | reverse complement strand
GGCAGCCGCTCGGGCCGGCCGCGTGTTGAGCCAGCTCGTCAAGTCGGCCGTCCAGCGTGGCAAGGCCCAGGCCAGGAAGCGAACTAGCCAAACGACCAACACCAGGACCAGCGCCCACTTCAAGGCGTCGCCCAAAAGAGCTGTCGCCAAGGCGGGTGCGAACACGGCCGCCAGGACTAGGGCCACCACAAGCCCAGCCAGCCACCAGAGCCGCACTCCGATCGGATGCGCGGCGAGGAACAATCCCATCGCGGCCACGATGGCAAACACACCGAAATTGACTGCGTGGTGATGCAGCGTCGTGAGTCGCAACGCTCCGGTCGTCCCCGGCTCGGGCCGGAGCGTCGAGAACAGATACCGCCGGCCATCGGTCGGGAACGAGCTGCCGGCCGTGGCGCAGTTGTCAATGCCGCTGCGGATTCTCTGGAGGATCGAATTGTCATCCGTAGCGTCAGGCCGAGGAGTGCGGTCGATGAAGGTGACCGAGGTCTCATCGGTCCAGTGACCGCCAACGCCGAGCAGCGTTTGCTCCGGCGGCAGATACGCAGCCAGATAAACCTGCTGTACGGCCGGGTCATCGACGAACTCGGGTAGTTGTAGTTGCGCTTGCGAGCCCTTCACTGTGTAGTGAATCTCGACCAGCACGTCCTGGTCGGCCGACTGCCCGGTCAGCGGAATGTAAAACTGCGTGGGATCCTTTTCGAGCGGCGCCGTCTGGTTGTTGATCCGCAGTGGTTGGGTGTCGAGGTTCGCAGCCGGGTTCGTCATATCGACCCCCGGCAGCTTGATCGGAATTCGCTGGCGAGCCGAACGGAGGCGATACAGGGCATTGACATCGACCTCGCCGCTGCGGGTGACGACCATCCGCACGAAACCGCGCTCGATGCTGGTCCGCTTCACTTCCTCCAGCTCGTACCGCGTCGCCACCAGCTGCAGCGACCAATCTTCATAGAACTCAAACGCGCGGGCGGCACCGGTTACTTCAGCGCCCGGCATCAGGTCGCGCTGGGGATCGATGGGTCGCAGCCCCTTGAACTCGCCATCGACACTGATTTCGATCGTCTCGGACTTGCTCGCAGCGATCTGCCCCCAAGCCCGATCGACGCCGAATGGCCGCAGGTGCGGCAGCTCAATCGCCACCTGCTGCCCCACCGGCAGGTCCTTCTGTGGGCTCTCCCAGTTCAGATGAATGGTCTTGCTGCCCAAGAGCTCGCCATCCCCCGCGAAGGAATAGGCCACGTAACCGGCGGGCACGTCTGCCGGCTGCGGAGCCAGCTGCTGCTCGTGCATCGTGCCGGTCGTCAAGTTTTTGAATTTGCCGGCCAGCGCTTGTGGCACATCAATCCGCAGCGTCTTCACGCCGCTGAACTTGATGTCGAAGAAGAACCGGGCGTCGTATTTCACCACGCCCGACTCGACATTCACCGCCAGAAGCTGCCGGGCCTCGATATAGGGCTTGCGGCGCTCGGCCTGGGCCTTCAGGGTCGCGGGCTCCTGCGTGTAGGCAAATGCCGCGAGCTGTGCGAGCGAGGCGAAGCGGCCGTCGCGCGTCGATTGCATGTTCTCGAGGGCTTCGCTGGCCGAAATGGTGCGCAGGCCGGTCAGGTCGCTGGGTGTGATCCGCAGGCTCTCGGGCGCGTGGATGATCATTCGTCCGGCGGTGCGCGCGACGGTCGAAGGATTGACCCTCGGCAGCGGCAGCGTGATCGTCGAGACTTGCCCCGTCGGGGTGAGCAGATTCGCGTCTTCTTGCCGCTTCGAGAGCTCGACCCAGAGTGCGACTTTGCCCATCGCCTTGCGGGCAAAGCTGACGACGAGCTTCGTTTTGACCTTCACCTTGTTCATCGGCATCGTCGGGTCGGGCGTGATCTCGACTTCCTCCAGCCGATGCGAATCGACCGCAACGGCAGCGGCCCCAGCGGCCTCGCGTCCCTGAACGGTGCGAATCTCATAGCCGTCCGGCACCTCGAGCGTCGCCTGGAATATGCCGGCGCGCTGGATGTTCAGCACGGCGAGCAGGTTGGTAGTGATCTGATTCGGTTCGATGTAGGTCTCGACCAACTCCTCGACCTCCACCAGCGGCAATAGCTTCTCGATGCTGATCGCCAGGTCAAACGGCAGGGCTGAATAGCGATAGGCATAGGTCCATTGCTGGCCGGCCAGCGGCGCGGGCAAGTCGGCGTTATCGACTTGTAGTAGGCCAGTGCGCGAAGTGACTTCGCCCCGCAAAGCCGTCCCCAGCCGCACCGCGACGACGCCCTGCTGGCGGCCGACCGCAGTGAGCTGGCCCGGCTGGCCGACGTGCGTGGCCCGGATCGTCGGGGCCTTGAGTTCGCCCGTCATCATCTCCTGTGGCATTTCCTTGTCGCCGGCGATCTTCTCCAGCTCGATGGCGATGTTCTGCGTGCCGCGCGTCGGTTGGAAGAGCGTGATCGTGATGGTCTGAAACACTTCGTCTGCCTTCTTCTCCCACTTCTGCACGTTGGGATCGAAGATGTTGACCACGTTGTGATCGGCCGGGATCTCGACGACGAGCTGCGTCACGTCGGCCCGCGAAATGTCGTAGGTCAAATTCGCCCGCGTGCGGATGAAGCCCTCGTCGATAACCACTTCCTGTCTGGCCTGAACGGTGGCGAGCGCAGCCAGGCCCGCTGCCCCCTCGGCCTTCGCAGTCCAATCGATCCGCACGCGATCGGCCGCTCCGACAAACGCCTGCACGAGCGTTTCCTTCGCGGGAGCAACCGGTGGAGCAGCGGGATCAACGGGCATGTCGGGCGTTTTCTCAGCCAGCGTGTCACTCGCCGCCAGATTCGGATGCACGTTCACCTTGACGCCGGCCTCGGCGATCTTGATTTGCCAGCGATTCACGGGGGCCTGCGGGGCGTCGAATTCCACCGTGTTCGTGCCAGGCGACTTGGCAAACGCTTTGCTGTATTCCAGGACCAGCTCGATCCGCTCGGGCTGCTTCCCCTTCTTCTCGATCAGAACGCGATAGCCCTGCTCGGGCGAGTAGATCACACGGGCCGGGGCGTCGCCGATCTTCGCCGATCGAATCGCCGCGTCGCACAACCGCAGAGGAATCTCATGCCACCCCTCGGTGAGCACCTCAATCGCCAGCTTCGCCTGGACGTTCATCACGTCCTTGCCGACCGTTGCCGTGCTGTCGATTTCGGCGATCAAGGCCGGAATCGGCGGCTTAAAGTCCTCGAGCTTGTGGCCCGCCTCGCGAGCGGCTTTCCACAGCTCCTGGAACTTGTCGTAAGGGATGAAGACCCCGCGGCCTTCTTTCTCGAAGATCGACTTCAGTTTGCCGTAGGGGATGTAGATCGTCTGTTCGCGGAGCGTGCCCGGCTTCTCGGCCGCGGCGATCATCTCCGGGGTTGGCTCCGGCGGCTTAGGCGTTTCCTGAGCCCGGATCTGCGAGGGCCAAATCGTGCCCGCGAGCAAAGTAAGTGCCAGAGAGAGGTGCCAGACGGCAATGGGACGAAACATAACGGCGTCCTTTGGCAAAAACGACAATTCGGAATGCTTCCGTAGCCGAAGTCGCCCGACTTCAGCACGTGCTTGGGTTCGCGCTGGGCCCTACCTCACTAAGTGGAATTGGCCTTTGCAGCGCCAGTTGCGGCTGCCCCCCAGCCGCGCGGACGATCAGACTGGTAGCTTAGACGAATTACCCCTGCCAATTGTTCTGTCCACGGCACCAGTGGCTGTAACGTCTTTGTAAATCTAGCTTTCGGTTAACAAGTTAGGTCCTCACGCCGTGAGGGACCGGGCTTGCGCACTAGGCCCAATTCAGCCGCAGGCAGCTCAAAAACGCGGAATTCCAAGAGATATACGGTCCAATTGGTCCAAAGTTACAAACGGCAAGAGTGGATCGCCTGTAACCTGCAAGCAACCCTGGATCGATGCCGTCCAGGAGTGCCGAACGAGACTGCGCTCCACGCGATTACCGAGCGAATCGCCACCCTGAAGCGGAGAATTGGCCCGACGACGGCGCCCGCTACTTCCGCGCCACCACCCGGTGAAAGTGCAGCTGCACCTCGCGATCGACCACGCGGCGCACGCCCTCGACCAGACACCGCGGCTCGTTGTCTTCCTGGCCCAGGCGGATAATCTCTTCCAGCTTCATTCCGGGCGGCACCGTGTAAGTCGATTGGTTGATGATCTGATTGCCCGCGTCGAGTTCGGGGACGATGAAGTGGCAGGTCGCGCCGTAGGTGAGCATGCGGCCGGCATACGCGTCGTGATAGGGGCGCGGGCCGGGAAAGCTGGGGAGTAAGCCGTGATGGAGGTTAATGATCCGCCCGCCGGCATATTTCCAGCAGCTCGCGGGCGGGAGGATCCGCATGTAACGGGCGAGGACGAGGTAATCGACCTGGTGCTGATCGAGAATCGTAACGAGCCGCTCGTCGTCGGCCCGGCCCTCCGCGTCGCCGATCATCTCCCACGGCACGCCAAATTGTTCGGCCAGGCCGCGGCAGGCGGGCCGATTGCCGATCATCACGGCTGGGTCGGCCTTAATCTGGCCGTCGCGGATGGCGCGGAGCAGGGCCAGCGGTGTTTCCGACCGCAGCGTAACGCAGATCGCCAGCCGCGGCCGGGCGGCCCGCTCGTCGGGCGACCAGACGCGGATCGACAGCTTCTTAAGCTTGCCGATCTCGGCCAAAGCGTGGCGAATCTCGGCGAGCTGGCCGGAGGGAAGGTGAATCCGCAAGAGCATGGCGAAGAGGGCCTCTTCGTCATGGTCGTACATCTGGATTTCGGCGATGTTCGCTCCCTGGCCCGTCAGGTAGTGAATGATCGGGTCCGCGAGACGGACGTTATCGGGCCCGACAGCGGTGATGATGATCTGCATCGACGGGGTCACTAGTCCTTAGTCATTTGTCACTCGCAGTCGGCTTCAGCCTGGGCTGACGCTCCACATACCACCATAGCACGCAGGCCAGGGCGAGGATGGCCAGGCTCAAGAGCTGCGAGATGGTGAGTCCCGTGCCGAATTGCCCGACCTCATCGTCGCGGATCGCTTCGAGGACGAAGCGCGAGATTGGGTGCAGCGTGATCAATAGCGCGAAGACTTCGCCGTCGCGCCGGCGAAATGGGAAATACAACCACAAGAGCAAAGCCAACAGGCCCGCATCGACGGCCGCATAAAGTTGCGTCGGATGCACGGGAACACTGCGCGCCGGGAGCTGCGACATGGTCCAGCGGATAACCGTGCCGTCGGCCGCCTCGATCTGGTACTTGTTGCTGGTGGCCGACAACAGCTTGCGGCCATCGGCCAGCGAGTTCACCGGGTCGCCGTTGATTCGCTTGACCGTTACGCCGGCCTTGACGCCTTGACGCTCGGCGTCGCTCCCTGGGGCGACGTAGCCGACGCGCACGGGCTCGGTCTCTTTCTCCTGCACGAGCCAGACGCCGCTTTGCCAGCCGCTGTGCGCCATCTGATCCTCGTAGGGTCCGCTGCCGGGCGGAAAGGTCATGGCATAGCTAGCGGTGAGGCAAACGCCGCCGTAGCAGCAGCCGTTGAGAAAGCAGCCGATGCGGCCGATCGCCTGACCCAGGGCCATGCTGGGGGCGATGATGTCGGCCATTGGCAGGATCGGCAAACCGCGGCGGCGCAGATACCAGATCCCCGCGGGCACTCCCGCGATGACCGAGCCATACACGACCAGGCCCCCCTGGGTCACGCTAGCGAGCATGACGAGCGTTGCCGGGATATCGATCGCTCCCGAGGCGGTGACCGGAATCTTCAGACTTCCTTCGAGGAGCTTCTGCACGATGTAGAACGCCCGCGCCCCGACGATGCCCGCCACAAACATGCAAAAGGCGAGCGAATAGATCACTTCGGGGTCGATGCCGACTTGCCGCGCGCGATAGGCAGCCAGCCCGACCGCCGAAATGGTCGCCAGCATCATCATCACTCCAAAGCCGCGGATGGGAATGCCCAGCGGCTTGCCGTCGGCACCCGCCACGACGAGATTCGGCAGCACGAAGACGATCACCAGGCAGAAGATCGCCAGGAATGGGATATAGCTCAGCGTGTCGCGATTCCAACCTTGCTGCCGCGCGACGTAGGCGACGATCGCCAGGCTGATGAGAATCCACGCCAAGAGCAGCCAGCCGACGCCAAAGACTGGCACGCCGGCCAGTTCCGCGGGGATGGAAAAGAGCGTACTTCGCACCAGTCGTCGTCCTTGCAGGATTCCCTCAGTCCGTCAGGCCCGCCACATGCCTTTTCCGAACAAGCGATTGTCGATGAGCCGCGTCGTGCCGACGAAGCAGGCGATCAAAGCAACGGCCCGCCCTTCGATCCGCGGCACTTCGGCGAGCGTTTCGGGATCGGCCAGCGTCACGTAATCGATTCGTGTGATCCCGGCCCGGCGGAGGATATTCCGCATGGCGGCGACGATCGTTTCGCTCTCGGTTTCGCCCGCCGCGAAGAGCCTCTCGGCTTCGCCCAGGGCCTGCGACAGGGCCAGGGCCTGCTGCCGCTCGGCGGGGGAAAGATAGCGGTTGCGGCTGCTCATCGCCAGACCATCGGGCTCGCGGATAATCGGGCAGACGACGATTTCGATCGGCACGTTCAGGTCGGCGACCATTCGGCGGATGACCTGGGCCTGCTGATAGTCTTTCTGCCCGAAGCAAGCGAGGTCGGCGGGAATAATCTCGAACAGCTTGAGGACAATCGTCGCCACGCCGCGAAAGTGGCCGGGCCGGCAGACGCCCTCGAGCGGCTGACTGACCGCGGGGGGCTCAACAAAGGTCGAACTCCCTTCGGCGTACATTTCTTCTTGCGAGGGAACGAACACGTGGTCGCAGCCCGCGGCCGAGAGTGCTTGCAGGTCGGCTTCGAGTGCACGGGGATACTTGCTGAAGTCTTCGCTGGGGCCGAACTGCGTGGGGTTGACGAAAATCGTCGCGATGACGACTTCGGCCCGCTCGCGAGCCACTTGCACGAGGCTCAGATGCCCCTCGTGAAGCGCGCCCATGGTCGGTACGAGGCCCACGCGCCGCGAAAGCCGCCGCAGCCGCAATGTCTCGCGTTGCATTCCGGCGGCGGATGTAAAGATTCGCAGCTTTGGCTCACCGGGCGCGGGCGGCGGAAGACGTGTGAGTAATTCGTCGATCGCAGCTTGGAGTGCGGGATGCCGCAGGTCGCCGGCAATTTCCGCCGCGGGTGCGAGCACAAACCGCCGCTCGTGCATCCGGGCATGCGGGACGGTCAGCTTGGGGGTGTGGATGACTTGTTGATCGTAAAGCAGAAGATCCAAATCGACGGTTCTTGGGCCATTGAACTCGGCGCGTTCTCGCCCCAATTGCGATTCAATGTCCTGTAGGACGGCGAGCAGTTCGATCGGTTGCCGATCGGTGGCAATTACCGCCGCCCCGTTCAGATAGTTGGCCTGCCCCGACGGCCCCCCGACCGGCAGAGTTTCATGGAGCGAACTGAACCTGAGCACTTCGACCTGCCGGCGCAGCAGGTGCAGAGCCTTCTGAATATTGCCAGTGCGGTCACCCAGATTCGATCCCAGGCCGAGCAAACAAATCGCCATAAAGCGATTGTATCAAAGCGGCTGACCCATCGGGTCGCTCGACGGTGCATGCAAAATAGGGGGGGCCTCCGTTCCTCGACCAAGGTCGCCGACTGTCGATCCGCTCAGCCGTCGCCCCCAGGTTGCATGAGAACTGCCGGCCCTCGTGGCACGGCGGCTCGCAGACTTGAATCTGCCCGTGCGAGTCTCCTCGCCGAAAACTGGCTCCTCTGGTAAACAGGCGAACGCGCTCTGGCAGCCCGGAACTGGCGGCGCGCACTTCGAGCGCGGCAGCTTGATATCAAGGTGTTACGCCAGCCAGAAACGCTTGCGCTGAATTGCAGACAATGGAATAGGACCCGCTCCCGACAAACGTGTGTCACCAACCGCGACGTGGCGACAGTCCACGTTCACCAAGCGACAGGGCGTATTGTGCGAAGATGACATGAATTGTCAAGCAAGGCGCACGCAACTTTTTTTCCAGGTGATAGCACCCGCCGCATTCGCAGTGAAATCATCGGCCGCGGCGGGCGATTTGTCGGAGCCTGCGCGGGGAAGTTACACTAAAAGCACCGAAGCAAACATTTCGTCTCCCGCGCCACAATCGTGAATCACTCCGAACTCATCGACGAGCTGACACCGGACCAGTTGAGCCGCGTGCGAGAGGCGCTGCTTGACGCCGCGGAAGACGCGATTCCCGGCGGCAGTAGTCCAGTTGATCGCGTGGAGCTGTTGACGCGTCTCTTGGGCAGCGAACCGTGCCGAAAGCTCGGCATTTATCGAATCCCCGCGGATTTCCGACTGTCGGTTGTGATCCCCGTTTATAACGAAGTCCGCACGCTGGCTCAGGTGCTCGAGCGCGTGCGGGCGACCGCATTACCGCTGGAGATCGTGATCGTCGATGACGGCAGCCGCGATGGCACGCGCGACCTTCTGGCGGGCTGGCGCGACTCGACCGATCCGCGGCACGCGGACCTGAAAATCGTCTTTCACGAGCGGAATCAAGGCAAAGGGGGAGCGCTGCGGACGGGATTCAGCCACTGCACCGGCGACGTGGTTGTCGTCCAGGATGCGGACCTCGAATATGACCCGCAGGATTTTCGCTCGCTGTTGCAGCCGATCGTCGAGGGGCGGGCCGACGTGGTCTATGGCAGCCGGTTCAGCCACGTCGATGGTCCGGTGCACCACTATTGGCACCGCTGGGGCAACCAGGTCATCACGCGGCTGTCGAATTGGAAGTCGGGCCGCACGCTGACCGACGTGGAAACGTGCTACAAGATGGTCCGCCGCGAGCTCTTGATGCAGATCGCTCCGGGCCTGCGTGAACGGGGATTTGGCATCGAATTGGAGTTGACGCTCAAGCTGGCCCGGCTTCCTGGTGTGCGATTTTACGAGCGGCCGATCAGCTACTACGGCCGGACCTATCGCGAAGGCAAGAAGATCACTTGGCGCGACGGGCTGTGGGCCCTGTGGTGCATCGTGCGCTACTGACCCGCGTTCTCTAGGCGTGGTCACGGTCGAGGGTCAGGCCCTTCAGATGCCGCAGGAACGACGAGCCGCGCTGCTGGGGCGGCGCGGGGTGCGAGTCATCGGCGCGGACCGCTTTGGATGGAAGCTGAGTCACGCAAAGCGTGTCGTCAGTCGCGTTGTCCGCGAGCAGCCTCTCAACCGCCGCGCGGCGGATCATGTGAATGCTGCTTCCTCGCGGCGACTGGGAGGCGGCCTTGAGCGTTCGGCCCCATTGATCGAGCCGGTCGAGAAGCTGCGCGTCGAACACGCCCTTCCGCGGAACTGCGCGGGCCATGACCAGCTCTTCGTCTTGCCGCAGCGACCACAGCTCGCGCAGGTCGGCAGCGCTCAGCGCGGAGGCATCTTCCTGGACGAAGATCGTGCGGCCATGGGCCCACTGAAGTCCCGTCCGGATTGCCGCTTCGATCCCGCGTGTCTCCCGATGCCGGATCAGCCGCAACTGGGGATACTGGCTGGCCAAGTCGCGCACCAGCTCGACGGTATGGTCGGTCGAGCCGTCATCGACGACGACCACCTCGAACTGTCCGGTCAGATCGGGGAGCACGTCGAGCAATTTGGCGATCTGCGGGGCAAGAGTCGTTTCGGCATTGCGCACCGGCACAACGATGCTAAGCGAGTCGTTCACAGTGTGCTTTCCCCGGGGGCAGCGCAGGGTGTGGAATCGGGTCTTTCATCGGCAAGCCGACTCGCGGTTCGCGAAACGTGCAGCGCGGAAGTCTCATTGCAAAGCTGGTAACTTCTGGGGCAATCGTGGCTGGCTTGCGGCGCGCGCCGAGCGACTGGCCTTGCCGGGCTGCGCCGCCTGTGCCGACCGCACGAACCATTCCATGCGCGCGGTGTCGCTGCCTAGAATCAAGCGCATGAGCACCACTCCCTCGACAACCGGACCGGACTTCACCCGCAATGGCGGCCTCTTGCCCGCCATTGCCCAGGATGCAACAACGGGGGAAGTATTGATGGTGGCATGGATGAACGCCGAGGCTTACGGCGAAACGGTGCGCACAGGGCAGGCCGTCTATTTCAGCCGCAGCCGCGGCAAGCTCTGGCGGAAGGGGGAAGAAAGCGGCCACACGCAGACCGTCCGGGCGATCTATGTCGATTGTGACGCGGATGCGATCCTGCTGAAGGTCGAACAGGTCGGAGCGGCCTGCCACGAAGGATACCGGTCCTGTTTCTTTCGCCAGGTCACTCCGGAGGGGCTAGCGATCGTCGCCGAGCGGCTCGTTGATCCGGCCAGCGTCTATCGGTCGGGCTAGGGTCGCGTCGCTCAAGCGCAGTTTAGCTAGAATCAATCGAAACAATCTCATCATCTCGGGCGACCAAGGGGCATGGAAACCGACGACGATTTGCAAGCCGTACATCGACTGAACGAGGCCTACCGGCAGATCACCGGCGAGCTGGCCAAGGTGGTGATCGGCCAAAAGCAGGTGATCGAGGAGCTCTTAGTGGCGATGTTTGCCCGCGGGCATTGCCTGCTCGTGGGGGTGCCGGGGCTGGCCAAGACGCTGATGATCCGCACGGTGGCCGACGCTCTGGCCCTTCAGTTCAGTCGGATCCAGTTCACGCCCGACCTGATGCCGTCGGACATCACGGGGACGGAAGTCATCCAGGAAGACAAGAGCACAGGGGAGCGGACGTTTCGCTTCGTGAAGGGGCCGATTTTCGGCAACGTGATCCTGGCTGACGAAATCAACCGGACGCCCCCCAAGACGCAGGCGGCGCTGCTCGAAGCGATGCAGGAGCACCAGGTAACGGTCGGCGGCCAGCGGCATCCGCTGCCGGAGCCCTTCTTCGTGCTGGCGACGCAGAACCCGATCGAGCAGGAGGGGACGTATCCGCTGCCCGAGGCCCAGCTCGACCGGTTCATGTTCCACGTCTGGGTCGATTACCCGTCGGCTGACGAAGAACTGGAGATCGTGAAGCGAACCACCGCCGACATCGAGGTGAAGATCACGCCGACGCTGCACGCCGAGCAGATCGCAGCCTTGACGCGAATCGTCCGCAAGGTGCCGGTGGCGGAGCACGTCGCCCGCTACGCCTTGGCGCTGGCCCGGCTCACGCGGCGGCAAGAACCGGACGCCCCCGATTTCGTAAAGGAATATGTCTTGTGGGGAGCGGGGCCGCGGGCCAGCCAGTACCTGGTGCTGGGGGCCAAGGCGCGGGCCGTGCTGATGGGCCGATTCTTCGTCACGACAGACGATATCCAAGCGATCGCCCCGCCGGTGCTGCGGCATCGGCTGAAGCTGAACTTTAACGCCGATGCGGCCGGCGTGAGCGCCGATGAGATCATCCGCCGCCTTGTCGCACACGTACCCGCCCAGGACGAGAAATCGCGCGATGGAAGAGTCCCCGACGTCTTTAGACCCGCAAACGCTGGCTAAACTCAAGGGCCTGGCCCTGCGGGCGCGGCACATCGTCGAAGGATACGTGGCCGGGCTGCACAAGAGCCCGTATCACGGCTTTTCGATCGAGTTCGCCGAGCACCGCGAGTACGCTCCCGGCGACGACCTGCGGTACGTCGATTGGAAGGTCTTCGGACGGACCGACAAGGTCTATCTCAAGCAATACGAAGACGAGACAAACCTGATCTGCTACCTCGTGCTCGATGTGAGCGAGAGCATGCGGTACAAGAGCCGCGATGCCGCTCTGAGCAAAAGCGAATATGCGAGTAGCGTGGCCGCAGCGCTGGCGTGGCTGGTGCTCCAGCAACAAGACGCCGTCGGCCTGGCCACTTTCGATAGCCAGATTCGCACGCTACTTAGGCCCAGCGGAAGTCCGTCGCACCTGGAGCAAGTGCTACACGTGATGGAATCGGCCGAGGCAGGAAAGAAAACCGCGGCTGGGCCGATCTTTCATGAGTTGGCCGAGCGGCTGACGAAGCGGGGCGTGGTAGTTGTGATCAGCGATTTCTTTGACGATGTGGCGTCACTCGTGGCGGGCCTCAAGCATTTCCGCCACCGGCGGCACGACGTGGTGCTGTTTCACGTGCTCGACCCGGAAGAGGTCGATTTCAATCTCAGCGGTCCCACGCAGTTCAAAGGGCTGGAGGGCTTTCCCGAGGTGAATGCCGATCCGTCGGTGATCCGCCGGGCCTATCTGAAGGAGTTTGCCGCTTTCCAGCAGTCGCTTCAGCAGGCTTGCCGCTCGAATCAGATCGACTACGTGCTGATGCGGACCGATCAGCCGGTCGATGTGGCCCTGACGAGCTTTCTGGCGACGCGGCGAAGGAGGGCGGGTTGATGCCGCTCGCCTTCTGGCAATTCGGCAGCGCTTGGATGCTGGGCTGGGCGGCGGCGGCGCTGTTGCCGATCTTGATCCACCTGTGGAGCCGGCGGAAGTTCCGCGAGGAGTCGTGGGCGGCCATGGAGTTTCTGCTCGCCGCGATGCGGAAGAACGCCCGGCGAATCCAGCTCGAGCAGTGGCTGCTCCTGGCGGTGCGGACGGCGATTCTGCTCGTGCTGGCGCTGGCCCTGGCCGATCCGCAGTTGTCACTTTTGGGCGGCTGGACCGGCGGCAGCGCCGGCGG
>Ga0065705_10104623_pt1 | contig 12597 bp, 12 predicted proteins | sample SwibulcommuniRL2_FD_59092 | JGI IMG/M metagenome (GOLD analysis project Ga0065705, IMG submission 59092) | Bulk soil microbial communities from switchgrass field near Rose Lake, East Lansing, Michigan, USA - RL2 Bulk Soil v2 (version 2) | ecosystem: Environmental > Terrestrial > Soil >... | reverse complement strand
CAACGCCGGAGCGTTGTTGTACCACATGAGCTAACTCGTGGGCAATCAATTCTCGTCCTTCATATGTCTCTGGAGCGAATCGCTCTCTTGCAAATACAATATTGTCCTCGACAGTGTAAGCTAGCGCGTTTATCGATTCCGCGGATTTTCCTGCCATTTCACCTTTATGTATCTTCACATTACTGAAATCATAGCCAAACCTTGATTCCATGAACTCTTTAGTACTTGAATCAAGTGGAGAACCACTGCTGCTAGAAAGAACATAATTAGTTTCATTTATAATTTTATCATTTGCTTCTACGTGAGAATCAGATGGCTTCTTTATGGGAGCTCCTGCGTCATAAATGGCCGTTCTCATCACTTGATCTGCGACTCTATCTGCCTCTTGTTCATAGGGATCACTAGGTTGACTGACCATTAGTTTAGGCTGGACATTGGCAAAATTAAATGGTACGTTAGAATTAATGGGATTGCTTACATCTTTATCTGGCAAATGGTCTTTAAAATGGTAATATCTTTCTGATTTTGGATTCTTTTGTGATGAAAAGTGGTATTCATCCTTCTTATTAGACATAGACTTTGATTCCATAGTTTGAATAGCAGGAATACTCAAGAGTGTGCTAACGAGGTATTGAATGTTAATATAGTTTCTTATGTGACGTTGATTAATTTTTGTACCTTGCAGAAGATCGATTTCTAAGAACAGAAGGATCATCAATATAACCATCACCTGTAAATGAGTGTACTCTTTTTGGATATCGAATATTAAACTAAGTCATAATTCTGCTTTTCTATTACCCTACAGTTAGCATGATTGCTTATCGCCTACCAAGTTAATAGAACCAGTTGTAAAAAGGCTTTTATAATTCCCGACCACCTCAGATGTGAATATGTAAATGTCTAGCTTTCCAAATTCTCCCAGACTCGTTAGAGGGGCACTAATATCGTACGAACCAATGGGCTTAATTCCACAAGTGGTGATATTTCAATACAATCCCGAAACGCTCACGCGGACGCTAAAGGCGAAGAGGTCGGGTGAAAATTCAAAGGAGAAGAGGTTGACCGGCCCTCCATTGGAAGATATAACATTAAAGATAGAGATAGACGCGGCAGACCAGCTCGAAAAGTCGGGTCAGAACCCTTCCACAGTACTGTTAGGAATAAATCCGCAGCTTGCAGCGCTAGAAATGATGCTTTACCCAAAGAGCACGACCGTGATAGCGAGCATCGCTCTTGCCCAGGCAGGAGCAATAGAGGTCGCATCCGACGAGCCGTTCACGTTATTCGTCTGGGGTCCAAGCAAAGTTCTACCTGTAAAGATAACGAATTTCTCGATTACGGAGCAGCAATACGACCCCATCTTGAACCCCATAGCGGCTGAGGTATCGCTCACTCTCGAAGTGCTAACGTACGAAGACTTTAAGACAACCCATGTGGGCTTTTCACTCTTCCTTGCTCACCAGATAGTCAAGGAGACATTTGCGGCCATAGGCTCAATATCGAACGCGGCGTCTGTCGTGGAGGGTGCATTGTAATGTTTGCCAAAGAAAGCCGCTATTACATCTTAGAGGACGCGAGTATAGAGTCTGGAGGCTGGACAATCTCTTACAAGAAGAGGCGCTTTCTGCCAGACGGTGACGACATGGCTTTATTGCAAGAGATAACAGTCAATCAGGGAGACAGGCTGGACAGAATAGCAGCCAAGGTGGGCGGCGACCCCGAGCAATACTGGCGCATCTGCGACGCGAACAATGTGATGCATCCCCTAGAGCTCACGAATGAGACTGGGACGACTGTCAGACTATCGAGGACATGGGGTTGATTTGATCGGCGTCAACGCCGTCCTGCTGATTGGTAAGGACGTTCCACTACCGGCTCCCGAATCCATAACGAGGGCAGTTGACAGTATCGAAGTCACGAATACCGACCAAGGACGTGACGGATTTCAAATAATCTTTTCAGTTGGAAGGAGCATGACGGATCCATTGCAGAACCCGCTTGACTACTCCTTAATTGACAGCCTACTGTTGGAAAATTTCAACAGGGTCATAATCATGATCAGTTTTGGCCTGATGCCCACGGTACTAATCGACGGGATAATAACCCACAAGCAGTTGAATCCGTCAACAGAGCCAGGTCAATCAAAAATGACGGTGACAGGCGAGGACGTGAGCATAATGATGGACAGGGAGGAAAAATCTACTACACACCCAAACCAGCCGGATCCTGTCATAGTAGCCAAGATAATCGCATCATACGCCAAATTCGGCCTTGTGCCGACTGTCATTCCACCTTCATCTATGGACATTCCAATTGAAGTGAACAGGATTCCCCCACAGCTTAAGACGGATCTGGAATACATGCAAGAACTGGCAACGAAATACGACTATGTATTCTACGTTGAACCTACCGAGGTCCCGATGATAAACAAGGCGTACTGGGGCCCAAAAGAGTACACTTCGCTCCCCCAAAAGGCGCTGACCGTTAACATGGGCTCGTTCACAAATGTAACACAGATTAACTTTCAATATAGCTCACTAGACTCGACGATGGTGATTGGAAGCGTGCAGGATCCGGTCCTTAACATGGAAATTCCTGTAATAACAACCGGCAGCCTACGCCCTCCTCTTTCACTTTTTCCAGACTGGCTGAAAAACATTGGTAACATCAAGACAAAACAGTACCGAGCAAAGGGAGGGGTCAATACAATCCAGGCGTACGGCGAGGCACAGGCTACCACAGACAGTTCAACAGATGCCGTTACTGCCACAGGTGAGGTTGACGGCCTCAGTTATGGCGACGTCTTAAAGGCAAGAAAGCTGGTCGGTCTGCGCGGGGTGGGCTTTTTGCACGACGGATATTACTATGTCAAGAATGTCACGCACAAGATAAGCAACGGCGAGTACAAGCAGTCTTTCACGATAAGTCGCGAGGGCCTTGGCTCCACAACGCCGGTGGTAATGCCGTGAGCAGTCAGTTTTACGGCAAATACAGAGGCACGGTGACAAGCAACACAGACCCGCTAATGATGGGAAGGGTGCGTGCCAAGGTGCCTGCGGTGTTTGGAGAAGAAGAAACAGGCTGGGCACTCCCAAGCGCACCGTATGGAGGGTCTGGTGTTGGATTCTTTTTTATACCGCCTACAGACGCCAACGTATGGATAGAGTTTGAGGGTGGAAACCCAGGCTATCCAATATGGACTGGATGTTTCTGGGATGTGGGCAAGACACCGGTCGTGCCAGGGCTTGCGTATGTTAAGATAATCAAGACAGACACCGCTACGATAAAGTTGGACGACACGCCGGGTATCGGAGGCATCACGATAGAAACGACCACAGGACTAAAGGTGGTAATGGACGTGACAGGCATAGAGTTAAGCAACGCCTCTGCGAGCGTAAAGCTCACGCCAGCAAGCGTCTCGGTGAACAATGGCGCGCTTGAAGTTATTTAGCCAGAGACAAGGGGATAAAAAAAGACATGGTTTTGGATAGGCCCCTACTGGCCAGAATTTTAAGGGCAATTTTACGAAAAGGACGTACGTAAGTCCCAAACTGGTGGTGTATTTGACGGATCTTTATTTGGATATTGTCTGCAGAAACAGCTGTGCAAATTCCTTTATCTTTTCGCGAGGCTCCTATATATCGAATGTGCCGTGCGCTCTCCTGCAGATCTACGTTTAGCCTCTCCTGTTAGGCCGAGTGTTCCCGCATCCGATGCATCAGTGCTTGAAATACCGTAGACGCCCTTTTCCCTGACGAGTCTAGTTAGCTCTAATTGCAGATCCTGAACAAAGCCTTTTGTCTCCTGCCTACTAATGCCATTGAGGACTATGGTCTCGATGTTTATCTTGATCTTCATACTGCAATCCTCACTGCAGGAAACGGCTTGCCAATCTTGTCATATTCTTCCCTTGCAGCATGCTCGATGTGCGCCATGCTGACGGGCGCCCCTTCGTCTGCTGCAAGGAATGCCGAGCTCAGAGCAATGTTGCGTATGTTGCCACCTGTCAGCTCCAGCGCTGCAAGTCTGGCATAATCAAGCTCACGGACAGGCACGGAGGTAGGAAAGACCTTTTTCCAGATCTCGACCCTGCTCTTCTCGTCGGGAAAGCGAAAGTTGACAATGAATCTTATCCTGCGTGTAAAAGCCCTATCGAGCGAGTTTCTCATATTGGTGGTCAGGATGGCCAGTCCTCTGTATGACTCCATGCGCTGCAGTAGGTATCCTACTTCGATGTTCGCATACCTGTCATGACTGTCTTTGACCTCGCTCCTCTTGCCAAAAAGTGCGTCGGCCTCGTCAAACATCAGGATGGCCCCGCCGTCTTCTGCTGCATCAAATATCTTTTTCAGATTCTTTTCCGTCTCTCCGATATACTTGTTGACAACCATCGAAAGATCAATCCTGTACAGGTCAAGATCAAGCTCGTACGCTATCGCCTCGGCGGCTGTTGTCTTACCCGTCCCGCTGTCGCCTGCAAAAAGTGCAGATATCCCGAGTCCCCTGTCGCCGGAGCGGGCAAAGCCCCATTCCTCATATACCCTGTAGCGTTGCCGGGTACTCGCGATTATACTACGCAAGAGTTCCTTCTCCCTCTGCCCGATAACTAGGTCATCCATTGTCGCGCCGGCAACTATGCGCTGGGTGAGATGAGATATATTCGGAGCCGCGACCTTTCTGCCTGCGGCCCACAGCGACTTGGCAGGTACTGTGCCCCTACCCACAGCAAGTAGCACATCAGAGGCAGCAGACTGTATCGATACTGTGCTCAGGTCAAACTGGTTGACCACTCGCTGCACTGCGTATGCAAGTTCATTATCGTCATCGCTTAAGTCAAGCAGCGACTGCCAGAGGAATTTCTGCTCCGGCTTTGTAGGCTTTGATACTTCCACTGATGGCATAAAGCCTTCTTGCTCTTGCTGCCACCGCTGGTTGGTCGAAAGGAACGCGGGCCCGGCTATGCTACCGAGGAATCGCCTGACTGTCTTTTCCATAGCCAGCTCGATGTCTGACGCCTGTAGATAGAGCGCGGCTCCAAGAAGCGCTGACTCTCTGTCCCACAGCTGTGCCAAGAATTCTAATTCTTCCGAGCTCTGGGGGAGAAGATCGCCGGAGATCTGCCAGAGGTTGAGCCCTAGATGTTGACATACGGCACTTGCTACGGTTTTTTTGCTGGATTCGTCTGGGCCGACGAGTTGCGCACGAAGCGGCCTTATTGATTTCCAAGTGTCTAGGATCATGTCTGCAGCAGCATCGTGCGATTCGGCACCCGGCACGTCATCTCTCACTTCCTCCACTATTCCGTGTAGAGACCTGTCCAGGTACGATATCCCGGTCAGATAATGTAAAACACGCTCCTCGATTTTAAGCTGGCACATTGTAAGTGGGACATGTTCCAACCCCATCAGGGTCACAAGGCGGAACAATCTGAGAGGAGATGTTGGTAACAGCGCGCTCCAGTGTGGATCGGCAAATATCGAAAGAGCTATTGAAAACGTAGGATACGCCGAGTTTGGATTGCCGTTGACCTGTGCGCACAGCTGTGGCACCTCGGAGTCCAGCTCCTGCGCGGCGCAGAGAAGTAAAGTCATTCTTTCAAAGGCCGATAGGCCAAACATCTGACACAGGCTCTGCAATGCAGAAGGCTGCTCATCATCCCACAATGGTGCAGGTTTTGACTGGATCTTGGCCCCCTGAGAACGAAGCATATCCTTTGCCTGTTCAATGTTGGCCACAAGATGTTGCTGGTTTTTGCTGGTCCAAGAATCTGGCATTCTGAGCATCACTCTACGACTACCACGGGTCGCATGTACTCGTCACCAAAGTATTCGTCGGGCTGGGCCTCTGCCCCATCAACGCGGAATCGGACAGGATAGGCGCCATCACTGACACTAGACGCAACATTCACCTCTATTTCGGTCACTGGCTCGCTCTCAATGGTCACTCCTATGGCCTTTTGTGTTCCAAGTATGACTTCAACCTTCTGGCCAGTTTTAATCCCAGGTTCTACCTTTAAAGTCAACTTCCTAGTAGCCAAGTCAAATATCGCCGCGTCAGAAGGATTTACAGTGTGTGCGAACTTGGGAACAATAGCAAAGAGCGCGATGTTTGATTGTGGCCCCTTGTGCAGCACTTCCGGGGTCCCTATTGAAAGCGAGTGTACGACCCTGATCTGATGTACTCCCATTTTAAGCGAAGACACATCAACTTGCATTTCTTCATCTGAAACAGAGTCGGGCATTGGCTCATCCATGTCGCCTATTTCCTTACCCTCCCCAAAATCTACCCTAATATTGTCTGCCTTCAGATTCTTTCCTGTTATTTTTACGGTTTGGGAACCAAACTCGGTCAACTGCGGCTCGATATACGTTATCTCGGGTTTCTTGGGCGCTATGGCATAGACGTTACGCTCTCTGACGGGCAAGCCCACGTCTGCCTCGTGCTTGCCGTCTATTAGTATGACCGTTGCTTTGTAAGAAACAGAAATCCTGTAGGTGCCAGTTTTGAAGAACGACGACCAGAGCTTGGTCATATCTTCAAGTGAGAGTGTCTGCATCGTCAGTTTCACAAGCTCTACCTGTTTTGCCAGGTCAGATGTCGCGATGTCTTGGGAGACGGCGACAAGGTTTGGTGGTAGGTTTCCAGGATTAGTGTCAGCCTGGTCAGCCTCTTCTATCAGCTCCTTTAGTATGTCTCTTGTAAGTATGGGATTTTCGTGCAGCAATCTCGTGACCTCGCCCAAGAGCTTGTGTGCCGCAAGATCATCGCTGCCGGTTTCGCTGTACGCCGTCACGAGGTAGTGGAGATCAAGACCAAGCAGCTGTTTGGTGATGACGCTTCCAGAATACCCCCTTGCTGGTAGATCCATATTACGGTATCCCAGATTGGGGGTGACTTGATACAGGTAAATGTTTACCTGGTTGTTGTCGGGCTCTGTCATCGAGTCGGGCGACTTGGCAGAGACCTTGATACCTTCTTTGTTCAAAATGTAACACAGGGTAGAAGTCACCATCGCTACAGAGAAAGAGTCGCTCATCTTGTACTAGCCTTCGAGCGCTGCTTCAAGTAATCGGTTAGTGAGAGAGATGGTGAAAATGTTGGCCTTGGGGCCCGGACTAGATCGCCAGCTGGGTCGGTTCTCACTTCAATTTTCCCTATGTTTATTGTGACCACTGTTTCTTCAGGTTGCTGCACATCTGCAGAATATTTCATCATGTTTGAACCTGCTGGCACAAGCATCGGCCGTTCCTGTTGCTCAGCGGGCCTGATTTCTGCGCCCGTTTCAAGCGAATAATTTTTTGAAAGTTCAGACGCAGACGCGTGCAATGGTTTAAGCCCTCGTCCTGGCAATGTATTGTCTGTTTTTTCATCACCTGCAAAAGACGCAGCAGATTCACTCAAACTCTGCGGGACCGCGCGTATTGGCTCGGCGCTCTTATCTGACTCCTGTATGCGTAGATCTGTTTCGCTTGAAGGTGGTTGCCTGCGAGCATGCTGCAGGACTTTATCGATACCGATTTTTGTTTCAAATTCAGCCTCGGCTGTAAAAACTTCTGCTGACACAGGAGACACGGTAGCTTTTTGTTCCTGCCAGTGAGGCGGTCTTGACTCTTTAGTAACTGGAATACTTCGGTCCTGTACGATGTCAGGAGGATCTGAAATGCTTGGCATTATTTCGTTTGCGTAAGGAGACAGAGGCATTTCTTTTGAATCCTCTTGGTGCTTCTCTGGTACGTTAGAGACTTTAATTCTCGATCCGTCATCTTTAAGCAGATCAACTTTTCTAGGATTGGCGGCTGATACAGGCGAATTGGGCTCCTTTATTGATTGCACGATTTTTTGCTCGCGCTTTGTCTGACTGCCTTTCCCCTCTATCGACTCGTTTTCACGAATAGAATCAGGAGTTGATGCCGGCTTCACTTCATGACGCGGCCCCAGCGTTCTATCAATTACCCTCCTAAAGTAGTTCATGTGATTGCCCCCGTTATGGCGGAGTTAATCAGGGAGATGTACTTTCTGCGCCTCCTAACTGGAAGCGAGAGAATCTCTTTCTCGCCCCAGTGGTAGTGCATGGCCAGCCAGTGGATTTCGGACTCTAGATCCCCGTGGCCAATGCCAAGTTCTCCAAAGACAAAATCTTCTGGGTTGAAAGACGTGTGGAACTTGTGTCCGCATTCTGGACATGTAATATCCAGTGCTATATCAGACAGCGGATCCACCTCTTGGAGTTTGGAGCCTATGGCCTGTATTACTAGTCCTGGCAGCTTTTCAGGGAGCTGGGAGTCAGAGGATACTATACACGCCCTTGCTAGCGCCTCCTCTAGGTCTTCTCCCTCTTTAGCGTTCAAGAGCATGTCTTGATCACGGATTGTAAGAGGCTGTATCTGTAACCTGAATCCGCATGCCTCCACGGCATAACTGAGGCTTTGTGGGGGTGATACGTGGTTTAGCAGCCTAGATACGGACAAAACTACCGACATAGACTTGCCACACTTGGTGCATGACACGATACAGTCAAGCCGGTCCCCCAATTCTAGTCTCCGTACATGCAGTATAAGCGCTACCTTGTCGCCGATGCTCAGCTGGGGTAAAAGCTCTGCAGTAGTGCCCTCTTCAAAACTTACTACCCTTTCAAGAAATGCATTAACCCGCGTAAGTGGAGGGACGCTGGAAAGCTCTGCAAAAGCCCTTTCGTCGTCACCGGCAAACTGTCTAAGTAGCACATGGCTCACCCATTGGCCTTTTTCCGATATGGGTATTCCCCGCGGGACTGCAATTCTGGCCTGTTTCATGTCCCCTCTCTTACTTTCAAAGGCTAGGTTCCGTAGGCTCTGTCACACCTTCGTCCCTTTCCCACCCTTCATTCTCTAGCTTAATGCTCTGGATGAGAATAGCATCTGCGTTGGAGTCGAGATCTGGCATGGCCACATATTCAGAGACCCAACACCGGTACACCTTGTACGCTATTGCCACCTGACCAGCTTCGTTGTACACCTCTATGATTATGTCCTTGCGAAAGTCCTTGAGGGAGACCTCTGAATTGAGGCCAGCACCAAAGTTCCACACCTTGTTGGACCACTTTTCGAACTCTATGTCGTGGGTAACTCCTCTGCTGAGGGTTATCGCGTCGTATGTTGTCCTGCCGGGTGACTTGTGGCTTGTACTGGGATCGCCGCCTTCTCTGTGCTCTATCATCTTTGTAGTGCGCTTAAGCGGCGTCATCTTGGTCAGACCAGCGACATACTTGCCATCCCACTTTATGCGGAATTTGAAGTTCTTGTAGGGGTCATACCTGTTTGCGTTAACGCTGAATTGCGCCATTTATTGTCCCTCCGTCTGTCCAGCAAGTTGACTGATCTTGATTATCACAAACTCGGCGGGCTTTAGTGGCGCAAAACCTACCACAATGTTGACTATTCCCCTGTCGATGTCGAACTGCGTGGTTGTCTCATTATCGCACTTAACGAGATATGCTTGCTTGGGGGTGCTGCCTTGGAAAGCCCCTTTCTGGAAAAGGTCTTGCATAAACGCGCCTACATTGAGCCTTATTTGTGACCACAGAGGCTCATCGTTTGGTTCAAACACGGCCCATTGCGTTCCCCGGTAAAGGCTCTCCTCTATGTAAAGGGCCGTCCTCCTTACTGGCAGGTACTTCCACTGGTTTGCCAGCCGGTCAGCTCCCTTCATGGTGCGGGCGCCCCATACTACCCTGCCGGTAGCAGGCATCACTCGGAGGCAGTTTATTCCAAGTGGGTTGAGGTCGCCGTTCTCGTCGTCGGTCATTCGGTACTCTAATTCTGGCACACCAGTAAGTGTTGTATCAATTCCCGCGGGAGCCTTCCAGATTCCGCGCTGCGCGTCTGTCGTGGCAATTATGCCAGCGATAACTCCCGAAGGGGCAAAAACCCTATACCTATCTCCTTCCTTTGGATCCGGTGCCTTTATGCGTGGATAATAGATGACAGCGTTTTCGGTCCTTGACAGCCCGAGTGACTCTATCCCGCTCACTGCGTCAGACGGCGACTTCCAGTCATTTGGTGGATCCACAATGAGCATCGCCCTCCTTTTTTTCTCTTTAATATATGCGACGGCCTCTGTATATACAGAGGAATAATATGCGCCTTTACTTGCACCCTGGGGGTCTGGTGCAGGTATGCACAAAAGGTTGAAAATGTCCGCCTTCTCCAGCGCGTAGATGCCGGTCCTGGATCCAGGGCTTCCCTTCAGATCGTCATTCGAAATGTTGCTGCCGTTGTTTCCAGTTGTTCCGGAGTAAGTGTCTGCGGTCGGTCGGGCTGACTTGATGACGTCCTCCATTGGTGAGGGTGATGGTACCTTTACAAACTCAGACTCGTCGTTCAGGACATTTACTACATAGCGCTTGTTATCTTCCTTGTGCGAAACATTCAGGAATTCCTCGACATGGACTCCATTTCTATCCAGAACTTTTAGGTTAAACAGATGAGGATTGACAAGATCATCCTGGTCAGCGTCCACGTTATAATCGATTGTTAGGGTGAAATAGTTTGCCCATGCGCCTTCATATGCTGCCTCAAAGGAGGGACCTCCCGTCCTCGTAAAGGTGTTTTTGACGGCGTCTGAATGGACAACCCTTACTATTATAGCGTCATGGCCACCGTTTAAAAAGTACTGACTTACAGCATAGCTCATTGTGCTCTTTTTCCATAGTCCGCCAAAGGTGCTTTCAAACTCGCTAAAGCTGTGAACAAGTATAGGGTCATTAACTGGGCCCGCTAGGGCGCGGCCTACGAACGCAGTTATCGACGTGCTAACGCCAACGATTGTCTTTACGGGATTTTCTAGCTCTTCGATGTATACCCCAGGATACGTTGGATTTTTCGGCATCTCATATCACCTCAAGTTGCACTCCTTGCAACTACAATTTCCACATTAGCGTCTTTTGCATTAGTATTTGTAAACGTGGCCTTCTTTGGTGAATATTCAAACAGCGCCACGAGCTCCGCGCTTGTAAGGACATGATCCTTGTCGAGTATCACCTCGTCGGTGTTATTTGTGCCGTCACTGAACTTGTACTTGACGACGCCTCCGGCACCATCATCATAAATATCTGACTTGATATACAGGAACTGCACTTCATCCAGCTCGCCGGGCTGGACATCCACGGTAGAGCTTCCTTGGTTTGGGACCTTTATACTAACGACATCAACCGCATCTGCATCCATGTCTTCGGAGGAAGAAAGAGATGGCCCGCCTTCCACGTAAACACTAAAATTCCACTTTACACTCTTAGTCATAGCGACTTTCAGAACGCCCAAATTTATTTAAGGCTATTTGTACCTTAGAACCAATCCTAGTTATTCCAGATATCTACTTTAAGACGGCTGTGTCCAGCACATTTTTTTTCTGCTTGTATTTCCAAATTACATTGAATTGTTCTCCTATCTTGAGTCCTGGAATTATCTGTGTTCTGTCATCAACCTTGATGACAACGCCCTCATCGGTTATATCTGCTAGGACGAACTCTTTCTGGAACACAGAGGAATTTGCTTCAGTCTCGTCCAGCTTTATCACGGCGCCTTTTGGGATCTGGCCAGCCGTTAAGATCTCTTCAGGGATCTGGCCAGCCGTTAAGATCACTTTAATGGTTCGTCGCACCTCTGAAGCATCTGAAGGAGGGATTGGATTGACTGCTATGACTGTTACATTCTCGCTCAGACTGTACGCGCCCTTATCAAAAGAAATTGTAGGGAGTTTTCCTTCCAAATTAATGGGCCCACTTGATTGCTCGCCGGTGTGCTCTGACGGCACAGCCCACCAACGTATCGTGAGCCCTTGCGGAAACTCCAAAGGAGCAGTGGGAGGTACCGTACTGGTATGAGCAGTAAGAGTGGCAATGGTTGAAATATCTATCGGCCGAAATGCACGCGCTGCAACCGCTATATCGCTTGTCATAATGGCTTTGAGCGTAGCAGAATCGGAAGGTCTCCTACGCTTGACTGTGGATTGAAGCAACTTGACCAACTCAGCGAAAGATCCTGTAACATCCTTCACACTGTTCTTGGCTATCAGGATGTAGAACTGCGTAGTAGTCACTATTATTGGCTTAAAGAGTATGTAAGAACCCGGAAAGTCCTCCATGAAGATGACAGCCTCCTTGTCATTTCCTCCCAGGAGAGGGATACCAAGATAGACCGAAGGAGGAACAGAGAGCTTTGTCAGCTTGTGTTCAAATGGCCCAAAAATAAGAGGCCTGTTGAATTCGGGGGGCAACTTCAGGACGGCGATACCAGTATTAGCATTCGATCTTGCCTGAAGTGACACGTTAAAGTAGACTGGAGGAAGATTGGCGGGTAAGAAGGGGTCGGAGTCGCTTCCACTGTATAGGAGCTCGGCCATGACCTGTTGCTTTTGACCCGATATGCTCATGGTCACGTGGACGATCCCTGCAGATGGAGTCTCCTCATGGGAGGATAGCGTGTCGGCACCTTCTAGCATGGTGAAGCTGACCCGATAATTGGCCGACAGGGGGCGGGTGCCAAGCGCGATTCCCGCACGGAGGTGAACTGTTTCCCCTTCTGTTCCCTCTATCCCGTCACCTTCAATATAGTAGAACGA
>Ga0065705_10002049_pt1 | contig 12598 bp, 12 predicted proteins | sample SwibulcommuniRL2_FD_59092 | JGI IMG/M metagenome (GOLD analysis project Ga0065705, IMG submission 59092) | Bulk soil microbial communities from switchgrass field near Rose Lake, East Lansing, Michigan, USA - RL2 Bulk Soil v2 (version 2) | ecosystem: Environmental > Terrestrial > Soil >... | reverse complement strand
GAGAGAGTCGGAGCATTTGCCGATCGGTTCGAATTTCGTTATTTTTGACACCGATGACCAGGAGCGAATTGTAAAAAATGTAATCCGCGAACTCAACATCAACGAGAAGCTGTATCGCCCTCCCAGCGTGCATGCTGCGATTTCACGTGCCAAGAACGAACTCATTGGACCTGACCAGTATCCAACCACAACCTACCGGGATGAAATCGTAAAACGCGTCTACGAGCAATATCAAAAGCGACTCATTGCCAGCAATGCAGTGGACTTTGATGACATCCTTTTGTACACTGCCCGCCTTCTCGAAGAGAATCCAAGTGTGCGCGATAAATACGCGCAAAGATTCCGCCATGTGCTCGTGGATGAATTCCAGGATACGAACCTGGCTCAATATGCCCTAGTGAGAGAACTCGCTTCTTTTAATAAGAATATTTTTGTGGTGGGCGATCCGGACCAGTCCATTTACGCCTGGCGGGGCGCGGACTGGCGCAATGTCCAGCGGTTTGAGCAGGACTTCCCCGATGCACAGACCATTTTACTCGAGCAAAATTATCGTTCGCGGCAAACGATTCTCAATGCCGCCATGGGTGTCATCAATCAGGCCCAGAACCGTAAACGAAAACAACTGTTCACAGACCGTGGTGAAGGCGAGAAAGTATTTTTTTATGAAGCGCCGGATGATTACGCAGAGGCCTCTTTTGTTGTAGATGCCATCGCACAACTGGTCGCTTCGCGTCAATTCGAGCCAGGCGATTGTGCGGTGATGTATCGCACGAACGCCATGTCTCGCTTACTGGAAGAAGCCTTCCTACAAGCGCGGCTCCCCTACCGCCTCGTCGGAGCACAACGGTTTTATGGACGACGTGAAGTCAAGGATGTCGTTGCGTTTCTCCGCCTCATTCATAACCCTGCTGATGAGGCCAGTTTGGATCGTGTGATCAATGTTCCACCGCGCGGCATCGGTGACAAAACGCTAATCACCTTGCACACGGTCGCGCGACAAAATAATATGCAGCCCGGCTTTGTACTTCTTGATCTGGCGCGTGGGGCAGATTCACATTATTGGTCTTCCTTTGCCGGACGTGCCTCCCTTTCCCTTGCAGATTTTGGCGGGATGCTTGCCACCTGGCGCGCCTCCGCTCCTTCTTTAACAACTTCAGAATTATTTGATCGCGTCCTCCGGGACCTCAACTATAAGGAATATATTGATGACGAATCTGAAGAAGGCGTGGATCGCTGGGAGAACGTGGAAGAGTTAAGGCGTCTGGCACTCGAATATTCAACACGCTCGCTGGATGAATTTCTCGAAAATATCGCGCTGGTCTCCGATCAAGACACCATCGCAGAAGGAAATGTCCCTACTCTCCTCACCCTGCACGCTGCGAAAGGATTGGAATTCGGCTCAGTCTTCATCGTTGGGCTGGATGATGGCATCCTGCCGCACAGCCGTTCGTTCGATGAACCCGAAGGCATGGAGGAGGAACGTCGTCTCTTTTATGTGGGCATCACGCGCGCCAAGGACAAACTTTACCTCATCCGCGCTATTCAACGCGGCGGGCGCGGCAGTACGGAGGAAACCTATCCCTCGCGCTTTTTGGATGACGTGCCAGCAGATTTATTAATCGGAAGATCGCGTACAGGACGTTCCATTCATGGACATGCCCCCGAATCACTCTGGTCGCTCCGCTCCAGGCCTCCATCTGCATCCGTCATAGATATCAAATTCCGGGCTGGGACTCACGTCCGTCATCAAGTTTGGGGCGAAGGGATTGTGCTCGACAGTCGCATCCAAGATGATGATGAGATCGTGGACGTGGTCTTTGAGAGCGTAGGCATTAAGAGACTCGCCGTATCCCTAGCCAATTTGACGGTTATAAAATAAAGCCCGAGGATGAGAGCCATCTTTGGCTTTTTATTTTTGCCAGGAGAAATTCATGAAAGCTCAAACACTTCCCACTGACGCACCCTCGATTCTTGCTCTCAAATGGAACGATTATGAGCCNTCTTTTAGGGAACTGGAANCGCGTGAATTAAATGAAGAGACGATTGAAACCTGGCTTAACGATTGGTCCACACTAGCGGCTACNGCGGATGAGCATTACTGGCGTCTTTACATCGCAACGACCGTTAATACGGCNGATAAAGAAGTCGAAAATCNATTCAATAAATATGTAGAAGAGATCCAACCTGCGGCCAAAACTGCCGAACAGAGGCTCAAAGACAAGCTGCTTGCAAGCGAACTTTCCCCGAAAGGCTTTGAGACTGCCCTGCGCATGATGCAGGCCGAAGCAGAAATCTTCACAGAAAAAAACTTGCCGCTTCTTGCGGAAGAACAAAAACTTTTTACAGAATACAACAAGATCATCGGCTCACTCACTGTACTCTGGGAAGGTGAAGAACGAACCCTGACGCAGATGTTCCCTCTTTTATATGAGACAGATCGTTCCATCCGCCAGCGGGCCTGGGAGGCAACTCGAGCTCAACTCCTAAGTAAGAGAGGGACCATTAACGATCTATGGGAGAAGTTCATGCCCGTGCGTTTGAAGATCGCCGAGAACGCAGGCATGCCGGACTATCGCGCGTATATGTGGAAACAAAAATTCCGCTTTGATTATTCGCCTGAAGATTGCAAATCCTTTCACGCTGCCATAGAGGAATCTGTTGTTCCAGCCGCGCGACGCGTCTATGAGAGGCGCAGACAGCGGCTGGGAGTGAATACGCTGCGTCCCTGGGACATCAATGTCGATCCGCTGGGCACGACCCCCATCAAGCCGTATGAATCCATTGATGAGTTCCAGTCAAAATCACACGCGATTTTCGAGCAGGTGGATCCAAAGTTTGGGGAATATTTCCAGATCATGATGGAGGAGGACCTGCTCGACCTTGAAAGCCGCAGGAACAAAGCGCCAGGTGGATACAGCCTGGGCCTGCATATCGCGCATCGCCCCTTTGTTTTTATCAACAACACGAATACGCCGTGGGATGTGCAAACGATGCTGCATGAAGGCGGGCATGCTTTTCATGAGTTCGAGCGCGCCCATGTCCATTTCTATCAACGCGGCGAAATCTATTTGCCCGCAGAGTTTGCTGAGGTGGCTTCAATGAGCATGGAACTGCTTGCTTCTCCTTATAAAACAAAGGAATACGGAGGGTTCTATACAGACAGTGAAGCCGCGCGCGCCATGATCGAACTCCTCGAGATCAGTATCACTTTCTGGCCCTATATGGCATTGGTTGATGCCTTCCAGCACTGGATTTACGAAAACCCTTTGGATGGTTCGCACGCCTCAAACTGTGAGGAGAAATGGGGACAGTTGTGGGACCGCTTTATGCCCGGCATTGATTACTCCGGCTTGGAGGATGCCAAGAAAACCTATTGGCATCGTCAAGGGCACATCTTTGGGTCTCCATTTTATTATGTCGAATATGGACTTGCCCAATTGGGTGCAGTACAAGTATGGGCGAATGCACGCAAAGATCAAAGGAAGGCTGTCGCAGACTATCGCAAGGCGCTTGCCCTTGGTGCCACAGTTCCCCTGCCGCAATTGTTTGCTGCCGCCGGCGCAAAGTTTGCCTTCGACAAGGGAACGCTGAAAGAGGCGGTGGATCTGATGGAAGAGGTCATTGGAGAGATGGAAGCAAAACTCTGAGCAAAGTTTTTGTTTGAACTATAGGAGGACCTATGGAATATGTAAATCTCGGTACAACTGGAATGAAAGTTTCGCGCTTGTGTTTGGGCATGATGAGCTATGGATCCAAGCAGTGGCGCACCTGGGTATTGGAACAGGAAGAAGCAAAACCATTTATTAAGCGAGCCCTCGAGGCTGGCATCAACTTCTTCGATACCGCAGATGTGTACTCAACGGGCGAAAGTGAACGGATCACAGGAAACCTTCTTAAGGAATTGGGTGTGAAGCGCGAAAATGTGATCGTTGCCACGAAAGTCAATGGACAGATGAGTGAGGATATCAACGACAAAGGTCTTTCGCGCAAACACATTTTGGATTCGATTGATAAATCGCTGAAACGTCTCCAAATGGATTATGTCGATCTGTACCAAATCCACCGCTGGGATTATGAAGTGCCCATTGAGGAGACAATGGAAGCATTGAACGATGTGGTGCGGGCAGGCAAAGCTCGTTACATTGGCGCATCGTCCATGTTTGCGTGGCAGTTCGCCAAATCATTACACATATGTGAAACGAATGGCTGGACCAAATTTGTCTCCATGCAGAATCACTATAACCTGGTCTATCGTGAGGAAGAACGGGAAATGATTCCTCTATGTATTGATCAGGGCATTGGACTGATCCCCTGGAGCCCCATGGCACGTGGCTTCTTCGCAGGAAATCGCAAACGAGAGGGTGGCGGCGAGACAACACGCGCCAACAGCGATCCCTTCGCGAACGGACTGTATTTTCGAGACGAAGATTTCGATGTCGCCGATCGCGCGCAGGATGTTGCAAAGGAACGAGGTGTCACAGGATCGCAGATCGCCCTAGCATGGATATTGAGCAAGTCCCAGGTCACTGCACCCATCATCGGAGCAACCAAAATGGAGCATCTCGATCAAGCCATCGCTGCCCTGGATATCAAGCTCTCAGAGGCTGAGATCAAGCAGCTCGAAGAACCCTACAAACCACATCCAGTGCTGGGGCACGATTAAATTTAGCCCTCGCAAGGGCATGAATTATGCTCAGGGTATTCCCTAGGCTGTTTTGATGCGTTTCACGCGGTAAAATTGTACTATGAGTGAAACCTTCAAAATTTTTATCCCGATGGCAGGCTGGGGAACACGTATGCGTCCGCATACCTGGAGCAAGCCCAAGCCGCTGGTCAGTGTGGCAGGCAAGACTTCCCTTGAGCATTTGCTGGATATGTTCAACAGCGTGCCAGACCCTGGCAATGTTGAATTTGTTTTCATCGTTGGACCTTATCTGGGGGAATTGCAGGTGCCTCCGTTTGTGCGGGAGAACTATCCTGGCATGAAGGCACATTTCGTTGTGCAAAATGAAATGAAAGGACAATCCCACGCGCTCTGGTTGGCGCGTGAATTTTTGCATGGCCCCATGCTGGTCTGCTTCTCAGACACGTTGCTGGAAACGGACTTTTCGTTTCTGGCGCATGAGGAAGCAGATGTGGTTGCCTGGGTGATGCCCATGCCTGACCCCCGCCGCTTTGGCGTTGCGGAGTTGAATGAGGAAGGCTGGGTAAAACGCTTTATTGAAAAGCCGGAAAGCATAGACAACAACCTGGTCGTTGTAGGTTGTTATTATTTCAAGAATGGGGAGAAACTACGGGCTGCCATTGAAAACCAAATGGAACGGAACCTCACCCTGAAAGGTGAATTCTTCCTTACTGATACCGTCACCCTCATGATCGAAGAGGGTGCAAAAGTTCGCACGCAGCAAAGTGACGGCTGGCTGGATACAGGTACGATCGATGCGACGTTGGAGACCAACAAAATATTGCTGGAAGGCAAAGCCAACATCACAAAAAGCGAAACCAGGGAGGGCGTTGAATTTATCGCACCTTCCTTTGTTCATCCTTCCGCTGAGATAACGAACTCGGTGATTGGTCCCTATTCCTCCATCGGCGCAAACTGCAAGATCAGCAACAGCAAAGTTGAGGAAAGCATCGTCGAGGCCGATTGTGAGATTCAGGATGCGGTATTGTGTCGTTCACTGGTTGGGATCCAGGCCAAGGTCCAGGGCAGAGGCGATGGGCAGGTCATCCAGTTAAATGTTGGCGATAATAGCGATATCCTTTTGTCATGATGGATACTGTTGAATGCCGCTCGGATTTTGAATATGCGGAGCGTCCGCTTTCTCTCACGTGGCAGGGAGTCCGCTATGAGATCGCAGAGATCGTGTCGCGCTGGCGTGGTCCCGGCGAAAAGGGATTCCGGGTGAAGACCGCGGATGGGCAAGCCTTTGATCTAACCTATCGGGAAGTTCCCGATGAATGGCATATCCAACCAATTTAGGAGGCGCAATGCAGGAAGTGACCGATGTTCAACGTCTGTCAAAACGAGTAGCTGGATTAAAACCTTCAGGCATTCGAAAATTTTTTGATATTGCCGCGACCATGAAGGATGTGATTTCACTTGGCATTGGCGAACCAGATTTCACAACACCCAAGCCAATCCTGGAAGCGGGCATCCGTTCATTGCAAAACGGTGAGACGCATTACACATCGAATTGGGGCAAGCTGGAACTGCGTCAGGCAATCTCTGATAACCTCATGCACTTATACAAAGTAAAGTATGACCCAACAGATGAGATTATCGCTACGGTCGGTGTTTCAGAAGCGCTTTATCTCACATTTACCGCGCTGCTTGATCCCGGCGATGAAGTCATCATCCCCACACCGTGTTTTGTTTCCTATCAGGCAGAAGTCATTATGGCGAACGGCGTGCCAGTCGAGGTGGTTGCGCGTGAAGAAAATAATTTCATGGTTGACCCGGCCGATATTCGCAAGGCGCTCACGCCGCGTACAAAAGTGATCTTTATCGGTTATCCGTCCAATCCCACCGGTGCAGTTGCCACCCGTGAAGTGATGCTTGAGATTGCGAAGATCGCAGAAGAGCATAATTTGCTGGTAGTGTCAGATGAAATTTATGATCGTCTGGTCTACGATTTTGAACATGTCTGTTTCCCCGCTTTGGATGAAAGCATCAAACACCGTACTATTTTGCTGGGCGGTTTTTCAAAAGATTACGCCATGACCGGCTGGCGCATCGGGTATGCCTGTGGACCTGCCGATATCATTCAGGGGTTGGTACGCATCCATCAATACACGATCATGTCTGCGCCAACCACGGCACAGGATGCCGCCCTTGAAGCTCTAAAAAACGGGAATTCCTATGTGGAAGAAATGGTCACAGAATATGACCGCCGCCGCAGATTATTAGTTGCGGGACTCAACCGGCTCGGCTTGCGGACCTTCGAGCCGCGCGGCGCGTTCTACGCCTTCCCTAACATCCAGGCCTCCGGTATGGATGATGAGGTCTTTGCGGAAAAATTACTTCTCGAAGAACATGTCGCGGTGGTACCGGGTAACGCGTTTGGTCCCGGTGGGAGCGGGTTTGCCAGGGCCTGTTATGCAACTGAATATAGCAAGATCGAAGAAGCCTTGCACCGTATGGAAAAATTTATGAACAGGTATGGTTGAAAAGTAGCCAGTGAATAGTAACCAGTGCGATAGGCTTTCATCGACAATATAAGTCTTGAAGTGATCCTTTGTGTTTAGAAAGACCGTCAAATCAAAAATCCCCGAAACTCGCATCTCGGGGATTTTTTGTATCCGTCAGTCAATTAGTTGACAACCACCACATTGCTGGCCTGAAGACCTTTGGGGCCCTGTTCAACTGTGAACTCGACCTTCTGGCCTTCCTGCAGGTTCTTGAAACCATCGCCTTGAATGGCTGAGAAGTGGACAAAGACATCATCGCCGCCTTCGCGAGCGAGGAAGCCGTAGCCCTTTGTTCCATTGAACCACTTGACTGTACCGTTGATACGTTCCGACATTTTTGCCTCCTTATGGCAAATAAAAAAATATGGAGGGTACTCATTGGGTGTTGCATCGGAGCGCCTCAACGGCGTAAAACAAAGTGGCTCACGGACGATCCGTGAGCCAACCTGGTACTTCCAAAGCAAACTACTGGTATCCTACAAAGCGCAAGGATAACATGAGGGGTATGATGTGTCAAGAAAAAAAGGTAGGAATAAGGTAGGAAACCGGTAATGCTATAATCCCTTCCAAGGGACATATGAAGATCGACCTCCAGCAGATGATCAATAATCCTTTTGTTGTAAACCTGGCCTTCTTTTTAGGAAGAGTTATCCCGCCGCGGATTGGGTATCCGCTTTGTAATTCCATTGGAAACTGGGTTGCAACGCGGCACGACTCGAGCGTGACCCAGGCAGTGAGAGCAAATCAATGGGTGGTCCGAGGGGCAAATGTAGATAAAGAAACGCTGGATCAAGCGGTTCAGGAGACATTCCGAAATAATATCCGCGATCTCTATCTTTTGTATCACTATGTCCAACGCCCGCAAGCCACGCAGCGTCTGATCCACTTAAACGCCCGCGTATGCAAAGTGCTGGAACGACCTGAATTTGCGAGGCGTGGATTGGTGATCGCAGGTCTGCATCTCAGCGGATTCGATCTCATCCTGCAGTCCATTTGCCGGGAAGGGCTTAAAGCCATGATCCTGACGATTCCTGATCCGCAGGGTGGACGATTGATCGAATATGAAATGCGCAAAAGGACCGGGATGAACCTGGTCCCAGCCTCGTTAGGTAGCCTGAGGCAGGCCATAAAGCACCTCGAACAGGGCGGCATGGTCTTGACTGGCATAGACCATCCGGTGCCTGACCCAAAATATCACCCCAGATTCTTTGGCTGCGCTGCAGCCCTACCTACTCACTATATTTCTCTGGCCCTGAAAGCCCGGGTGCCGGTCGTCATTATGACTGCCATTTATCAGTCAGATGGAAAGTATCACGTTCAAAGTTCCGAGCCAATCGAGATGGAATGTGATTCGGATCGTGAAAAGGAAATCCTGCACAACACTGAAAACGTTCTCAAACAGGCGGAGAAGTTTATTCGCCTTGCGCCTCAACAATGGAACATACCTTTACCCATCTGGCCTCAGTTGTTGGGAAAGGTGCTGGACTGATTACTATTCCAAATGAGAAATCGGGATTTTGATTCGGGAGTTAATGATAGATGAAGAAAATCAAAAAACACAAAAGAGTGAATGACATCCTTTTGGGTCCATTCGAGCGACCTGCCCTGCACTGGCTGGCGGCGCACATGCCTGCCTGGGTGAGGCCAGACACTTGTACTGTGGTGGGAACCTTAGGGGCATTATTAACATTGGTCAGTTATGGATTATGCAATCTCAACCCAAACTACCTCTGGCTGGCTTCATTGGGATTCTTCATCAACTGGTTCGGGGATAGCCTGGATGGGACATTGGCTCGCTATCGTCACATCGAACGCCCACGCTACGGTTATTACATTGATCACACAATTGATGTGGTTTGTCAGGTGATGATCTTTTTGGGATTGGGCCTGACGCCCTATATCAGTTTCAATATTGCCTGCCTGGCATTGATCAGTTACCTGCTACTCTCGGTGCTGGTTTATATCCGCACGTATGTGGTGGGTGAATTCAAGATTTCCTATGGCAAGCTGGGACCGACGGAGAGCCGCGCGATCGCGGTTTTGCTGAACATTGCCATGTATTTCTTTGGTACGCAAAACATTGTGTTCGGTCCGGCAATCATCAGTGCATACGATCTATTCGTTGTGGCGATCGCCCTGCTTTTGACGGGATTCTTCGTCAACACTGCCCTGCAGGAAGCGCGCAAGCTGGCAGCGCTGGGAGAATAGCGTTTGCTCACGTCGCTGCTTAGGCAGGAGGACTCATTCGTTCAGGCGGAAGGGCTATCGCTTTCGCCCTGACATGCAATTCGAAAAGATGAATAGCTGGTGACTCATGAAGAGGGAAAACGCTAACTCTGGAAACCCCAATATAAAACCTACAAAGTAGAGCGAAACGGTGGTCAATAACTAGGGATATATTATCGACTAAATATATGATAATCATCACATTCGAATATTGAACAAGAGTGCTACAGTAAATTTGGTCAATTGTTCAGACCAAAAGGAGCAAAAATGAAAAGGATTCTTGTTAGTGTTGTGTTTGTACTCGCATTGACGCTGACAGCCTGTGGCTCCAACAAAACCACACTCAACGTCACCGCAACCGATAAAGGCTATGATTCATCGACTTATACTGTCCCCGCGGGCAAGGAAGTCACCTTGAACCTGACCAATACCGGCGTCCTTGAACATGAATTTGCGATCTTGAAGAAAGGCGAACATGTTACCCCTCCCTTCGGAGAGAAGGATGAGGACAAAATTTTGTGGGAGCTTGATGGTGTTGAGGCTGGAACGACCAAGTCGGCCACCTTTACTGCACCGACTGAAGCTGGGGAATACGATGTCATCTGCGGGATCCCGGGTCATATTGAACTCGGCATGACAGCAACGCTGATCGTCAAATAAGAGAAAGACAGAGCCAAATCCCGCTCCTTTCGGAGCGGGATTTTTTGTCGCAAATACTGGTGATATACAGCCCCTATTATTATGCAGACATTTGCCAATCCTTGTGTTTTTTATAATGGCTTCTGCAGAATTATTTTGCTTCTTCGCTGTTCAATAAATCTTCCGGACGTTATGATGCAAAGCTATGACACAGTTATTTGCTCAGGAAATTTGGAAGTGTGAGAGTTTCAAGAGAGACTTTCAAAGTCCATCCATCATAAATTCTGATTGAAATCTTTTCAAAATGGAGGCAGAACATGATGGATCAAATCTTCGATTGGTGTGTGAATGTGTTAGTTTATTGGGCGGGAATATTTGGCATCACATACAAAGAGATCAATGTTTGGGTCTTCGTTATCATCTGGCCAATATTGACTGTTATCCTGTTTGGCATTATTGTCGTGCAACAACGAAAAATCCGCCAATTATCCAAGGAATGAGAAGAGAAACTGTGAATCATTTAGTCGAGATCCGTTCCATTACCCTCAAACCCGGCCGGCGCGACGAGTTCCAAAGTCTTTACATCGAAGAGGCATTGCCACTTCTCGAACGCTGGAACTTTGATGTAGTGGCACATGGTCCGTCACTGCATGATGAGAATTCGTATTACGTGATCCGCCGCTATGCTAGTCTCGCGCAGCGGGAGCAGATGGAAGATACCTATTACGGCAGTGACGACTGGCGGCAGGGTCCGCGCGAAGCGATCCTGGCGTTGATGGAGACTTACACCGATATTGTGTTCGAACTGGATGAGGTCACGGTGCAGGGGTTAAGGAAATAACGCCTGGGCAAAAAGTATCCTTGAGATTAATAAGACAAAATATCAATTCGTGCGCAGAGGACAATTTCGCATGGCATCCCCCACACATCTATGATTAAATAGCAATCAAAGGATGTGATCGATGGCTGTGAATAAAGATAATATTGTCCAGATGTGGCACGACTGGTTCATGACCGATGCATTCGCGGTCGAAAAGCGATTATATGGCTTCTTTCGCATCCTGCCGCATGACCCGCGTTGCAAACTCTGTAATGCGCCGTTCCATGGAATCGGGGGAATGGTGGTCGGCGCGCTGTATGGTAGAAAACAATCCAGCCTAAACCCGCGCTTCTGCAATGTGTGTGAGGAGTTTGCCAAAAAGTTCCTCGGCGGAGCTGAAGTGGAAATGTCCATGTTGTTCGCGGATGTACGCGGTTCCACGACGCTTTCTGAACAAATGAGCTCCATCGAATTCAGCAAATTGATCAACCGGTTTTATGTCGGTTCAACAAAGGCAATTGCAGATGCAGATGGTCTGGTTGAAAAGCTAGCCGGAGATGCAGTCGCGGCATTTTGGGGGGCAGGCTTTGCGGGGAAAGATTATGTAGCAAAGACGATAAGCGCCGCTCAAAATATCTCTCGGTTGATGCAAAGGCAAAACATCCCGGTTGGAATTGGAGTCCATGCGGGTAGGGCATTTTTCGGCGCAATGGGCTCATCGGAGGGTCTGGTTGATATTTCAGCGATCGGTGAGGAAGTGAACACCGCGGCCCGCCTTGCATCGAAAGCGGCGGCAGGGGAGATCATTGTCAGCGAGACTGCGCTGGAGCGGGCACATATGGATGGCAGTGAACTGGAGTCACGCAAGCTGGAGTTGAAAGGAATCAGCGAACAAGTTCCGGTCCGCGTGATGCGGGTTTGATCGCCCACGCCGCTGGTCAGGCGATGATCGAGAATCGCTTCGCGTGGATATCGTCCTTGAACTGGATGAGGTCACTGTGCAGGGGTTGCTTAAGAAGAGTTGATCTGCGATTCAATTCATCACCATTCAAAACAGAAGAGACTGGCGCAGGCCAGTCTCTTCTGTTTTAGAGTTTCACTTCCACTTTTTGAGTCTGATACCGTTTGAGTCCGTTCCACCCGATCAATATCTTTTGCTCCTCATCATACAATCGTAAAGACAGAGACTTGAGGCTGGCCCGTATCGTTAACGGTGTTACGTGAAACAAGGGATTTTCGTAATAGCATTTGGGCAGGTTGTAGTTGGGGATCTTGGCGCTCAGGTGATGGATGTGATGAAAACCGATGTTTCCAGTGAACCATTGCAGAATGAGTGGCAGTTTATAGAAGGAACTGCCCTGCAGCCCAGCCTTTACAAATTCCCAGCCTTCGTGGTTATCCCAGTAGGTTGGGTCAAAATTGTGCTGCACATAGAAGAGCCAGATTCCGATCGTTGTACTGATCATCAGGATCGGCAGTTGTATCAATACATAGCTCTTCCACCCGATCAGCCAGCACATCAGAGCGATGCCAATGACAAGCGAAAAATTGGTCCACCAGACGCTGGCGATCTCGCGCTTTCCTTTCGAGGGTGGGATCCGCTGGGTGATGACAAAGACCAGTAAGGGCCCAACTCCCAACAGCGCAAAAGGATTACGCATGATGCGGTAGGCGGTCTTCTTCCACCACGGCGCAGCGAGATATTCCTTCACTGTCATGGTA
>Ga0065705_10002512_pt1 | contig 12601 bp, 9 predicted proteins | sample SwibulcommuniRL2_FD_59092 | JGI IMG/M metagenome (GOLD analysis project Ga0065705, IMG submission 59092) | Bulk soil microbial communities from switchgrass field near Rose Lake, East Lansing, Michigan, USA - RL2 Bulk Soil v2 (version 2) | ecosystem: Environmental > Terrestrial > Soil >... | reverse complement strand
CGCTCGAGGCGAGCGGCTACTACGTCATGCGGACCGGCTGGGAGCCGCAGGCCCATTATCTCGGCTTCGATTGCGGCGAGCTGGCGGCTGGTGTGTCGGCGCAGGACACGCCGTCGGCGGCGCATGGACATGCCGACGCGCTCTCCATCGAGGTGTCCGCATTCGGCGAACCGATGCTGGTGGATCCGGGTTTCTGGACCTACAACGGCGCTGAAGAATGGCACCGGTACTTCCGCGAAACCGAGGGACACAACACCGTCGTCGTCGACGGGCGTTCGCAGGCGGAATTCCGCGGACGTCTCAAGTGGTCCAACGCACCCCGCACAGAAACGCATGAATGGCTCTCGCTCGGCGCGTTCGACTATGCCGAAGGATCGCATTCGGGATACCAGCGGCTGGCGTCGCCCGTCACCCACCTCCGGACGGTCGCCTTCGTCAAGCCACATTACTGGGTCGTCCGCGACGAACTGACCGGGGAAGGCAAACACACGCTCGAGCGCTGCTTTCATTTCGCGACGGCAGAGGTGCTGCGCGATATCGCCGCGAACGCGGTGTACACCAGGCTGATGAACGGCCGTGCCAACCTGGCGGTCGTGCCCGTCGAACGGGATGGGGTGAAGCTGGAGCTCGCGCGCGGCGGCCCCTCGTCAGCCGCCGGATGGCTGGCAGTCGGCTACGAGCGAAAGGTTCAAGCGGCCGCGGCGAAGTATCGCAGCACGTGCCTGCTGCCCTGCGCGTTCCATACGGTTCTCGTGCCGTTTCGCGGAGACGCGCCGGGGGTGCGCGTGGCCAATCGTCCCATCGAGTCCGACGAAGGATCGCCGCTCGACCGCGCGTTCGAAGTCTCGCGTCCGGGCGGCAGCGACATCTGGGCGTTCTCGAGCGGAAGGACCGCGCGATTTCACAACCAATGGTTCACCGACGGGCGCACAACCTGCGTGCAATTGAACGAGGCCGGACAGATCACCGGCTGCGTCCTCGTGTCGGGCTCGCGGATCGAGATCGACGGCGAGCCGATTATCGAGCTGGATCGCCGCGTCCGTGCGGCCACGCTGTCCGTTGTGGGCGGCCACACGATTGTCGAGCTCTCCGAACCGGCCAAAGTCCTGACATCCGCGGGCGAGCGCACGATCCGAAAAGCCGGGTGATCCGTTGAAGCGACATCCGCTTCGCCGCATGGCGCGCGTGGCGGTGGCTGCGGCGGTACTGCTGTCCCCGGTCGAGGTGCTCGCACGCGTCTGGTACGTCGCACCGGGTGGTGCTGGAAACGGAACGGAGCAGGCACCGTTTGGCATCGTACAAACGGCGCTCGCCGCCGCCCACCCGGGCGACACCATTCTGCTTCGGGCAGGCACCTATCGCGAGGCGATCCGGACAATCCGCAGCGGCCTGTCGAACGCGCCAGTCACGCTCAAGGGCGAGAGCGGTCGCGGCCCGGTCGTCATCACGACAGGCGGCACGGTCCTGCAGATCGTCCATTCATTTATTACAGTCGAGAATCTGGTCATTGACGCTGCGTACGCATCTCGAACGGCGGCCAGGATTGGCGCCGGCACCCAGTCGGTCGTGCTGCGCCAGATCGAGATTCGCCGTTCGGGACGCGACTGCGTCGACATCGGCGCCGCACGTGACGTGCTCGTCGAGGACGCCCTCATCCATCATTGTTTGAACGCGTCGGCAGGCCGCAAGGACGCCCACGGCCTTGTCGCAGGTGCGGTACAACGCCTCACCGTGCGCGGAACCGAGATCCACACCTTCTCGGGCGATGCGATCCAGTTGAATCGAACCGGCACGTCGGGCGCCGAAGGATGGAACGACGTGCTCATCGAACGCTGCCGGTTCTGGCTCGCGCCGCTCGCGAGCGCCGAGAACGGGTTTCCGGCGGGCGCCGTCACGGGCGAAAACGCCCTCGACACCAAGGTCGCGGCGACCTCGTCGCGAGCGCGCATCACGATACGCGATACGCAGGCCTGGGGCTTTCGGGGTGGATTGATTCGACTTCAGGCGGCGTTCAATCTCAAGGAGAACATCGACGCGGTTGTCGATCGGGTGACGGTCTGGAATTCGGAGATTGCGTTCCGCCTGCGCGGTTCCGATGCAAATACCAGCGGAGCCTGGGTGAGGATTCAGAACGCTGTGTTGTACGACGTCGGCATCGGCATTCGTTACGAGGACGACATCCAGCGGTTGCGTGTGTGGAACACGACGTTCGGCCGTCAGATCGCGCGCGCATTCGAGGATGTCTCGTCCGCCGGGCACGCGAAGCCCGACGTCCGCAACGTCGTCTTCGTCGGACGGAACCTGCCCCCTGAAGCCGGCGACGGGTCGAATCTCGCGGCCAGTCAGAACGCATTCGTCGACGCGTCGTCCGACGACTATCGTCCGCGCGCGCAATCCGAGCTGGTGGACGCCGGCGTTACGATCGCAGAGGTTGACATGGATCGTGCTGGGGTCAATCGCCCTCAAAGACGAGCACTAGATGTAGGGGCTTACGAGATCAAATAACAAGGGATGGCAGCCAGTGGAGGCCACTGGGTCGGTGCCCCGCATTAGAGCGGTGGGACGCCTACAGCAATACGCTGCGGTACCGACGCCGGCCCCAGCCTCCAAGGCTGGCTGTGTTTCAACAGTGCAAACGTCAGTCCATTGACGCCCGCTAGAAAATCAATTGCGCTCGCACAAAATCTAAAAGGAAGTCATCCCACAGGCAGACAAAATCCGGCAACACAGTCGATTGTCACGGGTGCGACGGACTACCCATTGGACTAAGACTGCTGGGCTACCCCTTTCGCAGAATTGACGACACCATGTGTCGCTCACGAAAATCCATTTCACCGGATAGTCCGCAAACAACGTTGTCGATCGCAGCAAATCGTTTACACAATCGTCGAATTCCCTTGACACTATACGTGTCGACAGCCGTACACTCTCCCTGCTGCACGTTAGCCTGGAGAGATGATGCCGACGAGACAAGTTCTTCCACGATCAGCGTCACGAGTTGGAATCTTGCTCCTCAATTCTCACTTCCAGCCCGTGCACTACAACGCGGAAGCCGTCAGCATTCTCGGGTATCCGAAAAAAACGCGCGCCGCTACGCCGTCACTCGATCCGGTGTTCTCACCGTCGCAGCTGACGAGCCTGACGAAGCCGATGGTGCCAGTCGTGCTCGAGTTCACGTCGGGCCGGCGCCGTTATGTGTGCCGCGCGTTTCATCTCGACGGCCGCACCAACCTGGACGGCAAGGTCCAACCGCGACTGGTGATGCTGCTCGAGCGCGAGTCGCGCGAGCAGGAAGCCGACTTGTCGCGGATCAGCGAGCAGTTCCAGCTGACCAACCGCGAGTCGGAGACCGTCCAGTTGCTCTTGAAAGGCTTGACGAGCAAAGAAATCGCGATGGAGATGTGTATCAGCCCGAACACGGTCAAGGCGTTCCTCAAACTCGCCATGGCCAAGGTCGGAGCTTCGAATCGCACCGCGCTGGTCGCGCGGCTCTTCAATCGCGCATCGCTCGTCGTGCTCACTCAATTCTTGTTCGACGCCGGATTTTTTTAAGCTGCAAGCAGCTCGCCGGCGTTCATGCCACCGGTGAGGTATTCGTGTGACTGTTCGGTTTGCCCGCACGGTCGCGCGAAGCCCTCTTCCCCCCTGGATGTCATGAGACCTTCATACGATGTTGGTGTCATCAGGGCTAGGAGGGATAGATGCGTCAGGAACGACGCCTGCACCGGCGATATGTAGTCGCCTGGGGACTGAAAGGCCGGCTGCTGACCGCGTTGGATGAGGACGGCGGCCTCGCCGACCGGCCTCATTCCGATATTCGCGGTGAGATCGCCGACATCGGCTCCGGCGGACTCTGTCTCGTGACGACCGAACGAACCGAGCCGACGACGGCGATGCGCTGTGAGATCTTCGCGCCTCACGTGCCCGTCGGCATTCCCACGCTCCTGCAGGTGCGATGGGTCCACGAGAACACGGGCGGCCGCATGTACACTCTCGGCCTGCAGTTCGTCGTGTAGCGCGCATGGCCATCTTGACCACGCCGTGACCATCCACGACCTCACCCGGCGCATCGGCGAATTCGGCGAGATCACCTTCACGCTTACGCTCCGCTTCGGCGAGTAGATCTCGCCATCATTTCGAACTCCGGGCCCCATCATCGAGAAGCCGCGCCACATCTACCCGGCCTTCGGGGACGATGCTCCGCGCAGTCGTTTCCTCATGACCATCATCGACGCAGCGGCGCCCGATCTCGACCTCGCATGGTCGCGACCGTTGGCGGAGCGTCTGCTCGATCACGGGTTCCGCCTCGTCGGCAAGGACATCGTCATTGTTCGCCGTGCCTCCGTGGACGCGGCCTATGCATAGACACTCGAGCGACTTTCCCGGGAGGAGCTCTGGGGGATCGAGAAGAAGCACGAAGTCTTCGTCGAGGAACTCTACGGAGCAGGTTCAACGCGAATGGACGGGGGAGAGGGCCTATCTGGGCGTGTTCGGAGACTGCGCCGCATACGAGATCGCTGGCGGGATCGACTTCGAACAGGCCGCCAGTTTCTGCGTACGCTTGCTGTGAGGTCTACCGGATGTCCGCGGCCTTGACCGACCACAGGCCGCGGATCCTGCCGACCAGATCGCTCTTGGTCACCTCGTTAAAGCGCCAGCTCCATTCGCTCACCTCCGCGTCGTCGTGGCTTGCGAGCAGCCGTTCCAGCCCTGCTCTCAGCCTCGAGGAGCTGACGGTGAAAGGCCCAACTCGACCCCGCTTTGCGCGCTTCTTGCCTTCCTTGGCCGTGAGGAACACCACATCGTCCGGGAGCGAAGGCACTTCCCCACGCCGGGCTCCGTCAAAGGTGTGACCGGAGAAGTCCAGTCTCGCTGCTGCTGTCAGGTCGTGCTGTTCCGCCAGGTAGTTCGCGAACTGCTCTCCGCCGAGCCGATAGCGTGAGAAGAAATCGAGACGTCGTTCGTCCGGACCCTCAAGGGACGAAAAGAGATCGAACAACGGCGTCGGCATCGCCACGACCTGCGCGACGACCTCGATGCGGACATCGGGATACCTGTCACGGAAGCGCTGCAGGCCGGCATGGTGATCCGTCGCGTTCAGTACCACCTCGTAGGTCTGGTCCAGCACCTTCTCGGCAGCCTCCACTGCATCGCGCCGAGCGTCGTGCGGGATCGCGATGAGACCTTTGATGGCGAAGTCGGACACCCCCGCCGCCCGCTCCTGGCCGCAAAGCCAGGCGAAGCGAAAGAGCGTGATCACCCGCCGGGACAACACCGGCGGCAGGGCTAGTGCATCGGCGGTCCCGCGGACGGCGTCCAATGTCACGGGCATTGCCGGATGCAGACATCCTGCGTCCTGCTGGATTCGAACGAATTCGTTGAAGGCACGATCGGAAGACGCAAGAGTCTCGTCGATATCGAATCGTCGAAGCAGGACGCGCAGACGCCGTCGAACAGCCGAGGCTGACTTGCCGAGGTCCGATTCGCGCAAGAGCGCCCTGGTGTCCTCATCGCAGTCCGACGACAGAAGGGCCAATTCATCGACCAGGCGTTCGATTGCGTTGTAGCTTGTGCCCGCCAGCAGCTTGTCGTCCATGCCTCTGAGCCGAAACAACAGCTTCGCCGGTCCGAGCCTGCTTCCAGTAAGCAGCAGTCTTGCTTCAGTGGAGCGTCTGAGCTTCGAAAAAGCCCTGTCGATGGCCGTCCGATCGAACGAGCGCTCGAGATCGCGAGCAACGGCGTCGAGGTTCAGGCATTCGACCAGCCGCTGCCATCCGGACCGCGCTGTTTGAAGGCGATTTCTGACCGGGCTTCCCGACACGAACGCGAGCAGATACGCCGGCCCCGTCGTGCTCCTCGCCAGACCTGCCAGCACATCGCCATTCAAGCTGTCGATGAGGCACTCGAAGGCATCGCCCGAGCGCGCGCCAGGCGCTGCGCAGGTGTCGGTCTCGACGCGAGTGAGTCTGGGACCTCCTCGAATCGGCATTCTCATGTACTCGCCGAGCTCGACGGATGCCGCGGTGCGACCGTCGCACTCATCGAGCGCCAACTCCAGGGAGGACTCGCCGGACCGATCGAGATCGGATGCCGCAGTCGGTGCCGGTGCGGGCTTGCGTGCGGCGGCAGAGTCGGGAAAGTCGTTGATCGTCGTCTCGTCGGTGACCACTACCGTCAGGCCCACGGCCTGCAATGTTCGAGATAGAGGATCTACACTCTCGATGTTTCCCTGAACCTCGGCGAGGAGAATGCTCTCGGCCGGTTGAAGCTTGATGCTGGCAACTTCGAGCCCGCGCGACGCTGTGCAGGTGCCTTTGAGCTTCGCGATGTCGCCGACTCTGATACTCGTGAGGGGAACGGGGTTCCGCTCCCGATCCTTGATGTCCACATTCGGGAGAACGGAGAGCTCGATCCCAAAGATCCGCAGCGTCTGTTTGTGATGATCGAGGCCTTCGATCGCTCCCTCGAGGACCGTCGTCTCCTCAGGCGCCTTCATTGAAATCGAGCAGGCAACCAGCGTTGCTCCCTGCGCGAGGGTTCCATGGATCTTGACGCGCTGCCCAGCCTGAAGGACGCTGAGTTGCAGACCCTGTATCACTGTGGCCATGGGGCAACCTTTCTCTCCTCGAAGTCACGCGATCATGTGTTGGTTGTGCTCGGACCGTCGCCGGGCACCCCTCGTTGAGGGCTGCCACGTCAGACGTGGAGCGGGGCAGGACGACCGCGCTCATCCGTTCCATGTACGCCACCCCTTCCTCAATCTGCCGGCGAATCGTGTCCTGCCAGCCTGGCTCGTCCTGGTACCGAAAAGATGCGCTGTGAGATCTTCGCGCCTCACGTACCCGTCGGCATTCCCACGCTCCGCCAGGTGCGATGGGTCCACGAGAACACGGGCGGCCGCATGTACACCCTCGGCCTGCAGTTCGTCGTCTGAGAACAGTCGCAGCGGAACTGAAGTTCCGCCCTACCACGGCCGCCGCGCTGACAGGCCTGCCGTGCGCTTCTCTACTTGAATCGCTTGTCCTTAAGTTGCGTCTGATGGTCGGTGGCGACCATGACGCCCAGTACCGTGAACGTGGCGTCGCCCCGCGACACCGATTGGACTTTCCCCTGAATCTCTTCGTGCACGAGATCCGAATCGTGCCGCACCTGGATCTTGATGGCCAGGAATCCGGATTCCGACGAGTACTCGCCAAGCAACTCGATGGCTTGCCCCTCACGCAGTTGATCGACGTCCAGTTGCCGCTGCTCCGGGCTCCAGATTTCCACCGAATCGGTCAGGGTGATGGTGGTATTCAACAGCGCGATCTGCGACTCGGCCGTCTCGACCATTTGAATGACGCCGTCGATGACAGCGAGCTCCTCCGCTTTCTTCAAGGCGACCTTTTCGGCGACGAATCGACCGTCCGGCCTGATCGCCCCTTTGACTTTCACCTGGGTGCCTGGCGTCAGTTGTGCGAGATCCTCGACGGGTCGCGAATGCTTTGCAGCACGCGTCGGCCCGACGGCATCTGCGGCCGCCGTCCCGGGTGAGCAGAGGAACCTGATGAGCAGCGTGCGGCCGCCATCGGCGTAGCTGATGAGGGAACTGGCCTCGTGGAAATGAACGAACCCCGAGCCGCCGTGCCGCGAGTATCCGTCGTTCTGAAGAAACTTCGACAGGACGTTCGAGACTTCAAAACCTTTGCCTTCGTCCGCAATCGCGACCACGGCACCGACGTCGGTCATCACCGCGCGAACCGTGAGCGCCCGCTCGGGGGCGCACTCGTTACCCCATTTGTAAGCGTTGCCGAGCCCCTTCTTGACCAGATAACCCAGCTCACCGTATACGCGCTCGGACGGTAACGACGTGTAGCGTGTCGTGAAAGTCTCCATGAGGGTGGGCAGCATTTCGTCCGGTGTCCGGCCGTTCAGGACGAACCGGGTTTCCTCAGGCACATTCGCTCGAATCTCGGCCAGCATGTGCTCTTCGGTGCGCGTGAGATCGATCATGCGATTCCCCCTGCACTCACACTGTTGCCGGACAGTCGTCGTAGAGAGCGGCGATGTCGGCGGTGGACTGCGGCTGTACGCCCATCCGGTCCATGCACATCGCCCCCTCGTCGATCTGATGAAGAATCGTCTCCTGCCAGCCTGGCTCGTCCTGGTACCGAAAGCGTTTACACGCGCGTTTCAAATGGATGAGCGCCGCGTGCATGGGTACCCGGGCCGCGATCTCATAGTGACCGCCGTGGAAATACGCCGCGATGAACGCATCGCGCAGGGATTGAATGTACGACGGCTCCTGCAACTTCAGATCGAGATGCTTGAGCATGACGAACGTCATCGCCACGTCATACGCCGGATCGCCGAAGTGAAGCGGATCGAGATCGAGAATCCACGCCTCGCCGTCGGACACGTGCACCTGCCCCAGGTGAAAGTCGCCATGGACGGCTGTCATCGGCGCCTCCAGGCTGGCTTCCAGCTGACGGGCCCGTTCGACGATCGATCGAACCTGGGCTGCGGCTGCAGGGAACGTCTCGGCCAGCGCCTCGTGCCGGCCGTCGCACCGTATCGCAAGATGATCGTCAACCCTGAATGGCACGCTCGGCACGGTGGCCGATCGATGAAGCTTGGCCAGCGCAACCGCGTACAGGCGCATGTCGTCAACGGTGGCGAGCTTCCGTTTGACCAGCGCCTTGAGCGGCCGTCCAGGCACCTCTTCCATGAGAAGGAGGCGGAGATGGCTGATGTAACCGTATGGTTGGGGAATGTGGACGCTGACCGGCGGCTTGAACGAAAAGCCGCCATCCCACAGCCGGCGCATACCGTTGAAGGAGCGTTGCCCGGCGAACGGGTTCTCGTACACCTTGCCAATCACCGACCAGGTGGGATGCGAGTCGAAGTGCACGTGATATCGCAGCAGCCGCCGTTCGAGGTGCTCGACGGCGACCGACCGGGCGATCGGCCGCGATTTGAGCCCCTCTCGGACGAATCCGCGCATGGTCCCGAGCATGTAGTCGGGATCCAGCGCGGTGTTATCGAGCTCGGGAACAGGTCGGCCCATAAGGTCCTCTTCTGATCACCCCGAAACTAGCGTGCGTCTGGTCGATCGATCTTGGTGTCTGCGTCGGTCACGATCATGATGCCCGCCACCTGCAGCACGCCGACAACCGGCTCGATCTGTTCGATAGGCCCCTGGATTTCCTCGATCACGATCGGCGACGGGGGCACGACGCTGATGTCCGTCGTGACGAACCCGTCCTTCCCGCATGTCCCTCTGACGCGAACCTGCATGCCGGGCTCGAGCGACTCGAGGCGAGCAGTATCTGAGTCGATACCCGCGGACTCCGCCACCGATGTCGTGACCGCGAGCAAACCAACGGTGCGGTGCTTCAGGTCCACAGACTCCACCGGCCCCTCCAGGTGGTCGTCCGCCGTCAGATGCTTGACCATCTTGATCTTCGCGGCGCGGAAGCTAAGGCCCTTCAAGCGCCCTTTGACGTTCACCCGCTGTCCGACGTTATAGCTCGACAGCCTGCTCCGTTTCGCCGACGGCATGAACAACGCACCGACGATGGCCAGGAGAAGCGCGCCTTTCCAGTTGAAATGGTGAATGGCGGCCAGCGCGCGCGTCGCCCCGCATGCGGTCATCGGTGCCGTATAGAGCAGCACCGCGGCGGTGGCAAACCACTGGCGGGCACGCGCGATGAACCGTTGATGTCCGGACGCGCCTGTCCCGGTTTCCACGTCCGCTTCACGCTCGACGGCCCGGCGCTCCAGCACCCGGCGGTCCACGAGCGAGCGGTATTGCGCCTCCGGCACCTCGTACACGCTTCGTACGCCGCCTTTCGACAGACCGCGTTCCTCGTCGCCGTACCCCAGCTGTGTCATCTGGACGCTGAGCTCGGGAATGTGTTGCAGCCCGAAGGTCAACGAGGCACGCCGGTGTTTTGTGACACGAATCACGCAGTGCGGCCTGTTGACGAGCTCCAGATCGAAATCCCTGCCTGAGATGAGCTTCAGATACGCCTCGAGCGGAATGAGCTCGTTTTCGTGCTTCAGCACCCAGCGCGATCCGTACGGCGTCAGCGCCGGCCCGTCCGACACTGGGCCGAACGGATAATCCCAACCTTTGCTCCCAACGCGGATCAGCGCCTCACCGCCAGGCCTGAGCACGCGGGCCACGTCTTCGAGCATCCGGGCTTTGTCGGGAACGAATCTCAACACCGACGAGGCGTAGACCACGTCGAAGGACTCGTCCTCGAAGTGCATGTGGGTGGCGTCCTCGAAGAACAACTCCGGCAGACGAAGCCCGGCCAGCTCGGCATCCGAGGCGAGCGCGATCTGCCTGGCCGCGACGAGATAGTCGTCGCGCGACGTCAGGGGCTCGCCGGGATCTTTGTTGATACCCGTGAAGTGGACGTCATCGTGACGGAACATCCACGCCAGCTCCATCAGCGCCATGCCCACGCCGGTACCGATATCGAGCACGGCGATCGATTGTTTCTGCGCCAGACGCTCGCGAATTGTCTCCTGCAGGATCTCGGAGCCCTTCAGCAGTTTCCGGTTGATCGACGCGAGATTGCGATCGTACGCCACGACTCGATCTCTCCTATTCGCTGATCAGTTTTGTTTCCGTGTCCACCTGTACGGTGAAACCCGCGACCTCGAGCGAGGCCGCGTCGACATCAATCGCCTTGATCGGCCCTTGAATCTCTTCGAAGGTCGCGGCCTGCGGTCCCTTGAACACGAGGCGCGTCGGCGTAAACCGGCCGTCTCGAAACCGGCCGCCGACCTTCGCGACACCGCCCGGCATCAAGTCTCCTCGACTGGCGAGTTGCCAGGTTGACGAGGCGCGCTGGCTCGCATCGACCGAGACGGTGCATCCCAGCAAGCCGAACGTTCCGGTTGGCACGTCAACCCACTCGATGTGGCCCTCCAGCTCTTCCCAACCGACCCCATCGTCGTTGGGGCGGATCTTGGTGGCGCGAAAGCTGCGGCCGTCGGTGCGGTTGCCCTTGATCTTCACCCGCTGGCCGACGCGATATTCGGCGAGGGAACCCGTGCGTCTCTCGGGTTCGGCCTTCCGGGTTGAGACGCTCGCGGGCAGCCATGGGTGTCCCCCTGATGGGACGTCCCGCAATGCCGCCTCGAGCACGTGCTGGATCATGGTGTTATAGCCGGCATCGCTGACGCGATAGACGCTCCTGAAGCCGCTGCGCGACCTCCAGGCGGCCTCGTGCGTGTACGGCAGATGCGCGATGGGAAGGCTCCGCTCGCAGTCGAATTCCAGGCCGAGCGCGAGTTTGCCTTCCCGTCGCTTCGCAATGCGAAGCACACAGCCAGGCGCACCAGAAAAATCGAACTCGAAGCCCGACCTCGCGAAGCGCCTCAGGTACATCGGCAGCGGTACGAGATCGTCTCCGTGGGTCAGCACCCACCCGGATGGATTCGGTGTCAGAAACAGGTCGTCCCGCACCGGCCCCTCCGGATATTCCCAGGGCGATTTGCTGAGCTGAATCAGCGCGACCCCACCAGGCCTCAGGACGCGGCAGACTTCTTCGATGAACTCCGCCTTGCGGACGATCCGTCCTGCGGCCTTGCAGGAATAGATCAGATCGATGCAGTTGCCCTCCAGGCGCCGCAGGTTCACGCCGTCGACGTACTCGCGCTCGGGCCGGTAGCCGATGACGCAGAACTTCACCGGCACGTGACGGAACGCCAGCGCCAGCTCCGTGAGCGCGCTGCCGCCCGCGCGGCCGATCTCGAGCACCGTCAGGGGCCGGCGATGCTCGAGCAGTTCTTCAATGGTGAGCTCCAGCGACGACGAGCCCCTGAAGAGCTTTTTGTTGGTTGATGCCAGTCCTCCGCTCTTAGCCATCAGTCGAGCACGTCCCAGATCGCATCGATTGACGCCCGAGGGTGCAGCTCCTCACATGCCGTGAGCGCCCGCTCGGCCAGCCGAAGGACGCGGTCGATCTTCTCGGCGCGGTCGTCGTGCAGGTGCATCACGTACTTCCGGGCCTGCTTGTGAACCAGCAGCGCGGCAAAGAACCAGAGCACGCCAGCGGGCTTCAGCTTCCAGGGCGCGCGTTCCGAGTACCCTTCGATGAATTGCCGTGTCGCGGTCCGGCGTGCCTCGACGTCGAAGTGTCCCTGCATCTCCAGGTAGAAGAGCGCCGACATGAAATGCCCGATGTCGTAGGCCGGGTGCCCCATGCGAATCCCGTCCATGTCGATGAGCGCCAGGCGGCCGTTCGTCACCCAGACGTGCTTGGGCCTGTAGGCGCCGTGCAGAAGCACCGTGGGAACATCGTCGGTCCACTCCGCCGTCAGGCATCGCGAGAGGCAGGTCGACAGCCGCGGGATCGCATCCGGGAAAAACTTCTCGATGCGCTTGGCGGAATGCCGCACTTCCTCGAGCTCTTTCCGCACCGACACAGTTTCTGACACACGCCGCGGCACCTGGTGCAGGCCTGCGAGCAGCGCGCCCGCGGATCGCATGGCTTCCGCCAGATCGAGGTCAGGCAGCGAGTGCTTCATGTCGATGCCCGGCAGCTCTTCCATCACCACAAGACCGGTGTCTTCATCGAACGCGATTGGTCGAGGCAGCTTGACG
>Ga0065705_10104622_pt1 | contig 12607 bp, 10 predicted proteins | sample SwibulcommuniRL2_FD_59092 | JGI IMG/M metagenome (GOLD analysis project Ga0065705, IMG submission 59092) | Bulk soil microbial communities from switchgrass field near Rose Lake, East Lansing, Michigan, USA - RL2 Bulk Soil v2 (version 2) | ecosystem: Environmental > Terrestrial > Soil >... | reverse complement strand
CGGCCGTCGACTACAACAGCTCCGCGCCCGGTGAATCGATGGGCGTGATGCTGCAGCCGGTCAGTCCGGTCGACCGCATCCACGCGCTCTTTCTGACCGGGGGCGGCGTCCTCGCGCTGCCCTCCTCCGGTGGTGTGTTGCGTTTTCTCGAAGAGCACAAACTGGGGTTCGACTGGGGCACACCCGGCCTCCGGATTCCGATCGTTGTGAGCGCGGTCATCGATGATCTCGCCGTCGGCGATCCGCGCATCCGCCCTGATGTCGAGGCTGCCTACAAAGCGTGTACGGCCGCATCATCCAGTGCGGTCGCAGAGGGCAATGTTGGCGCAGGGGCGGGAGCAACGGTGGGCAAGATGCATCGCGGCCGCGGGTTGACGGGCATGAAGGGTGGTCTTGGCACCGCAAGCATCAAGCTTGGTGACGTCGTCATCGCGGCGCTTGCGGTCGTGAATGCCGCCGGTGATGTACTCGATTGGCGATCGGGCCAAATCGTTGCCGGAGCGCGGCGCACCGATGGACGCTTCGCCGACAGCGTCGAGTTCATGCGCGGCATTGTCTCAGGCACGAGCGGCGATGCTCCCGTTGATGATCCCGCCCTTCGAAGCACCACGCTCGCGGTTGTCGCAACCAACGTCACGCTCGACAAAACTCCGCTGACCAAAGTCGCGATGATGGCCAATTGCGGCGCGGCAAGGGCAGTTCGCCCCTATCACACGACAGGCGACGGAGATTCACTCTTCGCTGTGTCGACAGGACGGCTGGCACGTCCCAATCTTCAGTTGACGGTCCTTGGCGCACTCGCCGCCGATGTCGTCGCCGAAGCGATCGTCAGAGGTGTTCGCGCGGCGCGCGGCGTGCCCGGATGGCCGGCGGTCAACGAGATCTAGGTGCTCACTTTTCTCTGCATTGCAACCTACCGAAAGGGAGACGAGTTTCTCAAGGAGTGCCGCCGTCTGGGCTGCCGCGTCCTGTTGCTCACTGAGGAAAAACTGAAAGACTCGGACTGGCCGCGGGAAGCCATCGACAGCTTCTATTACGTGCGGCGCGGCATGTCGGAAGAGGACGTTCGCAAGGGAGCGGCCTTTGTCGCCCGCACTGAGCGGATCGATCGAATCGTCGCGCTGGACGACTTCGATGTCGAGATGGCGGCCATGCTGCGCGAGTATCTGCACATCCCTGGCATGGGGGAAACCACCGCGCGAGCGTTCCGCGACAAGCTGGCAATGCGATCACGCGCGCGCGCCGCGGGGATCCAGTGTCCTCAGTTCGTTCACGTTGCGAACGACGGAGCGGTCAGCGAATGGACCGCCTCGGTGCCGCCGCCGTGGGTGCTCAAACCGCGTGGACAGGCGGCCGCCATCGGCATCAAGAGGACGGCATCGACGTCAGAGTTGTGGGCGATGTTGAACGGACTGGGCGATGCGCGTGCGGATTACGTCCTCGAGCAGTTCGTGCCAGGCGACGTGTTCCACGTCGACTCGCTCATGTTTGGCCGCGAAGTGGTCTTTGCGTCGGCAAGCGTCTATGGATCACCGCCATTGACTGTCGCTCATGAGGGGGGCATCTTCGTCACGCGAACGCTTCAACCCGAAGGTCCTCTCGCGCAACAGTTGACTGCGACAAATGCGCGTGTCCTGAACGCATTCGGACTTGTCCGCGGAGTATCACACACGGAATTCATTCGTGCACAGGACGGCGGGCTGTACTTCCTTGAAACGTCGGCGCGTGTCGGCGGCGCGTTTATCGTTGACGTGGTCGAAGCCAGCACCGGGATAAATCTCTGGCGTGAGTGGGCACGGATCGAGGTGGCGGGCGAGCGCGGCGAGTACACCCTGCCGCAATTGCCCGGCCGGCCGGCCGGAATCGTGCTCTCCCTTGCACGCCAGGAATATCCCGACATGCAGGCGTACTCCGACCCCGAAATCGTCCGGCACATCCATAAGCGCCATCACGCCGGAGTAATCGTCGCGGCAAATGACGAGCGTCGAGTGCAGGAACTGCTCGATTCCTACGTCACCCGGTTCTATCGCGACTTTCACACATCCGCGCCGGTTCCCGAACGGGCCGTGGAATAGTCGTCACTCCCGATCGTGGGACCGCTCCGACTGCCGGGGCACTATGACGGGGCGATGATTTCTCCGATCGCCGCTGGGCCGCTGGGACTGACGTCGCTCGGCGCCGACTCGTCGCTCCTGCTGAAGCGTCTGGTTCAGTCGCTCCGCCAGTTGTCCGAACGCGTGAGACGACTCACGCAGGTGCTGATTCTCTTCCTCCAGTTCCTTGACTTTGTCCTCACATTCTTGCAGCGCGTGGTCCAAGGGGTCATGTGTCTCCATGGGCTCCTTTCCCGCCGCCGCCCGCCGTGCAAAACGCGGTCCCGGCTGAGCAGGGGGGTTGGCCCGCTCGCGCGGGATTTTTTGGCGCACCGGATGCCCGGAATGGGTAGACCTCTTCCGGAGTACCGACGGACTGATGGGCTTAGTTCAGTTGCGGCTGGCGACTGGGAACTGGAGGTCGAAACTTAGAATCTGAACAAATAGCTGGCCTTCACGAAGAACTGTCGTCCCGTCGACGTCGTGGGCGAGTTGATCGGGACAATCCCGGCGCTACCGAGTTCGACGCTGTCGTATCCGTCGGTGTAGCCGACATAAAACGCGGTGCCAGGGTGAATCAGGTAGGTGAACAGCACATCGCCGGCGAAGTGCTTCGTTCGTTCGAGCGAGACCAGCGACGGATCGGAGAGGACGGCGTTGTAGTCGAGAATTACGCGGAGAGAGAACTCGCGCGTGAACTGATAGTTCATCTTGGACCGTACGATGTGGTTGTCGAAAATCGTGCGCGCCGGCTCAGTTCGCGTCCCCAGATGACTGTAGATATACGTCTCGTCGAGACGGAGCCCGCTTATTGGACGGAAGGTCAACCCGATCTGACCATCCCAAAAGTCGGCGAGGGTTGGCAGCGTCCCGGCCGGCGGGTAGTAATTCGGCCGTGTTCCCGTCGCGGTGAAGAACGAGACGTCCATCCACCGGAAGTAACTCGTATTCGCGGTCACGAGATTCTCGTGCTCACGAAATTCGACCCCGGTAAAGCGTTCCATTGATTGCTGCCGTCTGAAGAACATCCCACTCTGGGCCTTGAAGTTCAGTTCGAACGGAAAGCGCACCGTCCAGTCCTGCAATTGACCGGCATGGTCCCACGTGCCCTGGACGAACGAATTCGGACCGAATGAGATCAGCCGGCTCGATTTCGGATACCAGCGATAGGCAGCAAGGCTCGTCGCCTGTCGAATGTCGGTTCGCGGGACGAACCCAAGGGTGGTGCGGAACTCTTGACCGATGTCGGTGTAGTCGGCAAAGTAGGAGAAGGCGCGCGAATTGCGGTTCACATTTGCTGAATACGCCGCATCCTGAAGGTGTGTCCCGTCGATATTCTTCGTCTCGGCGAAGGCCGCCTGTCCCTGGGCAAACCATTGCGAGTTCAGTCGCAACCGGGTGTCCCCGGATACGATGCGGTTGAACGAGGATCCGAAACTGCGCGTCGTGATCAGACCGCCGAGATTTGAGTCGCCAAATTCCCGGCGCGCGCGCACGACGCCATTGAACGTGCGATCGTCATGAAGCCGATCGTCACGTTCCACGCGCTGCCCCGGTGCCCGATCGTCAATCGCCAGCGCACCGATGGCCCAGCCTCCGACCTTCCCGGTCACACGCCCGCCGAGTTGCGGGTCGACAATACGGCGTGAAAAGAACAGATTGACAGGCGTCTCGAAGTAGCCGGCGTTCTCGAGGAAGAATGGTCGTTTCTCCGGGAAGAACACTTCGAAGCGCTGGTTGACGGTCACCTGCGGTTCGTCCGACTCGACCTGACTGAAATCGGGATTGAGCGTGAAATCAATCGCCATCGAATCCCGCGCCACGATCTTGGCATCGATCCCGGCGCGGCCGTCGGTCTCCGAGTCGTACGCGGCATTTTCCCGGTCGAGAAAGCGTGCGCCGGTAAAAGTACCGTAGGGAATCAGCTGAATATTGCGCCCAGGGGACACGTCCTGTAGACCGCGCAAATCGGCAAATTGCCCGGTGAAACTCGTTTTGCTCCGGCTGATGCCCGGCCAGAATGCGTTTTCGCTGTTGACCGGTATGCCGCGCATGAACGCAATGCCCCACGTCTGCGGACCGCTCGCCGGCGGAAAGCGCAGACTCTTGAACGGGATCGCGATCGACACGACGTATCCGAAGTCAGTAAGCACACCGTGGGATTGCCAAATCGTGTCGAAGCTGAAGTCGTCGTTCTGTCCCTCGGTAACGATGCCGTCGAGTTGGATGCCGAGCGGCGACACGAGAAACAAGTACGCACGCTGACGATCGTTGAAGGTATCGAGAAAGACGCCGACGAAGTCGTCGTTGAAGATTTGCTCGCGACGGTTCATGCGGGCGCGGATCTTCGACGGATCCTTTGAGCGGCAGACAATCACCACATAGAGGTTGCCCGCGTCGTAGGAAACGTAGGCCTCGGTCTTTTCGGTCGACGGGACCAAATCGCCCGGTTCACGCTGCAGGAAGGCGTCGGCGACGACACCATCGCGGCGCTCACCCGTGACGAAGTCTTCGAGTCGAGGCGGCGTTGCCGCGCGCGTGATCGTGACCGAGGGGCGTGAGGTCGGAGGCTGCTGCGCAGCGACCGCAATCGTTGCGGTCAGAAGGGTGCTCAACAGCATCCGAACCGTTCTACCGAACCGCCGAGGCTTTGTCCAGCGCTATGGGACCAGCCTCCTTCCGCCTAAGGCGGAAGCCACAGGATCTTGACTACCTACCGGATCACGAGGCGATCCTCAACCGATTTGACGCCGCTCGTCTCTCGCGCCAGTTGAAGGGCCCGCGTTTTTTCTGCCTGGGAGCGGACGGTTCCCGACAATGTGACGACGCCGGCATTGGTATCGACGTCGATGTTGAGCGACTTGACGCTGTCGTCGAGCGCCATCTTCGACTTGATCTTTGCCGTCAGTGCGCCGTCTCCGAGCGCGTGTTCGGCGCGGTTGGCACTCTCGGCAACTTTCTCACCAATCGCCGCACCGGTTTGGCGCGCCTTCGTGGTGTCGATCGCCGGTCCGGAGCCTGTGGTCGCCACTGGCCGTTCCGATGTCGAGCCGTTCCTATAATCGCCAAAGCGATACCCCATGAAGAACGCGGCTGCGGCCGCAATTACGATCAGAATCAAGACAAGACGCAGCAGAGCTCGAAACATGGTGGCCTCCTGAGCTCAGCTCAAGCACGCGGCGTGCCGATCTGAGTTCCAGTTTCCAGTCTCCAGCTGGGTTATTAACTCGAGTATCCCTTTCCTTTTCCTTGTTCCCTTTGTTAATCACATCTTGACAATCAAGATAAGTGGTCGATAAACTCCTGCTCAAATCGGAGGAGACGTGGACCCGCACAATACCGATGTCATCCAGGGCACGCTCGACATGCTGATTTTGAAGACACTCAGCCTCGAGCCTATGCACGGATTCGGCATCGCGCGACGCATTGAACAGGTCTCACGCGGCGTGTTCAAGGTGAACCCGGGATCGCTGCTGACGGCGTTTCAGCGCCTCGAGCGCGCCGGGCTGCTCGACTCGGAATGGCGGCAGACCGAGAACGCCAGACGCGCGAAGTTCTACACGCTCACGCGGGCTGGTCGAAAACAGCTCGATGTTGAAACGGCTGACTGGTCCCGCCGGGTCTCGGCTGTCGCACGATTGCTGAAAGCAGAGGGCTAAGTCGATGTCGCTGTGGCGTCAACTGGCTCATGGCTTCGGAGCGCTGACCAGGCGGACCGCATCCAAACAGCAGATTGACGACGAAGTACGTCATTTCTACGAGGAGACCGTGGCTGCACATGTCGCGCGCGGTCTGTCTCACGAAGATGCGACACGCGCCGCGCGCATCGAGATGGGCAACCCGACGGTCGTCGCTGAAGAGGTTCGTGACTATGGTTGGGAGAACCTCGTGGCCACGTCTCTCTCGGATCTGCGCTATGGCGTGCGTGTGTTGCGGCGAAGCCCGGCTTTCGCGATGGTCGTCATCATTGTTGTCTCGCTCGGCAGCGGAGCGGTGACGACCGTGTTCAGCGCCATGAACGCGCTTGTCCTACGTCCGGTGGCCGGTGTTGGGAGCGCGGACCGGCTGCTGACGCTGAGCCCCATCCGATCGGACGGGTTGATTCTTCAGCAGGGGTCATTTGCCGACTTTAGCTATCTGCGCGGCCGTTCAGAAACGCTGAGCGAGATCGCCGCGTGGGGCAAGGTCTCGCTGACCATTGCCGGTCCCAGCGAAGGAACCATCGTCTGGGGCAACCTGGTCAGCGCCAATTATTTCGATGCGCTGCACGTGCGTCCATACCTCGGCCGGTTCTTTTCGAGCGATGAAGATCGGACACCGCTCGCCCATCCCGTGATTGTCGTATCGCACGCGTTCTGGTCCGCCCGTTTTGGCGGGAATCCGGACGTCGTTGGGCGTTCGATTCTCGTGAACGGTCATCCGTTCACCCTGATAGGGATTGCGCCGAGAACCTTTCGCGGCATCTATACCGGAGTCCGTGCCGACGCCTGGGTGCCGCTCATGATGCAGCCGTTGCTGCGGCCACGCGCCGATCTGGCGACCTCCTCATGGCTGTGGATCTTTGGCCGGCTGAAAGACCGCGTGGCGATCGAGTCCGCGCAGGCAGAATTCCCTGCTCTCATGACGACACATGCACGCGAGAGTGGCGAGGCGAGAGGACCTGCAGGATTTCGCAGCATGAGGGTGTTCCCTTTCACGGGACTGCCCGGCGGCGAGGGCGTCATCGTGCTCAGATTCCTGGGCGTCCTGCTCGCCGCGGCGGCGGTCGTTCTGCTGATCGCAGGCGTGAACGTCGCAACAATGCTCACGGCGCGTTCTATCGGTCGCGCACGCGAGCTGGCGATGCGTGCGGCACTCGGCGCGGGCAGAATGCGCCTGGCGCGACAGGTGCTGACCGAAATCCTGCTCTTGTTTCTATGCGGCGCTCTAGGCGGATGGGTTCTTTCCTTCCTCGCGACGAACGCTTTGGAGCGGGTGCAGCTCCCGGTCAATTTTCCCATTCTGATGGAGCTATCACCCGATGTGCGTGTGTTGATATTTGCCATCGTCACCGCGCTTGCGGCCGGCGTGATCTTCGGCCTCGCGCCAGCGTTGCGCGCGGCTCGCCTCGACATCACCGCGCAGTTGCGCGACGGTGCCGGAGATGGTCGATGGCGCCCCTCACTGCTGTTTCGGGTGCTGATTGTCGGCCAGCTTTCGCTGTCGTTGGTGCTCCTCGTCTCAGCGGGGCTCATCACGCAGTCGCTGGTCCGCGGACAGCAGATCGATCCTGGATTTCAGATGGCTCGTGTCGTGACGACGTCGTTCGAGGCGGAGTCATGGGGCTACGACCAACCTCGGGCGCGGGCCTTCTATAGGGCGTTGCGGTCACGCATCCAGTCGATGCCAGACGTGCTCGATGTGTCTTACGTGTCCAGACTGCCGCTTACCGGTGGGAGTACGACGGAAGACATCGACATCGGCGGCGCGACGATCGGCGTACAAATCGCCGCCGTCGACGCGGATTACTTTTCGACGTTGCGCATGCCCATGCTCCAGGGACGTACCTTTCTTGGGATCGATGATGAGCGGAGTGCGCGCGTCGCGATTGTGAATGATTCGCTGGCCCGGCATCTGTCGAGCGACCGACTCGTGATCGGCCAAACTTTCAGATTCCTTGGCAAACCAACGACCATCGTCGGCATCGTCGGTGACGCGAAATACTCGACGCTCGGCGAGAGCACCCCCCTGTTTGCGTATTTCCCGATCGCACAGTTGTGGCAGCCCACGCAGTCGCTTCTCGTGCGGACCGAAGGGGACGCGGAATCGATCGGACCGGCGATTCAACAGCTGGTGCTTGCCCTCGATCCAGCGGTGCCGCGGCCAAAGGTTTCTTCAATGAAAGACGCAACTTCGATCGTGCTTCTCCCACACCGTGTGGCAGCGCTCGTGACGGCAGTTCTTGGAGCGGTCGGATTGCTGCTCGCCGTTGTGGGACTTTACGGCATCATGGCGTATTCCGTGCAGCGGCGTTCCCGCGAGATGGGGATCCGGCTGGCGCTCGGCGCTCAACGAGCGACGCTCGTCGGCATCGTGGTCCGTGAAGGATTGACGCTTGCGGTTCTCGCCATCGCGATCGGCCTGCTTCTGGCCGCGGGAGCGGCTCAGGCGATCAAGGGCTTTTTGTTTAACGTCGACCCATTCGACCTCGCGACATTCGCAGGAATGGCGCTGGTGTTCCTCTTGATAGCGTCGCTCGCGAGTTATCTCCCCGCGCGGCGCGCGGCCGTATCTGATCCAGTCTCCGCACTCAAGGCCGAGTAAGGTTTCGTTCATCCTCCCGCCGTCGCGCCCACGACGAGGAACGGTTCCTTGCCTTTGATTACCGCCTCGGGGAGCGGCGTGTTCGGGGCCTCGTGCGACAGGTCCTGTTCGCACGCAAAGAAGCGCACGAATGGACGGCGCTTCTCGGTGTCATAGTCCCGAATCGTCCCGCGCAGTACCGGGTACGATGCTTCGATCGCGTCGAGCACCGCGCCCAGTGTTGGCGGCCCAGCCAGCTGCACCTGCACTTCGTCATTTCCCACCCGTGCAAGTGTCCGCAAGTGGGCTGGAAGGACGACTCGAATGGAATGCTCGTTGCTCAACATTACGACAACGTCTGAACCTCAACCGAAACTACGGGAGGCAGATTCTGAACAATAGCGTTCCAACTGTCCCCGCCGTCTGCCGATGCATAGACCTGACCACCTGACGTACCGAAATAGACGCCGCACTTGTCGAGCGAGTCGATCGACATCGCATCGCGCAACACGTTGACGTAGCAGTTCTGCTGAGGCAGCCCTTTCGTGAGCGCTTCCCACTCGTTGCCGCCGCTCCGGCTGCGATAGACGCGGAGCGCTCCGTCCATCGGGTAATGCTCGCTGTCGCTCTTGATCGGGACGACGTAGATCGTTTCGGGCTCGTGGGCGTGCACGTCGATGACGAAGCCAAAGTCGGTCGGCAAATTGCCGCTCACTTCTGTCCATTGCTCGCCAGCGTCATCGGTTCGCATGACATCCCAGTGCTTCTGCATGAAGAGCGTCGAAGGACGCGAGCGATGCATCGCCAGCCGGTGGACGCAGTGCCCGACTTCTGCGGTCGGATTCGGAATGTATTGTGAGTGCAATCCACGGTTGATCGGCTTCCATGTCGTGCCGCCGTCGTCGCTGCGAAATGCGCCCGCCGCGGAAATCGCGATGAACATGCGCTGCGCATTCGATGGATCCAGCAGAATCGTGTGCAGGCAGAGCCCGCCGGCTCCCGGCGCCCAATGCGGCCCCGAACCGTGACCGCGCAAGCCCGGCATTTCACTCCAGGTTTGTCCACCGTCGGTTGTGCGAAATAGTGCCGCGTCCTCGACACCCGCATATACGCTATCCGGATCGGTCAGCGATGGTTCGAGGTGCCACACTCGCTTGAACTCCCAGGGATGCGGCGTGCCGTCGTACCACTGATGGGTCCCGGGCACACCGTCGTAGACGAACTTGTTCCCCACGGGCTCCCAGGTTTTGCCGCCGTCATTCGAGCGCTGGATCATCTGCCCGAACCATCCTGACGATTGCGACGCATAAATCCGGTTCGGGTCGGCGGGCGAACCTTTCAGGTGATACAGCTCCCATCCGCCGAAGAATGGCCCGTTGACGTCCCAGCGATCGCGTTTCCCGTCCGCCGTAAGGACAAATGCACCCTTACGCGTGCCGACCAACACTCTGACCTCGCTCATGCTCACTCCTTCCGCCTTCGCGCTTCCACCTTCGCACTTCGTGCTACGGGACAGGCCGCAGCTTCGGCGGGACAAGTTCTTCTCTTTATAGTCGATCGTCCCGACGATGGATCGACATCCGTCGTTAAACTGAAATCCGCCTTCGCCCTGCGCGCTACGGCGAGACAGGCCGTTCAGGACTGCAGCAAAGCGGGCTGCTGAGCGTGAAGAAACCAGCGATCGATGACGAGGTGACGCACGAACCACGGGCTGTTCAACAGTTTGCGCGCGACCGTCATTGAAAGACCGTTCGGAATGACCTCCGACAGGAGACGCGAAAGGTGGGACGAACCAAAACGTCTGTCGAGACCAGCAGTATAGGTTTCGAGGCGACTGCGCGTGTAGTTCCCCTGAGCTCGAACAATCGTCGCCGCAGCCATCAATCCTGATTCGATAGCCGGTCTGATCCCCTCCCCGCTTTGTGGATACGCGAGACCGGCCGCGTCGCCGATCAACATGACCCCGTCGCCGACCGTCTTTCGTCCTGTGTCTCCGGCGAGGAGATACGCGTGGCCACGCCAGCGCCACTCGCCATCAGCCCGAATACGGTGCGTCCGCTTCAAGAAATCCACAAATTCCGAAGTCTGCTTTGGAAGGCCACGAGAGTCGAGGCGTCCGAAGCCCACATTCATGAACCCTTGTTTGCGGAAACACCACCCGTATCCCTTGAGGTCCGGGCAAAAGTACAACTCGGGCACTTCTTGATCGATCGCGAACCCATCTCGGTCATCGGGATCGATCGCAAACTCCACTTCCCGGGCGGCAATGACCGTCGTTGCCTCACTTCCATCCTTCATCAACCGCGCCACCGGGCAAAAGTGCCCGCCGGCACCGACGAGCATCTTCGTGCTGATCGCGTCGTTGACGATCCAGTCACTGCCCTCGCGACGAATCGTCGACGCCGACTGGCCGAGCCGCAGCCGCGCGCTGGCGCGCTCGAGCAGATAGTGATCGAACTCGCAGCGGCGAATGCCGAAGCTCACCGGCGTGTCGTAGGCCACCCCGATCGCAGTGTCGGCACCAATCAGGCCGACACGAAATCCAGTGATCGGCTGAAATGTTCGACTCCGGCGATAGTCCTCGACGTCGATCTCGAGATCCTCAACCACCTGCGGCGTGATCCAGCCTGCGCACACTTTGTCGCGAGGGAACGTCGCCTTGTCCATGACGACGACGTCGAGACCTGCGCGGTGGAGCTTCCATGCACAGGAGGATCCGGCAGGACCACCACCGGCGATGAGAACGTCGCACCTATCCAATGGCGCCCTACTCGTCAGCTGGCACGGGTGAAGGGAGCAGCCGGCTTGTGGCCGCGCTCGAATAACACCTGGAACAACTGCAGCGAGCCAGTCGAAAACGAGGCCTGGGAGCCCGTCAAGTACAGACGCCACGCCCGGACGAACTGGGCATCGAACATCGACTGCACCTGGCGGCTCGCATCTTCAAAACGACGAGCCCAGTGCTCCAGCGTTTTCGCATAATGCCAGCGAAGGTTGTGAACGTCGAGCACGGAGAACGCATACGGCTCGAGTACCTGTTCGAACACCTCGGGCAATGTCGGGGCGTACGCACCCGGGAAGATGCGCTTCCGAATCCACGGACTGAGCGGCATTGGTCGATCGCGACCGATGAAGTGCAGAAATCCACGACCGTTGGGCGACAGAGTTCGATCGATGACACGCCCCAGTGTTGCGTAGTCCGCTGCGCCAACGTGTTCGAGCATGCCTACCGAGACGAACGCGTCACAGGTGCCCTGCACATGGCGGTAATCGTCCTGGACGAACTCAACCCTATCGGAGAGTCCTTCGGCGGCCGCTCGCTGGCGCGCGTAGGCGATCTGCTCCGACGAGATGTTGAAGGCGCGCACCGTTACGCCGCAACGGCGCGCCATGAACAGCGCGAGTGAACCCCACCCGCAACCGGCCTCAATCACCCGTTCGCCCGGTTTCAACTGAAGTTTGCGGCACACCAGATCGAGCTTGGCGAATTGCGCTTCCTCGAGACTGGTCTCAGGCGTCGGAAAATACGCGCACGTGTAAACCATTTCCTCGTCGAGCCACAGTCGATAAAAATCGTTGCCGATGTCGTAATGATGATGAACGTTCTCCATCGCCGCCTGCGTGTCGTTGGATTTCTGCCAGAGGTACCACGGCCGCCGAGGCCGGGTGAACACGCGGTAGATCGCTTCGAGGAGCCCCAGGAGATCTCCCTGGATCTCAACGAGTCCCGACATGTAGGTTTCGCCGAAGTTCAGTTCGGGATCCCACATCCAGCCGTATAACGCCGAGCGCTCCTTGAACAGCATGGTCGCGACGGGAGCACCAGACGGCGCGGGCAGCTCAAAGCCGTCCCACAGCACGAAGCGGATAGGCGCCGTCTCAACAAATTTCTGGATGCGTTTCAGCGCCCACCGATCGAATCGCGTCGATGGATATGGTGCGATGTTTACGCGGGCATCCGCTGTAACCGCCTCAAGCACGTCCTTCCCCATCATTGGTTCTAACCTCCGTCTTGGGATGCGGCGCCAACGGTCGCCGCATCACACGTTCCCATTCAGGGGGAGGTTATTATTACCGCGGTCGGTCGGCCGAACTCAACCGTAGGGACTACCGCCTGTCGGGGATCCGTTTGGCGGGATCCGGAGTGCCCGGAAAACCGGGGAATTGCTTGATTCTCCTGCAAAAGCACCTCGGACCACGGATCCCGACGCGTATCCACGGCGGTTTGCCTT
>Ga0065705_10000840_pt1 | contig 12614 bp, 24 predicted proteins | sample SwibulcommuniRL2_FD_59092 | JGI IMG/M metagenome (GOLD analysis project Ga0065705, IMG submission 59092) | Bulk soil microbial communities from switchgrass field near Rose Lake, East Lansing, Michigan, USA - RL2 Bulk Soil v2 (version 2) | ecosystem: Environmental > Terrestrial > Soil >... | reverse complement strand
CTCCAAAGAGTACATGAGTATTTTATGTTGTTTATCTATCTTCCATCCGATAAAATCTTTACCTAATGCCATATGTATAGCAGCTTGCATAGAAATCTGAGTCTTTCCTAGACCTGGTTCACTGGCTATAATTATACCACCGCCACGTGAAATAAGGTTAGGTACGACCCACACGATTTCTTGTTCCGGTCTCTCTAAGAATTCCTTGAAGCTGTAGCTAATCAAACCTGCCTTAGCTACAGAAGCAGATCCTGACTTGAATGCTTTGCTTCTAGCATATTTGACTAATCCAATTAGCCGTTCACGTCTGTCATTTCTACCAGCGAACTTCTTCCATCTTAGATCAGCTGTTGCTAAGATAGAATAGATTTCGTTGTTTTGCATCCCCATTTCTATACAGTCAGAGGCTAGTCTGGCTAATGCTGAGCTTCTAGAACCTTCTGGCTGTTCTTTCTTCTTGAAAAATTCCCAAACTTCTAGACTCCATTTATATCTAGCTACTACATCCAGGGCCTCTGGAATGGTACCGAGGGAAAAGTTCGAGAGTTCAATAGGTGGTACGGGTAAAACTTGTAATAGTTCTTCTGGTGAAAGTTTTGAGCCCACCGAATTTGCTTGGACTTTGTAGAGAAGGCGTACAGGTAACGAAGTTTCAATATGAGTACTGCCAGGGGGTCGTAATACACGGTTAGCATTCCAACAATGGTCGGCTTCAAGTGCGTATGATAGTCTGCCGGATATTGCCTCTGCTTTTTCAGCATCTTGTAGCTCAAAGTCAAGCAACCAATACCAGTGCTCATGCCCTTCGGTACTGGAACGAACTCTAATAGATGGCGGTGGAATTGTTCCCAATTCATTAGGTAACTTGCCATCAAACTCAGCCCAAACTACTCTAGTAGTTTTGTAAGATTCTTTCTTAGCATCTGGTACTTTATACAAAGCTGGTGAGTAGTATACGTCATTTGTAGAAGATAAAGTTGTGATATGTTTTATTAATTGTTCTTTCTCTTCTGGCCACTTAAAGAAGCATTGAGTCCAATCACCTTCTATCTTAGGATCTCTGTAGGGGCTGTAGCTATAACCCTCTTGTTCCCCGTAAATAAGCTCCAGAAATTCTTCCACAGTCTGAGCTTGGGAAGCCAATTTAGCTTCCAAATTAGCCCCCCATTCTGGGTAGACTTACTTGATTAAGGAGGCTAAAGTCTTAAAATCTTCTTCTAGTAAAGGTCTTAATTCTGGTTTGTATTGTATAGCACTAGGATGGTAGGTTACAAATAAGCTAAAAGGTGGAAAATCTTCTGAGACCTCATATGCTATTATCTTACCTCGTAACTTTCTTACAGATCCGTCAGTAAAGAATGATTCTATTGCTGAATTACCCATAAGACAGATTATATTAGGGCAGACAATTGCTATCTCTTGAGCTAAGTAAGGCACCATGAGTCTTACTTCATCAGTGCTAGGCTTTCTAAAGTTTTGAGTTCCTGGCTCAACTGGCATGTACTTAACAGCATTAGTAATCCATAAGTCATCAGGCTTGAATTTGTTCTGTACTAGTAGTGATCTAAGGATCTTACCAGTTGGCCCACTAAAAGGGATCCCCTTGGCATTCTCCATAGGTCCAGGAGCTTCACCTACAAGCATAGCCTTTGGACGTATAGAGTTTCCGATGCCTGCTACATAGTTAATTCCGGGCTGTCGCAAATCTTCGAGGGTTTCATCTATCTCAGCCTTAACTTGTAGTTGAAACAACTTATGTGAGTTGTCTTCAATCATTAGGTTCCTTACGAATTGGAAACGTCACTGTATTAGCAGAGTTAATAAATTTATCATTATCAAGTATCTTAAGGTTTCTTATTTCTTGATTCATATACCCCACTATAGTGTGGCCATAAATAGCTTCTATATCCTTATCTAATTGAGTCTTCTCGCGTTTGGGAGCCACACCTCCGCTATCTCTATACTTCCAAGCATCACATTCTTCCCACCAAACTTCCCCATAACAACTATCTGTTCCGCATTTATCACAGTTTACGTAGTGTTGTAAATACCCCTCATCATTTACATCTCTCCATTCTGCAAATAGACGTCTACCTATTTTTCCCCATTCCTCTTCAGTTAGACTCATCTTCTTCCTTAACCTTCATAAGTTGACTCGTAATCAACTTCTTCAATCTCTCGCATAAAGATGTACTCAGTGTTATCTCTATTAACTAATCGCCAGCCTTCTTCTCCGAAACTATTTAAAGTTTCTTCTCTCCTTATAAAAGGATCCCCTCTATCTACAGACAGCATGCTAGGTATTTGAATAAACTTATACTCATATTTCATTAGTCTCCTGCCTCTGCCCATTTAAGTTCTGGAACAATACCTAAAGAATTTTTACAATCGGGATCCTTACATGCATGAGTGTCCGTAGGTTTATGATAGTATAACTCTTCTCCGCATTTACATTTACATCTCTTATCACAGGTATGAACCCAAATACCACCTTTTCTGTAATATCTATCCATTAAGCCTCCTCATTTAGAGGGAAATAATTTTATTATAATTATTACTACACCTAAAGCTATTAGAGCCACAATTAATTGATCCAAAGCTACTGATATATTCATGTGCCCCGAGTGGGATTCGAACCCACACTGTAAGGATTTTAAGTCCTCGTCCTCTGCCATTGGGATACCGGGGCAAAACTGTAGTAAGCTAGGGTATACCATCTTTCAGGTATCGCTCTAAATTACTACAGTTTCGGATAAGTTGATCAGGCTTATCCTCCCACATTTAAGATTTGGCGCTTCCATCTTCGGCGTGGTAAACCTCGCTCGCTGGGGATATAGGATTCGAACCTATACTGTTGGGACCAAAACCCAAAGGGCTGCCAGTTACCCTAATCCCCATAGAAGAAAATGACTTAGCGGCTGCGTACCCGGAGGCCGAAATAGGGCCGCTCTATCCGTAAGTCATTTTCTCCTTTACCCTGAGTCAGAGAATCGGCTAATCGGCCACTAGCTCTTTCTCTAACCGTATCCTTTGTCCTACTCCTCATTGTCGAACACTATGAGTTTTGGTTCTAACGGCACCAAAGGCAGTACCGTCCGTCATATAGACGGCTGTGGGACTGGTGGGGATTGAACCCACGACTACTAGCTTATAAGGCTAGGGCTCTAACCGCTGAGCTACAGTCCCGATTATTTACTTGAATAACTTGCTAGCTGGAACAGGAGTAGGATGGTAAGGTTGAGGATTACTAGCTGTAGCTGGTTGCCTAATTGCTATTGATATAGCAATCGGAAGTCCTAGCACTAGGGATACTAGAACAATGCTTACTGTAATTTTGAGATTCATTTCTCTTTGTCCTCCTAAGGTTTCTGATTGCTATATAGCCATAACCTAGAGCTGATATGATAAAAGGGTACTGTCTTGTAGCTACAGAGTAGATTATCCATAGAACTTCATCTATGACTACTAGACAATACGCCAATTTAGGTCTCGTAGGCGTAAGGTACAAGGACGCCATACCTATAACTGATAGAGATAAAGTCCAATTGAAATTATCCACCGTGTCTATGATTCATAATCCAATTGATAGAGTCATTGTAAGAGTGTCTGCTTGCAGGATTATACATTTTCCTGTGTCCTTTCTTGCACCTTAACTCAATCCATCCTGTCTCTAATGAAGTTCTTTGTTTGTAAGTGTAGCAATTCTCCCACCTAGTATATCTTCGTTTAAATAAGCTCACGTGCCCTATACAGGATTCGAACCTGTGACCTTAGGGGTAGAAACCCTCTGCTCTTTCCTCTGAGCTAATAGGGCTGCCTTTATTTGCTATTCTCTGTTCCTCCAATGCTGTATGTAAGAAAGTAGCTCATCAAAATCTTTCCTAAGCAAATAGGAACCTACAAAATCAAGTTCGTCTTCATCTTTATTAAATCTTCTGCCTCTTAAGCTTTCTACTCCATTTACGTATAAAACTTTAGATGTATCTTTGTAAGGCACTTGGTATTCAAAATCACATACGTATTTAAACTCTCTACCACTACCTGCTACACAGTATATCATGTGCGCCCACTCGGGCTCGAACCGAGGACCCTCTGATTAAAAGTCAGATGCTCTGCCAACTGAGCTACAGGCGCTAGTGTTAGCAGCGAGGCTGTAACACTCTACTGCTAACGGAGACTTACTAGAGTTCATCACCATGGGGGTTCTCACTATCTCCCCTCACTCTTATGGATATCTAGCAGTTTCTCGCTCCCCGACTAGGACTTGAACCTAGAACCTAGTGATTAACAATCACTTGCTCTGCCTATTGAGCTATCGGGGATTAAGAGTCTATAACTACCTCGTCGTCAAATAGTTATAGACTCTCTTCTAAGGAGATTTCCGCCACGCGTACTCAACTCCTTAGGGGTGTAAGTTTATGCCCTCTTTATTTGTCAGCGTCAAGGCTTTTATTCAGAGGCTACCAGATCCATCTAAACTTAACTGATCCTGGTAGGTTGTTGTGCAGCAGAACCCACTCTGCACTATTCAGGCCCACAAAGCATACTCCAATTCACCTGAATTTCCCTGATTCGCTACAGAACTCTAACGACCCACTTTTGTCCATTGACAGAGAGACTTGTACTAAACCCACTGTAACTCTGGATAAAGACCTACTCTCCCTGAGTGCTAGAGTATTCACCCTATACCAATTGCTCTCTCCCGGTAGGGTGAATTCTATTTAGTTCTCGACTCCGTGAGTCACTGCCTTATTGGCCCACATTGCAGCCTCTTCCAGCTTAGTAAGGGCTAAACTACGCTGACGGCAGTTAGGAAGACTATCTAGGATATAGGCTTCAATTGCAGAGAACTTGCCTCGGAGGTCATCCATAATCTCGTCATCATCGGAAGTAGTTTCTACATAGTCAAAAGTCGGAGAAACCATCTTTTTACTTACTCCTTAGGAGGCAAATTCAGTGAAAATGTCAGTCGGCTCTGCGTCTTCGACTTCCTTATAGTCGCTTAGATTCTTATAGACCCTCCCATTAGAGTTGTTGTTTCTAAGGTAGGCACTGAACTTATTGCCGACACAGATGGTGGCAACAGTGTTAGGCTTGAGCTCCTTAAAGTCAGATTCAGAGAGACCAATCCCTCTAGCGAATTCCTTGAATCGACTCATGTTTTCCTGGATCCGCCCCTTGCGCTCCATGTCAGTCATGTCTTCAAGCTTCTGACGGGTAAGCCAAGGATAGATGTTAAACTGTAGCGGGAGGGGCTTACCGTGAAATTCACTAGTAGGCTCATCAACTTGCACAGTAAAGTAAGCCTTGTAAATAAGGCTAGGCTCACCGTTATTCATAGCAGCAGTTCTAGCCTGCTCATCTTTAAGCTCATGAGTCTTGAATTGAGCTTTTGTGACCAACCAATTGTATCGGTTGTCATCAATGTGGAAGGGGTCATCTGGAACGTCATCTACATCAAGCTCACCAAAGACATTGAAACCTTCGGCCCACGGATCTTCGTCAGTCATTTCCCTTTACCCCTTCAATGCCAGATTCTGTGTTAATTACAGTCACATAATTATTGTAAGTAAGAGTTTGATTTTCAAAGAAATTTTCTCCCCATCCAGTTTCTGGACCTTCTTGTTCAGCCCTAATTGCCTCAGACAAAGAGCTGTCTCCATAGTAATCAGAATTAAAAGGGATTTCCTCTACAATTGTAGCTGTACGAATTACAATCAGCTTCTTCAAGAATCTCTCCACTGTTTGAGAAGTTTTGGCAGATCATCTGGTTTGAAAGTAGTTTGAGGGATAGTGGGAATCTGTGATTTACCAGCTTCTGTAGTAGTTCCTTCTGTTTGGACTAGATACTCCTCGCCTCTACGCTCCTTAAAACACCTTGCTACCAGGTTGCATTCTTGTGCCACCTCCATATAGGCCTTTTCTGGTGAACTAGGGCGGACCATAATCTTACCCTTTTTGATCTCCTCTTCACTAGGGGAGCGCTCATGAAATATGTATATGATATTTAACTGTGTAGCCTTAAGGATTGTTAATGCATCAGCGAGTTTATTTCTTACTAGACCATAATGAGTCCAGCTAGCAACTTCTGGGTCTCTTTGATCGGAGAATTTCTTTACTTTTGTCCAGTGTCGGACTGCAATTTCAATTGACTGCCCCGTGGTATCCCAAATTAAGTTTTGATAAAACTCTGCATCCCCGTATGCTAGAGCTATATCCTGCAAATGGCCGAAAGTAGTGCCCGTGCCGTAAGATTTGTATTGTACCCTGTCTAGCTTTCCTTGTAAAGCAGGGTTCCCTAGAAGGACTGTCCATGCACTATCTGTAGTTAAATGAAGTGTCTTACCTCCAAGAACTTCTACAAGCTTACCTGCAAGTGTAGTTTTGCCTTGACCGAAATCTCCATACAGGCAAGCTCTAAGAAGTTTAGGTTGCTCTTCCATAGGTTTAGGCATTGGCATTTGACTAGAAGGCAGTGGTTTAGTCACTGTAGTTCTCGTCATAAAGTTGTTGAATAGCTTTTAAGGTTGTAGGATCACTACTATGGAATTTATCTTTACATATAACTACTTCTCCACCTTCACTAGTTGCGGGGTGCATGTTGGGAAAAAGACTACCACAAGTAGGACAATACTTATCAGAAGGTGGCTCCAGGTTCGTCATGTTCGTAACCATATCCACTAGGTTGGAAATTGGCAGAGATTTCAGCAGAGGGATCTTGGTCATATAATTCTAAGGTACAGATTCTTTGAAAGACACATCCATTACAGACCATTTCATTGAGATTACGTCTAGCTACAGCTCCGTACTCCTTGACGGGCTATTGTACTTTTTTTCAACTATCTCTTCTGCTATTGCAGAATGAAGAGCTATAATCTTATCTCGTACTGCTGGTTTTGTTTTGAACTCTGGACGGCCAAACTTGCCATTGCTGTCTTTTAACTCTCTGTAGCGAAGTATGTCCATGAAGCCTTTTGTAACAGGTATATCTAATGCTCTAGCTGTAGCCCATATGTATTTAGGAAGCTGGCCGTTCAACTTTAATGCCTGTGGAGTTAGAAAATTAGCTCTAAACTTCCAGTCGATTACTACGAAATCTCCCTTATACGGATAAGTCTTATAGATTCCCAGTCTATCAATTCTACATCCGAGAGTGACAGTGCTGCTAATAGGGACTTTGTATACTTGCTCTAGTGCAACTGTCTCTATGTTGTCTTCATCCCAATATTTAGTTATGTACTCTTGCATTAAAGCCATTAAGTCTATATACATCTGGTTTCTGTGAGTCTTGTCCTCCGCACTATAGCTGGATTGTAGGAAAGTTAGAGAGGCTTCAAGGATACTATGTGTAGCTTGTTCTAAGGCTTCCTGTGGAGTGCCTCCATTATCCTTCACTGTATAGATAATCTCTAAGGCTTTATGCCCTACTACTCCGCGTTCTAAACGAGTAGGTAAGACTTTAGGCTCTAGCCCTAGAATGAAATGGTAGTAGTGAGATCTCTGACAATTGTAGTATTCGTTGACCTCGCTATTAGATATCACCATCCCTTGCGTCATGTGTCCAGTATGAGGGGTGCCGCCTATTCTGTCAATAGCTTGTGACACATCGTTACCAAACTGTGATCTAGCCTTTACCGTTTTCTTCTAATTTTTTCGTTCTTACCCACAATGCAAGCATATTACTATGAATTTCATCTATTTCTTTCTGCATAAATTCCAAGGTCAGTACTACTTGAATCATCCACGCCGCCGTAAGTTGATTACCAACTTCATCATTTAGTGTATTAAATTCATCCATCTTTCTTATTCAACTCCTCATGACTTTCCGGAGTGACAGAGAACCAACGAACTGCCCTAGTGGGGATATGACGGTTGCGTATCATTAGTTAGATGCATCCATAGTAAATCACATCCAAATCTAACTTCTGTAACTAAGAACTGCTCAAAGTAGCCGTCCATCCACCTAACATTTACAACAATTTCATTTGTCATTTAATTCTCTCCATCTCTTAGAAGTAAGCTGACGGAACTTTCCTGCTTTCCAATCCATCTCATTCTGTAGGATCTCTTTAAGCTCAGCATCAGTAGGACTATGCAAGATGCTAGGATCATACTCAGAAGAGGAATCGTTGAAATAGTGCCACCTGTTATGGCAAGTGTTACAGATGCGATGAACGTTTCCAGGTTCATTGCAAAGAGTATCCTTATTCGGTCCGTGATGGACTTGCACTTGCAGTCCATTGAGACAACCGACAATTGGATTTTTCCCACCACCACAATTCTTTTTTCTTTGCCATTCACAAGGAGCTTCTTTGTCGATAGGAAAAAGTTTACCAGCTCTCTTACGTCCAGTACTATGAGGATCTCTTACATAATCATCTTCTTTATAAGGTCTTCCCCGTCCATGCTTAATAATAGTTGCATTAGCTGCAGGGTTATCCCACATAGTAACTTCTGTTACTACCTCTTCCTTAGCGCTACTTCCTGGGCTACAGCAGCAAGGATTACCACACTCCCTATGTAAATGATAAGAACAGGATAGACAAATCATTATACTCAGATTCCTGGGAATAGATGAGGATAGCCCCAAGGCTCTTGTGTTTCAATTAAAACTGGTCCATTACTGATGCGCCGGAAATCAGGCGATCTTGCCATATTATAAGGTCCAATGCAATTATTTGGTACTTCCCATTCTTCCTCGGTGTAATACTTACCAGAGGGCTTGAATAGGACAACTTTTGCCTTCATTTACCCTACCTCGCTCTCATCATTAAGGGCTTCCATACATTTCTTACAGATCCCACTATGGTAATTTAACATTGGCAGTAAGTTGTTAGCAAATTTCTCAATAACTTCTGCAATTTTTCTAAAATCTCTACGTACGAATTCACTCTTTAACTTACTACACATATCTCTCATACCAGTTACAGCTTGATAGAAATTCTCTAATCTATCTCCTGATTCCCACCCTGTAGCTACTTGGCTACAGCCGATAGTCCATAAACCCCCATAAGCAGGGTGAGTAACTTCTGCCATGTCAGGCATGGTAGCATAGTGTTTAAGGCCATCAGGATCAACAACAGTTACAATTACGTTGTATTGTGCCATCTATTTTTCCTCGTAGTTTTTAGTTTTATTAGAAGTTATTCTCTTGGCCGCTGCTCTAATTCCAGGAGCCGTAACCTTAAACCCCGATCTACTTAGTCGCTTAGCGGCAGCATACGAGGTCTCTTCGCCACTAATTACTTTTTCAATGTGGGTCTCTTGTATCTTTGGAGGTTTTCTATTGCCGTGAGGAGGTAGTCTATTATCAGGAGCAACTGCTTTTAGATCATTTCTAACAGTTCTATCTGTTACCTCATACCCCTCTTTCTTTAATTCTTGGTTAATTCTTTTAGCAGACCAATTACCACCAAATAGAGTTTTATTTTCAGAGAGTTTTTTTACTCTGGATTGCCGTTTCTGAATTTGTTTTTGTTTTTTACTTACCATTTAACTCAAATCCAGTCAGCATTCATAATGTCGGCAGGCATAATTCCTAAAGTCCTGCAGGCTCTATCAACTCTAGTGTCGGACTCTAAAAAATCCTCCATCTTAAGATACTGTACTCTTGTATCTTCTTCCCATACTGCGGTTGCCATACTAATTATATCTCTAGCAAGCTGCTCAATTAGGGTTACATCATCCTTAACTAGTTCTTCATAAGAAGAATCTTTCTTAAATTTTGAACACTCTGCACAAAGTCCGGGACCTCCGCATCTAGCTACTAGCTTAGGTCGTCTTGCATAATCAGCCCAACTTGGAATGCTATCTCCTACCCAATGCCCATGATCAGTCCACATGTTCTACCTCATTAAAATGCTTTTCAGTGATCTCTGTTAACTCATCCAGGCCAATTTGGTCTATGCCATCATGTGGAGTTAAATTGTTTCCGCATACTACACAGTAGTAATGCAATCCGTAGTCATCATTGTTATTGTCATAATGATTAATAGTTATGACAATTTTGCTGTTATCTACAATAGGATTGTATCTGCTTGTCATTACATCCAGTCCTTATTGTCTAGAGAATCTCTAAGAATAGATAATTGCTTAGCGGAGTTGTCAAACTGCTCATTGCTTTCTAACTTTTCGTTAATGAGCCTCATCATAAAATTGTCAGCTACAGAGTTGACAATATGTGGAATATGGACGGTAGTGGCTTTACTAGTGCCAATCCTGTCAATTCGGCCCATTGCCTGACCTTCCTTACCAGGACTCCATTCCCGGTCAAGCATAATAAGCTGAGAAGCAGCGTTAAGGTTTAATCCTGTTCCGGCTGATGCATAATGGCCAAGCATAACAGAATAGCGAGGGTTAGGTCCACAAGTGTTAGGGTCAAAATCATCTTTTGCCTCCAACTTAACAGAATAAGGAGTCTTGCCATAGTATAGAACGTTGGAAATTCCTTCCTGATTGAGCCTCTTATTAAACTCTTCCAAGGGGGCGGCAAAGTGTGAGAAGACTAGAACTCGTTCGCCTTCATCTACTAGCTGCTTAACCATTTCCATAGTCCAGTCGATTTTAATCGACTCATTGACTTCTAGATACTTATCATAATCTCCGTGTTCTTTATCCTCAACATGCAACTTTATACCGGCAGGCCAAGTGATTCCTTGCCTAAGCCTAAGCAATACCTCCAAGAAGATGGTCATATTCATTACAGTTTCACCAGCAGAATCCATTACAAGCTGGGCATACTGCCTAATCTGTTCAAGAGCCCTAACCTGCTCAGGATACTTCTCAGCATCTAGGTATAGCTCATGAATCTGGACCTCCTGTGGCGGAATTTCCACACCAGCAGTCTTACGATCTCTAAGAACTAGACGATCCTTAATCTTTCTAACTAGTGCCTCATAACCTCCATAGCGCCACGTCCACCTAGACCCTTTTATGTGTGCACAATACGTTCTAAGAAACTCTTCTTCGCTAAAGAATTCATCTGGCTGCACAAGTCGAAGTAATGAGTATAGCTCTTGCGGTCTATTAAGGAAAGGGCTTCCAGTCATAGGCAGAACAAAGTTAACAGACAGCCACTCAAACATCTCCTTTTTGAATTGGCCATTAGGGTTGAACCTACCTGTAGCTCCACACATCTTACAAAGAACCTGATGAGTCTTGGTTTCATGCAGAATGTCATAATGGCTACACACAGGACATTTGTTAGGGGTACTACGCAAATACCAAATGCCACGCCATGCCCGCATAGCCGTTTTGTTAATCATGTGGGCTTCATCTTCAATAATACAGGTAGGCTGTAGCTTGCTAATTTCTTCAATGACTGAGAAATCCTTACGCCACGCTTCATAATTCATAACTATAGTCCATTGTGCAGTACTCTTAAGAACAGTATACCACATATCACGCTGACTAGCTGTTAGCTGGAAAAATGGGATGACAGCACGATGTGGAGTCCACCTAGCAATTTCCTTGGCATACTGACTAGCAACATCATTAGGTACAAAGATAACAAGCTTACTAGCATCAATTAAATCAGAGACAATTAAACTAGTAAGAGTCTTACCTAGGCCACGCTTATCAAAGCAGTAGCCACCACCGTTCGGATATTGGGCAGTAAGAGCTAGAGTAAAGCCACCATCAATCTGATGATGCATAGCGCCATTACCATCGCTACGATTCTCACTACGCCACGAGGCAGCTAGACACTTAGCCTTGAAGGTTTCGATAGCTTCATTATTCTTAGCTAGCTGAGTCTCTGCCATTTGAGCTAGGCGTAATTGACGTTCTAGCCTTTCAATCTCACCAGGGTATTTAGCAGAGTTAAACTTTAAGTCATCTAGTTCACTTCGTAATCTAGAACGCTCACGTTCCATGTCTTGCCATTGCTTATAGATGTCTCTTGACTTCCGTGTGAGTTCCTTTACACTAAGTTCCATAGGCTCATACTGACTCTTAAGTGCATCATATTCAGACTTCATAGCCGCTAGCTGAGCGGCAATGTCATGGCTAGTCGGCTGAGTCATTGTCAGTCCTTAAGGTTAGGGTCTACTATTTTATAACAAAGCCAATTCCAGAAAACTCCAACTACAAATAAGGCTAAATAATCGTCTACGTTGAATAAGAGAACTATGTCAAGGTAAGAAACAACACCTAGAAAGAAAGTTAGACACATGCCAAAGGCTATAGGTATGTGCTTATGAACTCTGTCATCCATAACAGTCATATCTAGCCAATCTCTTCATTCTTATACGATATGTAATTAACCATTGGTCCCGAATAGAGATGGGCTGAGCTACAGCCTGGACAGTTAGGTTCATGGGCAAATTGGCAATCTTCACAGCGGTTTATGTTACTGATTGGGCATTGCCAAACTTCATCTTTAGGATGCCAGACTCCACAGAATTCTTCTTCACATTGTAGTTGAGTCTCAAAGTCGGTACATTCAGCAGTGAAATTCATTTCAGCACCTTTGATTAAATAAGGCTAAAGCCTGTTCTACATCCTTTGTGTAATAGACTTCACCATGTGGGCCACAGCCGTTATATTCATAACGCTCAGTGTTATAATTATATATCCTGCCATCACAGATAGAATGAGGCTGGCCCTTAATCCAT
>Ga0065705_10002071_pt1 | contig 12616 bp, 9 predicted proteins | sample SwibulcommuniRL2_FD_59092 | JGI IMG/M metagenome (GOLD analysis project Ga0065705, IMG submission 59092) | Bulk soil microbial communities from switchgrass field near Rose Lake, East Lansing, Michigan, USA - RL2 Bulk Soil v2 (version 2) | ecosystem: Environmental > Terrestrial > Soil >... | reverse complement strand
TCGACCGGCGCGTATCCGCGTATCGAGCGAGTGCTGACCCCGTTCTCCAATCTCTTCCCGTTCGCCATCCTGGACGTGCTGCTCCTGATCGTGATTCCGACGGTCGTGATTCGAATCACGAGAGCCGTCCGGGAGTCGCGGCGCGCGCGGGGTCTCCGCCCTCTCGGACGAACCGTTTTTCGGCTGCTGGCAACCGCGGCGGCGCTCTACGTCGCTTTTCTCGCGCTGTGGGGGCTGAACTATCGACGAGTCCGCATGGCCGAGCGTCTGGTGCTCGATCGGACGGCGCCGACATCGGAGCAGGTTGTCCGACTTGGCCTCACCGCGGTCTCCGAGATGAACCGCCTGTACACGCAAGCACACGAACAACGGGTCGTCGGCGCCGAATGGCGGGACTCTGCGTTGCGCAACGCATTTGCCGATGTTCAGCATGCGTTGGCCTCTGCCGCAGACGCCCAACCGGGACGGCTGAAGCGCAGCCTGCTCGGACCGTACTTTCGTTGGGCCGGCGTGGACGGAATGGTAAATCCGTTCGGACTGGAAGTGATCGCAAACCCGGATCTGCTGCCGTTCGAGCGGCCGTTCGTTGCTGCCCACGAATGGTCGCACCTCGCCGGCTACGCTGACGAAGCGGAAGCAAATTTTGTCGGATGGCTGACGTGTGTTCGCGCGTCGGGGTCTCACCAGTACAGCGGCTGGTTCTATTTGTATTGGCAGATTTCTGGAGAGGTCAACGCGGAGGAGCGCGGACGATTGAACGCCGCGCTTGCCGACGGGCCGCGCCGCGACGTCAACGCGGTGATCGCGAGACTGCGTCGAGGTCAGATCCCCGTGCTGCAGCGGGCCAGTTGGCAGGTGTACGACAAGTACTTGAAAGCGAATCGCGTCGAAGCCGGCGTTCGCAGCTACGGCGAGGTGGTCACTCTCCTTCTTCGGGCTCGTTTCGCTCCCGAGTGGGTGCCTGTTCGTCGCGATGCGCCGTAGCCTGCTTCGCTCGTTGATTGAAGCGACGCTGCGCCGAGCCGAGATGAATCTGCCGCGCCCGCTCTCGAGCGAGTTCGTCCGGCGTCAGCCGTCCCCGTTGCGTGTAGTGATCCTTATTCACCTTGTTCGGTTTGCTCATTGGGTCCCCCAAAGCGGTTGTGAAGGTCCGCCTCTACGGCCGTAGAGGCAGGTCTGTAGACCCGCCTAGATTTTGAAACGCAACAACGCGCCAACGCCGCCGACGTCCGCGAGGAGGTGGTCATCTTCGATGAATCGGATGCGCGCGCTGTTCTGCTGCGCCTTCGCGACGAGCTCGTCTGCGGGTCCAGCGACACGATCCGGCTTCGCCGCGATGAGCAGTTCTTCGACCTGGCGCACCTCCAGCGCGCGCATGGTCGCTTCGATGCCTGCGACGCCGAGACCACCGGCACGCCAGGCATCGAGCATTCGCTGCACCTGTTCTGCATCCGTCTTCGTATCCGCCTGACGCAGCGCCGCCATGGTCTCGGCGAGCAGTTCATGTTCCGGAACCGATTTGACATCGACATTCACCATGTCGATCACTTTCTCCGCGAGGTGCTTGGGGAGCTGCGCGATCAGGAACGGCTTCGCCACCTCGTCACAGGCAATCACGATGTGATTCAGGCGCTCCTCGGACATTACCTTGTCGAGCAGATCGACTACCTCTTTGACGTGCTGCTTGTGAAAATTGGCTGCCCGGCGCTGATAGCGCGCCTGTGACCAGCCGCCCATGCTCGTTCGACGCGTCTTTTCGTTCTGAACGCTTTCCCGACGTTTCGTCGCGCCGAGCGCGAACACGTACAGGTCCGCGCTGTTGGTATCCATCAGCAACGCGGCATATCGCGGGTATTGATCGTTGACCTGCGCTAGCGGATAGAGATGCGGCACGACGTCGACGTGCATCGACGGCCGCTCGATCGGAACGTCGAGCGGAATCGCTTCGAACAGGTCGTTAGTGGTCGACGCGAATATGGCCAGCCCTTTTGCGGACTTTGGCGCCTCATTCGCGATGAACTGCGAAATACGTTCGGCGGTGCGCTCTAAACCCGCGCGAGCCTTTCCGCTCAGCGATCGCGCCTGCTCGTCGAAATTGTTGCGAAGGAACGTGTCAACATGCGTCCGTTGCCCGTTCTCGATTCGGCGCATGTCGAGATAGAGGCTGATGATCGCGCGGTCAGACGACTCGATGGCGGCCAAACGGTCCAGCTGGTCGCGAAGCGGAGTTTCGAGTGCCGTTGTGCTCTTCGTAGCCATGCCTGCGGACTCGCAAGCCGTATGCCCGCAGTTAGCGCGAAGCAGCGCGACGCAGGCGGTCCTGGATCGCCGCGCTGAGCGGGTGGTCCGTTGTGATATTGCGGACGAAAATTACATCTACCCCGAGCTCGTCCCCTTCACGCAACGCTGCGTACAGCCGCGATGCAACGGCGGACGGGTCGTTTTCGTGTCCCAGGTCGACAAGCTGCACACGCGACGCTCGCAACTGTTCGAGATCCTCGCGAAAAGCGAGGATCGCCACGGATTGTCCGCGCTCGCACTGGCGCCGCGCAGTGTGCTCCATGTCGTCGAGCGCAGAGGCGCGACTGCCTTCGAACAACATGAGCGGTGTCGCTGGCGCATAGTGCTTGGGGAGCATTCCCGGCGCGGGCATACCCGCCGAGCCGCGCTCGGCAGGGCTGGAACGAAGTCGCACGTCAGGGAGTACGAGTCGCAATATCGCAGCATCGACGGCGCCAGGCCTGAGCACGGTCGGTGGCTGATTGGCGAGGTCGATAACCGTCGACTCCAGGCCAACGGTCGTTGGACCTCCATCGAGGATCATGTCGACGCGGCCACCGAGATCGGCAAGTACGTGAGCCGCGCGCGTCGGACTCGGTCTTGAAAACCGATTCGCGCTGGGCGCGGCAATCGGCAGCCGCGCGCTCTGCAGCAGTGCCTGTGCGATCGGATGTGATGGCACGCGAATGGCGACCGTGTCGAGTCCGGCAGTCACGTCATCCGGCACGCGCTCCGTCCGTCGCAGCACCATCGTCAATGGGCCCGGCCAGAATCGCATCGCGAGATCGCGCGCCGCTGGTGGGATTTCGACGACGAGCGGCGCGATGTCGTCGAAACCAGCGACGTGGACGATCAACGGATCGTTCGCCGGTCTCTCCTTGGCGGCAAACACGCGCTGCACGGCGCCGCGATCGAGCGCGTGCGCGCCGAGTCCGTACACCGTCTCGGTTGGAAAGGCGACAAGTCCGCCCCCGCGAAGGCACTCGGCCGCGCGAGCGATCAATTCGGGCTCGGGAGCTGTCGGATCGACTTGAAGTACGTCGGTCACCAGTTGGGTTATTCTCCCATCGATGCAGTTGGCGCTGCCCTTTGGACCATCCGACACGGCACCTATTGCACCCCTCGCACCCCTCGCACCCCTCGCACCGATGTATTTCATCAGACACCGTCGGGCGCGACGCTACGTCCTTCGCGTCGAAAGCGACGGCCGATTACGAGTAACGATTCCGCGCGGCGGCTCTCGTCGCGAGGCCGAGGCGTTCGTTCAACGCCACATTGACTGGATTGTCAGGCAGCGAACGCGTACGCAAGCCGAACTTCGTCCGCTCGAAGATGACAGCGCGTTGCGACAGCACGCACGCCGCGAGCTGCCTGCACGCTTGCTCGACCTGGCAGCGCGCCACGGACTCGTCGTGACGCGCGTCAGCGTCCGGAATCAACGCTCGCGGTGGGGCTCCTGCGGGCGTGACGGCCACATCTGTCTGAACTGGCGACTGGTGCTGATGCCGCCATCGGTACGCGATTACGTTCTGGTTCACGAGCTGATGCACCTGCGCCGGATGGACCATTCGTCCGCGTACTGGCGACTCGTCGCTGACGCATGTCCGGACTACCGCGAGGCCCGCGACTGGTTGCGGCGGCATGGTCCGTCGCTTCGCTAAATCCCAAATCCGAAGTCCCAAAGCCCAAATCCCAAGCCCGAGCAGACCCGCGCGGGAGCCCTTGGGATTTGGGGTTTATTGATTTGGATTTGGGATTTGGGCTTTGGGCTTTGGGATTTCCTGTGCGCCTGCGTGCCACGCCGTGCAGCCTGGACGCACATCCTAGTGGCGCGTGAGCGCACATATGAGGTCCGGTCACGGGTCGTCTTTCGTCCTACAGCATCTAAAGAGAGAGACAAATCCCGACGATAGTTGCAGTTAGTCAGCGGTGAACATGCGTGCGCGGAGCGGGCGGTTTCGGTCAGCCCTTGGAACCGAGCGCGTCATGCGAACACATGTGCGCCCGACTGGCGGATTACTCACACATGCAGAATCAACGTCCGCGATTGCTCGTCGTAGACGACGACCGCGCGATCCTCACACTGATCGGCACAATCGCCCTCGCTGAAGGCTTCGACGTCGCGACCACCGTCAGCGGCGAGGACGCGATGAAGCAGTTGCGCCACCGGCCGGCAGACCTCGTGCTGCTCGATCTCCGGATGCCCGGGATAACCGGACTCGACGTTCTGCGATCGATCCGCGACATCAGTCCGAAGTGCAGGGTCGTGCTGATGACCGGCTTCGGCACGATCGACAGCGCCGTCGAGGCGGTCAAACTCGGTGCGCTTGATTACCTCACCAAGCCGTTCGACCTGCAGCGCCTTCGTCAACTGCTCGCGACCGTTCGCGAGGAGGCGGCACAGCGGCGCGAGGTGTTGACGATGGAAGGCGACCTTGCCCAACGGCTCGAATTCTGCGGCATGGTCGGCCGGGGACCCGTCATGCAGGAAGTGTTCGGCCTCATTCGGCGGCTGGCGCCGCACGTGCGCACGGTGCTGATAAGCGGCGATACAGGCACCGGCAAGGAGCTCGTCGCCCGCGCGCTGCACAAGCTCGGGCCCCGCAACTCGAGGCGGTTTGTCACCGTGAACTGCTCAGCGGTCGTTGAGACGCTGTTTGAAAGCGAGCTCTTCGGGCACGTTCGCGGCGCGTTCACCGGCGCGACGGACCACAAGGCGGGCCTGTTCGAAACGGCCGACGGGGGCACGCTCTTCCTCGACGAGATTGGCGAGCTGCCGTTGCCTGTTCAGGCCAAGCTGCTGCGCGTGCTGGAGGAAGGCGAGGTCCAGCGCGTCGGCTCGCTCGAACAGCGGAAGGTCGATGTCCGTCTGATTGCCGCGAGCAACCGTGACCTTCTGGCCGAAGTCTCGGCCGGTCGATTCCGCAACGATCTCTACTACCGCCTCAATATCGTCGAAATCCGACTGCCGAAGCTGAGCGAACGTCGCGAAGACATTCCATACCTCACCGCGGCATTCGTTCGCGCCTTCTCGCAGCGCTTCAACAAGCCGCTGGTCGGACTCACGCCCGGCGCCGAGCGGCTGCTGTCGGATGCGAGCTGGGACGGCAACGTTCGTCAGCTCCGGAACGTGATCGAGCGTGCCTGCATCCTGGCGGAAGGGGACTTCGTCAGCGAGGCCGACCTCGCTGGCAGCATGCAGGAGCAGCGCGTCCCGGGCATATCGACTTCTGCGGGTCTCTCGGGCGCGACGTCACGCGGCGACGGCAGTCCGGCGCCGCTTGTGGAGGTCGAACGCGAGCACATCATCAGGACCCTGCAACAGGTACGGGGCAACAAGGCAGTAGCAGCCCGGCTGCTCGGCATAAGCCGGCGGGCGTTCTACCGCCAACTGGAACGCCACGGACTGCACCAACGCATTCCGATGGCAGTGCGTGCGAGCGAGCGCGCGTCGTAGGCGTCGAAGGTACTGCTGGTGATCGAAATCGCGTCTCCCACGACTCCCGCGCCTCGCCGCAGCCGCATACTCGTTGCGGACGATACCGAAAGCATTCGCGCGCTGTATCGCAAGCTTCTGGCTCGCGACGGCCATGAAGTGATCGACGTCGGTGATGGTGAGGCGGCGCTGGCAGCCGTGTACGAAAGCCATCCAGACGTGGTGCTGCTCGACGTTACCATGCCGCAGCTCGATGGCCTCGAGGTCTGCCGCCGTCTAAAGTCGGACCCGGCGACGCGCTTCACCCCCGTCGTCCTCGTCACCGGCCTCAGCGATCTTCACGATCGCATCAAGGGCATCGAGGCGGGCGCCGATGAATTCCTCTCCAAGCCCGTTCATCCGCTCGAACTGCGCGCGCGAGTCGGTTCGCTGACGCGCATGAAGCACCTGCTCGATGAGCTCGATTCCGCGGAAGCGGCCTTCATGACGCTGGCGCTGACGATCGAGGCACGCGATCCGATGACTAACGGTCATTGCGAACGGCTGGCGCGACATGCCGTTGCGCTCGGCAAAGCGCTCGGCCTTGGGGAAGAGGATCTGCAAGCGCTCGATCGCGGCGGATTTCTTCACGATGTCGGCAAGGTCGGCGTTCCCGATGCGGTGCTCCTCAAGGAGGGGCCGCTGACCCCTGGGGAATTCGAGCTGATGAAGCGTCATCCCGACATCGGTGACTCCCTGTGCGCGCCACTGCAATCCCTGCGCGTCGTGCGCCCCATCGTCCGGTTTCATCACGAACGGCTGGACGGCAGCGGCTACCCGTTGGGTCTTCGCGGCGATGAGGTGCCGCTGCTGGCCCAGATTGTCGGCATCGCGGACGTCTATGACGCCCTGACGTCGCACCGCCCGTATCGTCCCGCACTGTCGCGTGAAGATGCCGCGCGTCACCTTCGGCAGGAGGCAGCCAGCGGGAAGTTTCTTTGCGCGCATGTCGAGACGTTCCTCAAAATCATCGGGGTAGCGCCAGGTTCCGCTCATTAGGACCGGTGGGATGACTCAGACGATTGCCGGACCCATCCGCCTGCGAATGCTTGACGCGGATGCCGACACCCGAGCCTTGATAGAGTCGCTGCTGCGAAACCACACCGGGCGGAAGTACGTCGTTGAATCCATCGAAGATGCATCGGTATCTGATGACGCAGAGCGGCGTGTGGCAGCCGCGCTGCGGGAAAGCGAAATGCAGCTGGCGGCGGTGCTGGCCGACCGTGAACGGCTCGAACGGCAGTTCTATCAGGTGCAGAAGATGGAAACCGTCGGCCAGCTTGCCGGCGGTATCGCGCATGATTTCAACAACATCCTCACGGCGATCGTCGGCTTCGGCACGCTGATCGCCGAGCAGGTAGCCGGCAACGACGAAGCGATGCAAAACGCCACCGAGATTCTGGCGGCGGCTAATCGCGCGTCGGCGCTGACTCGCCAGCTCCTCGCGTTCGGCCGGCGCCAGGTGCTGCACCCGACGCGTGTCGATCTCAACGAGACCGTCCACTCGCTTGCCGGGATGCTGCGGCAGCTGATTGGCGAGCACATCGATCTCCAAATCGTCTGCACGCCTGATCTGCCGCCGATTCGTGCGGATTTGAGCCAGCTCGAATCCGCCCTCGCGAATCTCGTCATCAACGCACGCGATGCGATGCCGAGGGGCGGCCGGCTCACGATCGAAACCACGGATGTCGTCCTCGACGACGATTACTGCTCGGCGCACGTAGGGGTGCGGCCGGGGCGATATGCGCGGCTGTCGGTGAGCGACACGGGCGTCGGCATGTCATTGGAAGTGCAGGCACGCATCTTCGAGCCCTTCTTCACCACGAAAGAAGCAGGGAAGGGGAGTGGCCTCGGCCTCGCCACCGTGTACGGCATCGTCAAGCAGAGCGGTGGAAACATCTGGGTCTACAGCGAAGAGGGAAAGGGCGCAACTTTCAAAATCTACTTGCCGGTCGATGAGACGCAGGATGTACCGGCGGGCCATCACGAACCCGTCCGCGGGCAGTGGTCTCGAGGAACGGAAACGGTCCTGCTCGTCGAGGATGCACCGATGATCCGGCGGCTGGCGCGCGAGATCATGACGCGCGCGGGGTACACCGTGATTGAAGCGGATGCCGGCGATCAGGCCGCGCAGCTTGCGGCCCGGCTGCCACGAATTGACGTCCTGCTTACCGACGTCGTGATGCCGCGTCTCAACGGGATCGAACTGGCGGAGCAATTGAAGACGACGAGCCGCGATCTGCGCGTGCTGTTCATGTCCGGGTACACGGACACGGCAATCGTCCGGAACGGCCTGCTCAGCGACAGCGCCACGTTCCTTCAGAAACCATTCACACCCGACGAACTGCTGCGGAAGCTCCGAGTGGTGATCGATCAGTCGAATTAACCGCCTCTGGTATGCATTTCCAGATGCGGATCCCGCCGCAGACGGTCGAGCGGGATGAGCGGAGAGCGAACGCCGCTTGCGAGACGGTCCTCCGCGCCTCGATCCCGCCGTCGTCCCCACGACGCGCGAAGCATCGCGCCAATCGCCTCGGGTGATGCGCCCGAGCGAAGCGAACGTCTCAGGTCGATTCCGTCAGTCGCGTAAAGGCACAGGTACCATATCCCGTCGGCTGTGAGGCGGCTGCGGTCGCAGTCAGTGCAGAAGGGCGCGGTCGTCGACGCAATGATTCCGAACACCGTGCCGTCGGAGAGTCGGTATCTCCGCGCAGGCGCCGACGACTCTTCGTGCAACGGAGAGGGTGTGCCGTACCGCTCTGCCACGATGTCCAGCATCTGCGCTTTCGAGACGACACGCTCCAGGGACCATTGCGTTGCACCGCCGACGTCCATGTATTCGATGAAGCGGACCTCGGCGTTGTGGTTACGACCGAATTCGATCAAATCGATCAGCTCGTCGTCGTTAACGCCACGAATAACAACGGTGTCGATTTTCAAGCCGCCAAAGATGGAGGCGGCTGCCGCGATGCCTGTTGTGACCCGATCGAGCTCGTCGAAGCGCGCCAGGTGGCGGAACCGCTCGTGCCGCAGCGTGTCGAGACTCGCTGTCAGGCGGTGAAGTCCGGCGTCGCGAAGGCTGCGCGCATGATCGGCCAGCAGGACGCCGTTGGTCGTCAAAGCAAGATCGCGGATGGCTGGCCGTTTCGCAAGGCGCTCCACAAGCAGGGGCAGGTCGCGCCGCAGGAGCGGCTCGCCACCGGTGAGGCGCACCTTGTCGACGCCCTCGGCGAGAAACACGTCGACGAGCGCTTCAATCTCCTCGAACTGCAGCATGTCTTCGCGTGGCAACCACACATACTCCTGCTCGGGCATGCAATACGCGCAGCGCAGGTTGCACCGGTCGGTGACCGAGACGCGAAGGTTCCGCAACGGACGGGAGTAGAGGTCTTGAATCACTGGAAAAGAACCGGGGTTGATTCTCTCACGTGACCGAAAGCCGCGTGCGGTCATGTGGCAGAAACGGAAACGCCGTCCGTTGCCCCTCGAACCGTGAGCCCCAGATGCCTGGAACGCCGGTCCGGCATCGAGGACAACTGCCATCCGGAAGCAGTCGGTATTCCTGGATGAAGTAGCCGTACCGGCTGATGATGCGTTCACCGCATGAAGCGCAGTGCGTGTGCTCGAGAGCGCCGACACGTCCCGGTACGTTGCCAGCGTAGACATACCGAAGCCCCGCCCGGCGCGCGATGTCGGCGGCGCGAACGAGCATCGCCGGCGTCGTGTTCGCCGGATCCGTCATCCGGTAATCCTGATGAAACGCGGTGACGTGCCACGGGATATCGGGCGAAACGCTGGCGACAAACTCGGTCAGCTGTATCAGCTCCGTTTCGCCGTCGTTGAAGCCGGGTACGAGCAGCGTCACGATTTCCACCCACACACCGGCGCGGTGCAGCCATTTGATCGTCTCGAGGATTGGCTGCAGCCGTCCCCCGAGCTCGCGGTAATGCCGATCGTCGAAGCTCTTGAGGTCGACCTTGTAGGCGTCGATATGCGGTCGAAGATATTCGAGGACGCGCGGCGTTCCATTGCCGTTCGAGACAAAGGCGGTCGCGAGTCCCTCGGCTCGCGCTTCGCGAAAGATGGCTACGGCCCACTCCACTGTGATGAGCGGCTCGTTGTAGGTGGAGACGACGAGCTTCGCGCGCTGACGGAGCGCGTCCTGTACGAGCGACTGCGGAGTTGTGTCCTGCGGTGGCGCGCCCGCATGCGGATCACGAAGCGCTTGCGACGTCACCCAGTTCTGGCAGTAACTGCAGTGCAGATCGCAGCCGAGCATGCCGAAGCTGTATGCGAGTGCACCTGGGTACACGTGAAAGAACGGTTTCTTTTCGACCGGATCGCACTGCACGCCGCCCACGTAGCCCCACGGCACGCGCAATGTTCCGCCGTTGTTGAATCGAACCTTGCACACTCCCACCGCGCCCTCGGGAATACGGCACTGATGACCGCAGGCATGGCAGCGAACCGCGTTCTTCGCTGCGGTCGCGGAATGCGGTTCAACGTGTGACAGCGGATCGACGAGCTCGGGGGGAGCCTCGCGCGTACGAGCCGACAACACATCCTGAAGAGTAGTAGCCACGGAGATCTCATCGTACGGCCTCGATGCCACAATGCCAACATGTCGGCAAAGGCGGGTATTCCGCGTCCGGTCTGGTTTCTGGGCTTAACGAGCCTGTTTACCGACGCNGCAACGGAAATGATCTATCCGCTGCTCCCGGTCTATCTGGCGCGCGTTCTCGGCGCGTCNGCCGTATCGCTTGGCATCATTGAAGGGGTCGGCGAAGGGGTGAACAGCCTGCTGAAGGTGATCTCGGGCTACTGGTCGGATCGTGTTCGCCGGAGGCGTCCGCTCGTGATTGCGGGCTATACCCTGTCGTCGCTGGCGCGCCCGTTCACCGCGATCACCACGACGTGGCCGCAGGTACTCGTCGTCCGCGCGCTCGATCGCGTGGGCAAGGGGGTCCGTGGCGCCCCGCGTGACGTGCTGCTGGCGCGCTTCGCGACGCCGACAACGCGCGGCCGCATCTATGGATTCCATCGTGCGATGGATCACACCGGCGCCATCGTCGGCCCGCTCGTCGCGACGGTGATCCTGTTCTTCGCGCCAGATCGGTACCGCCTGCTGTTCGCGTTGACGGCCATCCCGGGCGCCATCGCCGTCGCGCTGCTGTTCTTCGTCGACGAGGACGCGGGGGCCGAAGCCGCAACAACAGCCAGCGAACCTCGAACCCACGAACCTCGAACCACCACCAACCACCAACCACCAACCACGAACCGACTGCCGAGCCGCGTCATCGCGTTTCTCGGCGTTCTGCTCGTGTTTGCTCTCGGCAACTCTGCCGACGCGTTCCTGTTACTGCGCCTTTCCGATGCGCTCGGCGGCGCGACCTACGTTCCGCTTCTCTGGGCGGCGATTCACGTCGTCAAAGCCTCGCTCTCGACGTGGGGAGGAGGGCTGTCGGATCGCTTCGGCCGTAAACAGCTGATCATCGCGGGTTGGATGATTTATGCGCTCGTGTATTTCGGGTTCGCCCTTTCGACCGGTGCGGCTGCATTCATTGCCTGGTTTCTGTTCTATGGCGTCTACTTTGCGTTTGCCGAAGGGGCGGAGAAGGCGCTCATCGCCGATTTCACGCCGACGGAACGTCGTGGTGCCGCATTCGGCTGGTACAACGCGGTGATCGGGATCGGCGCACTCGTCGCGAGCATCGTATTCGGCGAGCTGTATGAACACTTCGGTGCGCCCGTCGCATTTATGACGGGCGCCGGACTTGCGGCCACGGCGGCTGTGTTGCTGCTGCTGATTCCCACCGATACAATCAAAGATTCCGATGCGTGAAATCCTGGTTACCAATGACGACGGTGTTCATTCTGAAGGCATCAAAGAGCTGGCGGCCGCGCTGAAGCACCTCGGCAAGGTGACGATCGTCGCGCCGATGCAGGAAGCGAGCGCAATTGGACACGCGCTCACGCTCCGTCGGCCGCTGCGCATCGAGACAATCAGCGCGAACACGTTCGGCATCGATGGGACGCCGACCGACTGCGTCAACCTCGCAATTTCTCACGTCATCAGGCGAAAGCCCGATCTGATCGTCTCGGGGATCAACAAGGGGTGGAACCTCGGTGACGACGTGACGTACTCGGGGACGGTATCAGGCGCGCTGGAAGGTGCACTGCTGGGGTTACCGGCGATTGCTGTCTCGACACAGAACCTGCATCGCCGGAACGAATTCGAGTTCGGNCCTGCCGCGCGCGCGGCCGCAACGGTNGCCGAGCTNGTGCTCGAGCGCNGTATGCCGAAGTTCATCTTCCTGAACATCAACGTNCCGTTCGGGCCGAACAAGGGTTTCCGCGTCACCGTGCAGGCGAAGCGGAACCACATCACGGTCGTTGACGAACGGATCGATCCGCGCAAGCGGCCGTACTACTGGATTGAAGAAGGCGAGAATGAATGGGAGCCGCACGACCGCTCGGACTACCAGGCGGTGCGTGATGGCTATATCTCGATTACGCCGCTGCAGCCGGACATGACGGCGCACGATGCGCTGAACTATCTCGAGGAACTGCCGCTCGACGTCTCCGCTGCCGCGTTCATGAAGCGCCCGCAATAGATCTCGAACTACAGCTCAACCATCTTTCCCGATATTTGTCGTTCGCCGTGTCGGCGGCGCACGCTGCAAAGCGTAAAATGCACCTCCATTTGAACGCGCTGTCAACAGGTTCGAAGCAATTCCGATCGGCCGGTTATCGCGAAGGTAGAGGACATGAACGCGACGTGGACAACTGAGAATCGCGAGCGTGCGCGTCTCGAGACGCTCGATCTTGTTACGAAACAGATGGCGGTCGCGGTGACATGCT
>Ga0065705_10003139_pt1 | contig 12626 bp, 15 predicted proteins | sample SwibulcommuniRL2_FD_59092 | JGI IMG/M metagenome (GOLD analysis project Ga0065705, IMG submission 59092) | Bulk soil microbial communities from switchgrass field near Rose Lake, East Lansing, Michigan, USA - RL2 Bulk Soil v2 (version 2) | ecosystem: Environmental > Terrestrial > Soil >... | reverse complement strand
CAACATTAAGCTGCTCGAGGACCCGGAAAAGAACCTGCTCGTCATTATGAAGGATGGCCAGATCTACAAGAACTCGCTCAGCAAATGAGCCATCATCTGAGCATTGCCTGTTTCTCGTTCGTAGCGGGAATCACACCTATCCTCTCGCTCGCGATCACTCGCGCAAGAACGCCTTGGAGATCGCCGCTGGCGAGCACTGCTACGCTACGACGACCGGTATCCGCGGTGAAGGAAAAGATATGGGCGAACATGACGCCCGCTTCATTGACACTCTTAGCGACGTTGCTGAGAAGGTGGCGGACTCAATCTCGCACAAGCTTCATCCGATGGTCGAGCAGTACGCCAAACTCTTCAAGACCGGCATCTGCACACCGGTCTTGAAACGTCCCAGCGATATTGGGCTCGACTATGAAGATGTCTTTTTTCCGTCGCTGGACGGCATCCCGCTGGAGGCCTGGTTCATTCCAGCTGATTCGGACAAGCTGCTGATCGTGAACCATCCGATGACCTGCAACCGCTACGGTTTCCCGGGACACCTGCCACCATGGAACACGATGTTCGGCGGCTTTGAGGTAAAAACTTCCTGCCGGAGCTGAAACATCTACACGACGCTCGCTACAACATTCTCACCTACGACCTTCGCAACTGTGGTCTTAGCGGCGAGGCGAACGGCGGAATAAGCGATCTCGGGCTTTTGAATGCCGAGATGTCGTCGGCTCGGTCCGTTACGCGAAAAGTTGTGAAAATCTGGCGTCGATGACAACCGGCCTTTACAGCAGGTTCATGGGGGGCAACTCGACCATTATCGCCATGGCGAAATGGCCAGAGGAGTTCACTCATATTCGCGCTCTTGACTTGCTCAATGTCGTTTCCGGCAAGACCTTCATCGAGCGTGGCGCAGAAAATTTGCACCTCGATCCAAAGGACGCAGCGAACAGACTGGACGAACGTCTCCGCGAGCTGACGGGCTTTCGCCTCGATGAGGAAACTCCGTTGCGTACGCGAAGCACGTCAAGGTTCCCACAATGATGGCGCAACTTTGCCGAGACTTCCTCGTCCACGCTGAGGCCGACGGTCAGGCCATCTTCAATGCCTTGGGTGCTGACGAAAAGGAATTGCTGGGACTGAGGAATCCAGCCAGCGTTTCTACGCTTACAACCATTTCGGTCAGCATCCTGAACGGCTGCTCGGCTGGTTCGCCAAGCACATGTGACCGACGTCGGTTAAACCATGCGCTGGAGCCAGGCCTCGGCGGTCGCGGAGCTTGGCATCAGAGTGGCGCTGAAGGCGCAGTTCATCGGTGCGATGTTCGGCGGCGAGCACGCCGCCGCTATCCAGACTTCTATCAGAGCGCGTTCTCTGGCGTTGACCCAAATGATTTCACGCAGCTATGTCCGTACCTCAGACGAAAGAATCCGGCGCGTGACTCGTTCCGGGGAGCGTGCGGTTTCCGGCGTCTCGCCGGAAAACATGTTCGGCGAAACTACTCGGCGAAGCCAATCTTCAACGCAGTCGACGGCGCCCGCGAACGCATTGTTTAGACTTCAACGCCGAGCCAACCTGTCTAAAGGCCTCCGAGAATCGAGAGATGTCAATCGGGTTGCCAAAATGCTCTCTTCTTGGCTTAACGGCAGAAGGCAACGACTAAGCAATGAACGCAAATTCCTCACTCACTCCCGAACGCTTGATGCAGATTGCCTGGAGTTTTGCGCCGCCGCTCGTCATCGAGGCGGCACTGCAACACGGCGTCTTTGACCGACTGGACCAGGGAGCGCGCAGCGCGGCCGAGCTCGCGACCGAAACTGGCGCGTCGGTTCGCGGCTTGACCGCAATCCTGAACGTCCTCGTTGGCCTTGAACTACTGGGGCGGGACAGCGATCGCTACACGCTNACCCCCGAGAGCGCGGCGTTCCTGGTATCGTCGAGTCCTGGCTTTCATGGCATGTTTTTCCAGCATATCAGCGACCACTTGTTGCCACGNTGGCTGAAGCTGAATGAAATTGTCCGCACCGGTCGGCCCACAAGCCACGTCAATCAGGAGGAGGAGGGCGCTCAGTTTTTCGCCGAGTTCGTCGAGGCGCTTTTTCCGATCAGTTTCCCGGCGGCGAGCGCGCTGGGCGAGCACTTGGGTATTCCCAGGGCCACTGCATCAGTGAGCGTGCTGGACATCGGGGCCGGCTCCGGTGTGTGGGGCATCGCGCTGGCGAAACAATCGCCGCACGTTCGCATCCGCGCGGTGGACTGGCCCGGCGTTCTCGAGGTCACAAAAAAGGTCGCGGACCAGCACGGAGTGGCGGACCGACTGACCACCGCTCCGGGCGAGTTTTCCGAGGCTGATTTTGGCAGCGCACATCAGGTGGCGATACTCGGCCACATTCTGCATAGCGAGGGCCGCGATCGCAGTCACCGTCTCTTGAAAAAGATCTGGAGCGCGCTAGCGCCGGGAGGCACAATTGCCATCCAGGAATTTGTCCCCAACGATGAGCGGACTGGTCCGTTGCACACGCTCATATTCGCGGTAAACATGCTAGTGAACACCGATGAAGGCGACACGTTCACGTTCGCAGAAATGAGTGCCTGGCTTCGAGAAGCGGATTTCGTAAATCCACGCCTGCTGAACGTCCCCTCGGTTTCTCCACTGGTGTTGGCGGACAAGCCGCGTGCCTAAACGTTGCGTCTTTGAACCGTCGAGGCACTGCCGAATCGTCACGCTCAAGCGCCAAAGTGCACGACTATTCTGCGACCGGTATTAGAAGGTGAAAACAAAGCGCTCCTGAGGATGTTTTTCGCTAAGACTAACAGTTCTAAGCTAGCGCATGACATGTTCGACGTTTGTGCCGAATGGTTCGTGCAGTGCCTTCAACGACCTCTCCAAGTAACGTATGAAAAAGACAAAAACATGGATTATTACCGGTGCCTCTCGCGGCTTCGGTCTCGAAATCAGCAAAGCCGTCCTCGCCAGCGGCGACAAGGTCACTGCCACAGTGCGCAGTAGACCGGAGGAGCTTGCCGCCAAACTCGATCATCATTCGAACCTGCACGTTGCCATCCTGGATATCAATGACGAACTCCAGGCAATGCAAGTCGCGGCCGAAACGGTGGAGAAATCCGGCTCAATCGACGTGCTGGCCAACAACGCTGGCTTCGGTCTGCTCGGCGGGGTGGAGGAGGTCAGCGATCAGGAAGCGCGACGGGTTTACGAGACCAACGTTTTTGGTTTGCTGAAGGTCACGCGCGCGGTCCTGCCCCATATGCGTCGCCAGCGCTCGGGCCACGTGATTAATTTCTCGTCGGTTGGAGGCCTCACCGGCTCAGCGGGTTGGGGAATCTACTGCTCTACAAAGTTCGCAGTTGAAGGCATTACCGAAGCGTTGGCCCAGGAGCTCGCGCCGCTCGGCATTTTTGCGACCACGGTAGAACCCGGCTATTTTCGGACCAACTTTCTCGATGGCGCCTCGCTTGTGCGGGCGGAAAATATCATCAAAGACTATGCGAAGACCGCGGGTGCGATGCGCGAAACTGCCGCCGAGGTCAGCTATCGTCAACCGGGCGATCCGATGAAGCTGGCTGCGGCTATTGTCCGGCTCGCGGCCTCACCTAAGCCCCCGGTGCACCTTCCACTTGGCAATGATACGCTGAAGCACTATCGCGAGAAGAGCGAAGCCTTTGAGAAGGAAGTCGCCGAATGGCACGACGTCATCACCAGCACCGACCACGACGACGTCGCGCCCAATGATCGCGAAGACTCCTAATCTACTTCATGCCATGAAAGGCTATTTCCACCTCATGCTGTGCGGTCTCCTCCCGTTTGCCGGGCTAGAACAAACGGTTGCTGCCGAGACGGGGAGCGAAGCGAAAAACAAAGCCGCCGTCCAGGCCGCATTCGACGCCTGGCGTGCCGGAACGGGAGGGCCCTTCGCGCTGCTGGCAGAGGACGCCACCTGGACGATCACGGGCAACTCCGTCGCCGCGAAGACCTACAATAGTCGCGACGAATTCCTGGACATTGTCATTAAGCCCTTCAACGCCCGACTGACGAAGCCGCTCGTCCCGACGGTCCGCAGTCTCCACAGCGACGGCGACACGGTCATCGCCCTGTTCGATGGTGAAGCCATCGCGCTCGACGGCAAGCCTTACCGCAATACCTACGCTTGGTTCATGGAGATGCGCGATGGCAAGATTGTCAACGTCACCGCGTTCTTCGATTCAATCGCCTTCGATGAATTTTGGAAGCGGGTGCGACCGAAGGAAAACAAGTAAATTATCGTTCCTTGGGAAGCTTCGCGCTCCCTACTTCAGCCCGTACTCAGTCCAAGAAGAGCCGCAACGAATTGCCCTCGACATCGCGTGAAGTTATCCAGATGCAAGAAGATGCGGACTGACCTCAAGTTCCGAGTTTACGGGACAAATGCGAGAAACAGGTACGCCGCGAACAACACCAGATGCACCGCCCCTTGCATCACATAGGTGCGACCGGTCCCTAACGTGACAGCACTCACCAGGAAGGTCAGCGCAAGCAGGATCATATCCTTGGGCGACAGACCCAGGACCAGAGGCAAGCCGAAGGTGATCGACGCCGATACCACGATGGGCACAGTCAGCCCAATACAGGCCAGCGCCGAGCCGACTGCGAGATTCATGCTCGTCTGAAGACGGTTAGCCAGGGTGGCGCGCATCGCGGCCCATGTTTCCGGCAGCAGCACCAATGCCGCGATAATGATTCCCACCACTGCCCTTGGCGCGTTTGCCGCCTGGACCGTTCTTTCGATGGTAGGCGAAAGCATCTTGGCCAGACCGACCACCGTCACCAGAGAGAGCAAGAGCAGCCCGAAGCTCGCCCATGCCTGCCCTGTCGTCGGCGGCTCGGCGTGTGCCTCTGGATCGGAGGCATTCTCCACTGGAATGAAATAGTCACGATGACGTATGGTTTGAATGGAGATAAAGATCGCCCACAGCAACCCCGAACTCACCGCCACGAACACGAGTTGCGAACGGCTATACGTGCCGCCGGGTGCGCTCGTCGTAAACGCAGGTAAGACGAGCGTCAAAACGGCCATCACGATCAATGCCGCGAGCCCTGCTCCGGCGCCCTCTGCTCGAAAGGTCTGCTCATGGTGCGCCAGTCCGCCCACCAAGAGACACAGGCCGACGACACCGGTGCAGATGATCATGACAGCGGCGTAGATCGCGTCGCGCGCCAGAACCGCCATATCCTGGCCGCCGGCAACCATCATCGAGAGGATGAGGGCGGCTTCGATCGCGGTAACCGCCAGCGCGAGCACGAGGGTCCCAAACGGCTCACCCAATCTATGGGCGACAACTTCGGCATGGTGAACCGCCACAAGAACCGCCCCGACCAGAGCACCACCGCACAGCATGGCGAGCCATGGTCCCACACCGGCCGTCGATGCGATGAGCAAAGCACCGAGCGCCAGCACAGGAAGAACCCAAGTCCAAAGCGGCATCTTCGTTCTCACCTCAGAAAGAGTGCGAGTATGCCTTGGCCCTGCATCTTTGTAACGCTGTTTTATCCCGGGGCAACACTTCATGATTCTGCATGCGCGTCGACGCTCCGCAATTTCGATGTTGTTTGACGCAGAAATCAGTCTCGGGTCAAAGTGGATGACATGCCTAATTCGGCGAGTTGGTTTTTCTGGGCTCTTCTCTCGGCGCTGTTTGCCGCGCTGACCGCAGTTTTCGCTAAGATTGGCATTCGCGAAGTTGATTCTGACCTCGCTACATTGATTCGTACCGGCGTCATCATGGTTATTCTGGCGGCCTTCGTTCCACTGGCCGGCAAGTGGACCAATCCACTCGCGCTCTCCGCGAAAACCTGGATCTTCCTTGTTCTCTCCTCGGTGGCGACTGGCGCTTCGTGGGTGTGCTATTTCCGTGCATTGCAAGTCGGCGAGGCAGCCAAGGTCGCGGCGGTTGACAAGCTCAGTGTAATTCTCGTGGCGGTTTTTGCTTTTGCCTTCCTGGGAGAGCGGCCGGTTGCTCGAGAATGGATGGGAATTCTCTTAGTCGCGGCAGGCGTCTTCCTCCTGGGGTATAAACGATAAGGCGGACCTACTGATCCGCCCGGCAAGGGCATGATTAACCTCCCAGCGGAAGCCGGGTTGATTGTTGGACGAGGCGAAAGAAGAGTAGGGGATGAACATCAGGCACGACTCGAGTTTAGCGGATCAACAAACGACCGTCCTCCCGAGCACGATTGTGGAGACTTGTCTGCACGTGGCGGACCTCAACCGATCCCGGAAATTCTACTCGGATTTATTTGGCTATTCGGTCATGAAGTCCGATGAACGCTTCTGCGCCTTCGATGTTGGCCATGGCCAAGTCCTGCTGCTCTTCCTTCGTGGCAGCGATCCCGAGGGAACGGTCCTGCCTTTCGGAACAATTCCAGCCCACGGCACGAGCGGCCAAGCGCATCTCGGTTTCGGCGTTCCCCCGGCGAGCATGTCTGCGTGGAGGGAGCGGCTCGAACAAAAGGGCATTCCCAGCGAGAGCAGCCTCACCTGGCCGGATGGAGGGATCAGCATCTATTTTCGGGATCCCGACGGCCATCTTCTCGAGCTGCTCACGCCAGGAGTTTGGCCGAACTACTAGCTCGAGCCGACAATCTCGAGTGGCCTCTCTGCGGCGACGTTGCTTGCTTCCGGCAGAGTTGCCTGCGACGCGGCGATGAGCGATGATCTCGTTACGTGGACTCCCCATCAGCGATCAACTCGACCGAATCGCAAGACCGACCTCGTGAAGAGAGAAGTCTACTGGGAAGCCGCATCTCTCCCGGTCTCGCCATTGGCACTGCCTGGGTGTCGGGAGACATTCTGGAATGCAGCGCGCAGGCCTTGAAGATCAATTCGGAGCAAATCGAGGCGGAAATGGCGCGGATCCGCGGAGCATTCCTGGACGTCAGGACTGAGCTGGAGGAATCCGCGCGACGCATCAGTGAGCAGTTCGATCCTAAACTGGCGGAAATCTTCCATGCTCATCAAACGATGTTGGACAGCTTTCTCTCCTCCAACGAATTCGAAACCGAACTGCGCGACTCGCTCTTCACCGCCGCACAGGTTGTCAGGAGCGTTTTTCGCAGATGGGAGGGAAAGTTCGCTGCACTCGAAAACGAAGCCTTTCGGGTGCGGGCGGATGACATTCTCGATTTGGCGCGCCGCGTGCTGCGCCGACTCGAGGGAGTTGATGCCTTCGGCCTCGCGTCGATGCCGGCTGCCAGCGTGCTTGTCACGCAGCGACTCTTGCCTTCGGATGTTGTCTCGCTTTCCCGGCGCGATGTGGCGGCGATTTTGGTGGAGTCACTCGGCCAGGGTTCGCATGCGGCCTTGCTCGCGCGGGAGAAGGGCATTCCCGTAATCGCCGAGCTGCCGAATCTTGTCGGTCAAATTGAAAACGGGGAGGTTCTGCTGGTTGATGCTTTTGCGGCCGTCGTAGTGATTTCTCCAACAGAAGAAACCCGGCAGACATTTGAGCAGCGCCTTGAGAGTCATCGAGCAAGCTCTTCTCGTTCCAAGGGCGACTGCCGGGCGCCGGCGATAACTCGCGACGGACATGCAATCTCGGTCGAAGCAAATATCGGCGCTCACGATGACATTGAGATGGTTCTCGAGAATGGCGCTGATGGCATTGGCCTGTTCAGAATCGAGCAGCTCTACCTCGCACGGGAGCTTCTTCCCAGTGAGGAGGAGCTGTTCCACGACTTGGAAGCCGTGCTCGGACCTCTCGCTGACCGACCGGTGACGATTCGCCTTTTGGACATGGGCGGCGACAAGCCACTCCCTTCCGTGCGGATGCGCCCGGAGCCGAATCCCTTGTTAGGAAAGCGAGGAGTGCGTCTTCTGCTCGCCTTCCCGCAGTTGGTGGAGACGCAACTCAGGGCTCTCTTGAAGCTTTCCCGACAGCAGGCGATACGTATCCTCGTCCCGATGATCGTTCTCGAACGTGATATGTCGAGAATTCGCGAGATTTTCGAAGCCATTGCCCGGGAGATAGGACAAGAAAGCCTGCCGCCGCTTGGAGCGATGATCGAAACACCTTCCGCCGCCTTAACGGTAGCCGACATTGCGCGCCATTCGGATTTTCTCTGCATCGGAACAAATGACCTCACCCAGTACACACTGGCAGTCGGGCGTGACGACGCCACCGTGAGCGAATATTACATTGATGATCACCCGGCCCTACTACGATTGCTTGGCATTATCATCCAAGAGGCTGGCGACAAATCAGTGACCATTTGTGGTGAACTTGGCGGCCGGGAAGAGGCGATCCCCTCGCTTCTTCGGCTCGGCTTTCGGGGACTTAGCATCGCTCCTCCGCTTATTCCGGCGACCAAGGATCTTATTCGATCGCTCTCCCTTAGTGATTTCCCTGAGGAGTATCCGGTCACATCACCCGCCGTGCGCTTTGTTTCCGCGAGCTGATGAGGCATTGCAGATGAAAAGGTGCCGTTGGGCAGAGTCCCCGCTCATGATCGCCTACCATGATCAGGAATGGGGGCGTCCGCAGCACGACGACCGGATTCTTTTCGAATTTTTGATCCTCGAAGGAGCCCAAGCCGGGCTTAGCTGGGAGACGATCTTGAAGAAGAGACAATCCTATCGTGAGGCATTTGCTAATTTCGATCCGGAGCTAGTCGCGCGTTACGATGGTGCGAGTGAGGAGCGCTTGCTGGCGAATCCCGGAATCGTCCGCAATCGCCTCAAGATAAAGGCGGCAATCACGAATGCGCGTGCATTTCTCGCGGTGCAGCAAGAATTCGGCAGCTTTGACGCCTACATCTGGGGATTCGTTAAGGGGCGCCCCATCCTGAACACCCGCGCAGCGCGCGAACTGCCGACGCGCACCTCGCACTCGGACGCCGTGAGCAAGGATCTAGCACGTCGCGGTTTCAAGTTTGTTGGAACGACGATCTGCTACGCCTTTATGCAAGCCACAGGTCTGGTAAACGATCACGAGAAAAGCTGCTTTCTCTATGGACGCAAGTTCTAGGGTAGATCTCCAGGTTATGGATAAGGAATACTTGAAGGCTCTCCAAGCACCGCTTAAAGCAAAGTACCGAGACGACCCCAACAGTGCGCTGGTGACTCTTCGCGCAGAAGGGCTGGCGTCGGAAGGAGTTTCCTGCAGGCTGGAAGTGGGCCGCGCTCTCGTCAACGCAGGTCTGCATCAGGCAGCGGGTGGAGATGGTTCGCAAGCTTGCTCCGGTGATATGCTTCTCCAAGCGCTGGTTGCCTGCGCCGGCGTTACGCTGCGTGCGGTCGCGACTTCCCTCGGAATTCCCGTGAGAGAGGCAAGGATTGTGGCGGAAGGTGACCTCGACTTCCGCGGCACGTTGGCCGTCTCCAAAGATGCTCCGGTCGGCTTTCACGCCATCCGGTTGCAGATCCTCGTCGATACCGAGGCAGATTCCACGACGGTAGCAAAACTCATCGAGCTAACGGAACGCTATTGCGTAGTTCTGCAGACGCTGCGAACCCCTGTGGCTGTGACGACGAATCATAAACTACGCGCAGAAGAGTAGCGCGAAATTTACGGAGAGCAGACGGTCCACGCGGCAAGCGGATATCGAAGCCAATTTCCGCAGCTTTCCGGAGATCCTTCGAGGAGGCTGAGATGACTTTCATTTTTTTGGATGACTTCGAGTGCCGAGTTTGTCGCTTCACCTATCGACTAGGGTCTACGATCAGCCGGAAAGCGGTTGCGATGTCATCTTACCGAGGCTATTCGTAGTGTATCCATGCATCTGGCGAAAAGGGTGATTACGCCTTGGGGAGTGGTCGCGTTCACCGCGATGGCGATTCTTGCCTATATTTTTTGGAAAGGTCCCGAACGCTTCTACTACGAGTCCTTTGGGACCTGGATTGTCTCACCTGGGATTTATGTAAGGCTTCTTCCCGTTCCCCTAAACGAGTGGCTTCTCACAGGCTTACGCGATATCCCCTTATTAGCTTCCGCATTGCACCTGGTGCCTCTCGCGCTTTTGTCACTCTCGTTCGCGCTTTCGTTGTATTCGATCTGGAACAAAACGGTCGTCCACGCCTTCATTTCGCTTGGCTTAGCAGCGGCCGTGTTTTCCGCTTATCACTTCCTGCAGCCGTTTGGGATTACCTTAATTCATTATTGAACCCTTCGCAGAGGAGATTTCTTCGGTAGACTCGAGGGCGCAGGTGGCTTTTCAGCTCAAGTCTCTCCTCCAGCAAGGCGAAGTCAGCGTGACAGCGTGCCCGCCATTCGGGCGAGGATTTCTCGGTTGCGCGGGCGGGAGAAGGTGGGCACTCTCTGATTATGGGCATGGCATTGGTAACTCTCGCCGCAATCGTGTGCGGCTTGGGACTTCTCGGCTTGTTTGCCGTGGGCCAATACAATACGCTGGTGGCGCTTCGAAACCGCTACAAGAANAGCTTTTCGCAGATCGATCGGCAACTCAAGGTCCGTTACGACTTANTTGCAAATCTGGTTGGAGTCGCGAAGGATCACCTCGAGANCGAGCATGAAACGCTCGACGCGGTGACATTGGCCAGAAACGCGGCCTATTCGGCCGGGGCGAAAGCCGCGGCAAATCCTGGTCATCCACAAGCAATAACGGATCTTGTCGCCGCAGAGGCGAGATTGCGGGACGCGCTTGGGCGCTTTTTGGCCATGGCGGAAGCACATCCCGGCCTGAACGCAGAGGGAAATTTGTCCCGGATCTACACGGAGCTAACTTCGCTGGAAAACAGGATTTGCTTTGCGCGCGAGGCCTATAACGATGCCGTGATGGTTTATAACATTCGACGCGAAGTCTTCCCCGCCAATCTTGTTGCGCGCATCTGTAATTTTGCTGCGGCGGAACTTTTCCAGATAGAGTTCGTCGAACAGGCTGCTTCGAAGGTTTCGCTCACATGATTCCCTTGAGCCCGTCCCGCTCTGTCTTCGCGGAGCAGGCGGCGACCGCTAACGTCGTTCCGGTTTGGACGGAGATTGTCGCGGATGGAGATACCCCCATCTCCGCCTTCGCGAAGATCGGAAGAGATGTGCCTTCTTTTCTCCTGGAATCCGCGGAGCAGACCGATCAGGTCGGCCGGCATTCGTTTCTTGGCGCTGGTGCGAGAATCATGATTTCGGCGCGAAACAAAACTGTGACTCTAACTCAGAATGATCGGGTCCGGAGCTTTGAAGCCGCACGCGATCCGCTCGAGGAGCTGGAGAAGATCATGCGGGCCTATCGCATTGCGCCGGCGGAAGACCTTCCGGGTTTCTATGGAGGTGCGGTCGGTTATCTTGGATATGACTGCGTGCGGTGGTTTGAGCCGAGCGTTGCGCTGCCGCGAAGTGACGATCTTGGCATTCCCGACATGTTCTTTCTCGTGACCGGAACGGTCATCATTTTCGATCATCGTCGCCGGAGATTGAAGATCGTTGCCAACGCGTTTATTGATTCGGCCGGGTGGGCGGCCGCCTATGACGAAGCCAGCCGCGAAATCGAGGCGATCCTCGACAAACTGGCACGTCCAATTACTTTTGTGCCGATTTTCACGCAGAGCGAGCCGCCCCGCGGCAACGCGACAAGCAACACGACGCGTGAGGAATACCACGAGATGGTAAGTCGTGCTCGAGAGTACATTCGCGCCGGGGACATCTTTCAAATGGTCCCCGCACAACGGTTCGAGACAGAGTTCGCCGGTGATGCGCTTGATCTTTACCGGACATTACGGTTCATCAATCCGTCGCCGTACATGTTTTGCTTGCGCTTTCCGGAAGGATATTCCCTCGTGGGGAGCTCGCCCGAAGTGCACGTTCGCCTGACGGACGATCTCGTGGAAATACGGCCGATCGCCGGCACTCGCAAGCGTGGGGCCACCACGCAAGAAGATGAAGCCAACGCCGCCGACTTGCTCGCGGATCCGAAAGAGCGGGCCGAGCACCTGATGCTGGTCGATCTGGCGCGCAACGATGTCGGTCGCATCGCGGAGTACGGCAGCGTGAAAGTGACAGATTTCATGACGATTGAACGCTACAGCCACGTGATGCACATTGTCTCTCATGTTTCCGGGAAGCTCTCGGACGGCCGCACTGCTTATGATGTCATGCGAGCAACCTTCCCTGCCGGAACGGTCTCGGGATCACCGAAAGTCCGGGCCATGCAAATCATCAACGAGCTCGAGAAGAGCAAGCGTTGCACGTACGCAGGCGCGGTCGGCTATTTTGCCTTCGATGGAAATCTCGATTCCTGCATCGCTTTGCGAACCGTCCTCCTGAAGGGTGGAAAAGCGTATGTTCAGGCCGGCGGGGGAGTAGTTGCGGACTCAACGCCTGAGGGCGAATATCAGGAGAGCTTGAGCAAAGCGATGGCCGCAATGCGAGCCATCGATCGGGCACGAAAGTCTTAACATGCTTCTGGTCATCGATAACTACGATTCGTTCACCTATAACCTCGTTCAGTACTTTGGCGAACTTGGGACAGAGGTTGTCGTTTACAGAAACGATCAGGTGACGCTCGATCAAATCGCGGAAATGAACCCGGAGAGGATCGTCGTCTCCCCGGGACCTTGCACGCCGAATGAAGCCGGGATCAGCTGTGATGTGATCGCGCGATTCGGACCCACCAGACCCACATTGGGCGTCTGTCTCGG
>Ga0065705_10002285_pt1 | contig 12634 bp, 9 predicted proteins | sample SwibulcommuniRL2_FD_59092 | JGI IMG/M metagenome (GOLD analysis project Ga0065705, IMG submission 59092) | Bulk soil microbial communities from switchgrass field near Rose Lake, East Lansing, Michigan, USA - RL2 Bulk Soil v2 (version 2) | ecosystem: Environmental > Terrestrial > Soil >... | reverse complement strand
GCCGGCGGACTGACAAGAGGCCTTCCGGCCAGTAAATGGGCCGCATTGACTCCGGCAAGCAAGCCCATTGCCGCGGACTCGATATAGCCCTCTACGCCGGTCATCTGGCCGGCGAAAAACAGCGTGTCGCGCCGGCGCCATTGCAGCGTCGGTAAGAGCTGCTGCGGCGCATTAATAAAGGTATTGCGGTGCAGGCTCCCTAGACGGACAAACTCCGCCTTCGTCAAGCCGGGAACCAGAGCAAAAACGCGGCGCTGTTCCGGGTAAGTCATTTTGGTTTGAAAACCGACCAGATTGTAGAGCGATCGTTCCTGGTTTTCTTGGCGCAGTTGCACGACGGCGCAGGGACACCGGCCCGTGCGCGGATCGCGCAAACCGACGGCGCGCATGGGACCGAACGCCAGCGTTTCGCGGCCGCGATCCGCCATTTCTTCAATCGGCATACAGCCCTCGAACGGAACGAAATGCTCGAAACTGTGGGTTGGCACCCGTTCAGCGCCAAGCAGCGCATCGACGAAATGATGATACTCCTCGCGAGTCATCGGCAAATTGATATAATCATCGCCGCCCTTGTCATAGCGCGCCGCGCGAAAGGCGACATCCATGTCGATCGACTCGGCAGTCACGATCGGCGAAATGGCATCGTAAAAATAGAGATGCTCCTCGCCCAAACGCAGCGCGAGATCACGCGACAATGCCGGCGAAGTCAGCGGGCCGGTGGCGAGAATGACCACGCCATCGTCCGGAACCGACTCTACTTCCTCGCGGACAATGCGGACCGCCGGCAGGCTTTCAATAGTCTTCGTGAGAGCGTGGCTAAATTGTTCGCGATCCACCGCCAGGGCGGAACCGGCCGGTACCCGATTCGCCTCGGCGCAGCGAATTGTCAGCGAGTCGAGAAGGCGCATTTCCGCCTTTAACAACCCCGCCGGCGCCGTTAGTACGTCAGAACGAAGCGAGTTGCTGCAGACCAGCTCTCCAAACTCGCCGCTAGAATGCGCTTCGGTCATCCGCTGCGGCCGCATTTCGAAAAGTTCGACGGCAACGCCGCGCCGCGCAAGTTGCCAAGCGGCTTCCGCGCCGGCCAGGCCGCCCCCGATGATACGAACAATACTCTGCATAGACTTCACTAGAGTCGCGGTGATTTGGGTTAATTAGCACAAACCGGTGAGCGTCAACAAATGTTGAAAACAAAACCGCGTAGCCGAATCATCGCACCGGGCGGCACGACGTTTCCTACTGTTCCGCGACTTGGATCGAGTAACCGCACTCTTTCTTGTAGCACCGATGCGTGCGGCCGGCGCGCTTGGTCACTTTCTCGACCAGGATCGGGCTGTCGCAGTCGGGACAGGGGGTCGGCATGGGTTTGTCCCAAGAAGCAAACTTGCATTCGGGGTATTTGTCGCAGCCGTAAAAGACTTTACCCCAGCGCGACTTCCGTTCTTTGATATTGCCTTCTTTGCATTCCGGACATTTAATTCCCAAATCCACCGGTTTCTCCAGGGGCTGAATATTTTTGCATTCGGGATAGCCGCTGCAGCCGAGGAACCTGCCGAACTTGCCCCAGCGCAGCAGCATGGGACGGCCACATTCGCCGCAAGCTTCGTTGACCTCTTCCTCCGGCGCGATTGTAATGTCGCCCGCCTCACTGCGCTTAAAGTTTTTAGTGTTTTTGCACTCGGGATATTGCGGGCAAGCGAGAAACTCGCCGTTGCGCCCCCATTTGATCACCATTTTGGCGCCGCATTTGTCGCAATCGATGTCGGTCGGCACCTCTTGGCGCTTGACGTCGCGCATTTCCTTTTCGGCTTTTTTAAGATCGCGCGAGAAGGGCGTGTAAAAGCGCTTCATCGCCTTGGTCCATTTCTCTTTGCCTTCTTCGATCTTGTCGAGCTCATCTTCCATGCCGGCGGTGAACTCGACGTTCAAAATATCCGGGAAACTTTCGACCAAGAGGTCGGTCACCAGAAATCCCAGATCTGTCGGCGCCAGCGCGCGCCCCTCATTCTGTATGACGTACTCGCGATCGAGAATGTTCGAAATAATCGCCGCATAGGTGGACGGTCGGCCGATACCTTTTTCATCGAGCTCTTTGATCAACGAAGCCTGCGAATAGCGCGGTGGAGGCTGGGTGAAGTGCTGGCGCGGGTCCATCGATAGCAATTTCAGCGCATCGCCTTTCTGCAGGTCCGGCAGCACGCCCTCGAGATCCTGGGGCTCGTCGGCGTCGCTCTCATCGGCGCCGTCCGCCTGCTGCGCGCGCTCGTCCCGCCCTTCGATGTAAACCTTCATGAAGCCGTCGAATTTGATCTGTTGACCGGTGGCGCGGAAAACCGCCTCCTGGACGGGAATTTCAAAGGAAGTCTGATCGTAAACCGCCGGGACCATCTGACTCGCGACGAAGCGATCCCATATCAATGAATAAAGCTGGAAGAGATCGCGCCGCAAATAACGCCGCACCCGCTCCGGCGAATAATCGAGCGAAGTCGGCCGAATCGCCTCATGGGCATCCTGAGCGTTCTTTTTAGAGCGAAACGTATTCGGTTTTCCCGGCAAATACTCCTTCCCGTACTGTCCCTGGATATGCTGGCGCAGCGCTGCCAGAGCGTCCGGGGAGACGCGCGTCGAATCGGTGCGCATATAAGTAATCAGGCCGATGGAGCCCTCGTTGCCCAATTCGATTCCCTCATAGAGCTGTTGGGCAAGCTGCATGGTGCGCCGGGGCTGGAACCCGAGCTTGCGCGCCGCTTCCTGCTGCAGCTTACTCGTCACAAACGGCGGGGTTGGATAACGGCGTCGCTCTTTCTTCTCGATCTCGCCAATCGCCCACGAGGCATCCTGCAGCGATCGCACGATGTCCTGAACAGACTGTTCGTTTTCCAGCCGGAGATTTTTGTTATCGACCTTTTGGCCTTGCCACTGCGCCAGGCGGGCTTTAAACGACGGCGCCACTCGCCCTTCTAAAAGCGCCGTGAGCGACCAGTATTCAACCGTCTCGAAAGCGCGGATCTCGCGCTCGCGCTCGCACACGAGCCGCACGGCCACGGACTGCACACGCCCGGCGCTCAGTCCACGGCGCACTTTTTTCCACAGCAGGGGACTGATTTGATACCCCACCAAACGGTCCAGGACCCGTCGCGCGATTTGCGCGTCGAACTTATTGCGGTCGAGCTCCTGCGGCTTGGCGATGGCAGCTTGCACCGCTTTCTTGGTGATCTCGTTGAATAACACGCGGTGCATGCGTTTGTGATTCTTGGCCAGTTGATCGGCGATATGCCAGGCGATCGCTTCGCCCTCGCGGTCCGGATCGGAGGCCAGGTAGATATTCTCCTTGCCCTTGGCCGCTTTCTTGAGATCATCGATCACTTTTTTCTTCGTCTGAATGACATGGAAGTCAGGGGCAAAGTCTTTTTTGATATCGACGCCCAGTTTGCTTTTGGGCAGGTCGACGACATGACCGACGGATGCTTTTACCTGGTAGTCCCGTCCCAGATACTTTTCCAAGGTTCTCGCTTTAGCGGGAGATTCGACGATGACTAGATTCTTAGCTGCCATAATCTTTTAACTCTTTTCTTGTTGTCCGATGGCGCCGTTAGAGCTATTTTTCCGCGAAGTAAACTTTCCCCGGCGACTGGCGAACAAATCCTTGCAACTCCAAGTCCAAGAGAACTTCAAGAACCAGCGCGGCGGAGAGCCCGCTCCGCTCAATCACCTGATCCACCTGCAAGGGATTGTCCTGCAACAAAGCAAAAACTCTTTTTGTATTCTCCTCGGCGTTGGGCGGCAACACCCGCGCCGGCCGCTCGGTCATGCCGCCAGCCCGGCGCGCCAGCTGCGGCGCGATCTCTTCGACGATATCGTCTACGGTCTCAACGAGCTTCGCCCCTTGGCGAATGAGCCGGTGCGCCCCGCGGCTCCGACTCGCGCCGGCTTCGCCGGGAACGGCGAACACTTCCCGGCCTTGTTCCAGCGCCAGCGCCGCGGTGATCAACGAGCCGCTTTTTTCCGTCGCCTCGACGACCACAACGCCCAGCGATAGGCCGCTGATCAACCGGTTGCGCGCTGGGAAGTTAAACGCCATGGGGCGCGTGCCTACTGGTAGTTCCGACACCACGGCGCCGGTCTCGCTGATGCGATGATAGAGCGGTTCATGCTCCGGCGGATACGCACGTTCGACGCCGGAGCCCAAAACCGCGATGGTCCTGCCGCCTGTCTTTAGCGCGCTCTCGTGGGCCGCGCCATCGATCCCGCGGGCCATGCCGCTGACCACGGTAAAACCGAAAGAAGCTAAACCGCGCGCGAGATCGCGCGCTACCCGCCGTCCATAATCGCTGGCGCTGCGCGAGCCGACAATGGCCACAGCCCGCTCGTCTTCCGCGCGAAACTCTCCTTTTAAATAGAGGCACGGCGGCGGATCGGCGATCATGCGCAGGCGCGCCGGATACTGCGGCGACGTGAAGCGCACGAGACTGACGCCGGCGTCGCGTATGCGGCGCAACTCATCATCGACCTCGACCCAACCGGAAAAATTGACCAGCCCGTGGATGGCTTCGCGATGCAAGCCCTCCACTTGCTCCAACTCCGCGGTCGATGCGAAAAAGGCTTCGGTCGGATCGCCAAACGACGATGCCAGCTTCTTAAAGCCGACTCCACCCAGCCCCTTCACCCGACCAAGCGCGAGCCAACGCGCGTACGGATCGTGGTCATGCAACGGCACAGTCGATGGATATCCTTTCGCAAAAGATAGTGATGGCTCAACCATATTCGTTTACGTTTTGTCAAACTGGCGCGCGGATCGATTGGGCTATGCGTGGCCAGGGAAATGAAAATGATAAGGCAATTTACCGCCGAAGGCCAGAAGAGCCATCGAAGCGGACCGGTAGCGCGGCTCAGGAGTGGGCAAAGCTTCTGTTTTTACGCAAGTTTTCTTCAATGGAGCATCTTCTTGAGCCGCCCATCGAGACCCGGAGCCGTGACCTGAGCAGCAAACGATCTCACGATCGCGTGCCCGTTCTTTCCGCCCGGCGCGCGCGCAAATCGAGGCGAATCGGCGCGTGTTCAAGGCCCAGCTCTTCGCGCAGTTGATGGACCAGATATTTTTTATAGCTTTCCAGCACCGCGCTTGGCCGGTTGACGAACAGGGTAAAAGTCGGCGGGTTGGTGCGCGTCTGTGTGCCATAATAAAATTTTACCACCCGCCCTTGAGAAAGCGGCGGGGTGTGCGCCCGGACGATTTTTTGCAGCGCCTGATTGACCGCCGAAGTCGAAATTTTTTTCCGATAGGCCTGCACCACCTGGGCGGCCGTTTGCAACAGCTTGCGCAGGCCATGGCCGGTTGCCGCAGAGATGAATACGATCGGGGCAAATTCGAGAAACGACAGGCGATAATTGACTTCATCGCGATATTTCTCCGTGTCGCCGTCGTCCTTGGAGACGAGATCCCACTTATTCACCGCCAGCACGAGCGCCTTGCCGCGATCTACCGTATAGTTCAAAATCTGCGCATCCTGGTCGGTGACGCCTTCGGGACCGTCAATGATGTGTACGATCAGGTCGCCGCGATCGACCGCGCGAAGCGAGCGGTGGACGCTGAATTGTTCGACACGATCGTCAATACGTGCTTTGCGACGGATACCGGCCGTGTCGATAAGAATGGCGGATTCACCGAGCAACTCGCATGGAGTATCAAGCGCATCGCGCGTGGTTCCCGGCGTCGAATCGACGACCGAGCGCTCGAAACCGAGCAAACGATTGATCAGGGTAGATTTGCCGACGTTGGGCCGTCCAACCACCGCGACACGCAATGGCCGGCTTTTGTCTTCGGTGCTCTCCCGATCTTCATTTTCATCCTCGATTTCAGCGGCGCTTTGCGGCAAGGAAGCGACGATATCGTCCATCAACGCGGTAACGCCCAAGCCGTGCTCCGCAGAAATCGAATACAGCTGCTCGAGCCCAAGGGCAAAAAATTCGTAGAGATTGTCCCCGCGTCTTTGCGAGTCGAGCTTATTCACCGCAAAAAAAATCGGCTTGTTCGCCCGCCGCAGTTCATCGACCGCTTCGCGGTCCAGGGGATTAAGCCCGGCTTTGCCGTCGAGGAGAAAGAGCACGACATCCGCTTCCGCAATCGCCGAACGGCTTTGCGCTTGAACGCTTCGTTCCAACGAGTCCGCTGTGGTGGTTTCCATCCCGCCGGTGTCGGCGAGCAAATATTTGATGCCCGACCATTCGGCTTCGGCATAATTGCGATCTCGGGTCACGCCGGGCATATCGTCGACGATGGCCCTGCGTTCGCCCACCAGGCGGTTGAACAAAGTCGATTTGCCGACGTTTGGACGGCCAACGATCGCCACCACCGGCAGCTTTCGCCCCGCTCCGCGCAAGCCGGCGCGATATGCTTTGGACGTTGTCTCCACTTATAAACCCATTTCGATGAGCGAATGAGGATTTTGCGTCCAGTCGGGGTCCACGCGAACGAACAGCTCGAGAAACACCCGGCAGCCCAGCAGAGCTTCCAGCTCCTCGCGCGCTTGCTTGCCGATCTCTTTGAGCATGGCGCCGCGCTTGCCGATCAGAATTCCCTTGTGCGAGTCGCGCTCGGTGTGGATCGTCGCCGCGATCACGATAAGATTTTTTTCCTGCTTCTCGGTAAAATCATCGATGGTCACCGCAACGCCATAGGGAATTTCTTCCCGCGTCAACAAGAAAACTTTCTCGCGAACGATCTCCGAGGCGAGAAATCGCTCCGACTGATCGGTATATTCCCCCTCGGTGAAAAATGGCGTCCCCTCCGGCAGCCACTTCTCGACAATGTCCAAAATGATCGGCATCCCCTCACCGTTGAGCGCGCTTACCGGCACGATTTCTTTGCCGGGCAACAACTGCGCGCAGCGCTCCATCAACGGCAACAATTTTCCCTTCGAAACCAGATCGATCTTGTTCAAAAGAATCAAAACCGGAGTTTCCACGCCGCGCAGCGTTTCGGCGATTCTCTCCTCCTCTTGCTTGATTCTGTCGTGGGCGTCGAGCAGCCAGATGACGCCATCGACTTCGTCGAGCGTCTGCAGCGCGGTGTCGACCATGCGCCGGTTCATCAGCGAATGACCCTGATGAATCCCGGGCGTATCGATAAAAACGATCTGCGAGACCTCCGTCGTGCGGATGCCGGTGATCCGGTTGCGCGTGGTCTGCGGCTTGGGGGAAACGATCGCGACTTTCTCGCCGAGAATTTGATTGAGCAATGTCGACTTGCCGACATTGGGCCGGCCGAGGATAGCGACGTAGCCCGAGCGAAACGGCGCCGCGCCTTTTTTCTTGTTCTTGGGATTCGCCTCTGCCATAAATGAAAACCGAGCGAACACGCATTATGACACTGTGCACCCGCCGTTCAAGTTCGAGCCGCGCCAGCCCCTTTCAACCATGCCCATCCGACTGACGCCGCAGATGAAGCAGCGGCTCACGCGCCGCGTGCACGAAATGATCGAGCGCTCGCTGCTATTCTTTCCGGAATTGAAAGATACCGTCATCACGGTCGGCTACACGCGCAAGCACCTCGGCAGCGCGACCGTGGTCTATCGCAAAGGCGCCATCGCGCGGTTGATCATCCGGCTCAGAGTCCGCAAAGTGACCTATCAAACGATCGGCCACGAGTTGACGCATTTGATTCAAGGCTTGACTCACGGGGACCGCTCGCGTCCGCGCGCCGATCCGGCGAAGGTGCCGTCAGGCGAAACCCAATGTGATATCTGGACGCTTGCGCGGGATCCGCTGTTCTGCGACGATCCACCAACTTACATTAGGATGCCACGCTCCATTCGGGACCACTGGCCGGATTATGCAGATCGGGTGCGCGAGCTTTGCATCGCCGCCATCGAAAAACGCCACACCCAGCGTTTCTACATCCGCTGGCTGGAAGATGAGCTCCGCAAACTGGCAAAAACGTCCCGAGCAGAAAATCTGCGAGTGGATCAATTATCGCTGCCGTTTGTAGTTTGATCGCGAAATGGCTCATCGAGCGTGTCCGTTGTCGCCTCGACAAGCACGCGGTCCAATGGCGGAAAACGCATGCCCACTCTCCAACGGCCGTCTGCTTATGACGGCTAGTTTTCTTGCGGTCCTTCCCGGCTATTATCCTTTTTAATTCGTCCGCGGTCGCAAGATCGCATCAATTTCTTTCATCTGATCGGCGCTCAAGATCCAGTCCGCGGCTTTCACGTTACTCGTCACATGCTCCACGCGTTTCGCGCCGGTGATCACCGAACAGACGCTCGGTTGCGCCAATAACCAGGCTTGCGCCAGTTCGTTGACGCCGCGACCGTGGGCCTTGGCCCAGGCCGAGAGCTTCATGACATCGTTATAGTTTTTCTCGATCATCAACTCTTGAACGGCGCGCGCCGATTCGCCGCGTGAACCGGCAGGGGGAGGTTTGCCCATCTCATACTTGCCGGTGAGAAAGCCTCCGGCGAGTGGATAGTAGGGCACAAAGCCGACCTTGTGGGCGCGGCAATAGGGCAGAATCTCGCTCTCCACCTCGCGCTTCAGCATGTTGTATTCGGACTGAAGCACAACGAATCGGCTCCAGCCCTTGAGCTCGGCTAAAACATTCGCGTGCGCCAATTGCCAGGACGCGTACGCCGAGGCGCCGATGTAACCTATCTTTCCCATGTGAATGAGATCGTCCAAACCGCGCAGCGTTTCTTCGATCGGCGTTGTTTCGTCCCAGCGGTGGCAGTAGTAAAGACCGATGCGCTCGGTCCGCAACCGGCGCAGGCTCTGGTCCACGGCTTCGAACATATGATAGCGCGATGCGCCCCAGCTGTTGGCGCTGGTCTTCCGCGGAAACGAAAACTTGGTCGCGAGGACGACTTGATCCATGCGCCCATTGAGCGCCTGCCCCAAAGTCTCCTCGGAGGCTCCCTCGTTGTAGACATCGGCCGTATCGATGAAATTAATGCCTCTGTCCAGCGACGCGTCAACGATCCTGTTGACTTCTGCCTGCGGCACCTCAGCGGAACCGAAACGATTGGCGCCGAGTCCGACGACGGACACGCGCACGCCAGAATGACCGAGTTGGCGGTACTCCATGGAATCTCCTTAGTGGTATGAGCCTGCTTAAAGGATGGACTTTGAATTCAAGCTAGCGCTTGCGCATGGCGGAAGAAATCGGCCGCACCACGCGTTGCGGCTTCCGGCCAAAACGGTCTCGGCCGCAGTTCCAGCATTCGAAAAATTGACCCTCGATCACCTCTCCGCAGCCACGACAATGCCACGGCTTTTTCACTGAATGTAACGGCGCGAGGGTTTTCTTGAGAATCGCCCGGGCTCGCCCCAACTTGTCATCATCGATGATCCAAAGCTCGGGCCAGCATTCGACCGGCGGCAGCTCTCCGGCCGCGCTGATCAGATCGCTATTCCTCGTGATGCATTGGATGCCGAACGTATCCAAGACATTCTTAAGATGGCCGATCATTAACGGATCTTTAGCGCTATGAAGCCGCTTCATATTGCTTCGGCAAAAAAGCCCTATTCCCCGCGCCGCAGTGCCTTTTCGTTAAGCTTGAGCCGCGTGCCGAGCCATAGGGAACGCTCCAGGTGATCGCCGTAGCCATCGCCGGTCGATGGATGCACCAGCACGGACAAGCCTTCGCGGTGGAGCATCAGCCAGGGAACGACGTGGGCGAACTCTTCCGGCGGGAAAACCGCCTGGTACATGGCGTCAAGGTGCGGCCCGACGGCCTCGTCGTGCCAGCTGCCAAGTTGCACGTTGAACGCAGTTAATCCTTGGCGAACCCGCGCGGCTACGTCCCGTGTCTTCACCGGATCATAATAGATGTGAGCATGATAACCTTTGATTACCCGTTCGCCCATGTGCCACCTCGCCGCCTGACGCTCTGCGAACTTTTTATCAAATCTAAACGGTGGAAGCCAAACGGTCAGAAAACTGGACGGAAGAAAAAAGCAGGAAATTCTCGCGGCAGGCGCGAAAGGTAGTAGGCGCTACCGCAAAAAGGGTTTGAAGGATCTACGCGATCAGGACCGAACCGGCTCCGGTAAAACCTCGTCGGGAAATATATATTCATGACCCGCCGCGCCGAAATTAACCAAAATCAATTGGCGGCCCATATTCTCCACCATTCTAACAAACGTACCTTCTCTGGGCAGCAAAACACCGGTCTTTTGGGATCGAATGGGTTTTGCGGTTTTTAATAGGTCTCCAGGGCTCATTGACTCTCCTTTCGCAGCTCGAATCAACGTGTTCTAAGTTCCCATGGGCTCCAGATGTCGTCTCTTTGTTGTTACCTCGCTCTCCACTCTTTAGACGCCTGACATAAGCAAATGAATGCAATCATAAGACCAATCAGCGTAAATCCTTGACGGCCGACGTAACTGCACAAAAGGCCGCCTGGTAAAACGAACAGAAATAGCTGTAACTTTGCGGCCTTAGGCTTCGCGCTCCCCAAGGCTTCTTCATATCGACGGTTTGTTTAAAATTGCCTTTCTACTAAACGCTGCCAAAAATTAGGGCAGCATGGGACTATTTTTCGAAACGCCGTTGCTCAAAAAATGTCGGCGCCGGTAGAAAAATTCGTACAGAAAATTCATTCCCAAACCACCCCGGCTTGCACCTCGTGACCTCATGGCACTCAAGCGAACTCGAATCCCCCGGGCAGTGCCTCGGTGTCGGCGGTCATCATCACCGCTATACCCAACTGGCATCGTGATGGAGCACACTGAAAAAATTTTGCTAGAACTGGCCGCACAGGAGCCAGCAGTCTCAGTCGACCGGAGGTGCGGAGCCTGCTCATTCAATAATCGGAACGGGAAAAATCTGCTCGGGAGAGGTTGCTGAATACGGACACGACTGTAAAAGTCTGATCATCGCTGTTGGAGCAATAGGTATCACAAAAAAAATGAATTTGCTATTTTTTTTCTGATGATGAGGCTCTGGTCGGTTTGGCGGAGCTTAAACACGCCGAACAAACACCAATCAAACCTTTGAACCAGCCCCGCCAAAAATGAGATCGACAGGCAAGCTTGCCGCACCGAGAGCATTTTCTGCCGTCGAGCGGGTCAAACTTCGAACCGCAGATCGCGCAGGTAAAAGGAACAATATGCACCGAGCTGAAAACCATTTCTAATTTGTGCGTTGAAAGTCTATCGAGGCACGCAGGGGCTCTCGCACGGAAACATTTTGAGGACCGATCCAGCGTGACGCAAAAGCTTCGTACCGCCAGCCCGAATTTTATGTGAGCAGGTCATTTGCCACGGTCAGGGAGATTAACCAGCCGGCGCCACGCCGATCTTCCACCCGCGCCACTGGCGCAGCACCAAATCGCTGAGAAACAACAACAAGCCCGTGCCGGCGAGAGGCCACCAGGTTTCGAGTCCTTGCCGCCCTTTTCCGGGAGACGGGACGTATAGCCGCTTGAGGCCTTCGTCGAATTTTTCCGGATCGAGCATTTCGCCGCCGGTTTCCTCGGCGAGCCTGCTCAGCAACGAAAGATTCGGCCTTAGTTCTCGATATTCTTTCGGATAGGGCGCGATGTAAGGAACTGTGGCCAGCCCCACGGGAGCGGCTCCGGGATTGCCCTCGGCATAAAGCGAGATGAAATGAATGCCGTGCGAAGCGGGCTTAAATTTACTCTCGTAGCGGCCCGGCGCGCTTTGCTGGAAAGCGCGCTCCTGAGTCGCTTGATCAGGCGACGCAATATTGGCTTTGATTTTCAAGTGATTTAAAAACCGGCCGTCGCCCGACATGAGATCCGTGACGATTTTGATCGATTCTCCGTCCGCTTGAAACTCTGTCGACATTCGGGTCTCTAGGAGTTTGCGCATAGTATCCCGAGCGAGCTGGCTCGCCCACTGCGAAAAGCCCGGCCAAGTTACCCAGTCATGGCCCCAGCGTCCGCTTAAATCTGAAGTAAACGCCATCACCCGGCCAAGACCGTAGCGCCACGAAACCAGCAAAGGATCTTTGTCCGCGCGCATCAACAGCTCGGCGCGCGATTTCGGATACGTCAGCACATAACCGCGCAGAGCCGGCAAAGTGGCTTGGGCGATGCCTTTAAGCGGGCCGGTCGGCGCAACGATGGTCGGCGTAAAGTTTTTTTCAATCAAGAGATCGCGTGCGATCAACAGCGTTTCCGTGGTGAAAATCTGCGGGATCGTTTGCGGGTCGAGGGCGACATAACCCCGTCCCTTGCCATTCTTCGCGATGTCGGCCATGAGCGGCACATCGGCGTCGTTGCCGACCGACACCGTTGAAACGGTGATGCCGTCCCGGGCCATTTTCTGGACCAGCGCTTGGAAGTCCGCCTTATCGGTAAGCCCGTCGGAAAGCACGATCACATGTTTGATCGCCGCCTGTTTGCCGGCAATCACGCGATGCGCTTCGACCATGGCTTTGTACAGATCCGTGCCGCCGTCGGACTGCAGCGAGGAGAGCTTCTCCGAAATCCACTCGCCCTTGCCCACCTGGCGAAACGGCAGGGCCCAATCCCAGCTGGCGTCGAAAGCAAGAATACCGACCTGGTCGGTTGGATTCATGATGTCGGCGGCGGCGATCGCCGCCGCTTTGGCGAGATCGAGCTTGGTGCTGCCCTCCGACCCGGCGCCCATGCTGCCGGATTTATCGATG
>Ga0065705_10104621_pt1 | contig 12636 bp, 12 predicted proteins | sample SwibulcommuniRL2_FD_59092 | JGI IMG/M metagenome (GOLD analysis project Ga0065705, IMG submission 59092) | Bulk soil microbial communities from switchgrass field near Rose Lake, East Lansing, Michigan, USA - RL2 Bulk Soil v2 (version 2) | ecosystem: Environmental > Terrestrial > Soil >... | reverse complement strand
TTGAGTTTTTCCGCAGATAATTGGCAAATTCGCGCCGCTGCACGATCATGCGACCTTTTTCCTTGAACGCGTAACTCGGAGCCGCCTTGCCCCCGTTTATTCATAACGTCGCTGATTTAATTCGGCGCGTTCTGTTTCTCGCGCGGCCATACGGTAAAGCGAAGCTGGGCGCCGTTTTTTCGCTCTCACTTGCGCAGGCGCTTTTCCAAGTCATCGGCATTACGTCGATCTTTCCATTTCTGGCCATTGCTGCTGATCCTGAGCGCATTCGGCGATCTCACTTTGGCACACGTTTTCTAAACCTCTTTCCGCCGATGGAAAACCGGCAACTGCTTCTGGTCGCCGGCTTGATCGCTATCGCCGCCCTCCTCGTATCCAACGCAGTGAACCTGCTTTCCGAGTACGCGCGCACTCGTTACGCCCAAAACTTTGCTCACTGGTTGCGCGTGCGACTGCTGCGGCGGATGGCATCACAGCCATACACCTATTTTCTTCAGCGCAACTCCGCCGATCTGCTCAAGAAAGTTCTCGGCGACGTAATGAATTATACCAGCGGAGTGCTTCTCCCGTTACTAGACACTGTCGCGCGCGTACTCACTGCAGTGCTCCTATTGGCCACACTATTTTTGGTCCAGCCGGTGATCGCTCTGTCGGCCGCAATCGTGCTCGGCACCTACTATGTCATTATTTTTCGACTGCTCACGCGCAAACGTCGAGAGGTCGACGAAAATCTAAAGATATCCGTCGCCGGCTCGTATCGCGAAGCGCAACAGATGCTCGGCGGAATTAAGCCGGTAAAAGTCCACCGCGCGGAGGAACATTTTCTCAGCCGGTTCTCCCGCCATTCAGCGGTTCTCGCGCAGATGTACGCTCGGCTGCCGATTTTTGCCAACAGCGCTCGCTATCTCGTGGAACCACTCGCGTTCGGCGGCCTCGTTGTAGCTGTGTTGCTGCTCGCAGCGAAGGGACGCGATTTTTCCGACATCCTTCCCAACCTCGGCGTGATGGCTCTTGCGGGTTATCGGCTGCTGCCTTCGCTCCAGTTGCTCTACGCCCAGCTCACACAGGTAAGCTCGATGCGCCACGCGGTTGACGAGGTGTACGACGAGTTTGTCGCCGCGGGGATGGACAGATCAGTTCCGCCCGTAATAAGCGCCGAGTTTGTCACGCCGGCGAGTCCTTTTCGTTGGAATAACGCAATCACCCTGTGCGAAATCAGCTACCGTTATCCAGGCGCAGCGCGCCCAGCCTTGGAGGGGCTGTTTCTGATTATTGCCAAGAACACTTCGATCGGTGTGGTTGGTCCGACCGGTTCGGGAAAATCAACTTTCGTTGACCTGTTGCTTGGCCTCTACCATCCAACAGCAGGCGAGATCCTAATCGATGGACAGCCGCTCACACCAGGGCTGGTGCCTTCGTGGCAGGCCTCCATCGGTTATGTCCCACAGGATATCTTTCTCATAGACGACACTATTGCGCGCAACATCGCATTCGGTGTGTCCGACGAGAAAATCGATGAAGCCCGATTAGGCGAAGCTTGCGCCATGGCGCAGTTGCTCGACTTCATCGAAGGAGAATTGCCTAAAGGCTTCGATACAGACGTGGGCGAACGCGGCGTCCGCCTCTCCGGTGGCCAGCGACAGCGCATTGGTCTTGCGCGTGCCCTTTACCATCGCCCATCGCTGTTGATTCTGGACGAAGCAACCAGCGCGCTGGATGTGGCGACCGAAGCAAAGCTCCTCGAGGCATTGCGCAGTCTTGCAGGTAAGCTCACCATGATTGTGGCCGCTCACCGCCTCAGCGCCGTAGCTAATTGCGATCAACTACTTGATTTGGGCGAGATGGTCGGCGCCGTGAAGGCAAATTACGGCCTGCGCTAAGGCGCCGACGCAATTAAGCATCCGTGGCAACAATTACCCGTTATCTCCCGGCACGCTTTAAACGCTCCGTTATTGCTCCGCGATTTCTCGAGCGCCTGAACAAATCTCACGCTGTAGTCGGCGGGCCGTTCAAGGGAATGCTGTATCACGGCAAAACTGTGTGTGGCGCAGCCGCTCCCAAGCTGCTGGGTGTTTATGAATCCGAACTGGCACCCTGGTTTCAAAAATGGTCCGCTATCCCCTTCCAACACATCATCAACGTCGGGGCAGCGGAGGGATACTACGCTGTTGGGTGCGCAATGTTATGGCCGTACGCAACAGTTACGGCATTTGAAAGCAGCGAAGAAGGACAACGACTCCTCACTCGCAATGTGGAAATGAATGAACTGCAATCGCGCGTAAAAATAATGGGACATTGCAGCCAGGAACAACTCCGGACCGCGATGCTCAATGGCCAGCCTTCACTTGTCATTATCGATGTAGAAGGTGCAGAAGGACATCTGCTGAAACCCACAAACATTCGCGCCTTGGCAGACGCGTATATCATCGTGGAAATTCACGACTTTGTAGACGAGCGGGTGGGCGAGACCGTCTGGTCACAGCTGCAATCAAGCCATGTCATCGAAGAAGTGCGGACTGAAAGACGAACGTTTTGGGATTTCCACGAACCGCGGGCGCTCTGGCTAAGGCTCTGGTTGCTGCCCTATCTGAAGCAATATGCGAACGAATTGCGTCCGGGATCAATGAGATGGTTTTGTTGTACGCCGATCAATGCCAGGCGGGTGCAATCAATGATAATGACTAGCCGCGCGCATGTCACGGTTTGCGCACAGCGAAAGGCGCTAAGGCGAAAATTTGCTCCCGGCCTTCTGCGGCCATTCAGCGGTATGAATGTCTCCGTGCGCCTGGGCGAGATTGCACAAACCCTCCTCTCGCGCTGGTCAATTCCTCCTAAAACAGCCAAACCGACTTCGACCTTGAACTTCTGCTATCTCACAGTCAGCGACCGCGCGCATTGGCTGATGTTGCGGGAAAGTTTGTTTTCGTTGTACCGCTCATGGAATTCGTTGCCGAAGATTACTGTCGTGTCGGACGGAAGTTGGAAGACGGATGAATTTGCAGAGATTTTCGCCTGGTGGCCCGCGCCGATCTCTGTGTTGACGCGGGAAGAGGTTTCGTCGGCGGTTTCGTCCGCCGGGTTTCCAGACCTTGCAGACTACGCCCGAGAAAGTCCCTACGGTCTTAAGCTGGCTGCGATTGTGACTCAGGCAAGAAAACAGCCGGTGCTCTTCGTGGATGCTGATATCCTTTGGTTCAGAGATCCGGCGCCGCTTTTGGGTGATCCCGCATTGTGGCAGAAACCTCGAGCGCTACGGGAAAGCAACTGCCACCAGCGTCGAGACATCGCGATAAAGTATTGCGTGCAGGTGTTGGAGCCACCATTTGTGAATAGCGGAATTGTCGCTCTGCATGGCGAACTAATGACCCCCGCGCTTCTGCGCAGCATGGTGCGAGATGCATTGCGTGATCCAAAGGACAGCTCGTGTGAGCAAACCATCATTGCCACCGTCGTAAAGCTGGGTGGAGAATTCTTCCCGGAGAAATTGAGCTTTGTTGAATTCGACGACGTCCACAGATTCCGTTCCCGCAGCATGAAGGCTGAGAGCTATTACTCCCGGCACTACGTCAACTGGATGCGGCACCTGCTTTACCGCGACGCCCTTAACCTCCGTTTGCGTCGCGGCACGCTGGAAACCGCGGGCCGAGTCAGGCAGGATGCCTAATCTCCATCGAAACGGCGGAGCGCACTTGAAGTCGGAAGAAAAATTAAGAGTGCTGCTCGTTAGCATAGTACCTCCTAAAAACGATTGCGGTGTGCGCATAGTCATGCACCGGCAGTTGGTGGGGGATTCTCCGTTTGAACTGCATGTCGCCAGCAACGCGAATTTTGAGGACAACCTTCTCGTGCATACGAGGCTGCGGCTGCCGTATCTTATTCATCGATTGAGAAAGAGCAGGTTCGGACCGCGATTGGCTGCATGGATTACCGACTATGAAAATCTCATCTGGCCGCTGACAACTAACGGAGCGTTGGAAGGGGCGGTCGAGGATTTCAAACCGGACGTGGTCCTTACATTGGCGGAATGTGGGTTGTGTCACGTTGCTCGAAAAACAGCAGAACGCCACGGGTTGCCGCTGGTCGGACTATTTCTCGATTGGTTTCCGATGATGAAGGGTCACTACGGTCACACATTAACCCGGCCAATTTTGAGCCGATACTACCGCGAGCTTTATGCCGCCTGTGACCTGGCGTTTTGCACGAGCGATGGAATGCAGGAAGTGCTCGGCCCGCATCCGAACAGCCATGTGATTTATCCAATGCCGGGCAGGCATCGTCTGCCCGAAAAGCCCTGGCCACCTTCCACCGGAAAATTCCGTCTGGTCTATGTCGGCTCGGTGGAAAATTTCTATGGCCGGATGTTGTGTTCGCTCATCGAAAAAATCGAAAGTACGAGCGATTTAGAAATCATCGTAGTCGGGCCAAACGCCGACTGGCAGCCCCCAATCTTACAACGCGCGAAAGCAAACGGAATTTATCTTGGATTCAAACCGCCCGAAGAAGCAGCGGCGGTGTTGGCAGGTGCGGATGCATTGCTGGCGGTGATGAGCTTCGAGAGAGAATACGAACTTTTCATGCGCACCAGTTTCACTACGAAATTCCTGGACTACGCCGCATTTGGAAAGCCGGTGATTTTATGGGGACCGGAGTACTGCGGGCCGGTTCGAATCGCTCGAAAGCACGGTGGGGCAGCGGCCGTATCTACTGATGACGCCGGCGCGGTGATCTCTCTTTGCCGCCAAATCGGCGGAGACACAGCATTGAGCAACGAGCTCTCAAAACAAGCGCTGCAATTGCATGAGACGCTGTTTAATCCGGACCGGTTGCAGTCGATTTTCGTCGGCGAGATTGAAAAGCTTGTCGCAGGTCGCGCGAATCAATGAAGTCTGTTTGTCTGGCCATCCTGAATTACAACGGGAAAAAACATCTGGAGCATTTGCTGCCCACTGCTTGCGCGGCCGCCAGGAAATTTAGCGGCACGTGTGCGGTTGTAGTCCTCGATAACCAAAGCACCGGCGATGATGTGGCCTGGGTGCAGCGCGAATTTCCTTCTATCGAGGCAATTGTGGCGCCGAAAAACGATTTTCTCTTCTCTTACAACTGGCTTGCGCAAAATAGGAGTGAAGACATCTTCGTTCTGCTGAACAACGACTTGAGAGTGGATGAGGATTTCCTCGCTCCGCTATCGCGACATTTCGAATCGCCCGATGTTTTTTCTGTTTCGGCGCGCAGCTATGATTGGAACGGAGCGGAAATTACCAGTGGCCCGGCCCGTTTGAATTTCAAAAGCGGCTTTTATGGCTGGAAATTCGATACTCAACACCAGAAGACGTCTTACACTCTGTTTACCTCCGGCGGCTTTATGGCTGTTGATCGAAACAAGTTTGTGAAAGTGGGAGGTTTTAACAGACTCTTTGCGCCGGCATACTGTGAAGATGTGGACCTCTGTTTTCGTGCGTGGCGTCGAGGGTGGCGTTGCATTTACGAGCCACGCAGCGTCGTGTGGCATCGACATCAGGGCACGTGGTCACATGATTCGAACGACAGTCTGAACTCTCTTGAACTAAGAAACCTCTTACTGATGCAATGGTCCACGTTCCCGATGCACAAGGGCCGGTGGGCGAGATTGCGAAGCCTAGTTAAGCTTTTCATCGGCTCGCTTTTCTCCGGTGATCGAGTTTGGATAAAGACCTATCCTATAACGCTCCTTCATTGGTTAGCCGTGCGCTGGCACTACCGCTGGATGAAAGTGCGCGAGCGTGACCTACGTGAGATTTTGGCTCACATCGACGAACAATGCTGATGCAAAAGGGCAATGGGTTTCGCATGCGCGCGCGATCTGTGTTTAAAGCCATCTTTTTTCGTCTCGTTCGGCTCGGAATTCGACGCTTGAAACATCATTGATTTTTCGGGACATCGCGGGGAAGACCAGCGGTTGTGGTGGAGTTTAGCGGCCAGGTGCGTCTCCGACGATTAGCGCGGCCCGCTTGAGTTATTTTGAACTAGAAATATAGAACGCCAATCCCCCATCCCTGCTCCGGATTTTTAATGATTTCTTCATGGCGATGTGACGCCTTCAGTTCATTCCAGAAGCGTGGCACATCGCCACCAGCTTTCTCGGGGTGTTCCGCTATATCATGAAAGGCCACAATTCCACCTCTGCGAATGAGCGGAGAATAAGAGAGAAAATCGTGTTTGACTCCCTGGTAAGTATGATCGCCATCAATGAAAAGGACGTCGAGGGATTGCGTGATGCGCCGAACTCTGGCCGCAACTGCTTCCGAGTGAGAATTGCCACGAATCAGGTGCATACGCTGAAACGATTTGCCGAATGTGTGATAGAGGAGAGAGCGGACGTTGCTCTGTCCTCCCCCAAATTCGCCGCCGGGAAGATCAATGCTAATGATGGTGGCTCGCGGAGCAGACAGTCGGGCGAGCATACAGAGTGTTCCTCCTTGAAATGTGCCTATTTCTAACACTCTTTTCGGGCAGATCGAGGCAACAATTTCCGCGAATCGGTGCAATTCCGAAGGCACTTGTAAAGGTCGTATCGAAGGATTTGACAAGATGAAATCAACTATCTGACGCGCTCCGCGGTGAAAGCGGAGATTAACGATAAGCAAGAGAAAGGATGCTGCGCGAGATATTTTGCCGAGCATGTCCGCCAAAATTTTAACACTCCGCATCCCTAAAACGTAGGCTATGATGGTGCTTCAACAAACCAGGTCTCTGATGTGTTTATCTGATCAGCTTATACATTTACGAATTACGCCAGCGCGCCTTGGGCTGCCCTGCTAAAGAGAGTCCGATGGACCCAGTTGTCCTTACCTTGGCCAGTAACGAACGCTACTTCCCGGGACTCTATTGCGCGGTCGCGAGCGCACTGAGGTACTTGGATCCGACGAGAAAAGTGGATTTGAAGGTGCTGGATGGCGGAATCTCCGAGACATTTAGGAAAGTTCTTTCGGATTTGGTGGGAAGGTTTGGGAGGCGTGTTCAACTGGAGTTTGTGACGGTGAACCCATCAATATTTGGTAACGCCACGCTCGGGCCGGGCCAATCGCACATGACATATTGCCGCACACTGCTGCCACAATTACTCGATGTGCCGCGTTTGATCTATCTCGACTGCGACGTATTAGTTTTCCGCGATCTGTCCGAGCTTTTTGATCTTGAATTGTCTCCAGGCAAAATTCTCGCGGCTGTTCCCGATTCGCAGACTCTGACGCTTGGCGATGACTCTCACGTCCTAGCAGGTGCGATGAATCTTTCGGCTGATGGCCGCTACTTTAATGCGGGCGTGATGCTATTGAATCTGGACGAACTCAAGAAACAGAATTTCACCGAGAAATCTCTCGAGTTTTTTACAAGCTGGAGGGGAGACTACCGGTTTTGGGATCAATCGGCGATCAATCTTCTTCTGCACGGGCAGATTGAGGAGTTGCCCGAACATTGGAATCGAGCAGCTTGGCGCTTTGACGAGCAGGATGACAATAGTCTGGACTGTATCCTTCACTATACGAGTTCAGCGCCATGGCTCGGTGGAACAGCTGGTCCGGCCCAGGTGTTATTTGAACGATTCGCAGCCGAGGCCGGTTTGCCTGTGAATCGGCAAAGCGCAGATTGCAAAAAATCGCAGCGACAACAATCCCTTCGAAATGTGCTTGCACCTTTTCGAGCACTCGCTTTTCCGATGATATCCTTGTTTTACAAAATCATTGGAGAGAAAAACAAATGTGCGGCTTATCAGAAAGCGGGGCGTTATTGGCTCCGCTATGTTCTTGAGGCGCCGCGGCGGCGACGGCTTAACCACAGGCGTACCGAGCAAGTTCAAGGTACGGAGTTTGAATTTGCCGCCTTTAAGTCTACAGAATGAAAGTATTGCAGCTCAACACTCACTGCGGTGGCGGCAGCTATGAATATGCGGCGCTTTTTTCCACCGCATTAGCGGAGCAGGGGATTGAAAGCTGTGTGCTCTGCAAGGATTTGGCCTTAGCAGAAACCGGCAGACCTCTCTTAGATCGCGTCATTCGTCGATTATATGTTTCTTTATCCACTGACCCATGGCACGGAACGCGCCGATTATTGTCTCCGCCGCCAGCCGAGGATCTGCGAGGAATTGACGTGGTGCACCTTCACACGGTGGCTGATTGGTTTGACGTTCCCCGTTGGCTCGAGACGCTGCCGCGCAGAATAGGCGTTGTGATCAGTCTGCATGATATGTGGCACATCAGTGGAGGCTGCTTTCTTTACCGTGGATGCGATCGATACCGTGATACATGCACACCTTGCCCGATCTTGAAGCCACCTTTGGACCGAGTGCTGGCCAAAGACGAACACAGGCGAAAATTACGGGCGTATCAAAGTCGCCGCATAGAGTTTGTCGCAAACAGTCAATGGTTGGCGAATTTGGCTGAGCGAAGTCCACTTGTTAGGGCTTCCGGTGGTTTACGAGTGATTACGCCCGGAATCGACACGGAGATTTTCAGGCCGCGAGAGAAGGCGCAGTGTCGTGCGAGCCTCGGCATCCAGCAGAGCGCTTTTGTGATCGCGGCTGGAGCCGCTTCGCTGGCCGACGCGAATAAGAACATTCGCTGGTTATTGGAACAACTTACACCACTACCGGAGCTCCAAGACCTGGTAGTGCTACTCGCTGGAGAAGGTGCAGTCGATATACCGGCTGGACTCAATGTGCGGATGATTGGTGGCATTACCGATCCTGCGGCGCGGGCGATCTTTTATGGCACGGCAGATATCTTTGTTAGCGCGTCGTTAATGGAGACGTACGGGCTCACGCTGGTTGAGGCGATGGCGTGTGGAATACCAGTTGTAGCGTTTCGAGTCGGCGGAATTCCTGAAGCTGTGCCTGATGGTCAGGGCGGGATCCTGTGTCCATCACAAGATGCCGCGGCATTGCGTGAGGCTATTGCCAAGTTACGCGAGTCGCCGCACCTTCGCGAAACATTAGGCCAGCTTGGGCATGAGACGGCGCACAGCCGCAACGCCGCGAGTTTGTTTGCGAGCAGGTTTGCGCAGCTTTATCGAGAAAGCATGGGTCTCGAGCGAACGAGCCGCGCACATACTCCAGCCACGGTGACGTGAAAGTGCAGGCTCCGTTTGGCTTTGTGACCGGTTGCCATGCCTTAGACAAATTCATGGTCCAGGCCACGCTCGCCAGCATGAGGCATTACTGCCCCTACGTGCCCATATGCCTTACGGTCGATGGCGATTTTGATATTTCGCATTTGAAGAAAGAATACGATTTAATCATTTTGCGTGTTTTGGAGGTGCCTTCGACAGAAATGCGCCAGCTGATTTCCGCAAATTTTGGCGCCAAGCTTGCCGCATTGTGGAAGGGTGCCTTCGAGTTTTATGAGTGGTTGGGTTCAGGCGCGCTGTGGAGCAGAGTTCTTCTACCATGAACCAGAGACCAAGAATTGGTTTCTTAATTCCAATCGCTTCGCCACGGAGAGTAAGCGACTGGCATCTTGCCTGCGCCTATTTTAAGCAAACACTCTCATCTATATCTAACTCGAGTGGCGGGGACTACTGCGTGGTAGTGGCCGGTCACGAGTCTCCGGATTTTGAACTGCCGCAAGATTCAAAGTTCAAACTCTTATCGCTCGAGCATCCTTTGCCGCCTCTGGAAAACGGGTATTACCTCGCGGCAATTAAAGACAAAATAATTAAGTTGGGGGCGGCTTGGGAGTACGCGAAATCGACGTGGAATCCTGAGTACGTGATGAAACTTGATTGGGATGATCTTGTCAGTTCCCGGCTGGTGGACTGGCTCGTTTCGGCCGAAGATGAAGCTGGCTACCTTATAAAACACGGGTGGGTCTGGCGCGCGCGATCGCGTTATCTTGTTCAACACACGGAACAGTTCGATCGCGTCTGTGGTTCGTGTCTGATCATCCGAAGCGACTTGGCGGATAAAACGGGACCGTTTCTCCATTCTTGTGACGGCACGAAATTCGACAACATGAGCCAACAAATCGAAGCCACTGATGCACATTCGCTCGTCCCTGGCGCGGGAACCAGCACCCTGCTTTTGAACGACAGCCACATACGTGCCGACGCGCAATTTGCTTACCTGGGGCACCGGTTGGCAACGGTTCCGTTCAACGCCGCCGTTTATCGCATCGGCCACGGAAACAACGCCGCCGCTCAACTTTGTCGAACGCCAACTGCGCGGATGCTCTTGGGGCGCATCCGGCGGACACGCCTGGCCACACCGAGGCTCAAGAAAGAATTCATGCTTGGTTGAAGGTGTTAAACGAGAACCGCCAAGTGCTTGCCAGCAGAGTCAAACGACACCTTTGGAATTTGGTTGGGCGATGAAGATGAATGACATGCTTATTGTGGCTTTTTTGATTCCATTCGCGTCTCGAAACATTAAGTCCAAGTGGGAAACAGCTTGCGCATGGCATGCAGGTTTGGCGGCTGACTCGAGCAACGCCGCGTTTAAGCGCTCTAAACATCAGCGGTTTCGGCGAAACGCACTGGCACCATTACGAGCTGCGGCGTTCTTTGTGGTATCGATTCTTTATAAATTTCCGGACGTCGCATGAAGGCGGCAGATTATCAGAGCGCGGCACGACATTGGTTTGACTACCTGGGTAAGGCCGCGGGCCGGCGGCGGATCTACCGTCGGCCCATCGCCGAAATTCAGAATATAAAATTCGATGCCGGCGCGACGAAAGCGCATCGTCGCCGATCGGTTACGTCCGATTGAATCCGGGCGCGCGCAACATGAATAGCGATTTCAAAATACATTGCATTGCCCTATGCAAAAATGAAGCGGACGTAATCAATGTCTGCCTCTCGGAGGCTATCAAATGGGCGGACTACATTTATGTGTATGACGGCGGCAGCACAGATGGCACCTGGGAGGCTGTCAAAAGACTGAATCATCCTGCAATCATCCCGTGGAAACAAGATTCAAAGGTATTTAGGGAAGGCTTGCGGGCGGAAGTCTTCAACGAATTTCGACATCAATCTTCAAAAGGAGACTGGTGGTTGCAGCTCAACGTAGACGAAGTTTATGTTGGAAATCCCAGGGCTTTTTTTTCCCGTGTGCCAAGGAGACAGGACGTCGTCTGGGGCATTATGGCGGAGTACGTGCTTACCGAAAGGGACGTTACCAACATAGATTTCTCTCTCCCGTTCGAGAAGGTGATGCCGTTGTTGCGGTACTATTGCGTGGCGTGGTCCGAGCCGCGTGCCTTTCGATATCGCGACGGCCTGATTTGGAATGAAGATTGGGCCTGGCCCCGGCACGCGGGCGTCGTTGCCAGAGAGCGCATCATTTACAAGCACTATCCTTGTCGTTCGCCCAAACAATTGCAGGTGCGTTGGAACACTCGAAAAGAGAACCGCGACCGCGGTTTTGAAGGCTGGAAAGAAAAGGCGGAGATCTCGCGGCAAGCCATAAAAAACAGCAAAAAATTCATTTTTGACGATGGCATCAGCCCATTAAAAATTGATGAACCGGCGTTGCCGCGGCACTTGGAAGCGCCATATGTGCGCCTGTTAAAACAGATAATGCATACCTGCAGGGTCTGGCCATAAGGAATTCCCTGATCGTCACCTGTTATGCTTCAACCTTCTTAGATCTCCTCTTCACTGCTGTGGAGTCATTGCTCTCGGTTATGATTGCAACGAAGAATCGCGCAACCGACTTGCGCCGGACATGCCGGGTTCTGCGACAGTTAAACCCACCGCCACTGGAAGTGCTAATCACGGTCGATGGCTGCACGGATGACACTGTAAAGGTCGCCAAGCGTGAAGCTCCCAACGCGCGGCTGTTCATAAATAATGTTAGCAGGGGTTCAGTGGCTTCCCGTGACCGCATGATCCGCGAGGCAAAGGGCGATTTCGTACTGGCGCTCGACGACGACAGTTATCCGGAGCAGCTAGACTGTATAGCGCGCATTGTCCCGTTCTTTGAACAGCGGCCCGAACTGGCCGTACTGCATTTTCCCCAGCGCACAGATGAGTATCCCGAAACGCTCGGGCAAACAAACTTTGGCTTCGAACATTTGACGCGTTCGTTTGCTAACTCCGGCGCAGTCTTGCGACGATCTATTTATCTCCAACTGTCCGGCTTTGAATCGCGTTTTTACCACATGTACGAAGAACCGGATTATGGGTTGCAATGTGTTGCGGCGGGATATGACGTGCTTTTCTCTCTCGTGATTACCATCCGTCACCATTACTCGGGGCACGCGCGCGATGAAATTCGCATTCATCATCGTCATGCGCGGAACGAATTCTGGAGCACTTTGATGCGGTGCCCTTTGCCTTTTGCAGTTGGAATGATTGCGTGGCGCGTTTTCTCGCAGTTTCGGTATGCGTGGAAGCGAGGCTGGTCATGGGTTCTTCGCGAACCGTTTTGGTGGGCTCAGGCGCTGGCGGGAGTTCCGTATTGCCTTCAAAAGCGAAGGCCTGTTTCATGGGCAGGTTACAAACGCTGGCTTAGTTTGCCTTAGAACTGAATCCTTTTTCCGCACTGTCATGTTGCACGAAACGAAACATCCCTGGTTTATTTCCGTCGAGCGCGAGCGCTCCAATATTACTCCGAAATTGAAGGCCTCGCCTCGCGGACTTCGTCCGCTGCGTTACAGCTTCGCTTCG
>Ga0065705_10002060_pt1 | contig 12653 bp, 10 predicted proteins | sample SwibulcommuniRL2_FD_59092 | JGI IMG/M metagenome (GOLD analysis project Ga0065705, IMG submission 59092) | Bulk soil microbial communities from switchgrass field near Rose Lake, East Lansing, Michigan, USA - RL2 Bulk Soil v2 (version 2) | ecosystem: Environmental > Terrestrial > Soil >... | reverse complement strand
GGCGAGACGGCCGGACTGGACGGCGAGCTTCATGGCGGTGGCCATGGCCATCGGATCCTGCGCTTCGGCGATGGCGGTGTTCATGAGCACACCGTCCGCGCCCAGCTCCATCGCGATGGTGGCGTCGGACGCGGTTCCCACACCGGCGTCGAGGATGATGGGCACGCGCGAAAACTCGCGGATGATGCGGATGTTGTTGGCGTTTTGAATGCCCAGGCCGGAGCCGATGGGCGCGCCGAGTGGCATGACGGCCGCGGCACCCGCATCTTCCAGCTTCCTGCAGACAATCGGGTCGTCGGTCGTGTAGGGCAGCACGACAAACCCTTCCTTCACGAGAATCTTCGTGGCGACGATCAGTTCCTCGTTGTCCGGGAACAGCGTGCGCTCGTCGCCGATGACCTCCAGCTTCACCCAGTTCGAGAGCCCCGCCTCCCGCCCGAGCCGAGCGGTCCGCACCGCGTCTTCGGCGGAGTAGCAACCGGCTGTATTCGGCAGTAGCGCGATCTTGTCGGTGTCGATGTAGTCGAGCAGCGATTCCTTCGTGCGATCGCTGATGTTGATCCGGCGCACCGCCACGGTCACCATGTCTGCGCCCGACGCTTCGTGCGCCCGCTGCATGACCGCAAAGGACGAATACTTGCCGGTTCCAACGATGAGGCGCGACGCGAACTCGCGCCCGGCGATGACAAGAGGATCCGCGAAGGGATTAGGGATTGGGGATTGGGGATTAGTCATGGCCACCACCCACGAAATTCACAATTTCCACCTGGTCGCCGTCCTGAATCTGCGTACTGTCATAGTGGGCGCGCTTGACGACGTCCATGTTGTGCTCCACGGCCACGCGGCGTGGATCGATGTTCAACTGCGCGAGCAAAGCGGTCAGCGTCAGCGGACCGGCGAGCTCGTGCGGCTCGCCGTTCAACGAGATCGTCATTTTAGCTCACGAAACCGGTTCGTAATCGGGTAGCGGCGATCGCGGCCGAAGTTCCGCCGGCTGACCTTGACGCCGGGCGGAGCCTGCCGGCGCTTGTACTCGGCGACATGCAACATCTGCTGGACCTTCATGACCGTCTCCCGCGGTGCGACGGTGGCGCCCAGCTCGTCGACCGACTTCTCTTCCTCGATCAAGCCGGTGAGGATCGCGTCGAGCTCGTCGTAGGGCGGAAGCGAATCCTGATCGGTCTGGTTCGGGCGAAGCTCGGCCGTCGGGGCGCGCGTGAGCGTGCGCTCGGGAATGACGTCAATCGCCCCACTCTTCGCGAGCCGCGGCCGATTGGCGTTGCGCCAGCGCGACAACCGGTAGACTTCCGTCTTGTAAAGATCCTTCAACACCGAGAACCCGCCGCACATGTCGCCGTACAAGGTCGCGTAGCCAACCGACATCTCCGACTTGTTGCCTGTCGTCAGCAGCATGTACCCGAATTTGTTGGAAAGACCCATCAGGAGCAGGCCGCGGATCCTCGCTTGAAGGTTCTCTTCGGCGACATCGCGGGCGCGGCCTTCGAAAACGGGCGCCAGGGTCTCTTCGGCGCTGGCCATGACGCCCCCAATCGGCAGCGACAGCAGCCTGATGCCCAGGCGGTCGGCGACAAACTGCGCTTCTTCCATGCTGACCTGGCCCGTGAACGGGGACGGAAGCCGTACGCCGAGCACCCGCTCCGCACCCAGCGCATCAACCGCGACGACGGCGCTCAGCGCGGAGTCGATACCACCCGAGAGCCCGAGCACGATTCCGGGAAATCCGTTTTTCGCGACGTAATCCCGCAGCCCGACGATGAGCGCGTTGTACGTGTCCTCGAGTTGATCGCCGGGCGGCTCGACGTGGCCCGCCTCACAGGACCAGCCATCGGCTGTCTTTCGCCAGTGCGTCATCTCGACCGATTCTTCCCAGCCGGCCAGCGAGCGCACCAGGTTGCCACGGCTGTCGACCGCGAAGGATCGTCCGTCGAAGACGAGCTCGTCCTGGCCGCCCACCTGGTTCACGTACGCCAGCGCGCGGTTGGTCTCGCGCGCGCGCGCGCGGGCCAGCTCGAGCCGCGTCGAGAACTTACCGGCCTCGAAAGGAGACCCGTTCGGCACGAGAAAGAGCTCCGCTCCCAGGCGCGCCAGATGCGCGGTGATCGCGGGTGTCCAGATGTCTTCGCACACCGGCACGCCGATCGTGACGCCTCGGAAACTGATCGGATCGGGCATCGGCCCCGGCGCGAACACCCGCTTCTCGTCGAAGACGCCGTAGTTCGGCAGATCCGACTTGAAGCGCGGAGCGATCGTTCCTCGATCGATGACGATGGCCGCGTTGTACACCCGGCCGCCGTCGCGCCAGGGGGTGGTGGCGACCAGACCGGGGCCGCTGCGGCTCTCGCGCACGAGGCAGTCGATGGCGGCGTGACACGCATCGACCACCGATGGACGAAGGACCAGATCCTCTGGCGGGTATCCGATGACGGCGAGCTCTGACAGCACCACGAGGTCGGCGCCGCCAGCCGCGGCACGCTCGCGCGCGGCGCGAATGCGTGCGAGGTTGCCGTCGATGTCGCCGACCGTGGGATTGAGCTGAGCGAGCGCGATCGTGAGCTGCACGGTGATTCTGAGCCCTTCCACACTCTAGCATGCACTAAAATCACCGCATGCAGATCGGTGTGCCCGCAGAACGGTTTCCGGGAGAGCGCCGCGTGGCGCTCGTGCCCGCGTCGATCGCCGCGTTGAAGAAAGCGGGATTCGACGTGTTGATTGAGAATGGTGCTGGAGCGCAAGCCGGGTTTCCGGATGCGGCGTACCAGGACAAAGGCGCCAGCATCGCCGCCAGCCGCGCCGACGTGTTCGCGGCCGAGGTGGTGCTGCAGGTGCGCGCCGGCGACTTCTCGAGCATGCGCGCGGGGCAAGTGGTCGTCGGCATGGCCGATCCCCTCGGCTCGCCTGACACCGTGCGTGCGATCGCGGAGCGCGGCGTCACCGCGTTCGCGCTCGAGCTGATTCCGCGCATCACGCGGGCCCAGAGCATGGACGTCCTGTCGTCGATGGCGACCATCGGCGGCTATAAGGCCGTGCTCCTGGCCGCTGTCACGCTCCCGCGCATGTTTCCGCTGCTGACGACCGCGGCCGGAACCATTACGCCGGCACACGTGTTCATCGTGGGCGTTGGTGTGGCCGGATTGCAGGCCATTGCTACCGCTCGCAAGCTCGGCGCCGTCGTCGAGGCGTACGACGTGCGTCCGGCGGTGAAGGAGCAGGTCCAGAGCGTCGGTGCAAAATTCGTCGAGCTGCCCCTCGAAACCGCGCAGGCGGAAGACAAGGGCGGGTATGCGAAAGCGCAGGACGAGTCCTTCTATCAACGCCAGCGCGAAATGATGGCGCGCGTCGTTGCCTCGAACGACGTCGTCATCACGACAGCCGTCGTTCCCGGAAAGAAAGCGCCGGTACTCGTGACCGCCGAGATGGTTCGAGGCATGGCGCCAGGCTCGGTCATCGTCGATCTGGCCGCGGAGCGAGGCGGGAATTGCGAGCTCACGCGTCCCGATGAGGTCGTCGTCGAGCGCGGTGTCACGATCCTCGGTCCGACGAACCTGCCTTCCACCGTTCCGTATCACGCCAGCCAGATGTATGCGAAGAACATCACGACGTTTCTGCTGCACCTGGTGAAGGATGGCGCCGTGAAGATCGATCTGAGCGACGAGATCACGCGGGACACGCTGTTCGCGCAGGGCGGGGAAGTGGTGAACCCGAGAGTGAGGACCGCGCTCGGGTTACCGGAGTTGGTGGCTAAGTGAATCAGCCAATTCCTATTGGCCGAGCTTGGCTTCACGCAACGTGAGGTGGAACGAGCCGACCGCAAGCTCTGACTGTACTTGAACGGGCACACGGTCGGGCGTGTCGCTGATCCAGAGCTGAATCGGCCGGCCGTTCGGCTGACCATCATCGCTATAGAGCATCGTGCGCAGCCGGAAGCTCTGAAAAGGGCCCGCCGGCGTCTTTACGGCTTCCATCCCCGTCACGGTCACCTGCGCGCGATAGCTGCGGCCGCCGGTGGCTACCGGAATCGTTTCCTTCGCGCCGACTTTGAGGGGCAGCGCGCGCATGACATAAACCGCCGAGAGCGCATCCTGCGTGAATGGCGGAATGGCGAACTCGCGCTTGGTGTTCTTCGCGGTGGTGTTTTCGAACGTGGCCTTCTTGGTGGCATTGTCGAAGATGGTCACCTTCATCTGATGCCGTTGACCTTCTTCGCTGTAGACGCCCGCACGTTGTGGCAGGAGCGTGTACACATCCATCAACACGTCGGCCTTGTAGTAGAGCGTGTAGACCTTCGACATGAGCGGCGTTGGCCGCGCCTCGGCGACGACGTAGTAGGCGACCGAGTTGTACGACGGGCGCTTGGCCTGCACGTGCATCGTCACGGTGCCGGCGCTCACGTAGTTCGAGTAAGAGACGTCGTAGGTGAGCAGTTCGCCCGCCCGGAACGGCACGCGCACTTCGCTGCGTGGTTTCGCTGGCGCCGTCGGTGCGGTTGGAGCGGCCGGCGCTGGGCGGGCCGGACGCCGTGCCGTCTGTCCACTCAGAACCTGGACGCCCGCGAGGCATACAAGCACGAGAACGCCTATCTGTTTCATCCCACCTTCCAGCCGTCGTCCTGAAGCTGACGCATCTGCGTGGTGCAGCGCTCGATGAGCTCGGTCGCGTCTTCGATGCGATCGACACGCTTGTGCCCGGCGCTCGACGTCATCACGAGCAGAAATCCTGGGCCTTCCTCGTTGCGGCAGACTTCGTACCGAATCTTTTCGCCGTCTCGATCGAAAAGCCAGACCACCTGCCTAAGGTACCACAGGCCTCTAGTGGCTGAGAGCGAAGGTTGCCGCTCCGAGAAGCCCGGCACCGGGGTTGAGAATCACTTTGACCGGAATACGCTTAATGAGCGCATCCATCGGTGACTTATTTTGAAACGCCTGCACGAAAATGGGCCATCGCAACGCCGGAAGAATGCGTGGCGCGATGCCACCGCCGAGATACATGCCACCGGTGGACAACACCGTCAACGCGAGATTGCCTGCCGCGGCACCGTACGCCGACACGAACACTTCGAGCGTGCGCGTGCAGTGCGGGCAGCCGCCTTCGAGCGCGCCTCGCGTGATGCCGGCGGACAGATGATCGGTGGCCTCGGTGGTGGCGCACGTGTGCGGGAACAGCACCCTGTGGATGTGAGTGAGTCCGCGGCCCGATACCACCCGCTCCACGTCGACACGCCCGAATTCTGCTGCCAGCGCGGCGGCGAGCTTCTGTTCGTCGGCGTTGCGGGGGGCAAAATCCACATGACCGCCTTCAGACGCGCGCGGGACGAGTCGTCCGTCGATGTTCGGGAGCACCGCGACGCCCAGGCCGGTACCGGCGGCTATCAGCCCGACGGTGCCACGAGGGTCGGTCACGCCTTCATGGAGTACGGCGATCTCGTCGGAGGTGAGGACCGGGATCGACCAGGCCAGCGCTTCGAGATCGTTCAGCAGATACCCGTGCGCGATCGAAACGTCCTGTCGAAATTCCTCGATATCGACGAGCCATGGCACGTTGGTGAGCTGCGCCCGCGTTCCGTCGACCGGCCCGGCGACGCCGAAGCTCGCCGCTTGGATCTCGGACGCCCGTGTTCCGGTATCACGGAGAAACTGCACCGCGAGCGAGCCAAGACTGTCGTAGTCGAGCGTGCGATACGTGCGCGAGTCGATGAGCGCCGGACGCGCCGCACTCCGCTTGAAAAGACCGATGAGGGTTTTTGTCCCGCCCAGGTCGCCCGCGAGCAGCATGGTTCACGATTGTAGTGCGAGCCGAGGGGATACAGCGGCTCGGCGCGCCGAAGCCTCCGGTGAAGGCGGCCGAAGCGCTTGACTTCTACTCTGGCCTCATTCATTCTCGCCGAAACGTTGCCTTCACAGTCCTCGAGACTCCCGCTCGCCGATGAGGTCGTCGTGTTCACCGGCAAGCTGTCGTCGCTCGGCCGCAAGGAAGCCCAGGCGCTCGTAATCAGACTTGGCGGCTCATCGGCGGACGAAGTCTCCGCGCGCACCACGCTCGTGGTGGTGGGCGCCGAGGGATTCGCGGGCTCGGAGAAGAGCGAGAAGTTGAAGAAGGCCGAAGAGTCCGGCGTGCGCGTGATGAGCGAGAATGATTTCTGCCGCATGGCGGGGATCCACCCGCCCGAGGATCTCAAGCAGCAGTATTACGGCCAGCGCGATCTGTTGAGCATGTATCCGGGCCTCCGCCAGGACCACTTACGGTATCTGGAAAAATGGGGCCTCATCCGCCCGGTCATGCGCACGCACACGGAAACGTATTTTCCGTTTTCCGATCTGCTGCTGATTCGGCAGGTGAGCGCCGATCTCGAGTCGCTGCCTTTCCGCGCGATCCTCCGATCGCTGCAGGCCGAGCGGAGCGGGCAGCTCACCTTCGACTTTCGCATCGATGCAGAGCCGGCCCGTATTATCAAGCTCACGCGCCCCAAGCCGAAGGAGCCGGGCAAGGATGTCGCCCTGCCGCTGCTGGCGCCTCAGACGCTCGCCGAAGAGTACTTCGTCAAAGGCTCGGCGCTCGACATGGACGAATCGCGTCACGGCGCGGCCGCTACGTGGTACCGCAAGGCGCTCGAGATCGATCCCTATCTGGTGCCGGCGATCATCAACCTTGCGAACATTCACTACGGCAAGGACGAACTGGCGGAAGCGCAGGCGTTATACGAGCGGGCGATCGGACTCGACCCCGAGTTTTTCGAGGCGCACTTCAACCTCGGCAACATCTACCACGACCTCGGCCGCTTTCAGGAAGCGGCGGCGTGTTACCGCACGGCGCTCCGTCTGAACGGCAATTACGCCGACGCGCACTTCTATCTGGCCATTACCCTCGAGAAGACGGGCCACTCGGCCGAAGCCAAGCCGCACTGGCGCTCCTACCAGCTGCTGTCGCCGAACGGCGAATGGGTGGAGTTGGCGAGGGAGTTTTCCGAATAGAGCATTCGCAGATTCGCAGATTGGAAGATTGATTCGTGGATTCGCGCCGATTGGATTGAGAAAATTCTTAATCTACCAATCTAGCAATCTGCAAATCTGCCAATGGTGCGTCAGTTCAATAGCCGTAGTCTTCTGGGGACCGTTTCTTCGGTATCCGTCGCACCTTGTAGAACTGGCAGTCGGGGCACCAGGCTTCGGCGTCGAAGCCGGTCGTGCCGGCCATGGGCTGCACGTCGCGGTGCGAGCAGAAATCCTGCGGGTTGCCGTCTTCCGGCGCCTTGCGCCAGCGACAGCTGTGGTAGCGCTGAACAGCCGCGGACTGCGCCGGTGTTTCCTCGGGCGTTGCAATCCCGGTCGGTTTCGACTGTGGGGAGCTGGAATCGTCGAACATGTATTTGATGGCTAACGGGCTCGGAATGTAATGATGCCGCGGACCGGATCGTACGGAGAAACCCCGACAGTCACGCGATCGCCAGGAACTACTTTGATCCGAAAACGGCGCATGCGGCCGCTCAACTGAGCGAGCACTTCATGCCCCGCATCGCACTGCACGCGATATAGACCTCCGCTGTGTACCGCCACGACTGTTCCCTGCATATCGATCAAATCGTCTTTGCTCAAACTGGCTCGAAATCCTTTCAGGCGCGTCTGCCGGGAGACAAACGTTCGAGCGTTCGAAAGCTCCGCAATACGGCCATCGCATGCGTGTCTTCGAGCTCACTGCTCGCAATGATTGTGCCACAGATGGAGACTATGCTCCAAGATTTCGTACGGCCTTCTCGACTTGCGACGCTAAGTGCGCGTAATCATCGCCACTTAGCTGCATCGGCGCCCCGAACACTACGCGCACCGGACCCGGCTTGGCCATCTTCCATTTCTGGTGCAGCACGCGGTCGATGCCTTCCAGGCGAACGGGCACGACCGGCACCGCCAGCCGGGCCGCCATCATGCCGACTCCCGGACGGAACGGCGCGATTTCTCCATGGTCGGTGCGTTTGCCTTCCGGAAATATCAGGACCGAGAAGCCCTCGTTGATGAGCTCGCCGGCATACCGCAGCGTCTGCAGCGCGCCGGCTTCGCGCTGGGGCAGGGGGAACGTATTGAAGAACGCGGAAGACAGGTAGTACTCGAGGCTCTTGGCGACTCGCTGTCCGAGCGTGTGCTGGTCGGGGAAGAAGTGCGCCTTGAAGAACTCTTTGGCCATGGCCGTAGCGACCCGCCGGCGCCATCGGCCGGGGAGCGCCGCCAGAATGACGGGCACGTCCATATGGCTCTGATGGTTGGCGGCGAAAATCACAGGCCCCTCAATCCCCTGCAGGTGCGCCAGTCCGTCGACGTGGATCCAGGCGAACACTCGGGTCAGCGGAAGCAGGAATCCCGGGAGTGTCACCCGGCGAAGTGCCCGGAACGGGAGCGTGCGATTCCATGTCGGGAAATCCACCGGCTCTGGCGCCTCCGCTCGGGGAGGGGCGGCCGCCAGGCGCTCCAGATCGGCCACGGTCGACGCGTTCGAGAAGGCGGCTTCGTCGAGCGTCGTGTTGAGCGTCTCTTCGAGCGCCACCATCATCTCGATGCGCTCGAGCGAACTGAGCCCGAGCTCTTCGAGCGTGGCCGCGGGATTGACGGTGCGCCCGCCGGCAAACCGGGCAATGACCGACTCGATGGTCGTGCCGGGCGATCTCGCCGAGGCGGGCGCCGCGCCTGTCTGCAGCCACGCGCGAATTTCGTGACGTTTCAGTTTCTTCGTCCCTTCCGTTCGCGGCAGCTCGTCTCGCGGCCACACGCGCGCGGTTCGAATGCGCTGATGATCGGCCAGCTGCGCGTTGGCGAGTCTCACCACGTCGTCTGGATTGATACCTGGTTCGACGATGAGCGCGACATGGACGCGCTCTTCACCGTTCTCCGTGACTCCGACGACCGCCGAATCTTTCACTCCGGTGATGGCATTGACGACGCGCTCGACATCTTCCGGAAAGACGTTGAGCCCTTCGGGCGTCACGATCATTTCTTTCTTGCGCCCGCGGATGAACAAGCGCCCCGCGGCGTCGAGCTCGCCGATGTCTCCGGTGTGGAACCAGCCGTCTTCGAATGCCGCGCTCGTGGCTTCCGCCGCGCCGTAGTAGCCGGTTGTGACGTTGTCGCCGCGCACCAGAATTTCTCCGTCTGGCGCGATTCTGATGTCGACGCCCGCGATCGCTTTGCCGACCGATCCCTTGCTCGTCGAGAACGGATGGTTGAGCGTCACAATCGGCGCCGTCTCGGTGAGGCCATAACCCTGGACGACGACAAATCCGACGCGTCTCCAGAAGGACTCGAGGGAACCTTCGAGCGGCGCGGCGCCGACGACGAACGACCAGAACTTCAAACCGAAAAGACGATGGATGGCGCGATAGCGCCACCATCGCTTCGCGACGCCTTCGTTTGTCGCCGGCACTTCGCGAATCTCGGGGTGGAGACGCGCGACATGATCGGCGAGCACGTCGAGAATCTTCGGCACCGAGACGAGCACCGAAATGCGGCGTCTTTTGATCTGCCGGACGATCTCGTGCGGGTTGTACCCGCGGATGAACACCACCGTGCCGTGAAGCATCGGCGGCACGAAGGTGGCCATCGCCTGTCCGAATAAATGACTGAGCGGTAAGAGGTTAAGGAATCGGATGGGCGAAAAGGGGCGGGCGTACGTCCGGTATTTCCTGACTTCTCGTTCGACCGGCACGATGTTGGCGAGCACGTTGCGGTGGGTCAGCACGACCCCTTTCGGCTCGGCCGTCGCGCCCGACGTAAAGATGATCTCGACGATGTCGTCGCGTGTCACTTGAACGGGCACGAACGCCGAAGGGTCGAGCGCGCGGAAATCGATGTCGGAAAGTTTCCACGCGATTGGGTCGTCTGCCTTAGCGCCAATTTTTAGGTCAGCTAACTCAACATCATCGCCGAGCAAAAGTATTTTGGCGCCGACGATGCGGGCGACGCTTGCCAGAAAATCGTGAGATGCGCGGAAATCAATCGGGACTGCGATCGATCCGTTCAGCAGGCATCCCCACAACGCGATGATCCACTCGGGCCGGTTCTCGCTCCAGAAGACAACTTTGTCGCCTTTCCCGAGGCCCGCGGCTTGCAGGCGCGCGGCAAACCCGCGCGCGGCGCGCGCTGTTTCTGCGTACGTGTATGATCGCGTCCGAAATCCATCGTCATAGACGAAAAAATTTCCACGTCCCGTGGAGACATCGTCGAAAAAATCGAGTAAGGTATCCCGACGCATCGACTGAATTATGATGTAGGAACCTTCATGCGAATCTTCCTCACAGGTGCGACAGGATACATCGGCTCCGCAGTGCTCGATGCGCTGTTGCGCGCCAATCAGCAGGTCACCGCGCTCGTGCGTACTCCGGCCGCAGCCGATGCGCTCGCATCGCGCGGCGTCGCGCCCGTGCTTGGCGATTTGCGGACGGTGAAGTCGTACCGCGGCGCGGCCGACGCTCATGATGCGTACATCCATGCGGCGGCGGATGCGAGCCCCAGCCGCGAAGAGGTCGATCTCAAAGCGCTCGAGACGCTGCTGAGCGCCGCATCCGAGAGAGCGAAGTTGCGGCCGGTGTCGTTCGTGTACACGTCGGGTCTCTGGGCTCTGGGATCGAATGCGCAGCCGATGGACGAATCGGCTCAGGTGAATCCAGCGGGGTTGCGGGGATGGCGGCCGGCGCACGAAGAGATGGTCCTGCAGGCAGCCGGGCCGAACCTGCGGACGGCGGTCATCCGCCCGGGTATCGTGTATGGCGGAAATCGCGGAATTGTCTCGGATTTATTGAAAAACGCGCTGAACGGCCTGATTCGCGTGATTGGCTCCGGCGACAACTACTGGCCGCTCGTGTACGACCGCGATCTGGCCGATCTGTACGTTCGCGTCGCCACCCTCCCCAACGCATCCGGTGTGTATCACGCCAACGATGAAGGGGACGAAACCGTCAATGCGATCGTCGAGGGCATCGCGAGCCAGATGTCGATGCCACCCGACGTGCGGCATGTACCGCTCGAAGAAGCCCGCAAGAAGTTCGGCGCCTATGCCGACGCGCTGGCGTTGAATCAGCGCGTCCGCGGTCCGCGCGCACGCGCGCTGGGCTGGTCGCCGACGCTGCACTCGGTCGGCACGAACGTCCCGCGTTTACTGGAAGAGTTCCGCCGCGCGCAAGAACGGGCGGCCTGATTCACGCATTGGTAGATTCGCAGATTGTGAGATCGGCAGATTAGAACTTCACCGCTTTAATCTTCCGATCTACGAGTCTTCCAATCTGCGAATTCAGGTACTGCTTCTGAGCATCTGCGCAGCGAGTGCGATTCCCTCTTCTGTTGTACGTATCTCTCCATCCAACTGCTTCTCGTAAATCTGTTTCAGCAGCGCGCCCATGTCGGGGCCTGGCTTCATGCCGAGATCGAGAAGATGGCGGCCGAGGACGAGCGGCCTGGGCGGGCTGCGATCGACACCGAGCGCGCGCGCGCGTTCGAGGAACCAGTCCATCGCCGTGCAATCGAAGTCGCCGGTGCGCCCGAGGCAATCTGATTTCGCGAGCCGCGCGAGCAACTCGAGATTGGCCTTCTGCGCGAGTCGGCGGAACGCGCCGTCGGTGAGCGTTTCGCGCACCTTGTAGAGCATGCCGGGCTTCAGGTGGTGCGCGACGAGCCCGAGCACCTGCGTACGCACGTCATTGCCGTCGAAGGAGTGAATGTTGAGGCGGTCGAGAAACGCCGTGGCCGGCGCCACCCCTTCTTCTTCGTGATTCAGCGATCGGATGCGGCCGTCAATCCATGCGGTCGTCGCGGGCTTGCCGAAATCGTGCGTCACGGCGCCGAGCATCACGATCAGCTGATCGGCGTGGTCGAGATCGTCGATGCGCCGCCGCGCCTGGTCGATGACCATCAGCGTGTGCACCCACACGTCGCCTTCGGGATGCCACTCGGGCTCCTGCTGGCAGCCGACGAGCGCTTTCAGCTCGGGAAACAGCTGATCGACCACGCCAAGCTCGAGCGCGAGCGCAAATCCGATCGACGGCCGCTGGGCCCGCAGCAACAGCTTTTCGAGCTCTCCCCAGATTCGTTCCGGCGGCAGATCGTCGAGGCGAATCGCGCGGCACAACTTCCTGGTGTTCTCGTCCAGTGTCAGCTCGAAGCGCGCCGCAAACTGCAGCGCACGCAGCACGCGGAGACTGTCGTCGGCAAACGTCGTCTCGTCGACGACGCGCAGGACCTTTCGATCGAGATCGCGCCGGCCCTCGAACGGATCCTCGTAGGTGTCCGTGAGCGGATCCCACGAGATGGCGTTGATGGTGAAATCCCGCCGGCGGGCGGCGTCCTCGAGCGACATGTCGGGGTCGCCTTCGACGACGAAGGCCTTGTGGCCGCGTCCGGACTTCGACTCGCGCCGCGGAAGGCCGATGTCGATCGTGCCAATCTTGTAGACGGGAAAGCTTTGTCCGATGGGTTCGACCTTGCCGAATCCTGCGAGCAGCGCACCCAGCGTTCCGGCGGGCACACCAAAGACTTCCATATCAATGTCTTTGGAATCGATCCCAAGCAACCGGTCGCGTACCCATCCACCGACGACAAGCGCGCGGCCGCCTGCATCGCGCACGGTCTGCGCAATTTGCTTTGCGACGATGAGCCCGTGAGGCG
>Ga0065705_10002100_pt1 | contig 12670 bp, 10 predicted proteins | sample SwibulcommuniRL2_FD_59092 | JGI IMG/M metagenome (GOLD analysis project Ga0065705, IMG submission 59092) | Bulk soil microbial communities from switchgrass field near Rose Lake, East Lansing, Michigan, USA - RL2 Bulk Soil v2 (version 2) | ecosystem: Environmental > Terrestrial > Soil >... | reverse complement strand
TGGCGAACTGTTGGCATACCGGCCGCTTTTGTAACATGTCGGCTTCCAACGATTGGATTAAGAAATTCTGGGCGCCAATGCTTTTGGCGCTGAGTTGCTTTATATTTTTGATTGCTTTTTTCTTTCCGTCATTGAACAAAATTACATATGGCTTTTCTGCATATTACACGGCATCTCATCTTGTGCTGGAACATCGAGGCGGATCAATCTTTTACCAAGATAATGCCTTTCAGGCTGAGGTCGAGCGATTGACAGATGGTCAGGCTATGGATATCTATTGGGCTAATCCTCCAACAACAGCCCTCATGCTTTTACCCATAGCCACACTTTCGGTCAACAATGCACACTATATATGGCTTGGCATATTATTGCTGGCTCTTTTTCTTGCGGCGCCAGTATCTGGATTTTCAATATTCAAAACACCATTTAGCACTACAGCATTTTGCCTGGCTACTTCTATTTTATTCGTTTCCGTCCCAATAGCCAGAAATTTTCAATATGGACAGGCATATATATTGTTGTTTGCGTTTTTCGCCAGTGCACTATTAGCATTAAATCTTGATATTGACTGGCTTGCTGCATTCTTTTTGGCGCTCGCTGTCGTATTGAAAGCGAGTGGTTTGCCATTGCTTGTTTTACTCCTTCTGCGCGGAAGATGGCGTCTCGTTTTATGGGTCATCATTGCTTCCATTGGCTTAGGATTGTTATCGTTACCTTTCGTTGGCGTTTCAACCTGGTGGAACTATTCGTTCTTTGCTCTTCCGCGGTTCTTGCGGGATCCAGTGATCGCTGTCACTGCCTATCAAACCGTGCCAGGTTTTGTTCGGCATCTATTCGCCTATGACCCTATGTGGAACACGGCTCCATTGGTAAATTTGCCGACTTTGGCATTCCTTGCGGGTCCGCTTATATCATTTGCACTTCTGGGCATCGTTGGTTTCAAGTCCAGGAAAACTTCACTTACATGGACGTTTTGTGTTGGGCTCATTCTAAGTGTGATTTTAGTGCCCGCGGCTGAACAGCATCATTACGTTTTGCTATTTCCTGCGTTTCTTTTCGCCATTCATTCTCCGTTTATTCCAAAAGTTCCCCTGTATATTTCGGCGGCATTGATTGTTTTGCCAATGGACTATATGTCTACGGATCTATCTTCTGGATGGTGGGCATTGCTTGCCTACCCGCGGCTTTACGGAGCAATCCTGCTGTTTGTACTATTTCAATACAATAGAGATGATTCTCCATCACCGGAATATGGGACAATACACACCGATGCGCTCTCTCGCGCCAAATAGTCTGATCCTGACAGGATCAAACCTTTTAAATGCTGCCCTGGGTTTTTTATTGTCACTCATTATTGGACGTGGACTTGGGGCATCGGGTTTTGGAATCTGGGTCTTTTGTCTGGCATGGGCATCTTTACTAACAATGGTTTGTGAGTTCGGGCTAAACAGCCTGGTCACGCGGGATGCCGCCCGAAGGCCCGAAAAATCGAATCGCCTTTTGTTCCTCTCCCTCGTATTGAAATTAATCCTTGTTTCTCTCCTTGGAGGCAGCGTCGCTATCTTTAGTCCTTTTCTTGCTTTGGATTCGGGGTCTTCCACAGCATTACAGTTTTCGATGCTGATTGTGCTTGCCAGTGTAGCTTACGGTTCCTTCACCGCGATTTTTAGATCGACGGGTTGGATGTGGCCAATTCTATGGTTGAACTTAGCGGGCGGGATCATACAAGTCGCCTGGTCCGCGTGGATCATTCGATCTGGTGGCGGTGTCTTGCCATTAATATGGGCGGCGCTTGGTGTGGATTTCGGTCAAATCTTCACGGCAACTATCCTGTGGTGGAAGAAGCTGCGACCTTATGGCGGTGGGCTGAAAATCTCAAGAGTCGAGGTGATCCAGATGGCTCGGGACGCCCTTCCATTTGCAATCTCAGCGTTTCTGGGTGCGATCGAAGCTCGTTCGAGTGTACTATTACTCGGCTATCTGCGTGGGGAAAGAGAAGTCGGCCAATTTGGCATGGCTTCGCGTTTTTTTGAAGCCGCCAGGTTACTGCCGAATGGCATCTACGACGCTGCCTTTCCAGCATTTGCGGCAGAGAAATCAACTACCACAAGTGATCGATCATCATTTCGCTGGATTCAGCAGATTATCCTCATTTACGCCATCATAGTGAGTCTGGCCCTATTCCTGCTTCCGCGTCAGGTCATTCGCCTGACCTATGGAGTCTCTTTCCTCTCTGCAACCGCAACTCTGTCGTTGCTGGGGATCGCATTGTTGCCCACCCTGCGCAATGCAGTGATGGAAGTATATCTTTTTGCAACGGGAGACGAAAGATATGCCACAAATTTGGGTTTCTTCGGTCTTGCGGTTCAGGTGCTCGCAAGTGTTCCGTTGGCGTGGGTCTATGGGGCCGAGGGCGCGGCAACTGGTATTTTGATCGGCGAGCTTGCAATCTGGCTGCCTCTGCAATTGCGATTGAAGAAACTTTCCTTGTAAGGGAATTCAGAATCTCTCCAGATTACTCTCGAAAACTGCCGGCAGAGCAAACGTAATAGGCCTTGCTGAATTTCAATAGGCGGTGCCCGAACATTTCAACAGAATCATGAATTCTCTGGAATGCGTCTGTTCGGCAGCACTGCACGTGCTGAGCGGCAGATGTTTCGCAAAATTACCAAATCATTTAGAATCATGATCGATAAAAAGGAACTTTTTTTCGCTCATGCTCGACACCCGATGTGGTTATGAAAATTCACGCCATGAACCTTTGCTAGAGGAAATACGACAATATGCTCTCAATTTGTGCGGTCATCGCAGCAAGAAATGAAGCTCATTACCTGCAGTTCTTGTTTCCTATGTTAGCAGCACAGGGAATTGAGGTTGCCATTATTGATCACGGCTCAACGGATGGGAGCCAGGAACTGTATTCGAAATTTTGGGAGAATCCGATCATATCCGTAGAAAATTTGCCTTACGAGGAAGTCTATTCCCAGACCCGACAACTGCAGGCAAAACAAGATGTCTACACCAAAATAAAACATGATTGGGTTATCCATCATGATGCGGACGAAATTTTGGAACATTCAAAACCCGGGCGTAATTTGCGGGATGCGATCGAGGAAGCGAATGATGAAGGGTGCAATATTTTGAATTTTAACGAATTTGTTTTTTTACCGGAACGGGATAGCGAATATTTTGGAGAAAATTACTACCTGAAAATGTTACGATACTACTTCTTTGAGCCGCACAAAAACCGTTTGAATCGTGCCTGGAAGCGGGCCATGAAATTTGATAACACTCAATCAGGTGGTCACATTTTATGGGGGGAGAACGCGATGGTTCACATTACAAACCATATTTTACGGCACTATATTGTTCTGAGTTACGAACATGCACTGCGCAAATATCTCCATCGGCGTTTCGCGGAAGAAGACCTAAAGCAGGGCTGGCATGGTAACAGACTGAATTTTACTGAGAAAAATCTGGTACTGCCGCAAAACGCAGCATACCTTTTTCAGTTGACAGCGTACAATTCAAGAGATTTCAGGAGGGATAAACCAGCGCAAGAGCATTATTGGTTTTGGCCTTAATGCGTTAGAGCCGGATTGCTCCCAGGNTCGTTGCATGTCTGCATACTACACATCGNGAGAGCTTATTTATGACTAATATTCGCAGGCCGAGGATACTCATTCTTGTGGATCGGCCCGGTTGGGCACATGACCACAAAACCGGGAATCTCCAACGCGTATTGGGTGAGAAATATGAAATTGTAAAAAAATATCAATCTGAAGTCGATCAGGCGGACCTCGAACAGGCTGACCTCATTCAAGTTTATTATTGGTTACAGTTCCGAAGTATGGCACATCTGCAACAGGCGTTTAATCAGAATTTGCACAAACTATTGCTCGGTGTCTGCGAGCATATCGAGCTTAAGAATGATTGGTATGAGCCAGGGCTTACGTGGTTGCGAAAAGCAAGAGCAGTTTTTGTAAACAGTCAATTGTTATATCAAGAAGTTGAGCCCCTCATCGATGTCCCTGTATTTTATGCGCCCAACGGGGTAGATACGAACTTCTTTTCACCCCCAATGAAAAAAGAAGCAAGTCGTAATTTGCGGGTGGGCTGGAGTGGCAGTCTCAAGAATCGTGAATTTGGGCACAGAGGATTTGAAAATCTAATTGTTCCCGCAACCAAGGCAATGGAGGGCGTCGAGCTCGTGACTGCCATCCGTGAGGAGCGGTGGCGCAGTCATGAAGAAATGATCGATTTTTATCATTCGTTGGATGTCTACATCTGTGCCAGTCTGAGCGAAGGTACACCCAATACCTGTTTGGAAGCTGCAGCCTGTGGCGTTCCTGTAGTCACCACCCGTGTGGGCAATATGCCACAACTGATAAAACATGGCAGTAACGGTTATTTTATAGAAAGAAATATTGCTGACATCATAAGAATCCTGACGATTTTGCGGGACAATGAAGGCCACAGAAACCTACTCGGACCAGCAATACGTGACTTCATCCTCGACTGGGACTGGTCCTTGCGCGCCGAAAATTATCACCATCTTTATCAATTTGCGTTGGCAAGACCAGCAGCCAACGAGTTCAAGGCACTGAACGAAAAGTTACGCTTGAATGACTTGAGAAAGTAAAATCAGGGTGATCGAAGTGGTGAGAGGCAAAAACAACAGCAACCCGTTTTCGACTGGGTCGCTGTTGTTCAAAATATTTTAACTTTGGTCCTCGTGCGCAGCTTGAGCCACGTATTTTTCAGGATTGCTCTCAAACACTGCCCGGCAGCCTACCGAGTGAAAATAATATGTTTTGGCACCGTATTCCACGGAATCTGCTGCAGTTTCAGGGGTTACCTCCAGGCCACAGACCGGATCGACATATTTTTCATCCATAAGAGACTCCTTTCCTACGAAGCTTAACGGTTTGTGAAGTAGGCTGTTATTAGCACCGCCTCAATGGTGGGTTATGCGTATAACGGGAGCAGGCGACAGGTCCGAATTTGAGCGTTTTGTGACGGCGCGAAAACGGGGCGAAGTGCATTGCATCTCCGTCCCGTTCTCATTGAAACTACGTTAGGGCTTAATCATCCGCTGCAGCCATGGCTTCGTCCATGACTTCGTCGCTAGCCTGCGCTGGTTTGAAGATGAGGAAGATCGCATTGATGAGAATGCCAAGCACTGCAGCGGTCGCAATGGCTGGCAATCCGTTCGGGAAAAGGCCAGGGACGGTCACAGGTATGAAGCCGCCTGGGAAACCGATATTGCCACCGATGCCCACGATCATGATGACCGCACCGATAGCCAGGTTGCGTGGATCGAACATGCTGACCTTGTGTTCCTGCATGAGTGCGATGCCCTGCATGCCAATGACGCCGAACAGGTAGATGGCGAGCCCGCCGCTCACAGCCAGTGGAATAGTCTGAACCAGTCCTGCAAGTTTGCCGACGAATCCAAGCAGGATCGCGATGGCGCCCGCGGCAATCAACGCGGGTCCAGAGTAATTGCGTGTGATCGCCATCAACGAATTGTTCTCACCATAGTTCGTTCCGGCCGTTGAGCCAAGCAAGCCCTTAAGCGTATCATCAATGCCATCCAGGATCAGGTTAAGACCAATGTTCTTGTCCAATTCATATTTCTCTCTGCCCGTGTCCTCAGCCAGACGATCCACGTATAGACTGATCTGGTACAGGTGTGCTGTCGATTCAGGTACAGTAGCGATTGCCATCACCGCAATGCTAAATATCGCTGTGCCCACCATAGCACCGCTAAAGCTGGGGAATGTGAAGTGAGGCGCAGCAAACCAGAGGGCATCAGCAAGAGGCTTGAATTGATCCGGATTTGGCGCGACGATCGCAGAGAAGACGTAGCCGAAAACCGCACCGAGCAAAACGGGAATCATACCCAGGAAGCCCCTATTTTGCAGGTAGACGGAGAACAAGATGGTCACCAGCAAAGTTACAAGCGCAACCAGGAAATTGGCGTTTGCCATTTGACCCAGAGCTGCAAAAGCAAGGCCAAAGCCGATGATGGCGGCAACCGAACCGGTGACAATGGGAGGCAGGACCATGTCTATCTTTTCTTTGCCTAGCGCCCGGATCACTAGGCCGATGACGATGTTGAACAGACCGGTCACGATAATGCCTGCCTGCATCGTGCTGATAACCTCATCTGGCACTGGAACGCCAAACTGAGGCAGGCTGCCGGTCATTTGCTGGGCGATCGCCAGATAAGCGGCTATGTAACTGAAGCTCGAACCGTAAAAGAGCGGGATGAATTTTCCGATGCGCCATTTGGCGAGCAAAAGGGCGACAATCGTGCCAACACCCGAGACCGTCAGAACCGTACCCACATGGAAACCACATAATGCAGCTACGAGGACGGTTGCCGGGAACATGGTCAGCACGTGCTGAAATCCCAGCAGGACAAGTTGAGCCGCTGGGGGCGTATCATTGGGCAGATATCCCATTACATTTTTTCTAGCCATTGCATTACTCCTCTAATTTCTCCATGGATGGTTGATCTTCTTACCGTCGGTCTTGCAGATTGATCCAAACTGAGTCTTCACCTCCTGATAAAAAATCGTCATGCAACACATTGCATGACGAAAAAGGCAAACCCCATGAGCAGCTCAGAATCGCTGAACCTGGTAAAGTGGAGGAAATCGGCGAGATTTGCAACCAGTGCATACATAGACAATAACCCCCTTATTTGGAGAAAGTTGTGTCTTTTTAGCTGATTGAAGCAGGGGAGACCGGCATTTGTCTGTACCTCATAGGAATCGGTGCATCTGCTTGGGATATAATTTCGCAAACAGACCAAGTTCATACAGAACACAACCATTGATTGGCGATGGTGTTTTCAAAGGTACGAGCATTTAGCCTTAGAGGAGAGACGAATGTTGCCTGGTGTTTCGATTCGTGCACTGAGGATGCAGGCGTGGGGTATAAAGATAGAGCTCATGGGGCATTCGATGATTGAGGCAATTTCATGAAACCGGCTGCGTTTGAGTATTTCGCTCCCGATTCTCTGGATCAGGCGCTGGATCTGTTGCGAGAACATGGCGACGCAGCCAAACTCCTTGCAGGTGGACAGAGCCTAGTGCCCGCCATGAATTTTCGCGTCGTGCAGCCATCTGTGCTGATCGATCTCAATCGGGTGAATGAACTCGACTATGTCCGAGCGGATCACGATGGTCTGCGAATTGGAGCGATGACCCGGGAACGAATACTGGAATTTGATCCCTCGATTCAGCAACAGCTGCCGTTGCTGGCAGAAGCCATGCCGTTTATCGCCCATCCGCAGATTCGTAATCGAGGTACGCTGGGTGGGAGCATTGCGAATGCCGATCCGGCTGCTGAGCTCCCGGTGCTGATGCTTGCACTCGATGCCCGGCTAAGAATTCAGAATTCCGACTCAGAACGCTGGGTGGATGCCCGGAACTTCTTCTCCGGAATGTTTTCAACGGATTTGGGCCTCGGCGATATTCTCGTCGAAATAGAATTGCCATTTCAGCCTGCGCGGACGGGTTGGTCTTTCAGGGAAGTAGCGCCTCGAGCTGGCGATTATGCCACGATGGGAGTTGCTGCGCTGATGACATTGGATGAAGCGGGCAAATGCATTGGTTCGAAACTGGTCTATTTGAATGCCGGTGACGGGCCTGTGGAAGCAACAGGAGCTGAGAATCTGTTGAAGAATGAAGAGATCAACCCCAAACTGATATTGGAAGCTGCTGAAACTGCAAGCGAAGAGGAGATCAATCCATTTGGGAACATTCATGCTTCCCCACAGTTCCAGCGGCATCTTGCGAAGACCCTAACGATCCGTGCTCTGGAACTTGCACACCAACGCGCCGGCGGCATGTCATGACGGGCACTTTCCCGGTCACTGTCGTCGTGAATGGCAAGGAGTACAAACGGGATGTGGAGCCGCGCCTGCTGTTGAGCGATTTTTTACGCCATGAGCTTGGACTCACGGGCACGCATGTCGGCTGTGAACATGGAGTCTGCGGTGCATGCACGATTCTGTTCAACGGCGAGTCGGCACGCTCCTGCCTGATGTTTGCCGTCCAGGCAGATGGTCATGAAATCACGACTGTCGAGGGTTTGGCTCAGAGCATAACAGAGCTGCATCCGATCCAGCAATCATTTTGGGAAGCTCACGGTTTGCAGTGTGGTTATTGCACACCCGGAATTCTTATGACCCTCGTTCCATTTCTGAAGCAGAATCCCGATCCGACCGGGGATGAGATCCGTCACGCGATCTCCGGAAATCTGTGTCGCTGCACTGGCTATCAACACATTGTGGATGCTGTCAAGCTGGCGGCTGAAAAAATGCGGTAACCAAATCCCATGATTTCGCTTGCATTGGTCAACGATCTGCGCTCTAACGCTTTGATGCTGTCAGAGTATCTCGCTCAGGTGGAGGCGCAATTCGTTGATAGGGAACCTATCATTCACGCATTCGTTCCCGAAGCGGATCCATTTACCCGCCTGCAGAAAGATGCGGATGCACTTCTGTTTCGCTATCATGATTTGCTCAATCGTCCGGGGTTGTTTGGAGCATTGGTCGGTGTGAAGGATATCTTTCATGCGGACGAATTCACGACGCAGGCTGGAAGCCGTCTGCCAGCCGAGGTTCTTCAAGGGAACGAAGCTGAAAGCGTGAAACGGCTGAAGAAAGCAGGTGCGTTGATTTTCGGTAAAACCGTCACCACCGAATTTGCATATTTCTCGCCCGGACCTACCGGAAATCCTCATAGCCCTCAACATACTCCGGGCGGCTCCAGCAGCGGATCCGCCGCGGCCGTCGCCGCTGGATTTTGTCACCTTACTCTCGGGACCCAGACGATCGGTTCGATCATTCGCCCTGCATCTTTTTGTGGTGTCGTTGGCCTCAAACCGACCTTCGATCGCATCTCGCGCGAAGGTGTGATTCCGCTTTCTCCGTCGCTCGACCATGTCGGCTTTTTTGTCCCGGATGTGGAGAGCGCGTTGAACGCAGCGCCTGTCTTATATAACGACTGGAATGAGCCAACGCAGCCACGGCGAAAACCAAGACTGGGAATCCCGAGCGGTCCATACCTGGAAAGCGCATCAAAGGAAAATCTTGCACATTTTGAAACCATTTCCAAACTGTTAAAGGATGCTGGTTACGAAATACATTCTGTTCCAATTCTGAATGACTTTCCGGAAATATGCGCCCGGCATGATGAGATTATGTCTGCAGAGGCTGCAAAGGTTCATGAGAGATGGTTTGATCAGTACTCGGATCTCTATTCCACAAAGTTCACGGAACTTATTCAGCGCGGTCGGAAATTATCTGATGATCAACTGCAAAGGGCTCTACTTGCCCGCGATGAATTCCGCGCCGAGATGCGACGCGCCTTCCTTGATCACAACATTGACCTCTGGATTTCTCCTTCAACTGTCGGCGCTGCTCCGAAGGGATTGGAAAGCACAGGGGATCCTGTGATGAATCTTCCATGGACGCAGGCTGGGCTGCCTGCCGTCAATTTGCCGGCGGGTAAGAATGCAGAAGGGCTGCCGCTGGGATTGCAGCTGGTTGGCAATTGGTATAAAGATGAATCAATGCTTTTCTGGGCAAAGGATTTGGAAAAGGCTTTGTCAAAGTTATGACTGCAACCAAATATGATGTCCGTCGCGGTGCGTATTATGACTCGGTTGTGTTGATGCAGTTGCAACGCGGGTTGCTGGGTCTGCCCGGTGTGATCGACGCCGGTGTAGTCATGGCAACGCAAGCCAATCGCGATTTGCTGGCGGCGAATCAGCTCCTTCCGGATGCGATCTCTGCAAACGCCGATGATCTATTGGCTGTTGTTAAGGCTGAATCTGAAGACGCCGCGGTTGGGGCAATTGAGCAGATTGATGAATTGCTGTCGCGCAGGAAAGCCGTTGATAATGCGCAGGATTTTCGCCCGCGCAGCTTACGGGCGGCTGCGAAGCAACTGCCGGATGCGAACTGGGTCCTGGTCTCGGTTCCGGGTCGCTATGCTGCGGGTGTTGCCCGTGAGGCACTTGAGCTTGGCAAGCACGTTTTTCTATATAGCGATAACGTCTCTCTTGAAGATGAAACCTCATTGAAGCAGACCGCGCGTGAAAAGGGATTGCTTGTCATGGGTCCGGATTGCGGTACGGCGATTATCAACGGTGTAGGGCTGGGATTTTCCAACCGTGTCCGCCGTGGATCGATTGGGCTGGTCGGTGCTTCAGGGACAGGGCTCCAGGCGGTGACGACTCAAATCCACAACCTTGGTGCAGGCGTCTCACACGCGATCGGCACCGGTGGACGGGATTTGAAATCAGTGGTTGGCGCCATTACAGCGCATCAGGCGCTTGATCTCCTGGCGCGCGACTTGGAAACGAAAGTGATCGTTCTCATTTCCAAACCACCGTCCCCTGATGTTGCGACAAAACTGCTCGCCGCGGCGCATGCAACCGGGAAACCGGTGGTTGTCGATTTCATCGGTTATCCGGCATCTGCGCAAAAAATCGGGGATCTGCATTTTGCCAGAAATCTGACTGAAGCCGCAGAAATTGCCGTCCAGCTTTCCTCAGAAGACGCTGAATCTGCTTTAGTTGTTCGCGAGAAGCCAAGCGGCGGATTTTTGAGAGGTCTGTTTTCGGGTGGTACCCTGGCATACGAGACGATGCTGGGATTGCAGGGCACTCTTTCGCCTCTGTACTCGAATGCACCCATTACGGATCACCAATTGCTTAAAGATCCTCTCCATAGCGAAGGTCATACGATTATTGACCTGGGTGATGAATTCTTCATGGTCGGTCGCCTGCATCCCATGATCGATAATGACCTTCGAATCCGTCGCATGCGACAGGAGACTGCTGACCCTGAAGTCGGAGTAATGCTGTTGGACATCGTTCTGGGCGAAGGTTCACACCCGAACCCCGCGAGTGAGTTGGTGCCTGTTATTCGGGAGTTGAAGCAGAAGCGACCCGACCTCGAATTTATCACGGTCGTGATCGGCACGGACGACGATCCGCAAAATCTTCAGTCTCAAATCGATCAATTGACAGCGGCGGGTGTGGTCGTGTATCGAACCGTCGCAAATGCAGTTGAACTACTTAATATGGCCCTTGGCGCCAGGGAGCCTATTCGCCACCCATCGGTAAATCTGGAAGAACTCACAAAGCCTTTTGGTGCGATTAACCTTGGGCTTGAATCCTTTTATGAAAGCCTGATTTCGCAGGGTGCACAAGCCATCCACGTCGAGTGGCGTCCACCGGCGGGTGGAAATGAGAAACTTGCATCGCTATTGGCGAGGATGAAAAAATGAACATCGATATCGATCAAGCAAATGCTGCCGCGGTCAATCGCCTGATGGAAGCAAGACCGATCCTGAAAGCTGTTGCTTCTGCACGCGATGTGATCCCCGGCATGAAGGATAACTTGTTTCTTCACGCGGGACCGCCAATTGTGTGGGAGCGAATGTCAGGTCCTTTGCGGGGCGCGATCATTGGCGCGTCGCNGTTCGAAGGAATTGCCAAATCGGAGGCTGAGGCCACNTCCATGGCGGAACGAGGCGAGCTTGAGTTTGACTCGTGTCACCACCACGGCGCGGTTGGACCCATGGCAGGAGTGATTTCCGCTTCGATGAAAGTGTACATTGTTGAAAATATCGAACACGGTAATAAGTCATTTTCAAATCTCAATGAAGGCTATGGGAAAGTTCTGCGTTACGGTGCGTATAGCGAAGAAGTGCTCAAAAAATTGCATTGGATGAACGAGGTGTTGGGGACAGCGTTGGCAGACGCGCTGGCACAATCCAGTGGGATTGATCTGCGGGCGTTGATCGCCGAAGCATTACACATGGGAGATGAGGGTCACAACCGCAACAAAGCGGGTTCGCTCATCTATCTGAAGCTGATTTCGCCATTCATCGCAAGGGTGGTAAAGAATGATGCTGTGGAGGCGGAAATTCTGCAATTTATAGGCGATAATGCACTGAGTGTTTTGAATCCTGTCATGGCGGCATGCAAGGCAATGACTGACGCTGCGCATGGGATTGAAGGCAGCACGATCGTCACTACGATGGCGCGCAACGGCACGGACTTTGGAATCCGTGTCAGTGGGTTGGGGGAGAAGCAATGGTTTACGGCTCCCGCCGAAATCCCAGTTGGATTGTTCTTTTCCGGCTTTTCCCAGGATGATGCCAATCCTGACATCGGCGACAGCGCGATCACCGAGACGGCTGGTATCGGCGGCTTTGCCATGGCGGCCGCGCCCGCAATTGTCACCTTTGTCGGCGGCACGCCGAAAGATGCAATGAATGCCACGCTGGAAATGTATGAGATCACATTTGCGGAAAGCAAATTCTTTACCATGCCATCCCTCGAATTCCGCGGCACACCGACGGGAATTGATATTCGGAAAGTCGTTGAGCTGGGAATCACACCGCGCATCAATACCGGTATCGCGCACAAAAATGCCGGTGTTGGTCAGGTGGGTGCGGGGTTGGTGAGACCACCATTAAAAATATTTGAGGATGCGCTGGTGGCATTTGCGGAAAAATACAATTTGTAATGCGTACTAACCGGTAATTAGGAATTGGAGAAGCGTGATCTCTGCAAAGCTGAATAATGCTTCTGTCCCTGTATATCTCTGTATGGTGATCTTATTTTCAATCGCCTG
>Ga0065705_10104618_pt1 | contig 12672 bp, 11 predicted proteins | sample SwibulcommuniRL2_FD_59092 | JGI IMG/M metagenome (GOLD analysis project Ga0065705, IMG submission 59092) | Bulk soil microbial communities from switchgrass field near Rose Lake, East Lansing, Michigan, USA - RL2 Bulk Soil v2 (version 2) | ecosystem: Environmental > Terrestrial > Soil >... | reverse complement strand
CAAGCCGGTGGGCTGTTCACAGCCAATCGGCTGCAGTGCGGCCGTGTCGCCCTATGCTCCGTCCGGCGTTTCGTCCGCTGGCCCGGCAGGTGTTTCGCCCGCTGACCCGGCCGCCGCTGCGCCGTATGCTGGGGACCCCTACGCTGGCGCTCCGAATGCTTATGGTTATGGTCCAGCGCCGTACGACCCGGGCTATGGCCGGTTCCGAGGGCATTTCCATGGCAGAGGGCCCGTCAACGTCGGCATGCCCGGCGCGGTGGTCGCCTATCCGTACTACACGATCCGCGGCCCGCGCGACTTCCTGCTAGACAATCCGCCGAGCATCGGTCGGTAAGCTAACGATTAACTTGGCCGACGCTGCCCGGGTCGGCAATTAGCACTGCACAGCTCCGGCTTGCCGGGGCTGTGCTCATTTCTTGGCCGCCTCTTTCGGCGATCTATTCTTCGGTTTTCTTCTTGTCGATCTGCGGCGGCTCGGACTTGTCCCACTTGGCCACCTCTTCGTCCTTCGACGGCTCCGCGAGCGGTCGCACGATCCGAAACCCGACGTGCAGCGCGTCGGTAAAGTACCAGATGCTCTGCGGAATCTGCGGGTCCTGCTGCTTCCAATCTTCGTTCGATCCCACGCGGGCAGCCGACCGCAAGAGCGCGGGATCATCCTGCCACGAGCCGCCGCGGACCACGCGCGGATATTCCACAAGCGGAACCTTTAGAGGGTCCTTGGTCAGCTTGCCGGCCGACTCGGCGTAGAACCCACGCGTGTGCTGATCGAGCACCCACTCGGCGACGTTGCCGTGCATATCGTGAAGGCCCCACGGATTGGGCTTCTTCTGGCCGATCTTCTGGTACTTCTCGCTCGAGTTGTCGTAGTACCACGCGTAGTCGCCGATCACCGCCGGGTCGTCGCCGAATGAATACGCCGTCGTCGTTCCGGCCCGGCAGGCATATTCCCACTCGGCCTCGGTCGGCAGGCGGTAGTAGCGCCCCGTCTTCGCCGAAAGCCACTTGCAGAACGTCCGGGCTGCGTGCTGCGTCATGCAAATCGCCGGGTAACCGCGCTTCCCCATGCCGAACGTCATATCCGTGTAGGGCTTGGTCGGCTGCGAGATCTGGAACACATCGGCCAATTTGTCGCGCGGGGTTTCCGGAAATCCCAGCGTCTGGCGTCGAAGTATATCGAGATCCGAGGCCCATACGTCGTACACGTCCCACGGAATCTCGCATTTGGACATCCAAAAAGGCGAGATCTCGACTTCATGTTGCGGCCCTTCATCGGCCTTGCGCCCCTTTTCGCCGTCGGGGCTGCCCATGACGAATTTCCCGCCGCGGATCGGTACCATTTCGATCTTCGCGTCGGTGTGTTCGACCAAGTCCGTATAGGGCTTCATCTCGGCTTCGGTCTTCGCCGCACTGTCGGGGACGCCCAGCGGCGCGGGGTGCTCGGCCCGGGCGACCGGCGATCCGCCGGCAATTGTGCAGGCGGCAACGACCAACGGCATGGTGATTGCGGCAAGCAACGAGCGGTTCATGGGCAAATCTCTAGTATCGAAGTGGTCATTCGCGAATCGCTTTCACACTCAGCGCAGACTGCGATTTTACTATCGAGGGCGACCTCCGGTGCAGGACACCCTCATTTGCATCCATCAGTCCAGCCGCATATATTCCGCACATCCTGGCCGCCTCCCAAGCACGAAATTTGGCGGCCATCTATTATCTATTACTTCTCCGGGGAGTTTGCGCCATGAACAAGGAAGAAATCCTGGCCAAGGTCCAGGCAGGCGAGTTGTCGGTCGAAGAGGCGTCGAAATTGCTGACCGCGGAAGCCCCCAAGCGCGGACAACTCTACTGCAAGGTCAGCGAAAAAGGAGGGATCTCGGTCTATGGTCTGCAGCGAATGCCCGTGACCCTCTATGTCGAACAATGGGAGCGCTTGTTGGGATTTGCCGACGACATCAAGTCGTTCATGAAGGAAAACAACGCCAAGCTCAAACGGAAGGAAACGTAGCGCGGGCGGCTAACGCTAACTATCGCTTGCTTGGCTCGGCCTGCACGCATTCCGTGTAGGCGCGCGGACCGCCGAATTTGCCCCACTGCTCCTCGTGCTGGGTTCCCAGCGTCAGCGCATGAATCAGCCCGTTCATTTCGCCGACCAGGGCCGTGTGCAGAATCTTGTTTTCGGGATTGGTATGCACATAGCAGTGGACCTGGCCCACCGGATCGCGCGTGTGCATGAATAGGCCCTCGCGACTATCGGTGAGTTGCAGGTCCTTCCCCAATCGGCTCGTCATCCGTCCCGTCGCCCGAAACGTACCGCCATCGAGGCCGATTGCTTTCTTCCCGTTGAACACGACCTCACGGTCGTCGTAGGCAATCACCACTAGCCGGTGATTCTTATCTCGCGCGAGCCACGCGACGAGCTTGTCGCCATGCTTGTCTTCGTCCGAGTACGAGTAGTTCGCATCGAGAAAGACGATCCGCTGGATCGTGTCTGGAATCGTGTCCCGAGCGTTGATCGTTCCGAATAGAAACGAACCGCCGCCGCTGTGGCACGAGAGCACGACGCTCGTGGACTTAACTTCGGCGGTCAGCGAATCGATTAGCTCGGGGATGATTTTGCCGGCCAGCGGCTCGTCGCGGCGAAAGGCCGGCCAGCTCAGTTTGGGCGCTTGCACAACCGCCAGCACGTAGTCGGTTCGCGCGTCGGTGGCTCGCAACAGGCGAGTCTGGGCCGCGACGTGCTGAATGTCGTAGTGCCAGTCGAGCCCTTCTGCCGCTTTGCAGCCGAGCGTCTGCTCGATGGTGCTACCGTTGGGTGTGGCAAAGAGCACGAGCACGCGCCGCTCGGACGTCATGGCAAGCGGCGCATTCACGTGCACCCGCACGCCGCTTTCGAGCACCGACCAGCGGACCTGTTCATCGAACTGCGACCCTTTCGTAAAGCCGGGCAACAATTCGCCGGCGAAAGCGGACTGACCGTCAACAATGGCCAGCGCGATGACGATTAGCATGCGCCATCGCAACCACCCGCACGAGCGGGAGGCGTCTTCACGAGTTCTTCGCATGATCTTCATGTTCGGCGGTGGGTTCATTGCCTAGATTTGTAGGAGAGCTGGTGAGCATCGCGGCGTCTCGGGGCCCATCGATTGACGCGCAAGCCGTTGCGGCGACAGGAACTTACGACGAAAATGGGGAGCCATCAACCCGTATTTCCCTAGCGCCCACCTCCCGCCGCAATGAGCAAGCACTTCCAACGCGACATGGACCGGCTCAATCAGGAGCTTCTAAGCATATCGTCGATGGTCGAGGAGATGATCGACAAGGCGACGCTGGCCCTCAGCGAGCGGCGCTACGACCTGGCCGACCAGGTGGTCGGTTCCGATCCGTTCGTCGATCAGCACGAGGTGCACGTCGAAGAAGAGTGCCTGAAGATGCTTGCCTTGCACCAGCCGGTGGCGGTCGATTTGCGGCGGATCGCGACGGTGATGAAGGTCAACAACGACCTGGAGCGGATCGCCGACCTGGCCGTAAGCATTGCCCAGCGGGCTCAGGCCATGGACGCTTTTCCCGCCTTTCCGATTCCCGAGCAACTGCCGCGAATGGTCGTGCTGGCGACACAGATGGTCCGCGGGGCGATGGACGCCTTCGTGAACATGGATGCGACTGCCGCCCGGCGGATCATGGCCATGGACACGTCGGTCGATCAACTCAATCGCGACGTGATCGCGGTGCTTGAAACACTGATGCAGAAGCGGCCCGAGGCGGTGCCCGCCGCGGTGCATTGTTTCTCGGCCGTGCGGCATATCGAGCGGATCGCCGACCATGCCACGAACATCGCCGAGGATGTGGTGTACCTGGTCGAGGGCGATATCGTTCGGCACAAGCACGCTCACTCATCGGGGGCGGCCCCCTAAGGAAACGCGCGGAATTCGCGGAGGCAATCATGGCGAAGACGAAAATTCTGGTCATCGAAGACGACCGTTCGCTAGCCGAAGTGTTGACCTACAACCTCAAGCAGGCGGGCTATGACGTGCTGCTCGCCAAGGACGGGCAGGATGGGTTGCTTCAGGCCCAGATCAAGTCTCCCGACATCGTAATCCTCGATCTGATGCTCCCCGTGATCGACGGGCTCGACGTCTGTCGCCGCTTGCGGGCCGATGCCTCGACGCGCGACATGCTCATCATGATGCTCACGGCGAAGGCCGAAGAGAGCGACGAGCTAGTGGGGTTTTCGCTGGGGGCCGACGACTACGTGACCAAGCCGTTCAGCGTGAAGGTGCTGCTTGAGCGGATCAAGGCCCTGCGGCGGCGGCGGAACGTCGAGCCGGCGACCGACGACGTGACGACGAAGTTTGGCGTCACCGTCGATCGGCGGCGACACCAGGCTCAAGCCGAGGGCAAGCCGCTGCCGCTGACTCGCAGCGAGTTTCGCCTGCTCGACACGCTGATTCGCCAGCCCGGCCGCGTGTTCCACCGCACCGAGCTGATCGATGCGGCTCTTGGGGAAGACACGATGGTGATGGAGCGGACGATCGACGTCCACATTCGGGCACTGCGTCGAAAGTTGGGGGATCACGCCGACGTCGTCGAGACGGTTCGCGGCGTCGGATACCGCTTCCGCGATACGGAAGCAGTCGCCGAGGCAGTGGGATAGGAACGGCACGTTAAGTAGTCCCACACTCCGTGTGGGGCGTGGGGATCGTAAAACGTCATTCCTAGCGATGATGGCCTAATCCGAAGTGATGCCCCGCTCTGTCCCATACGGAGTATGGGACTACTCGAAAACAGCTCAGAACGTCAGCTCTTCACGGCGATAGCTCAAATCGAGCAGGTCCATCGGGTGGACGATCTTCAAAGTCTCGCCCTGCATGCGGGCTTCGCGGGCGATCTGCAACAGGCACCCGGCGTTGCTCGTGATCACGACCCGCGCGCCGGTGCGGCGGATGTTGTCGAGCTTGCGGCGGGCCAAGCGCTCGGCCATTTCCGGCTCCGTGAGATTGTAGGTGCCAGCAGCTCCACAGCAGAGTTCCGACTCGGCCAGCTCGACGAGCGTCAGGCCGGGAATCGCGTTGAGCAGGTGCCGCGGCTGCTCTTTCACCCGTTGGGCGTGGGCCAAGTGGCAGGCGTCGTGATACGTGGCATTCACGCGGATTTCGCCGTGCGGGTCGATCAGTCCCAGCCCGTCGAGGAACTCACTGACGTCGCGCACTTTGGCGCCGAAAGCCTCGCGGGCGGCTTGTGTGGACGGCTCGGCAGGGGCCTCGCCCTCCCGGCTCCTGTCCACTGGCCCCTGTTCGCTGTTACTGGGCAGGTTAGAAACCTGCCCTACTGGCCAATGATGGCCATAATCCTTTAGCATCGACCCGCAGCCGGCGACGTTCACGATAATTGCATCGACGCCGCTGGCGTCGAAGGCCTGGACGTTGGTGTCGGCCATTTCGCGGGCCGGACCGCTCGATCCGGCATGAAAGTGAATCGCTCCGCAGCACACCTGGTTTTGGGGGACGACGACGTCGCACCCGTTCTCTTGCAAGACGCGAGCCGTGGACCAGTTCGTCTGGCGAAACAGAGCGTCTCCCACGCAGCCAGTAAAGAGCGCGACGCGAGCCCGGCGGCGGCCTTTGGCGGGCAGGAACGCGGGCAACGGAGCAACTGGTTTTTCGAGTTTGGGGAGCAGCGTCACCATTCGCCCCAGCTGGGGCGGCAAGAGCCGCCACAGTCCAGTTTGCACTAGCAGCCACTCCAGTCCCAGCCGCTGGGCGATGCGGGCCGGGACGAGCGCCTGCCGGAGCTTGTCTGGATAGGGAAACAGGCCGAACAAGATGTACTTGTGGAACCAGTCGTGCGATTTGGCAGCGGCAGGTTCGGGGCCATGCTGCTCCATAGAGACGCGGAACGGCTCGATCAACTTGCCGTATTGCACGCCCGAGGGGCAGGCAGTCTCACAGGCCCGGCAATCGAGGCACAGCTCCAGGTGGCGGCGGACATCGTGGCTCAGGTCCAGCCGGCCATCGCGCACCGCTCGCATCAGGTAAATGCGGCCGCGGGGGCCGTCGTTTTCATTTCCCGTTTCGACGTAGGTCGGGCACGACGCAGTGCAAAGACCGCAGTGAACGCAGTCCAGGAACAGCTCGTAATCGATCGACGAACCAGGGCGGGCGTCGGCGGCCGTGATCTGCGTGAGCTTCGGCGCGGCTGGCGACGACGTCGAGTGCGGCGGCGCAGGGGGCGCGGGAGTTGGAATCGGCGGTGGTTCCAGAGTGGTCGTCATCAACGCGGACAAGTCGCTAGCGGCTTCACAGCTTGGCCCGGCATTCAGACATACACAAAGCGGCCACGGTTCAATATATCCTTCGGATCGAACTTCCGCTTGACCACCGACATCACGTCAAGCGGCGCGTCGATGGCTCCCCAGACGCTTTGGTGTGTCATTTCGGCGCCTGACGGATTCGACAGGACAATCAAGTTGCCGCTGTGAGCCGTCGCGACCGGCTGTAGCTGGCCGACGAGGGCTCGCGAGAGACCCTGCGCCGGGAAGGTCGCCAACTTGATGAACACCGTGCCATTGCCGGCGTGGGCCTGGAGCGAACACTGCGGATCAAGCTGCCGCGCTGCGGCAATCATGGCCGTGACTCCGCTGGGGACGACCGCAGCTTTGAGCGACAGGGGCGATTGGCCCGAAGCAGGGAATTCGGCCAGCGCCTTCCAGAGCGTGGCGCCTTCGCCGATCGCCAGCGGGGGCGGCGCCCCAAGCGCCCGCCACTCGCTGGTGAGCTGGTGGATCATGTACTCCACTTCGGCAGCATTCCCTTCTAAACCAACCAGCAGATAGACGGAGCTTACGCCCGCTTTGCCAAGTGGCTGGAGAGCTGACTCTTGTTCCCAGGCGGGGCCTGCGGCGAGCTCGATTGCGGCGGGCGTCGCTTCCGACCGGACGAGCGAAGCCAGCACCTTCTCGGCCATGTCGAGGTCGGGCAAGTTGCAGCCGACAAGCACCGACTGCTCGGGAATCGGCTTGAGCTTGAACGTGACCTGCGTGATCACCCCAAGTGTGCCCAGCGAACCAGTAAGCAGCTTACAGAAGTCGTAGCCGGCCACGTTTTTGACGACACGGCCGCCCCCTTTGAAGGGCATGCCGCGGCCATCGACGGCGTGAATGCCGATGACGTGGTCGCGAACCGAACCTTGGCCATATCGCCGCGGGCCATTCCAGTTGGCGGCAATGACGCCGCCGATTGTCGCCTCTGCGGGCCGCGGCACATCGATCGGCAGCCGCTGTCGCTCCGTAGCAAGAAGATCAGCCAGAGCCTGCATCGACAGGCCGGCCTCCACGGTGACCGTCATATCGCGCGCCGGATAGTCGATCACTCGATTGATTTTTGCGAGCGACAGCCCATTTCCAGGCGCCTTGGCCGGCAGCCCGAAGTCGAGACTCGTGCCGCCGCCGATGGGGTACAGCGGAGTGCCGCTCTCAAATGCCTCGCGCACATTGCCGGCCAGCTCACCCTGGTCGGCGGGGGAGAAAGTGTTCTTGAGAGGGAGGATGTCTGTCGGGCTCATGCTTTTGCTTCGCCAACCAGTTCATCCCAGCGCAAGATGCGAGTGTCGCGTTGGCCGTACACATCAATGAGCTGGGCCCGCACCCAGTCGTGGTCGAACGTGGCCTTCTGATGACTCAGAATCTTCTTCAAGTCAACCAAGTCCTTATCGCGGAAAAACATCATTTTGAACACGGCGAGCGTCTCCGCATCCCAGATCATGATGTGTCCGGTTTTTAAAGGAACTCTGCGGCGACGATTTTTGGCGAGTTGATAAAAGGGGATGGTCGGGGTGAATACATCGACCCGCAGTCCCGCGTAGCTCGCGCGGCACAGTCCATGTTCCTTAAGCAGGGCGATTGCGTTCGCGACGGGCACCTGGCAACCAATCTCTTCCAGCAGCCGAACGCATTCCTCGGGCTGATCTGGCGAGAGAAAGATCGTCAAATCGACATCCATCGTGCCGCGCGGGAGCCCCCAATATCCTAGTGCAATCGCTCCGCCAAACGCGTAATCCTGTCTGCGCTGCTCCAAAGTCTGCGCCAGGGCGAATGCGACTTCGGTCGGACTAATTGGCGGCTGATTTTCGGCCATTGGGGGCGTGCCGCCTGAGGAATTCCAGCATCGAAGGAGGCCACGGTTCGGGCTCAATCGGCGGCAGCCCCATTTTCAAGCGGGCTTGGTGGATGTCAACCGCTGCGGCACAAACGGCTTCCAGCATCAAAGCGCGCTCGGCAAGCGACAACGCTCGCATCGCGGCCAGATCCTCGGCCACGTGCGCGGGCAGTTCTCGGGGAACTCGCTTTAGCAATCCGCTGGAGGACTTTGCCGACATTTCGCACCTGCGAGTTGGCACTTCTCAATTCTATCATGCCTCACAGTGCCGCGCGGCGGCCCGGCCGCTTCTGCTCCATGCCGCAGCCGCCGGCCGTCGGAAGCAGTTTGTCGGGGCTGAGGTTGTTCTTGGGATTCAGGGCGTCCCGCAGGTTCTTCATCGCCGTCAAGTCGCCATCATTGAACATCTTCTGCATGAAGTGGATCTTCTCGACGCCGATACCATGCTCGCCTGTGACGCTGCCGCCGCATTCCAGGCAGGCGTCGAGAATTTCGTTGCTGGCCTGGAGCACGCGCTTCGTCTGCTCTGCGTCCCGTTCATCAAAGAGCAAGATTGGGTGGATGTTGCCGTCCCCTGCGTGGAAGACATTGACCACGCGAATGTCCCATTTGCGGCTGATGTCGGTGATGCGGCGGAGGATATGCGGGAGCTGCGTGCGCGGGACGACGCCGTCCTGCGTGCAGTAGCTGGGGCTGAGCCGGCCGATCGCGCCGAACGCCTGCTTGCGGCATTTCCAGAGCTTGAGGCGCTCTTTCTCGTCGCGGGCGAGCCGCACTTCACGGGCGCCACACTTTTTGCAGAATTCGATGATCCGGTCGCGCTGCTGGTCGAGCCCCGCCTCCAGCCCATCGACCTCGATGAGCAGAATCGCCTGGGCATCCAGCGGAAAGCCGAACTGGAATGCCGCCTCGATGGCGATCAGAATCCCCTGGTCCATCATTTCCAGGGCTGCCGGCACGATTCCCGCGCCAATGATTTCACTGATCGCATTGGTGGCGTCATCAACGGACTCAAACACCCCCAGCATCGTGCGCACGCCCTGGGGATTGCGCGTCAGGCGGACCCAGACTTTGGTGACGATCGCCAGCGTCCCTTCGCTGCCGACAATGGCCCCGACGAGGTCCAGGCCCACCGGGTCCTCGGCCGCCCCGCCGATTTGCACCACGCGGCCGTCGGCCAGGACGCACTCGACGCCCAGCACGTGGTTCACCGTCACGCCGTATTTGAGCGTGTGCGGGCCGCCGGAATTAGTCGCCACGTTGCCGCCAATCGTACAGGCTCCTTGGCTCGACGGATCGGGAGCGTAGTGAAAGCCGGTCCCTTTGAGGGCATTGGTCAGCCAGACGTTCACGACGCCCGGCTCGACGATCGCGTAGCGGTCGCGGAGGTTGATCTCCAGAATCCGCTTCATGCGTGTCAGGACGATCATCACGCCCCCGCCCACCGGCAGGCAGCCGCCCGACAAGCTCGTGCCCGCGCCGCGCGGTAGGAAAGGAACGCCCGCCCGGTTGCAGAGCTTCACCACCCGGGCCACGTCGTCCGTATTCCGCGGAAACACGACGACATCGGGGCAGTTCTTCTCGATCGTGAAGCCGTCGCACTCATAGACCACCAGGTCGCTGCGGGCAGCCAGGACGTTTTCCGGCCCCACGATTTCGCGCAGCGAATCGACAATCGAATGAAGAGCCAGTGTTGCCATGCGGGACGAAAATCGACCTTGGATGTAGGCCAAACAGTTTGATTATAAGTGACATCGTTGCCGTCCGCAGCGGGATCGTCGGATCGATTGGTTGCCCCCTGAAGGCGTCACGCGCGGAAGCATCGTGCGGTTAGAATCAAAGCACTCTACAAACCGTAGAGAGAGCTTTTTCGCGATGGATGCTTGAGGGGACACGATGGTGAGACAAAGGAATACTGCTTTGACGGCAGCGGTGTACCTGATGCTGCTTACGGGCTGTGGGCGCGGGGAGCCGGTGGCCGAGATTCGGCCGGTTTTGCCCTCGATGGCGGCGAAGACCGAATCGACCGCAAATGCACTCGATGACGAGTTCCAGCCGGCCGACACAGACTGGCCATGCTGGCGGGGCCTTGACGGGATGGGCATCGCCAGGGGCAGCGCACCGCTCGAATGGTCAGCGACCAAAAACGTCGTCTGGTCAGTTCCGGTTCTGGGCAAAGGGCACGCCTCGCCGACGATTTGGGACGACCAGATCTTCCTGGCAACCGCTGACGACGCCCAGAAGACGATGTCCCTGGTGGCCCTTGATCGAGCAACTGGCAGCCAGCGCTGGACCTGCCCATTGCATGAAGGGGGATTCATGCATGTGCATAGCAAAAACACCCAAGCCTCTCCCACGCCTGCCTGCGATGGGAAGCACGTCTTCTACCCCGCCATGGTCAAAGACGCGATCTGGCTGTCAGCGGTCACGCTCGACGGCAAGGTTGCCTGGCAAACCGAGGTTGGGCCGTTCGTTTCGATGCATGGCTATGGGTCATCGCCAGTGATCCATCAGGATCTGGTGATCGTTCAAGGCGATAGCAACGGGCCCGGCTGGCTGGCTGCGGTAATCAAGGAGACCGGGAAGGTCCATTGGCGAGTTCAGCGCGGCAACGGGGCCAGCTTCGCGACACCCTTCGTGGCCCAAGTTGCGGGCAAAACGCAGCTACTCCTGCATGGTCAGGACAAGCTGATCAGCTACGACCCAGCGACGGGTGACAAACTATGGGAGTGCGCGGGGCCGGCAACCGTCTGCGCCAATACGATCTGCACCAACGGCGAGCTGATTTTCGTCAGTGGCGGGTTCCCGCAGCGGAACGTCTGGGCTGTAAAGGGGGACGGGAGCGGTTCAATCGTCTGGCGCCAAACTTGGAAATGCTACGTGCCATCGATGCTCGTGGATGGAGACCGGCTGTTTGTGCCCCAGGACGACGGACTGCTGAATTGTGTCAGGGCAAGCACGGGCAAGGAGCTTTGGCGAACCCGGCTGGGCGGCGACGTGACCTCGTCCCCCGTGCTTGCCGATGGCAATCTGTATGTGACTACGGAATCTGGGAAGACCTCCGTTTTTCGCTCCTCGGACAAATTGGAAGAAATTTCTGCTAGCGAAATCGGCGACCGCTGTTACGCGACGCCGACGATCGCGGGCGGAAGAATTTACATTCGATCGTATTCAAAACTCTTCTGCATTGCAGATGGCGTTGCCCAAGCCGCCAGCTCGCCGTGATTGAGGCTCCCGCACTTCATAGCCAAATCACCCTTTCCAATTCACCTGATAGTCCACCTGAAAGTTGAATTCTCTCAACCGGTTCAGGTCTCTGCTGCGACGCAGACTGACTAGCTTCTCTCCTGGCGGCCGTCAACCAAGTGAGCCGGTCTGAAATCGATAGTATTTGACAGTCTAATTCTGCGCATTCAATGCGTAACACAAGGGATACGCCGCCACTTCGGGTGGATCGAATTCGCGCGGCAGCCAAAGTGGGGGCTTGCAGGGGTAATTGGGGCTAACCATAGTGGCCCCGCAATCTCAGGCCATCTTGCCTGGATTCGCGCAAGCGGTTGTTGGTTCGTTCCCACCAGTTTTCCATGGAGGACAGACGAATGAGAACACGTTGGTTGATTGCGGCGCTATCGGTCGCCCTGCCCTTTGTCACGGGAGTCGCACTCGCCGAGGACTTGCCCAAGTCCGAGGTCAAGCAAGCTGCGGCAACGTCGGAATCCTCTTCCGGTGAAACCTCCCAGACTTCCCAGAGACCCAAGCTGTTTCATCGGCAGCCAATCTTCCTGGGCATGCTCCGCCGCAATAATGACATCCGTCGGCGAGCCGGGCTCTTTCCGCAACGGATCAACCCGGCCCTGACGGCCGCGGCCCAGGACCATGCCAACTACATGGCCAGTACGGGCCAGTTCAGTCACTACGTCAACGGCGGCCCGCAATACCGGGCCAACAAGTTCGGCTTCCGCGGCGGCGTACGCGAGAACATCGCCTACGGCGTGGCAACGCTCGATGGGGCCTTCAACATGTGGCAGGGGAGCGGGGCCCACTACGCCTCGATCGTCAGCGGCACTACCGAGGCCGGCTTCGGCTGTGCCGTCGGTCCCACCGGCCAGGTCTATTGGGTAGGCGTCTATGCCACACCCGCCCAGGGTGACCCGATTGGCGAAACCGACGACGTGGTCGCCGCTGCTCTGGCTGAGGAGGAAGCGGCCCGCAAGGAAGCCGAGAAGAACGTCGCCCAGGACCAGCCGCAGGACTCGAATGTCGCCCCGGCGACGGCCGAAGTTCCCGTATCAAACGCCCCTGCGGCGGTCGCTTCCAGCAACCCCGCCAGTGAGAATCCGGCTGGCAACGTGAACTCCACGAACGCCCAGCCGCAGAACTACTATTACTACTACCCGCAAAACAATTCGCGACGTCGCCTTTTCCGCCGCGGGTAGAATATAGGTAGTAGTACAGGCAAACGTGCCTGGATTCGCTAGAACCCACCTCTGCCGCGGACGGTCCATCTCTGGGCCGCCCGCGG
>Ga0065705_10000353_pt1 | contig 12709 bp, 16 predicted proteins | sample SwibulcommuniRL2_FD_59092 | JGI IMG/M metagenome (GOLD analysis project Ga0065705, IMG submission 59092) | Bulk soil microbial communities from switchgrass field near Rose Lake, East Lansing, Michigan, USA - RL2 Bulk Soil v2 (version 2) | ecosystem: Environmental > Terrestrial > Soil >... | reverse complement strand
ACAGGAGATGAACAAGGATCAACTGGAGATAAAGAAGAACAGTCACAATCAGGAGATGAACAAGGATCAACTGGAGATAAAGAAGAACAGTCACAATCAGGAGATGAACAAGGATCAACTGGAGATAAAGAAGAACAGGCTGATACTGGAGAAGAGCAACAAACTCAAACAGGAGAGGAACCACCATTGCCACCAATTACAAATGCCACTAATGCTACGGCTGCACAAGCNCTAGGAATGCTCAATGCATCCAATATTACAGGTGTTCCAGATAAAACCGGCTCTGAGGATGATGATACCGGTTCAAACGACGAATCCGAAGATGAATAATCTACGGGTAGCGCAGGTTAGCAAATAGCACAATTTAACATTACTAACGTGCCAATAACAACGAACTATCTTTTTTTGATTTTTTAACTTAATTTTTTAATCTTTATTCAGGCTTTTACTGGTTTTCCATGCACGTGGGTAAATGTTAGGTTTCATTATCAATCGCTTTATTGTGAAGGCTATACCTTTATCATTTTGTCGTATTTCTTCAGCGTCCATATTCGCTTCACCCAATGCAATAATTTCACCCTTTAATGTATAAATTCCGACCAAAGTCCCTTTCTTCACACCTTTATCAAAAGCTACGATCCCAGGAATGGCAACTTGTGCACCATGACACAATGCATCAACTGCAGAGTCCTTTACTGCAACTGTGGCTATCCCATCTAGTGCTATCTCAATTGGCTTTATAATTGAACGAATTTTTTCTTCTCCCTTTGTCTCTTTATAAGTTTCAAATGCATCTACCAAATCATGCAATCTTATCAGTTTATCCGAGGATTCTGAGAATAAGCTTACTCTTGTTCTCCGCAACTCGAACATCGTAGCTCCTGTTCCGAGTACCTCACCGACATCATACACCAATTTTCTAATATACGTACCTGCTTCGCATAATACGCGCAACAATAGAATGTTATCAGCACTTTGCATTCTTTCTAATTCGTATATTTTTCTAATGCGAGTAGATCTCTTGACTGAGGATCTCTGGGGAGGCCTTTGGTAAATCTCTCCTTTAAACCTATCAAGTACTCTGTCTATCTCAGCAACATTGCTTTGATTGTGAATTCTTGCAAATAGCGTAGTATTCCTTTGGTCCCAATAGAAGTATTGATAGTGCCTTTGTGGCGTCACCAAGACCAATGGGCAGGAGACCCGTAGTACCTGGGTCAAGCGTTCCACTGTGACCTGCTTTTGGAATCCCCAGAATTCTCTTTGTCCAAGCAACTAGTTCATGGCTTGCTGGACCAGAAGGCTTGTCTAATAAAATAATGCCATTATCCAATAGAACGTCCATGGGTCTTTTTTCTGGATAATGTCCATACTTTTCGCTAGTAACGTCATCNTTTATTATCTCCAAGGTATCAAGTTTTAATGTCATGACATGCCCCTTCTAAACTACTNTACTTTCATCTTCTTTATGATTTCCTTGCACAAATAAACTAGTGATTCNAGAGTCAATAACTCAGTATTAATTATGAAATCAAAAACGTCCTTGTTTTCTCCGAATTGTGAACCATAAATATTCTTGTATATCTTTTTATTTTTCCCTATCTCTCATGTTTACAATATTCAGAGCCTCGGATAACGAAATGTTGTCACGTTTTGACATCCTTTCAGATCTCTTCTCCGGGGATGCACTGAGCCAAAAAGTAATTGGTTCGGAAGTTAACCAAGGAAGTGTATGACTGGTAATGATAACGTTACCTTTTTGAGCTATTTTAATTAGTTTTTCATCTACCTCTTTGTCAAAGGCCGGGTTTTTCTTTCTTTCTTTCATGAATCCTACCGCATCATCGGAATCCCACCAATCATTTCCAGATATTGTATGACCCTGTTGACGTGCAATTTCCTTTAGTATATCTCCTCCATTATACAATTTAAATCCAAATTCCTTTGCAAGAGCATCAGCCAGTGTAGTCTTGCCAACAGCAGCACTCCCGGATATTACTACACTGATATCCCGAACATCATTTAATTTCAAATCTTTTCCCTTAATCTAATCTAATATTGTCAGCCCAATATTCATATCTATGGAACTCATGTTTTGATATTTATCAGTTAAGTAGATCTTAGTAATTCTACCATTTGAGCAGTAGCAGAATCTATCATGTTTTCATTGTTATGAATAATCTCAAAAGGCGCTCCTGTCAAAATAGAAAGAGATGAAATCATTGACAGGGAAACTTCAATATCCCTTTTGATTTCATCATCAGATATCATATCCCTTGTTCGAGTATTATCATCTTTTCTTCTTCTGAGAATATCTTCCGAATTCGCGCTGACTAGAATCAATCTATCAGGATTTAACTTTAAAACTAAATTCATAGGTAATCCAGGATAATAGCCCGATGATGTCTTTATAAAAAGATGGGTGTCAACGACAACTATCGATTCTCTTCGGCCCGAGATAAGATCGGCTGCCATGTTTTGTAATTTTTGTTGCACATCAATTGAAAGTTTTCTCATCTGATCTCTATGTGTTATTCCCAATTTTTTAGCTTCTTCGAACATTACGGATCCAAAAACCACAGTCGTGACAGATATTCCTATATTTTGTAACGCAGTTGTCGCATTGGAAATTATTGTACTCTTTCCTACACCGGGAATACCAACAATTATAACTTTTTTCCCTTTAGGTTCTTCCAAGGAGAGCCGCCAGTTTGGGCATATGAATATCTACCTGTTCTCTGATGAGCAAGTTATAATAATTAACCAAAATGTCGACCATAAGTAAGATCCCAATTCCAGTACCAAAAACGCTCAAAACATTTGACACTGATGCCAGTAATCCAATTATTATTCCACCNGCTATTGTAACAGCCGGTATGTACTTGTTAAGCAGAGTTTGTACAGAGCTTTGCGTTCGTCTAAAACCAGGNACCTGTACGTCAGCATCCAACAAGTTTTTCGCCGCTGCTTTTGGAGATAGACCACCTAGCTCAACCCACAGACGACCAAATACAGTAACAATTCCTGTCAGAAATATAATATAGACGACAGTTCTTACAGGATCTTGAAGTGAATGTTCAAAGCTTCTCGGAGCAGTAATATAATACAAAACTCCTCCTGTCGGCGACTGTGATTGCTGCGGATCAAATTGAGCTATCACGTTAAAAAATGGATTTGAATTGTCAGGATTATAGTTTGCCCATAGCATCTGCCCCATAAAAACAGCATTTGCGAGTAAAGCTGACGCTAGGATAACAGGAATATTGGATGTGTAAAGTAATTTTATAGGATATACTGCGGTAAACCCTCTATACTTGGTAGACACTATTGGTATGTCCACATGAATACCTTGTACATAAACAAGAGCCAATAGCACCAATGAAGTGACTATTAGACCAAAAATACTTGGCAGTTGACCACTTCTAAATAATGCATTAGAAAGATCTCCATGTATGGCAGAATCAATAATGTATGGAAATATTCCAGATGGTTCCGTAGCACCAGGTACTGGAAGTGGACTGAACAAACTCCACAAAATTCCCTGAGCTACACCGGCCATAATGAAAAGACTGATACCAGAACCGAGACCCCATCCTTTCTGGATAAGTTCATCCAAATACATTACAACAATACTAGCTCCTACAAGTTGCCCAATTAACACGGGAATTAGGCTGGGATGCGAAAGTAGGCCTCCATATACACTGACACCATACAAGGACCCTTCCGCAATGATAACTATAATGGTAACTATCTTTGTTGCAGAAGTAAATAGAGATCTATCATCAGGATCTTTAAAATTTAATTTTATTAATTCTGAGCCTTTTAATAACTGCATCAACAGACCAGCAGTTACAATGGGTCCAATACCTAATTCNAGTAACGTTCCTTGTTGTGCAGCGAAAATAACCCTAGCAAACGCCAAAAAATCAAACTTTGGAGAGTCTGTCACTCCATATAGTGGGATTTGACCCATTACAAGATAAGCGAATAGTGCTATTCCACACCAAATGAATTTTTCACTAAGCCCAATTTTCTTTTTAGGTTTCTCTACTTGAGGAATATAAGCTGAGACTTTTTTGATTACCGATCTTATTATGCTTTCATTCTGCACTGTGCTCATTTGAAATTATGCTCCCTCCTGCGGATTCTATTTTCTTTTTAGCACTAGCAGATGCTTGTGCTACTTTAATAACATAACTTTCACCGATATTTCCGCCGCCCAAGAGTTTTTGAATTCCCAATGACCCAAGATCTAGAACTGGTTTTTCGTCTTTTTTATGAGGCTGTCTCAAAGACAGATTCTTCAAATCTCTTAGATTTATCCATTTTTTAACCAAAAATCGACTATATGAATTAAGAGTATCATGTCCAAAATGGTCGGGTTCTTCGATTACTGTCCTTATCCAAAAATGCTTATGTTTTCCAGCGCCGCCAATTCCTCCCCGGCTACCAGATTGTCGATGTTGGCCTATCTGACCCCAACCGCAATACCTTGTACCTCNCTGTCTTCTGCTTTTTCTAANCCTAGTTGCCATATGCGATATACCTTATTGAATCAAAAGAGTAGGTGTAAATATAAATGTAAANCTCATATGTTGTTCAATCAACCTATACCATTCTTTTTACAATTTCAAGCAAATCTTTGTTATTCCCGAGGATACCGCCATCTGAGAATTGTTTTTTGCTTTTCCTTTTAAAACCGCCCTTGGGGGGATTCAAACTAAACCAAGGTTTTATACTATTTTGGTCTGAAAATTTTATTTTGTCATTTACAATAACATTTACCAATTCATCAATTCCCTTGTATTCATCTTTTCTCTCGCTTTCTTTCTGTGTATCTAATTTTGGAGTTTTCTTTTTGCCTCTTTTCTCAATCAGCGTTTTTACGATTTCTGAATCTGCCCTTGACCATGCCACCCATTGATTTATTTTCCTTAACATTCCCAAGTAATCCGAATTTTCTGGTACTAGAGTAGCCGAAAACTTTTTGTTCAAATAGAGATTTTTTAAGGTGGTCAAAGCCCAAAACGGGACATTTACGGTTCCCCTCATTCTAACTACTAAAAATGCCATTTTTCATCCTGTAATATACGTCGAGTTTAATGCGTTAAAAATTGCCATCGCAGTAGAAGTCATTGTATTAGTGGATCCGAATGATTTTGTCCATGCATCCTTAATTCCTGCAAGCTTTAATAGATTTTTGATATTTTCTCCTGCAACAAGTCCAAGTCCTCTTGGTCCTGGCAGAATCTCTACTTTTACACTCCCGCCTCTTCCTCTAACATTGAAGGGTATAGAGTGTGGCTGTGTACATCGGCATTCCCAACTGCCACAACCAAGTTTCACCGGAATTATATGAAGATATGAATTAATTGTTGCCTTGTCAATAGCAATTCTCATTTGTGAAGCCTTGCCCATTCCTATACCAAACCATCCTGCTTCATTGCCTACAGCAACAAGGGCACTAAATCTGGTCATCTCACCAGCATCAGTTTGTTTCTGAACTATTCCAACGTGTACAACTTGATTCTTTATGTCCGGAAGCAAATGTTTTACTATTTCAGATTCCTGAATACGCATACCATTTTCGTATATCTGTTCCATTGAACTTATTTTATTTTCAATTACCATCTGTCCTAGAGTCGTACGAGGCTTCCATACTGTGGCCTGTTCATTTCTTGAACTACTCATTTTGAATCTCCTTTCTTCTCAGACAATTTAGATTTTGATTTAGTTTTAATGGTAGTTTTTGGCGTTTTTTCAGATTCCTTTTCTTTTTTAACCTTATCGTTAACTATTTTATCCTTTACTTCTGAAAAATGACTAGGATATTTTTCTGGTTCCAGTCCTGAACCCAAGTTGGATGAAAATCTTGATTTGTACACATCTTCATTTGCTTTTAGTTTTTTCGCGTAATCAGCTATGTGATTTCCCTGGATTCTATCTTCAGAAGGAAGAATATTTTCCGAAAAAGGCATTTCCAGGCCAGCTTCCGATAATCCCTTCAAGCATGCCGCAATTTTCGTAGTAAAATGTCTCTTGCCAATATACAAAATTGCACTAGAAATTTTCTTTTGAAGACATTTTTTACCTAATAAGAGACCGACCAGATAACATGAGGGAATATTTTTACGCGAGCCTTTCCATCCGTATGATAGAAGTTCGTTACTATGTACAGAGGCCATTACTTTATCTCCCAGTAGGTCTGGTCTAATTAACTGCGCTGAGATGTTTTGATCACTGACATTAACTGTTACAAAATCCCTTTTACCTACAAGCAATTTCTCCCTTTTCCTGTAGTTAGTTTTTTTCTCTTCTTATTCTCCTAAATGTCGAAGTATAAACCATAAACTAAAAACTCACCTACCTATCTATCCTATTTATAAAATTGACAAGAATATGAATTACTTATAAATCTTCATTATCGCTGTTTTTTGGATTCATTTGACATCTTGTTTGCTACCATTGCTGCAAAAGCGCCAGCACCTATTCCATTATCGATGTTTACAACTGTCATCCCCATAGAACAAGTTTGGAGCATCGAGGCCAGTGCTGCAATTCCATCTGAGCCATATCCATATCCTATTGATGTTGGAACCCCTATAACTGGTATATCGGTAACCGAAGACACAAAAGAAGCAAGTGCACCTTCCATACCGGCTACTACCACGATAACATGAACTTTAGATTTTATCATATTGGCAACTGCCTTTATTGTTCTGTGAATACCAGCTATCCCGACATCGTATTCAGTTACGGTTTTGCTACCCATGACTTCTGCCATAGTTTTCGCTTCTTCCGCAATTTTAATATCCGAAGTTCCAGCACAAAGTACTCCCACTCTGCCATTTCTTTTGGGAAATTTATATTGTCTACTCGAAATTAGTAGGGTATTGATTCCTCTGTAAATTTTGAACTCTTGTTTTTCAAATTCTTTACATATCTTTTTCATGTACTCTGGACTCACTTTACTTACTACAGCAAATTTTTTTCCTGATACAGTTGCTCTAATAATTTTAAAGAGGTCTTTGTACTGTTTTCCTTGAGCAAGAATTACTTCTGGTTTTGCACTTCTTGCCTCTCGTAGTGGATCTATTTTAGCCAAGTTATTTTCCACGTATTCAATTGAATATAGTCGTAATTCCTGTTCTGCCGTTGCGACTGTTATTTCGCCTCGTGCTAATTTTTCTAAGATTTTCGTAATTTCCATTTCTCACGATATCATTTTATTTTTTTTATGGATTCTAAGGTATAAGAAGTCATTGTGAAAAGCTCTTTATTGCGCTTTTTACACTCTGAATTCCCAGGTCAAAGACCATTTGTTCTTTTTCATTTAATTTTAACTCGATTATTTTTCCAATACCTTCATTTCCAAGTACACATGGTACCCCAATGCAAACGTCACTGTATCCATATTCTCCTTCAAGAAGGGCTGAGACAGGAAGAATTGTTCTTTTGTTCTTTACGATGCTCTCGATCATAGTTGAGACAGCATTTCCTGGAGCATAAACAGTAGCACCTTTTAAAGAAATTACCTCAGCTGCTATCTTTTTTGTCTTTGTGGCGAGGTCTTCAGATTGTTCTGGGGTTATGAACTCACTTAATGGTATCCCACTCATACTGGAGAATCTAAACAAGTGGCAGCATATTCTACACCATGTTCACTTATGACCATTGCCTGAATTGATTCTCGAGATATTTTAGTCACCCTACTGATATGTTCCTTAAATCTAGACAGGTCTAACATTCCCCCCATACCCATTATCTTGTTTCGTTGTNCTTGCAGTGATTTGATTACAAGATATGTCAATGGGTCTAACGGATTTGTTACTACGATAATCTTAGAATCATGAGCAAAAGCTTTGATTTTATTGCATACTCCCTTTACAATGTCAGCGTTTGTTTTAAGAAGGTCCATACGCGTCATACCGGGTTTTCTACCCACCCCTGCTACAACTATTACAAATTCGGATCCTTTCATGTCCTCATAGTTATTAGAGCCACTAACTGTGAAATCTATTCCTCGTTCAGCAAGTTGATGGTTAATATCCATTGCCTCGCCTTGAGGAAGTCCTTCGACAATATCAAGAAGCGTCACATCACCTAATTCTCTCAGGGAGCAATTTAGGGCCACAGAAGAGCCTACACGTCCGGCTCCAATTACGGTAATTTTCATTTAACAATGAACGAAGTTTGAGATTACTTATAAATTTTCAAAATACTACCTATACTATTGGAGCACTTACAATTTTTCGTAAGCAGTGCAACAATTGAAGGTTATTAGACTATGATGAATCAAAACTCTTCGATAGCATATTTGGCTTGTATCTAGCTAAAAAGTACAATAGGAGTTCAAAATTTATATAGTTTTCCTAATTGGAACAATAATCCTTACGTTTTTGACCAAAATAAGACCCCATGCATAATGTTTTTATTTACACGTGAAATCTATTTTTTATGGAAGGATACTGTGTAAAGTGTAAACAAAAAAGGATTATGAATGATGAAAAAAAGATAACAATGAAAAATGGAAAACCGGCAACACAAGGAATATGTTCGACTTGCGGTACAAAGATGTTCAGAATAGGAAAGTAAAAATTCTGAAATTTATGGATCCTTAAAAATTAACGTTCCCCATCTAATTATTTTTTTTAGACCTACTTTGATGGGGCAAAATTCCTAAGAGGATCCCTTTTGGTAGCAACATCCTGTTTATCACTCGACCCTAAACTATTTTTCAGTATTTCCTCTTTCCCTAATTCTATTGCTATTTTTGACTTTAGTTTGGATTCTGCATCTAATTCTGCTCCTGGTTTTGATTGTAATCCTGGTCCTGATTTTGTAGACTCGAAACTATCAAGTTTTTCAAGTGCTTGATTAATTTCCATTTCCAGATTCTTTATTTTTTCTGCCTCCGTACGTAACGAATAATCTAGGTTTTCTTGGCGTAATGATGAATTAGCAAAATCCTCTTTTATGATATCAGGTCGCGTCCGCTTTGCCGTAGTTGTCAATTTGAAATTCCTGTTAGAGAGCTCTGTTAATCTTGTATCTATAACTTTGATTTTGTCCTCTATTATAGAAACAAGATTGTTTTTAATTGCGCTCAAATCGTAAAGGTCTACAACCGATCGCGCATGATCTATTTCTTCGTCACATTTTCTTAAATCATCACCGTACTTTAACATTAATCTGTCAAATTCTAATTGACTTAGTTTACCTTCTCTAAAAGTCTCGTCTACTCTTCTAGCTGAACCAGCAATGATAGATCTTTCAACTTGTAGTGAATCCAACTCATTTTTCATCATCTCAAGATCAGTGCTATTTTTGGAAGTGTCGAAACTGTATACTTGCTTCGTACTCTTCTTTTTATTGTACATTTTTGCAATTCTCTGGTTTCTAATTTGACGAAAAACCACTGAAGCTATTGCACCTAATCCTATTGAAATTGATGTAACAACAAAATCCAACTTAAGGTAGTAAATTACAACATACTGTTAAGTCTTATCCCTAGAATGTCTAAGTAACTCGCCGTTTAATCCAATCGTATTTTCGAGTTTTTGGATCTGGATATCCGCATTTTCCACATCGCTTGTCTCTTTTATGATATGCGTTATGGCCGCATCTACGGCACCTTATATGAGTGCGCTTTCGGGTAAACTTTCCCATTGAAGTTGTTCCTTTGGTCATGCAATTTTTCCTCCAAATAATCTAGACNAGTGATGTTAGACCGGTGGTGGAGATATCATAACAACATTATCTCCCCTTACAACAATGGTTCCAATTTCATTTGATTTTCCTTCGTCAANTAATTCCACAGAATTGTCAAGTAGTAAATTCATATGCTGATCAAAACCGTGCAGGTTCCCACGAATTACTTTACTTCCTTTTAGTTTTATCAGAACTATTTTACCCAAGCTCTCATCAAGTACTTTTACAGCCATGTCAACGGACATCTATNTCACTACCTANGNTATTCCTTAATGAAGGTCTATATTAAAGTTAATAATAATTTTGATATCTGTCTTGAAATGACATTGTATGAATCACTAGCTCTAATTCAATTCCTATTNACTAATATTCAAAATAAAAAATTCTAAATTCAAAACAAATCAGTATCAATATCAGATCATCTACTCAGTTCATCCAGCTCCTTTATCGTCCTAATAATATTCTTAATTGCTATGGACATTATTTTTCTGCCATCCTGCCTATTTGCCTTAGTAGGATCACCCCAAATACCATTTTTTGTAATCTTAAATGACGATGGATTATTTAGGAATATAGAATATGTAGCATGCAATCTTTTTGTATCCGAATATCCGCGCTTGGCTTTATGCATCTGGACCAGCTGTGGATTTATAGACAGCATTAATGAAGTTTCAACAAAACCTGCATGATCAAATTCCCTTTCTATCAAATTCCAATAGTTAATACCAAATACACTCAAATTTGGATTCTTGTTTGCTACCTTTTGAGGAACGTATTGTAATACTCCCATGTTTCCATGGTGGCCATTTAATATGATTACAGATCTAAAGCCATTTTCTGCCAATGAAACACAAATCTGAGTCAAGAGATCTGATAGCAAATCGTTATTTATTGAAATGTTGAAAAATGATTTGTGTTCATATGATACCCCGTAAGGAATACNGGGTAGAACATGAGCTGGAATTTTTTTTGAGATTTNGTTCGCCAGATANTCTGCAATCAATATATCAGTAGTTANCGGAAGGTGTGGCCCATGCTGCTCTATNGAACCCAGCGGGATTATTGCTCTCCTTTTTTTGTTTTTTATCTCGCTGAAACTGAGGTTGAATATTGACAATAACAGTAGAAATGTCCAACTGAGTTATTAAACTAATCAAAACAATTTACGTTTGAGCTGTGGTGTCTGCATAGGTTGCCTAGTTTCATTTCGTGTTCTTAACCACAACCCGTCCCCAATTTACTTGGATACGGTTTTCCAAGTATAATGTTACTGCTTCTAGCAATGTTACTGCTTCTAGTTTCTGCCCCCTTCTTTTGATTGACTCTACGGTGTCTCTTTGTCTAACTCTAAATGATTCCTGACAAATAATAGGTCCCTGGTCAAGGTCTTCTGTAACAAAATGGGCTGTGCAGCCAACGATTTTTGCTCCTCTTTCATACGCCTGAACGTATGCATATGCACCAGGAAAAGCAGGCAACAGTGATGGATGAATATTAATAATCCTATCAGGATATCTCCAAACAAAATTAGGCGTCAATATACGCATGTATCTTCCTAGAACTATCAAATCTACATTAAAACGATCCATTATCTCCAAAATTTCAATCTCCGCATCAGTCTGCTGGGAATGCACGATGTTATAAAATGGAATTTGGTACTTTTCTGCGATAGAATTGGTCGTCTTTTCGCTTCCCACGATTACAACAATATTTGCACTTATTTTCCCCGCCGCCTTTGCATCGAGCAATTTAATGAGGCAGTGGCTTTCTTTGCTAACAAAAATCGCAATATTCTTTAATCTTTTAGGCTCTTCATAATGGACTTTTACCTCCATTTTTAATTTTTTTGCGAGAGACTTCAGCTCTGTATCAAAAGCTTCTTTTCTGAATTCTCGTTGTTGAAATGAAGCCTCCAGTTGCATACCAAACAGTCCGTTGATTACGCTTTGATTTATCTGCTCAATGTTTCCATCATTTTTGAAAATAAAGTTAGTTACATCTGCAACTACACCTTTTCTGTCTTTGCCAACTACTGTTACCTCAATTACGAGTCTGTCATTTCTGTTCATTATTAAAATGGATTAAAGAAAGACCTCAAAATTAAAGGATTCTAAAAATTAAGCATCAACACTAATACTTAAATAAGTTAAAACCAATTCTAAAGTGATGATAAATACACATTTGGTGCATTTACATTCATACCTAATAGACTAGCAATGACATGTTCTCCTTTAGTGATCTTTTCAATTTGGTTTGCAAGATATGAGTCCTGAAGCAAGACAAAAAATATTCAAAAAATCAAGAAAGGATTTTGATTATAATAATCCTACACGAAAATGCTCAGTATGCTATACGCTATCAGGCTGGCATTGTTATACATGTAATGCAGATTTTTGTGAAATTCATTTTCACGATGAAAGACACAAGAAATTATGTAGCGTACAGTAGAATCCAATTCAATCTGTGAATTACTCTTTTTTCTAAATCTGAAGTCAGTTTGACTAATAGCAACTGCTAGTAATGGTCCTTAATTGTGTGCGGGGGGTGGGATTTGAACCCACGAATCCCTAAGGAACAGGGATCTAGGAATTGAATGACATCCATTCTAAGCTTCGCACTCGCAATTAGCGAGACCTGCGCCGTTGACCTAGCTTGGCAACCCCCGCATCGAGGTCTGCCTATTGAAAGTTATTCGGCCAAATTTAACTATTATTTAGAATATATTGGTGTTTAGTTATGATGAACAGGAATATGCCATTATTTGGCACCAACGGAATCAGAGGAGTATTCGGAAAAGATCTCTCTCTAGATTTCTTGGTCGATGTAATGCATGCACTGGCTTCTTACTACAAGGAAGGTTCAATCCTTGTCGGTAGAGATGGCCGTAATTCAAACAATATCATGTTCAATATTGTTATCGCGGTCCTTAATTCAAATGGTATAAACACGGTTGATGCCGGCCTTTTGCCTACACCGTGTCTTCAATATGCGACAAAAA
>Ga0065705_10104617_pt1 | contig 12711 bp, 8 predicted proteins | sample SwibulcommuniRL2_FD_59092 | JGI IMG/M metagenome (GOLD analysis project Ga0065705, IMG submission 59092) | Bulk soil microbial communities from switchgrass field near Rose Lake, East Lansing, Michigan, USA - RL2 Bulk Soil v2 (version 2) | ecosystem: Environmental > Terrestrial > Soil >... | reverse complement strand
CCGCCGCTTCCAGCGCGAGGTGCAGGCCGCCGCCCGTCTGATTCATCCGAATATCGTCACCGCGTTCGATGCCAACGAATCGGGCGGCCTGCACTTTCTTGTTATGGAATTCGTGGACGGGCGCGACCTGGCGGCAATGCAGCGTGAGCGGGGGGTGCTGTCCGTCGAGCAGGCGGTCGATTACACGACGCAAGCCGCCCGCGGCCTGGCCTTCGCCCACGAAAGCGGCATCGTCCATCGCGACATCAAGCCCGGCAATCTGCTCGTGGACAAGCGCGGCGCGGTCAAGATCCTCGATATGGGGCTGGCCCGGCTGGAGCTCGACCAGCCGCTGGGCGAGGGCGACCTGACTGCGGAAGGCCAGGTGATGGGGACGGTCGATTTCATGGCCCCGGAGCAGGCCTTGGACACCAGGACCGCCGATGCCCGGGCCGATATCTACAGTCTGGGCTGCACGCTGTACCGGTTGCTCACCAACGAGCCGATCTACCGGGGCGACACGCTCGTCAAAAAACTTCTGGCCCACCGCGAAGCGCCTATTCCCAGCTTGAAGGCGTATCGCGACGACGTACCGGCCGGACTGCAAGCGATTTTCCAGCGAATGGTCGCCAAGCGGCCGGAAGACCGCTTTCAGACCATGCACGAATTGGTCGCGGAGCTGGAGCGCCTGGTGCAACCTGGGCAAGCTCGTTCGCCCAGCGCGCGAATGGACCGCGAAGAGATTTCTGAGGCGGGCGATGACGACTCCAAGTTCGCCAGCTTCCTGGCCGGCTTGGGCGGGTCATCCAAGGCTGGCGCACCCGCCACCATGGTGACGGCGCAGTCTCGCACTTCTCGATCCCGTCAGGCCGACGAGACCATCGACATGAGTCCCGCGGCGGACGACACTTCGGGCAATCTCGCCCGGATGCTGGCGTCCGCGACAGCTAAGCCAGCGGCGACTCCGCCTAAGGCGCCGGTTGCCCGCTGGCAGCCGACGGTTTGGCTATACGCGCAAATTGCAGCTTTCGTGCTCGCGTCCGTGGCAGTTTTCGCAATGGCGTATTTCACGCTTCCAGGTCCGGGCGGCGGAACGCGACACCCCAGCCCACCATCGACCTCCGGTCCGGGCAGCAAACCGGGCGGGAACGAGCGCGGCGCCCCGCTGGCCGCTGATCCCGACCACCGGGCGGCGACGGCCTTGAATGCATACTTCGATTTGGGTCTGGCCCTTCCCTCTGGGCAGTACGAGACGGTCAAACCCAACCAGCCGCTGCCGGCGGTCGGTTTCAAGCTCGTCACGATCAGCGGTTCGTACACGACTCCTCTTCCCATGAACTTCTCCAGCGAAGTTTTCATTCCCGCGATAACGTTGCTTACGGGATTAACCAGAATTGAAGATACGTACGGCCGAATTCTGTGGACCGAACAGGATGTCGCGGGGCTGGCGGCGGCGCGCTGTGCGGGGGTGATCCGCACGCTCGACTCGCCGAGTTTGCGACTGACGCGCAAGAACGTGGAAGCCCTGCGGGCACTCGACAAGCTCGAAGAGCTGCGGGGCCTCGTGGATGATGCGGACGATGACGCGCTCGCCGCATTTGGCGGCCTGCCGCCGCTCAAGTCCTTGCGGCTGCAAGCGAATAAGTACGCAGGCATAGGGCCCAATTCGGCGGCTGCCATTGCGGCCCACCGTGTGGATACGCTGATCATCAATCACGCGCGCATTACGCCCGAGGCCGCCCGGGCGATTGCCAGCATGCCCGCGCTGAAAACGCTCTCGTTCACCACGTGCACGAGCGTCACCAATGAGGTGCTGGCGGAACTCGGGCGATCCCCAAGCCTCGAATCACTCAACCTGGGGTATGCCGAGATTTCCGACGACGGACTGGCGCCCTTGGCACAACTCAAAACCATGCGCCTGCTGGTTGTGTCCGCCGCGAATGTTACTGCCGACGGCGTCCAGCGGCTGGCCAAGGAGATGCCGGCCTGCGAGATCCGCTGGCGCGGCGGGACGATCAAGGCGACGGCGACTGCCAGCCCGCTGCCGTGACTCGCGAATGGAGCGGTGAGCGCGGTCGGACAGAAAGAAGGAGAGACGGAGAGAATGAGAGACAGAGGGAAGGAAGAACTATCCCGCTCGCTGTCTCTCTGTCTCTCCGTCCCCTGCCCGTCAAGGGCTCGCCGCCCGCGTCCACGCGGCGGGCCTTGGACCGAGTGGTCCAACGCCCTCCGTCACTGCGCCCTTCTAAGAGCGCTGCTTCATCCCGAAGTGCCAGGGAGTTACGCTTAAGGCAGTGGCACACCGCACCGTTCCCTAAGGCCACGCCGTCTCCATTTGCATTTAGCGCTCAACCCCCGATTCCATGCCAACCTTCGCGACCAGTGATGCAGCATCGCTCCCGCGAGCCAGGCGGGACTTGGTGATTGTGCCCATCGCGTATCGGGGCGAGCCATTCTGGACGATCAAAGACCCGGTCGCCTTGCGCTATTTTCAGCTCCGCGATGAGGAACGCTTCATCCTCGGGCTGCTCGATGGCCGGCTTTCACTCGACGAAATCATCGCCCGCTTTGAAGAGCGGTTCGCCCCTCGACGACTAGCGCGGACCGAACTGGCAGGTTTTCTGGCCCTGCTGCACCGCGAAGGACTGGTGGCGGCCACCGCGCTGGGCCAGGGCGAGCAGCTCCTGGCGCGCGACCGCTCGCGCAGGTGGCAATCGTGGCTGACGACGCTCGGGAACGTGCTGGCCATCCGGCTGCCTGGAATCAATCCCGATCGATTCCTGACCGCGATCGCGCCGCGACTGGCGTGGCTTTTCTCGCCGGCTTGCCTGGCGCTGGCTCTGTTCCTGATTGCCGCGGCAGCGGCAATTGTCATCGTCAACTTCGGCGTTCTCAGCGAGCGGCTGCCGCGGTTCAGAGAATTCTTTGGCCCGGGCAACCTGATCTGGCTTGCCATTGCCCTGGCCCTGGTAAAAACGCTGCACGAACTCGGCCACGCGGTGACCTGCAAACGCTTTGGCGGCGAGTGCAACCGAATGGGGATCATGCTGTTGGTTTTCACTCCCGCACTTTACTGCGATGTCTCGGACGCGTGGATGTTCCGCGATCGGTGGCGGCGAATTGCAGTGAGCGCGGCGGGAGTAACCGTCGAATTAGTCCTGGCCGCGCTGGCCACGCTCGTTTGGACGATGACACAGCCCGGCTGGATCAACGCCCTGGCTTTGAACGTGATGTTTGTCTGCTCGGTCGGGACGCTGCTCATTAACGGCAATCCGCTCTTGCGCTATGACGGCTATTACGTCCTGGCCGACTGGCTGGGGACGCCTAACCTTCAGCAGCAGGCGTCGGCGGCCGTCCGCCGCGGTTTGGCGTGGCTGCTGGCCGGCGTGACGCTCGATCAGCCGCGGTTCCTGGCCGAGCCGGGGCCAGTCGTGCTATGGAGCTATGCAATCGGTTCGACGATCTACCGGGGCCTGGTGATCGTCGGCATTCTGTGGGTGCTCAACGCGGCGCTCGCGCCGCTAGGGCTGGGCACGATCAGCCTTGTAATCGGGGCGATCGTGCTGGCTGCCGTTGCGGCAGGACCCATCTCCAGAACTGCGAGCTTCGCGAGCAATCCGACGCTCCGCCGCCAGATCAGGAGTCGCTGGCTCCTTTGCTCGTTGTTGCTGGTCGCGGGAATTCTCGCCGCTGTCGCGCTGATCCCATTCCCGGCACGGGTCACGGCCCCCGCCATCACGAGGCCCATGGATGGCCGCCAGGTCTATGTCCCTACCGGCGGCCTGCTTGAGTTCGTCAAACCAGCGGGAGAACGCGTCGCGGCCGGCCAGACCGTCGCGCAACTTGCAAATCGACGGCTGGAACTTGACGTTGCCGAGCTGGCCAGCCTCGAAGCACAGCAGCGCTTGCAAGCGAGCCACCTGGCCCTCCGCCAGCATCGCGACCCAAAACTGGCGGATCAGCTTCCCGCGGCCCAGAAGCGACTGGCGGATTTCACCGAGCAGCTTGCGCAGCGGCGTCGCGAACTCGCACGGCTCACACTCGTCGCTCCCATCTCTGGTACGGTGCTGGCGCCCCCCGCGCGCATCGCCAATCCAGATGACGACAGCCTGCCGCCGCTTCGCGGAACGCCCCAAGAGCCGCAGAACCTGGGCTGTTACCTCGAGGCCGGCACGCTCCTGTGCACGATCGGCGATCCGCGGCAATTGGAGGCCCTGGCAATCGTGGCCGAAGCCGACATCCAAGGACTCCGCGAAGGGCAGCGCGTGCGGCTGGCGGTGCACCAATTGCCGGGTGAAATTTGGAACGGCCGCGTGCACCAGATCGCCCGCCTCCAGAGCGATGAGCTGCCGCCGCAGATCATCGCCGAGCGCTTGATCCCGCTAACTGCGGCAAGCGATGGTCGGGTGCGGCCCAGTGGCTCGTATTATCAGGTAGCGGTCGCACTCGACCCGCGCGACGATCTGCCGCTCGTTGGCGCGGTCGGCTGGGCCAAGATCGAGGTCGATCCGCAGCCGCTGTGGCTCCGCGCGTACCGCGGCCTGCGTGGCACGCTGCGGACGCCGTGGTAAGGCTGCCCTACGGCACCACGTACGACAGCCCTGTAATCGCGGCAGCTTCATACGCGGCACCACACGCGCTCACCGGCGGCCGATAGAACCGATACGCCGCGCAGCTTCCAGGTCGTTCGCGGCCAAGCGTATAGATGCACTCGTGCGGCGGAAACGCCCCAGCGAGATACGGCCAAACTAGGCCCCGGCCTGTAAAGTGGGCGGCCGAGACGGCCGGCTGGAAGATGCCGTACGACCGACCGTGCCGCTCCAGGTTTTCATCCTCGAAGTACAGTGGCCGATGGCAAAAAGCCGGGGCTTCCCAAAGGGATGCGCTCATTCCCCACAGCCGCGTCGTCCCCGCTCCCTGCAAGAGCGCCTCGTCCTTCTCGAGCTCTTTCGCGGGCTGATCTTTCGGCTGCACCCGGCCGAGCGCCCGTTCGATGAGCTGCATGTCGTCGTAGGCGGGCATGGCCGACTGTTTAGCAGGCACTGGATTGGCAGGCGCTCGAACGGCCTCCGCCGGCAGCGGCTGACGCTCTAGCTCGACGGCGACAACCTGGGCGGCCACTGGTCGCGATGGCGGCGAGCCAGCGGTTTCAGCACCGTGCGCAGCGAGCACGGACGTCAGAACGACGGCGACCGCAAAGGCGATGATGGCAGCAATTCGTGCCGTGGCAACGATGGCGACTTGGGGCATGGGTCGATTGGATGTCGCGAAAGCGTCTGGAATCCTGGGCGCTATCGGAATTGCGTGTACGACCGGTGCAACCTGTATCCCTATGGGGGTCTGCAAGCTCAAAAATCAGGTGCGAAATTGCCTGGTGTGCCGATTGTGACGACGCCCCCTGCCAGCGATCGACGGGAGTCGATCGCGATCGCCGAAAGCGCCAGGACCCTTGGGCGCCTTTGCCTGCTGGCAATTGGGTCTGGAATTCTCGACAAAAGACTCTTGGTCTCCAATCTGGATCATCCTGCCCAAACCCTCGTCATCTCTTGCCTTCCAGCGAGCACACCCGGCGGATGCTCGCTTCCGCGTGAATAGTTGCAAGCCATTCCCTCACCGAGACTTATAACGAGCAAAGTGCCGTTGACTGTGCTGGCTCACGGTTTGCTCAAAGCGACCAACGCGGGATATGTGCGCGCCGGGGTAGGTTGCCGCAAAGTCCGGCAGGGAGCTCACATGTTATGGCGGAGGGGACTAACGAGGGCACTGCAAAAGTCGTCGTTCAACAACTTGCTCCTGACCAAGGCGGGGTCCTGAAGACCTGGAGTTTCCAGGACAAGACGACGATTGCCATCGGGCGGGGCGATGATCAGGACGTAGAGGTGGTCGATCCATATGTCTCGCGGACGCACGCAGTCCTCGAGTCGCGGGACGGCTCGTGGTTTCTTGTTGCGCATGGCCGCAACGGCGTGTACGTCGATAACCAGCCGATCCAAGAACGCCCGATTACACGTTCGGTTACGTTTCGGCTCGGCAGTTCTGGACCGCTGCTGTCCTTCCAAACGACCGCGCAGCAGAACGAAAGCCTGGCGACGCTCAGCTTCGAGACCTTGCCCATGTCACTGTTTGCGGTGGACGAGTCGCGGCTGGAGAACGAGGTTGGTCAGATCGCGGGCCGCGACGATTTTGTCCGCCTCCAAGAACAAGCTCGCGCTTTGCGGTTAAAGAGGAAGGAGCACTTGTAGCTGCCTCGCCTGCCCCGCATTCAGAGTCGCTTTACGCATACCGACAATCACCTTCAGATAATCGCCCACCTTGACCAGAATCATCTCGACCCATTCCTTCCGCGGAGGGACCGGCAAATCGAATATTACTGCCAATCTCGCGGTGCTCGTCGCCCGGGCCGGTTATCGAGTCGGCGTCATCGACACCGATATTCAGTCGCCGGGCATCCATGTCCTGTTTCGCGTGGACGACAAGACGCTCACGCATTCGCTGAACGACTACCTCTGGGGTCGCTGTCCGATCGAAGCGGCGGCCGTTGACGTTTCCGAGCGGTGCATCGGCAACCTCGACGAGAATACTGGCCGTCCCCGCGTGTTTTTGATTCCCTCGAGCCTCAAGCCCGGCGAGATCGCCCGGATCCTGCGGGAGGGCTACGACGTGGCCCTGCTGAACGACGGGTTGCAGGACATCAGCCGCCGCCTGGCCCTTGACTTTCTCTTCATCGATACCCATCCGGGCGTCAACGAAGAAACGCTCCTCTCGATCGCCATTTCCGACGTGCTATTGCTCATCGTCCGGCCCGACCAACAAGACTTTCAGGGAACGGCGGTTGCAGTCGAATTGGCCCGTAAGCTCGACGTGCCCAAAATGTACCTGCTGGTCAACAAGGTGCTGCCCGGCACCGACATTGAAGCGGTCAAGGGGCAGGTCGAAGCACTTTACAAGACCGAGGTCCTCGCCGTGCTGACCCTTAATAACGAAATGGTGCGGATGGCCAGCAGCGACATCTTCTGTAATCGCCATCCGCAGCATCCCTTCACGCAAGACTTGCAGCAGGTTGCCGCCGCCCTGATTCGCTGACCGGTTCAACACCCGTGGTTGCCAACATGATTCCACATCCCGATCGCCGGAGCTCGTAAGCCGTGTCTCAGATTTCAAACGATCCCGAGCTGGACTTGCTCGTCGGCCGGATGAAGGCGGCTGCCGCGCCGCTGCGCGACGTGCTCCGCGATATTCATGCTCGCTACGCCAGCCACGACGAGGGGAAGATCGCCGACTACATTCCCGAACTGGCCAAAGCCGACCGCAATTGGTTCGGCATTGCCGTGGCCACCACCGATGGGCAAGTGTTCGAAGTCGGCGATTCCAAGCAGCTCTTCACGATTCAATCGATCTCCAAGCCCTTCGTGTATGGACTGGCCCTGGAGGACCACGGTTTGGAGCACGTGTTGGCGAAGGTCGGCGTCGAGCCGACCGGCGAGGCCTTCAATTCGATCGTGCTCGACGAAGTTTCTAACCGGCCGTTCAATCCCATGGTCAATGCCGGGGCCATCGCCACGGCCGATCTCATCCAAGGGAAGGACTTTCCCGAGCGGGTCAGCCGGCTCTTGGCGATGTTCGGCGCCTACTGCGGCCGGGACGTCTATATCGACAACGCCGTTTTTATGTCGGAGCGCTTGACCGGGCATCGCAACCGGGCGATTGGCCATTTGATGCTCAATTTCGGTATGGTCAGCGAGCGGATTCCCGACAGCCTGGAACTCTATTTCCAGCAGTGCTCGGCCCTGGTCAATTGCCGCGATCTGGCGGTTATGGGTGCGACGCTGGCCGCGGGCGGCGTGAACCCGATCACGCGCCGGCGAGCGATCCAGCAGCCGTACGTCAAGTATTTGCTCAGCATCATGCACTCGTGCGGGATGTATGACTACGCGGGAGAATGGGCCTTTCGGATCGGCATTCCGTCCAAGAGCGGCGTGGGCGGCGGAATTGTCGGCGTGATTCCAGGACAATTCGGAATCGGCGTCTTTTCTCCGCCGCTCGATGCCAAAGGAAATAGCGTCCGCGGCATCCTCACCTACCGCGAACTCTCCCAGCGGTTTGGCCTGCACTGCTTCGAATCGGGATTTCCCGGCCGGCCGCTGGGCGATCTGGTCGCTCCCATTCGGGGCTAGGCCGGCTGCTTGTTGGGATGGAGATAGATGAAGCTCTTCCCGAGGCGGCCGCCGTAGTTGCCCGCCGAAATCCGCACCAGGCCCGGCGTATCGACCGAGGCGGTGATGGCCGCCTGCGTCGCGCGGACGATCGACGGCAAGTCGCGGCCGTTGATGATGATCTCCATCACCGAGGCCACTCCCTCCGGCAAAGCCGAGTTGGCCGCCGGATCGTCGCGCAGTAGCGGGCAGTACTTTTCGTACGTGCTGGCGATGGCGAAGCGATACTTGCTCCCCGCCTTCGATCCGCTCCCGGCTATGCCTCCTGGAAAGGGCATGATCACGCCGGGGCACTGCGAGACTGCCGCCACGCCCCGCTCCGCAGCTGCGAGGGCCGCATCGGTCGTGGCGCCGAACAGCCACAGGTTGCCTCCCATCAGCCCGTCGGCATAGCCGAAGCGGCGATCGAGAACGAACTCGCCCCCCAGCGTCGGAATCCACCACAGCTTGCGCCCCCACCGCTCGATCCGCTTTTGAAATCCGTCGCCGAAATACGCGATCTTCCGTCCCAAACGGAAATAGGTCTGGCTGTCGATTTGGTTGTAGCACGCCGCCGTTGGGCAAGTGAGCACGTTCTGGCTGATCCGCACGAGCGCCGCCCGTTCGAGCGCCTCGACGCGATCCTTGCGAAAACGCGGCACGTGCAACTGCACGATCGCGCCAGGCCGGCCGTCGGGCGTGACTACAGACTCGTCGCCGCCCGAGCCGACGAACCGATCGAGGCCCGCCTCGCAGTCGCAGAGGATCGTGCTCGATCCGTTCCCCGTAGCGGCGTTAACCGCGTGCTCGACCCACTTCCGTTCGCGGGCAGTGATCAAAAACTCGACGTAGATGCTCCGAAACGCCTCGGCGTACGTGTCGTCAATCACCGCGGCCATCGAAAATCCTCAGGTTCCCAAGCGGTGCGGCTGGCGGCTCATTTGGGCGCGCGTGGAGTGCCGGCATTCCGGCCGCGGCCCACATACACGGCCAGCTCGCTGACCACCTTGTCCATGAATACGTCGTGCGGGCCCACGACCAGATCGTCGAACAGCTGACATTCGTAGCACAGGCCCACCAGTGCGCAGTCCGGGCGCACTCGACCCAACAAGCGGTCGTAGTAGCCCTGGCCGTTCCCCATCCGGCCGCCTTCGCGGCTAAAGGCCACACCGGGAACCATCACGATATCGATCTCTGTCGGATCGACGTCTTTTCCAGCTTCGCCCCAGCGGTCGCGCGGCGGCTCCAGAATCTTCCACTTGCCGACGACCAACTCGTCCATGCTCTGCAAATGCCACAGCCCCAGCTTGTTGGCCCCATCGCCATCCACTGTGCAATACGGCACGACGATCCTCTGGCCGCTGGCCAGCGCCGCCGGCAAGGCCTGTCGCGTACGCAATTCCGACCGGCAATCGAGATACCATAGAGCGGTCTTGGCCGCGCGATACTCCGGCAACTCCAAAAACCGTGCGAGGGCCCGCTGGCTGACCAACTCCTTGTCTGGCTGGGCATTGCGTGCGTCGTACGCCGCGCGGCGCATGACGCTCTTGCGGTCCACGAGTTCCGTCAGCGTGTCGTTCAAGGCAGGTGCGCTCCGAATTCGCATTCTGGGCGAAAAATCGCAGCCTATGCGATGAGCGCCCGACCGTCCATGCCCGACGGGGCAGTGCACGCTACGCCTGCAGCCCCCGCACGACCAGCTCCAGAAACTCCCGGGCCCGCTGGGCCAAAGCGTCAATCTCTTCCGGCTTGGTGGCCTTGATCGCCGGGGCCGAGATGTTCTCGCAGCACAGCGGCATCGTCAGTCCGGTGAAGGCAACATTCCCCAGCATCCGATAGTGGTCGATCTCGCCCAGGCCCGGCCCGCAGTCCTGATCGACGGGGAACAGGCGGTGGTCCTTGATGCAGAAGCTGCGAATCAGTTCCACGCAAGTCTTGATGTCGTCGAGCGGGTTGACCTTTCCCTTCGTGTAGTCCATCACGTTGCCGGCATCGTAGTTCACGAGCACATTGTCGTCGGCCACTTCGCGAACGATCTGGCCGGTCACCTCGCCAGTCTCGCCGTGCTGCTTGGCCACGATCAAGACGCCATGGTCGCGGGCGATCGGCCCGAGCTGCTTGAAGCGTTCCACCCAGAGCTTGCGGTTCTCGGCGTCGGTGTGGCCGAAGGTGAGCACGTGGCCAATACCAGCCGCGGCCGCCTGCTTGATGCGACTAGTGAGCACCGCGAGGGCCTTGGGATTCTCGGGATAAATTTCAGAGAACATCATCACAGGCGCTAGTCCCATGTCGCGGCACTTCTGGCCGAGCAGCTTGGCCTTCTCGGGCGGGGCATCGGCGGCCATCACCGGAACGCGATTGCTCTCGCCTTCTTCCTTATGCGACGTGCCCCAGGCCACGTACTGGTAGCCGGCCGCCTTGATGCCGGCCAGCGCCCGCGCCAGCGGATACTGGCTGTAAGGGAGCGTCATGCAAGCGATCTGAAACCGCGTCGGCTTGCCTTTGGGTCGATCTTCCGTCCGTTCCTGTGTGCGCGCGAGTCCCTGACAATTCAGCCCCTCACAAGCCAGCCCAACTCCTCCTCCACCGAGACCAGCCAGCCCCACCACTCCCAGCCGCAGCAGTAACCGCCGGTCAATATTGCCGAGGTCGATTCTGCCCCAGTCGAAATTGCCAGGATCGTACACTGCTTTGTCTCCCGCTTTCTCTCCGCTGGCGGCATCCGAATCAGCATCCGCGGCTACCTATACCACGACCATTTTTTTCGGCCCCCGCCCGCTCGCCCAACATCGCTATCCGCCAACGACTTACGTCCGCTCCCAGCCTGTTCCGAGGCTCCAGGCGTGGAATAGTTAGCATACCCTTGCGTGTTCGACTCTCGCCCCGCTCCTGCCATCGCTCAACAAGCACGCCGCAACTCCGATTAGTTCCGCGCTCGCCAGGTGAATATGCACCTTAACATTTTTTTCTCGAACCAATTCTCGCCCTAACTCTGCGCGTAACCCATTGCCCTGCAACACTTTGCAACTATGCATAACCAGCCGAGCGTTATGCAAGTTATGCACTTTAAGCATCTGGCCGCCTGTCCGTCTCCTGGACCGACCGCTCCTCCACCCTGCCAAATCGACAGTCCGCGCGCAACGTGAACAAATGCTGCAAATACTGCGCCAAAGACTGAGGAGAGGTTCCGCTCAACGAATGCTAGGAATGTGCAGGGGGTGGTTCCTGACGGTCGGCCGTCCGCGTAATGCAAAGCATCCGCGCTATGATTCCGCCCGCCATACCGACCACAATCGCCGATGAGTTGACGCAAATGGAGTTATAGGACATCCGCCGTTCCCATCCGACTTGAGCGGGCATTGCGCTTAAGTCACCGTGTACCGCGGCGAATGACCAACTGACCAAACTTTGTGTAGGCAGGCTCATGCCGTGCGGACCGGCTGGCCAATAGCCCCTCTCCACCAACAAGTAACCAAGCGTGAAAATCAAAAAGCCAATGGCCATCGCCCGCGACGGACCGGTCCGATAGATCACGACGAGTATGGAAGTGAGAAGGGCCAGCACGACGAGCGCGAACGCGACTCCGCTCCACAAATACGATGGCGAGCGGAGGGCGCCGCAAACGAGTCCTACCCAAACGATCGCAACGAGTAGGGTTGAGAGGCGGTAGCGCATCGGTCGAGTCCAGTTGCGAAAAACAGCCGGGCCGGTGCCACACCCTCCCGGAACTCAACACTCACCATTCAACTAAGTGGACCCGTGGAATGCCTTAGGTCGTAGCCGAACTCGTGAGAGTTCGGAGTGCCGCAAGAACACCGATTTCTCACGAAATCCGCTACAAGACAAAAGACGGGGCCACTTAGAAGTACTTCGTCACGCCCGGCATCGCCACCGGCGGCACGGCCAGCTTCACGTTCCAGTCGTAGGCCGGCGGCGTCAGGTCTTCCTTTGAATTCAGCGCCATCTCCCACGTGATCGCGTCGCCCGTGTACGCGGCCATCCGGCCCATGATCGCCAGGAGCGTGCTCTTGGCCATGTACTCGCCGTTATTCAGCGGCTCCCCCTTGCGGATCGAGGCGAACAGCTCGTCGTGCTCGGTCTGGTAGAGGTTGTTCTCCGGGCCCTCGTACGTCCAGTCGCCCAACTCGCTTTTGATCCGCATCCCCTTCTTCCGCTCGGCAATGTCGGCCGTCCCCTTCGTCCCGAGGACGTGGGCGCTCATGTCGTTGTCGCAGCCGGCCTGCTGGCGGCAGTTGCTGAAGAGCTTGGCCCCGTCCTTGTATTCGTAGGTCACCGAGAAGTGGTCGTAGATGTTGCCAAATTCGGGACCCGTGCGGACCTGCCGCCCTCCCAGGCCGACCGCCTTCACCGGATATTCGCCTTGCATGATCCAGGCGCACACATCAAGGAAGTGGACGTGCTGCTCGACATTGAAATCGCCCGACAGCCAGGTGAAGTAATACCAGTTCCGCATTTGCCAGGTCATGTCGCTCCAGTCCGGCTGGCGCGGCTTGACCCAGATCGGCCCGCGGTAGTCGTT
>Ga0065705_10000337_pt1 | contig 12717 bp, 14 predicted proteins | sample SwibulcommuniRL2_FD_59092 | JGI IMG/M metagenome (GOLD analysis project Ga0065705, IMG submission 59092) | Bulk soil microbial communities from switchgrass field near Rose Lake, East Lansing, Michigan, USA - RL2 Bulk Soil v2 (version 2) | ecosystem: Environmental > Terrestrial > Soil >... | reverse complement strand
ACCCCATTTGTACTGAATTACTTCTTCAACTTCTGACATTAAATCGTTAAATTAAATTTTTCAAAGGGTGTTAAAAACCTATCCTACTTGTATACAGGCAATTAGGTTGATTCTCATATTTTAAACACAAAACAGTAACTATTAAGTCAAATAAATACACAAGCTTCAGCACAACTTTAATGAAGTGGATTATCCTGTAAATTATTTATGAAATGGTTCAATCATGACAAAACAGATGAGGAACCCAAGCTGATAGGCTGCAAGTATTGTGATATGAAATTTCAAGACAAAGAACGATTAAAAAGACACACCAGGAAAGCCCACAGTGAAAAAGGTGGAGACATGCCAAAGTTCAATCTTTTTGGCAATTAGAGTCCATTTAGACAATAAACATGTTTCCACTTCATGATGACGCCCAGAGAATCCACGGTAGACCGTACGTAACTTACCTGATAATTGCCATCAATGCTATAGTTTTTTTAGTAGAAGTGATTGCTACAGCAAATTTTTCTAATGAAGCGGCAACAAATACTTTGTTCCAAAACTATGGTGCTATTCCATATAAATTACTTCAAGGTGATATATTTTCGGCTGTCAGTGCAATGTTTCTACATGCTGGTGTAGCTCACCTTATAGGTAACATGTTATTTCTGTTTGTGTTTGGGGACAATATTGAAGACAAATTTGGTCGAATAAAATTTGTCCTTTTCTACATTGGTTGGGGTCTAGCAGCAGCTTACTCCCACAGTTTCTACGCAATGTCTACAGGCGAAGGAGGAATTCCTGCTATTGGTGCATCAGGAGCAGTTTCTGGAGTACTGGGAGCATATCTTGTGCTATTTCCAAGAGCAAAAATATTTACGGTAATTGCTGCATTTTTTATTACAACGGTAAGAATACCGGCCATAGCATACATTCCTTTTTGGTTTATAATGCAGCTTATCTTTAGCCTATTGAACCAATCTGGTGGTGTGGCCTATGTTGCACATATTGGAGGCTTTCTCGCGGGATTGCTAACAGGATACTTATTGAAGAACGTGGTTACTAGAAATGGAATGGCAGCACCGCAAATGCGATATCCAACAAGGGATCGGCAAAAAATTAGTAATATCCCAGACATGACTATTCATACTCAACCAGAGGTCATCAAAGGATCTAATTTTTATGAAATTATTGCCGAAATGCCAGGACTGGCGTCCCAGTCAGATATACAGGCAAGCTATGACCCGAACACTCAGAGTGTAAGGATATTTACCAGCGGTCCGAGAAAATATGACATAAACGTTAGAATATCTGATATCCAAGATGGAAATATCAAAATTGATCAAATAGAATATCTCAATGGGATAGTACGGATTAGAATATCAAAGTAACTTTGATATTTTTTGATGCTTGAACCTTGTAAATATATCTGAATTATTTTGTTATTTGATCAATAATTGATGAATCATACAAGCTTCTACTTAATTCCCTGTATTTCTTATTAATAAAATCTAGGGATTCAACGAGCTTCTTTGATTTTCCATATTTGAATCGAACTAACTCTTTGTGTTTCCAAAAATGCTTTGCATCTGCAACATATATAGTCGTAAAATAATCAGGGCCAATAAGATTATCTGGCAACTTGATATTGTAGGGGAAAAGATACTCTACACCAAACCATTCGTCTCCGTCAGGATAATCATTACCTGTCATAATATCAAAATAAAGATGTAGTTTATCCTCTACAGTGAATCCTTCGTCTTTTATGAGAGGGTGTCTAACATTTGATTTATGATAATCAATTTTTAACAATTCTAGTTCAAAATAAGTTTTTATTATTGCTCGCCTAAAAATTTCATTGGATTCCCTCAGATTCAAAGATAATATAATAACACATGATGACTATTTTATAATCTTTTTAGCAGAAGAATGAAAAATTTGTTATGCCAGCTTGAAATCATTTGAATATATGGAATCGTCTACATAATTAATATAATAGCAAAAAATCTAAATCATCACTTAAGCGGGGGTCGCCTAGCCTGGTAGGGCGTGGGATTGCTAATCCCATGTTCGCAAGAACTCGTGGGTTCGAATCCCACTCCCCGCGCTTCTCTTCGAGACTCCCCGCCCACAACTGGTAGGTTCGAATCCCGAGCCAAAANTAAGTCTTAGACTGCTTAGCAGGAAAAAAATTGTCAACATACGCCTAAAGAACTCCTTGAAGAATATGAAACCGAGATGGTTTAAGGAAAAATCTGGCAATAAATCTAAAAATGCTTTGTGAAATGAGTAGCATGAAAGNTGAATCTATAATCCTTAAGTAAGAATTTGAGCATCTAAAGCTCATGAATAAAGAATTAATCGTCATTGGAGCTATGATATCGATGTTAGTTTTTACTACATCAGCAAACAACNTGAGTGCTCAAAACGTGACCACAAATGCCTCAAATGCTGCGGGTAATATGACAGCTTCAGCTAACCAGACTGCCTCCGAACTCGGCCAAAANGCATCTACTGCGTTAAACAGAACAGGTGAATCNTTACAAGAAATGGGAAAAAATGCTACTGAAGTTGGAGGAGACATACTCAATAAAACTGGCGAAGCCGCCCAAAAAATTGGCGAAGGAGCTGCAGGAGTTCTTGGTAACTTAACTGGAGAGATAAAACAAGGAATAAACGGGAATAGTAGCAAGTAAACTGAAATAATTATTACACTTTTATTATTTGTAGTTCATAAGACTGCTCCCAGTACTTATCATCCTGTTGGTGCTTTCATTAGATTTTGAAAATTGCTAAATAAATTACAATTGCTAGACCATTCCGCAATCTAGTTAGAGCAAAAAATAAGAAAAATGATGAACTAATCTTTAGAAAACTGAGGCCAAATAAGAAGCAAGAAATGAAAAAAGGAAGAAGAAAGGATCACTTTTCTTCCAATTCCTTTATCCTCTCCCTAATTCCTTGAACTTCCTTCTCAAGACCTTCACTGTATTCTTTTAGCAAAGTAATCCTCTCTTCCCTTGTTAGAAAGTTTCTAACTTGATCTACTCCTATCCCACAGCATCCGAATCCCATTCAATCACCTCCTACTCTCCATTATCGGTCATACGATATATAGTAAAACCATGTATTTATATATATCGGACATCCAATATTACATACATTGCGAAGTATTAATAGCGAATGTTGCGATATGAGGGGATTATTGGGCTTTCTAATCCTCTTTTTGCTCTCGAAAAAGGCAATGCACGGTCAAGAAATAGCTAATGAGCTGGCAAAAAGAAGGGGAGAAAAACCTAGCCCAGGAACAATTTATCCAGCTCTTAGGAGTCTCAAAGATCTCGGGTTCCTAGATGAAGAGAAAGAAGGCAAGATCATAACGTATGCACTTTCTCCTAAAGGAGAAAAAGCCTTTGAAATAGCCAAGAAAAGGTTCACGAGGACATTTTTGGGAATCATCACATAAACTAGATTGTGAGCACGTTTTAGTCGTAAGAGTGCAAATAATATTAGTACGCATTATTATCCGCTTGCAAGGTAAAAGTTCGTTTGAAATAGTTTACAGGATAAATCATAAAGGATAAGACTCACTTAACCATGAATTGATTACAATCAAAAATGACTTGGACACAATAGATTCAATTCTATATGAGACTCTAAAAATAACCCCATTTAAAAGAGATTATGACATCTCATTTGGGAAAATAGCAACTATTCTAAATCGTTACAATCTAAATGAAAATTCAAGAAACCTTCGCTTTAGATTTACTTTGTTTATGCAAGAATTTTTTGATTCTGTGCCACAAGATCAGTGGGACTTAAAAGATCCAAAATTCATAAAACAATCCGAAGAATTTGCGATTAGAAAATTCAAGGGATGGGTTATAGAACAAGTGACATAAAGAGTACACTTCAAGCTTTACATATCACATATGTTTCGAATTTGCAATCAGATANTAATAGTTTCATTGACATNATATTTNGTACTTTATGAAGNAGTNGCTTTTTCGCCGGNATTTAANGGTTNGAGTTCCACAATCAGTCCTTGGTCCCAATCGTATTTTACCTTCATCAAGTCTGAGACCTGTGCAGCTAACTGAGNTTCCTTCAANGGTTCGACTAATCTNGCGNGACCACTAAATGTCAATCTGTTAATTCTGAATGAAATTTTAGGATCATGACTAATGTTTCTAACCCAGTGTGCCGTTCTGCCTAGTTCTGACATTACGTAATATTTTCCGTTATTCTTTACATACCATATTTCTATTATATGCTCTTTACCAGTTCTCCAACCGGTCGTTGTCAAATATAGAAATTGTTGGTCTTTCAAGGGCTCATCATCAAATTGTGACTAAGGTTAATACCACGCAAAACTATCATAAAACCTTGACCATATTATTGAGATGTTGTGGGCCAGAAAATACAGATGTGGCTCAGACTTTAAAGCAAAGTATGAATTCGTAGAATTAATATCAACCAGGCGATGATTTGTATGAAAAGTGAATAATAAATATGGATGCATATTTAGAAGAAGAGCTATACGACATTCTTACATATTGTATACAAAATTCTGATGCTGCAGATTTTNAAGAAAAAAACAAAGAGTATTTACAATTGGTAAAGAGCTTTATTCTGATGGAGGAATTGACACTATGGAAAATATGTTTTATTCAATTGAATTTAGAATAAAAGATGAAATCGGCAAGGATGCCAATCCATATCGATCCTGGTGGTACGGCATATCAAGCGAATGGAAATATTAGAGCTTAAAATAAATCGATGTTGTTACCGCTAATGCATGTTTTTTTATTTTTATCTAAAGAACCCCTAAACGTTGTATAAAAATCAAAGAGAAGAATTTTTTTTACAAATAAATACAATAAAGTGGTATTAGAAATTATAACGAATTGAATCTGTATAGATCGGTAGCAGCTTGCGCACNATGTCATCAACTTACTCCCACTGAGACGATGATCAATACAAGACTAGGAAAAGTATGCATAAAATGTGATATCCAAATGACCAAAACGAATAATCGAACCAGCATAAGCAAAACAAGTAAGAGTCCTAAGAAATTAATAAAACCAATGAAGTGACTGTATTTTGATATTTTATAATACTTATATGTAAAGCGATAGGCAGTTAATGATCGATGCACAGTCAGATTATGAGATCTGAGAGAAGGAAGAATTACGAACTTTGTAAAATTCCCAGTTGTCATCCTTTTGTAAAATGGGCCGGTGGCAAGAGCCAATTATTACCTCAAATAATACGTCATATTCCACAAAAGTTTACCAGATATTTTGAACCGTTCCTCGGAGGAGGTGCGGTNTTCTTTTATATCGCTCTCTATAATAGGAACGCAATTCTTTCTGACATAAACGCAGATTTAATTAATGTTTATAAAATCATAAGAAATAATGTAGAAGAGCTTATTGCGGCTTTAAATTATCACCAAACTGAATACAATAAGTCTCCAAAAAGATACTACTATGAATTGCGAGATTCAAAAAAAGTATTTAATAATATAGAGAAAGCTGCACGCTTCATAACACTAAATAAAACATGCTACAATGGACTATATCGTGTAAATAAGAACGGTTTGTTCAACGTTCCAATTGGACGATACAAAAACCCACTTATCTGCGATACCAATAACTTAAGGAAAGCGAGTATGGTACTAAGACACCTTGGACCCTCGTTGAGAATCGGCGATTACAAGAAAATATTAGGGGAAAAAGCCGACAAGGATGATTTTGTATATCTTGATCCACCGTTTCATCCTGTGAGCAATACTGCGAATTTTACCAGTTATACCAATAATGGTTTTACGCTTGAAGATCAGAAGGACCTTGCAGTTATATTCAAAGAGCTGACAAGAAGAGGATGTAAACTCTTACTTAGTAACTCAAACACTGAGGAAATAAGAAGGCTTTATTCAGACTATTCTCATTTTACTGAAATAACCAGTACGAACAGATCTATTAACGCAATTGGGTCTAGAAGGACGGGACATGAAGAATTGCTAATAAGAAATTATTCGCAATAGGGTAAATACAATAGTGGATAGCCAATAATCAAGTCCTACTTTATCAGTTTATCTTGAGTAGTAACTGCTGTCTTACTAATATATGGAAAAGAGATAACAAGGACAAACAAAATACAAAGTCCTGTCTTGATTTTTGATTTTTACCTCATTTATAATCTACACTTGAATATCCTACGACGTGGATAATTTCCTGGCATGTGATATCACTGCATTTATAACTATGTAGACAAAATTATTTTTGTATGAATTCGCAGAGTGAAACATACAAAAATAGTGTATTTCTTTCACCGAAATCAATTGCGATTATAGGAGCCTCCGAAAAACCAGGAATAGGAAGAGCAATTTTTACCAACATCAAGAATGGCTATAAAGGTAAAATCTATCCAGTCAGCCCTACTAACGAGTATGTTTCTGGAATTAAGGCATACAAGAGTGTTCTTGACATACCAGAGGATATAGATCTTGCAGTGGTGGCAACCCCAAACAAGATAGTTCCAAAGGTTATGGAAGAAGTCGGAATGAAGAAGATTCAGGGTTCCATTATCGTTTCAGCCGGCTTCAAAGAAGTTGACGAACAGGGAGCTATTCTTGAAAGGGAAGTGGCTGCAATATGCAAAAAATATGGTACCAGGGTCATCGGTCCAAATTGTCTGGGTATAATGAGCCTATCTAAACAGAACATGATGAATTCCACATTTCTGAAGATTACACCAAAGCATGGAAATATTGCTCTAGTGTCACAGAGTGGAGCTATTTGTGCTGCTACTGTAGAAGATGCTATGGCACAGGGAATAGGTTTCTCGAAGGTAATTAGTATGGGAAACAAAATAGACGTTGATGAAAATGATGTATTGGAGTTATTATGCCAAGATCCGGAAACTTCTGTTATCATAATGTACCTTGAAGACATCCATGATGGTAGAAGGTTTATGGACATTGGCAGGAAAACAACGAAGCAATTCAAGAAACCAATAGTTGTGATAAAGTCTGGCAGAACTCCAGAAGGGGCAAAGGCAGCAATGTCTCATACAGGTGCATTAATGGGAGCCGACGAGGTTTATGATGCGCTATTTTTGCAGAGTGGTGTAATTAGAGTTGACACTATGCAGGAACTTTTTGATTTAGCAACTGCATTTTCAAAACAGCCAGTTCCCAAAAGCAACGAAGGAACCGTGATTGTTTCAAACGCAGGTGGACCCGCCATAATATCCACAGATGCATGCTCAAAATACGGAATGAAGCTAGCTGACATAAGCAATTCAAGAGAGGAAATATCAAAGGTGATACCGGCCCACGGGTCTGCAAGGAACCCAGTTGATATTGTGGGAGATGCGGATTTCAACCGATTTGAAAAGGTCCTGAACGAAGTGGTCTCAAATCCAAATGTAGGCTCAATTGTTACCATGTGTACTCCCTCCGCTACTCTTGATTATAATGATCTTGCTAGAACTATTGTCAAGACCACAGCCAATTCTGGAAAAACTTCTCTTGCAGCGCTTATGGGTCTTGCAGAAGGAACAGAAAATAAACAAATCCTTTCTGACGGAGGTATACCGTATTTTCCATATGCTGAACCAGCAATTAGAACACTAAAAGCAATGTACGAATTTTCTAATTGGAGTACAGGAAGAGAATCTGAAATAAGAAAATTTAATGTTGACAAGGTAAAAGTCAAACAAATTTTCGATAGCGTAACGAAGGAAGGTAGAAAACATCTTTTGGAAGAAGAGGGTTACGATGTTCTTAATGCATATGGATTTCCAAGACCGAAAAGTTATCTCTGTACAAATGAGGAAGAATGTGTAAAGAGGGCCGAGGAAATTGGATATCCTGTGGTTATGAAAATTGCATCCCAAGATATAATCCACAAATCAGATGCTGGAGGAGTAAAGGTAGGAGTCAAAAATAAGCAACAAGTTTCGTCTTCATTCAATGAAATTATTGTTAATGCAAAGAACTACAAGAAGGAAGCCAACATTAAGGGAGTTCTCGTTCAGCAGATGATAGAATCTGCAAGAGAAACAATTCTGGGTGCAAAACACGACAAGCTATTTGGTCCTTTAATCATGTTTGGTCTTGGTGGAATCTACGTTGAAGCATTAAAGGACGTTGTGTTTAGACTAGCACCAATTGATGAACAAGAAGCAATGAAAATGGTTGAATCAATTAAAACATACAAGATATTGAAAGGTATAAGAGGACAACCACCGTCAGATATAAAGGCATTAATTGAATGCCTACTACGATTATCTCAACTGGTTACAGATTTCCCCGAGATTACTGAATTCGATATGAATCCATTACTGGTACTGGAAGAGGGAAAAGGGGCATGCGCTGTTGATGTTAGAATAGGCCTTGCATAAATCTCCCAGATAACTATTTCCTATTTCTTAGTAACTCTTCCAATTCTAATTATTCATTAGTAATTTTTTTACCACATTCAGAACAAAACAGTGCATCGCTTTCATTTTGATAATTGCAATATGGGCATTTGCCTAATTGAATGGATTCTGAAGATTCTGAATTCTCGAGCAAAATAATATCGCCAATTTTAGAAATACTTTTCCATGCGACTTCAACATTTTGATTGTCGGCCTTTTTAGGAATCTTTAGATTTATTTCCATTTTTCCTCTTGAAGTCCTTTTGAGACCAATTTCTTGTACTTTTCCTATCAACATAGCATCCCAATCATATGCAGGCATACCAATGAGGGTTTGAATCGAAATAAAGTCACTTTGGATAGTCGGAGTTGGTGCTGAACTAGTTTGGCTTGTATTTGACTCGAGACTTTCGCCAGGATCTTTAGTCTTCGATACATCAGTCGTACTTGGTAATTCAGATTGCAATGATTTTGATTCTTGTTCTTGTTGTGACTCTTCAGGAGCATCAAATTTTCTATACTGTGCAATAATACTCTTACAGGTCTTACATTTGTATTCGCCCTTTTCATATAGTGTCACACCTTCACCTAGATCTTCATTAGGATTTTCAAAATTAATGTTCGGTGACCCCTGATAATCTTTGTCACATTTGTTACAATGATACTTTACAAATCTGTCAGTGGGAAGCCGCCCTATTCCTGCCAGAAATAATTCTGGTCCTCCTAAATTTCCTTTTTTTTGCTCTTCATCTGTAACGTGAGCGATAACATAGCCTCCAGAGCCCCGTAATTTTTTCTCCCGCAGATCTTGATTTTCATCCTGNTCCTCCATCATATTTTTTATATTCATCTGTGTAGAATTTAAATTATAAAGTTCTGGATTAAACAAATCTCTTATTTAGTGATATTACAAATTTGAATTGACAATTAATTTCAATATCAATTGATAAAACTTTACATCATCACACTTATATCTCCGATGAAAGCACAGTAAGCTAACTAAAGCTGCGGCAGATAAGTTAAGTTAACACAAAATCTTTCCAGATCTTCCGTGACTTTTGTCAAATATAAAACAGAATGTGAGTTAGAAATGGTTTCATTTGAAGAATTAGGTCTAAATATGTCTATAGTTAAGGCTGTCAAGGAAATAGGAATGGAAAATCCTTTTCCTATTCAAGAACATTGTATTCCACTTATTTTGAAAGGGAAAGATGTCATAGGACAGGCGCATACAGGTACCGGCAAGACGGCTGCTTTTTCTCTTCCGCTAATAAGTAGTTTAAAATCACGAGGACCAATCCAAGCATTAGTACTCGTTCCTACAAGAGAACTGGCCATGCAAGTTACTACTGAAATTAGAAAATTTTCAAAATATATGGGAATAAGGAGTTTAGCCGTTTACGGAGGACAGAGTATTCACATACAAAAAGAACAGCTAAGAAGGGGAGTGCAAATTATCGTGGCAACACCTGGCAGATTAATAGATCATTTGAAACAAGGAACGATTCAATTAGAGGATGTAAAGTTTGTAGTGTTAGATGAAGCTGACCGAATGCTTGACATGGGATTTGTAGATGACATAAAGTTCATACTTTTTTATGTTAATGAGAGAAGGCAAACATGCCTGTTTTCAGCAACGATGCCGATTGAAATTCTAAGATTATCTAGGGAATACATGAAAGATCCAGAACAAATCAGACTCAATGAAGATGAAATTAGTTTAGAAACTATCGATCAATCTTACCTAATTGTAGAAGAACGAGAAAAATTCAAACATCTCTGTAATTTTATTAGGAATAGAGAAAAAGGACAACAAACTATTGTTTTTGTTGCCACAAAACAACGAACTCAGAGGATAGCTGATGATTTGAATAAAGAAGGTTTCAAAGTTATTACAATTCATGGAGACTTGTCTCAAAGACAGAGGGATTACTCAATGAACAGGTTCAAGAACGGAAGCGAAGATATCCTTGTAGCAACAGATATTGCCGCGAGAGGTATAGATGTTCCGACGGTTGGAAATATTATTAATTATGATATTCCTGAAGATCCACTGATCTATTTCCACAGAATTGGGAGAACTGCACGGGCAGGCGCAAGTGGTAAGGCGATCTCATTAGTTTCAAGCAGCCGGTATGACGATTTTGCGAGGATTCTTAAACGTACTGAACTTACAGTCAAGAGGCTTAATGATGAAATAGGAATTGAGGTTCCTACATTGTCTGTGAACAGGAATAGAGTGAATAGGCAAAGGTCNTTNAACTATAATAGTCAAAGNAGAAGAAGATTTGGGTANAGCNGAGGAGTNAGTAGAGGTCGGTACCGACCANGCCCATAGTCANTATAAAAGAGGATGANCAGGCAGGCAAATTAATAATATATCAAGTAACCAAGACAACATTTTTGCAAAGATAATTGATATATCTAGAAGAAAAATATTGGTATAATTTCCGAGTCATGTGATGGTATTCGGTTCTTAACTTCATATCTACTTATCAGTGAAAACGCAAACCTGAAACTGAGAAACAAATCTAATTTACGACAATCTAAGCGTCAATCTAAGTTGCTTATATTGATTAACTTTCGAACTAAATGATAAAATTCATTTAGAAAAGGAAACAATCATGTAGAAAAATATAGAATATCTAAAAAGTATATATATTTTGTTAGACATTTATAATATGCATAAACACCAGCTGGGATTATTGGCTGTTCTTGTTCATCACATCCGAGAAGTCCCAGTTGTTTTCATGTTATTCTGATAAATCTATACTGTGAATAATCTATCTTGTAATACCTTGAGCCAAGTATATGGGCAAAATATATCATGTAAAAAATTAATCCTTTCTCCAGATATAGTCAGATTCAAGTTTGACAACTTTTTAACGGCTTAATAACAATTTAGCTATGGAGATAATTCCTAGAAAAAATGAAAGCTAAAAGTCGAAGGCATGCAATAAAAATAAAATTCACCGTGAAGGAGATAGAATTCCTATCGAATAATGAGAATTGCAGGATAGCGACAGTTTCACCCGATAGTACACCACACATAACACCTGTTTCTTATATTTTCCAAAAAGATATGCTGTTTTTTGCTACTGATTATAACACAAAAAAATACAACAACCTTAAACAAAATCCCAACATCGCCCTTATTGTGGACACTTATTCTTCTTTAAAAAATAGCGCAATCATAATTCAAGGAAAAGTAGACTTTATCGAACAAGGTATAAAGTTTCAGAAATTATATAAGATTTTCGATAGAAAATTTGAGTGGGTCAGAGCTGACCCTTGGAAAGAAAGTGAAGCACCGTTTGTGCAAGTAGAACCATATAAGAAGATTAGTTGGGGTCTTGATTGAGTCTCAAGGTACAGTAATTAGCGAGAAGTAAAACCGTGTGATAGCAATAGCGCGATCTCAATTCACGATAAGTTAGTGATATGATATGAATGTTGAGTGTTGAATAACAAGACTTGTTAACTAGATAATTTTATTGCGTTACTCCTATCAATACTGACTGATGCAAAAATATTATGTTTCAGCTATTCATCTTACTTTGACAGCTTTGATTTTATATTGAATTTAATGTCTTAAAGTGTAGTCAACACAATAAACTAGTAAATTGGCAAATTCAATCCCAATATTACTCGAGTTTTGACATCAATACTCTTCTAATTGAGTCAGCATTTAAGGATAGTCTTAGTAGTCGATAAACTTAATTATTATTCATAATACTAGTAACTCGATGCTCATTAGTACTTCAAAATATATCACACTTGCCACGGTAGTTTACCTGGTTGCATTTTTTGCATTTGCTTCGGGACTTGTAAATTCTATTATAGAGGGCGCACGATCAAGACAATTTATAATTGAATCAAGATCAATACAAACTGTCGGAGAAACCATTGTAATAGTAGTGATACTATTTATGGGGATGTTCGGCGCCTATTTGCTATATAATTCAGGTAAAGCTGCAACGCCAAAGAGTCAATGGGCATATATGGGGTCAGGATTTATTGTTCTCATCATTTCTTTAATGGTTGCTTTCTTTATAGTAAAAATCAAGACAGGCGTCTAGGTCCATTTCAAAACTTTGTCCTTCATAATAAAATTTTTATGATCGAGTTTTGGATGCCTGAGAACTGTAATTGAAAGGTCATCAAGATTTCTAATTTTAACGTAAAATTAAATGAACTTTTCATACTAAGCAGTCTATTACTTATTACTCGTTCCTTTCCTCTATATCGAATCATACTAGTTACCAAAAATGGGATATTATATTCTGATGTATGTTTTAAATTATC